>FZPS01000051.1_pt174 | contig 35012 bp, 34 predicted proteins | sample 1817821 | NCBI WGS metagenome assembly FZPS01 (sample SAMEA104158645, study PRJEB21678) | metagenome | place: Germany | collected 2015-04-21
AACAACACCGTGGAATAAATGTGAGTTTAGAAAATGCTTAACAGAAGTGTCCTTTTAGGGATCGGTGAAAGTTTTTCCCTACAGTGGGTTGACACTATCAAGCTGGGTGTCCCGTGTTGACGGCAAAAAACAGATGTATATAATGTTTTACTAGGGCATAGATGTTGCTGCCAAGGAACAATCCAATAAAGGCAAACTGCAACAGGCAGAATTAAGCAGAGGAATGCGGCATGTTTTGGAAGTATCTAAAAATGCGTCATTCTGATGATAATTCGTGTCGTTGTATTTTGCAAATGGGTAAAAAGACTTCCGTGCATGCACAGGAAGCTTTTTTTGCTGAAACATCAAAGGAGGGAAATTGCCCGAAAAAGGCAAGAACATAGGCAAGAAGATAAAGAATATAAAGTAACTACCCATTTTCAGGCTTTGAGAAGACTGGCAAAATTGCGCAAACTGCTTTAGGAGAAAATCTAAGAAAGAGGACTTGCAATACGGCGGGTAAAAACATGGTTTTTCAAGCCGAATGCTTCCAGCAGGGCCAGGGCAGCATCAATGTGCCTGCCCAAACTATTCAGCCTATGCGCATCCGAGCCAACAGTAAAAATTTTGATGCCAGGGCCATCTTTCTTCCGGACATTTCCTGCAGGATCGGTTCTACAATTCCGCGATGGATAGTTGATATTTGGCTGCCAAAATATTTGATGCCATACCTGCAGTAAATGTCCAAATGCGCAATGGCATCAAAAAGCCCGCTTTTTACAGCTTCCTCCAAAAGGGAAAAATATTCCTGCCGGACTGCTCTTATGTCGCGACCGGCAAAATAAGCGGAGCTTTCATAGTAGGAGGCAATGGAATAACCTGCCAGGTCATGGATTGCACCCAGCACATAATCAAAAGGATACTGCTTTACGATTCTCTCTATTTCCTTTTCGTATCCTCTCCGGTAACCTACTTCAATACCGGCCTTTATCTTAAGCCCCTGCGGCCTGAATTCTTCTTGCGCCTCACGGATTTCGGCAATGTAGTTGTCCAGCCAGTCCGGTTGAGCAGATCAGGGCGGACCAAATTCAAGATGAGTAGTGAAGCAGATTTCTTCCAAATTCTATTCCAGTGCCCGGTGACAATAGTCTATAATCTTTACCCTGTCGGCATCCGGTGAATAGTCAGGATGTATGTGGTAGTCGGTTTTTCCTGCAATTCTTCCACCTTCCCGTTAGATTGAATATGCCTAACTTTAATGTTATCACCAATTACTCCTCCTGGCCAGCAGCAGGCAGGGTGAACCGGTTAAAAAAACAGACCTTTTCCGGTCTGCTTTTGTCGTTAGCATTCTTTTTACCGGTAGCGCCTGGCGGCATTCCTGCGTATATTGGCTATCTCCTCATCGGTTACAGGACGCTCAAAACTGCGAAAACCGGATAATTCAAAGCCATGCTTCTCAGCAAGCCGTGTTATCTCATCTACCTGCTCAACGGACAGATCCCGTCCCAATGTAAATGATTCAAAGCGTTTTTCCAGTGCCAAAAGCATTGTTTCCGCCATGCAGGCATAGGAAGTGCGGGGGGGAAAACCAAAATTAAAACCGAAATCAACCTCTCCCGGTACGTCTACAATGCCTCCTTCAATAACCAACACATCATCGCGGAGGGAAGCCGCGCGTTTTGATACATCCCTGGGCCTTGCAACATCACAGACAACAGCCCCGGGTTTTAAATCCAGCACGTCAATAACCGATTCAGCAGAGCCGGTAACCGTAATGACAACATCTGCCTGACTGACAGATTCCCTGACATTGGTTGAGACCGCGGCATTCAGGCCGCTTTCTTGCCGAATTCTTTCTGCCAGGTCTTCTAATTTCTCCTTATTCCTGGCCAACAGAGTCATTTGCGACGCTTCCCTTGCCAGGATACGGGCGCAAACACTGCCGATAGAACCTGTAGCACCGGCAATCAGTATATTGGCTTCTTTCAAATCGATGCCCATCAACTCTGCGGCCTTTTTGGTGCCCTGCAAAGCCGTGGCTACCGTATAGCTGTTGCCTGTTGTAACGGCTATATTTAAATTCCTGGCAATAGTTATACCGGCATCGCCGACAACTGCAGTCATAGCACCCAGCCCTACTATTTTTACTCCCAGCCGCTCGGCAATTTTACCTGTACGGATTATTTTCTTTAACACTTTTTCTTCAGGCATTGAAATCATCTGCTTGGAAGTTAACGGACAGGCAATGAAATATCCGGAAGTTTCACCGTAGGGAGAACGCACCCCGGTTATTTCCGACACTTTTATGGGAGGCATTATTTTGACAATGCTTTCTACCAAGAAAGCGGGCAGTTTTTTTAAAAACTTGATTTTCCTGTATACATCCTCAAGTTCAATGGGGTGGATAATAAATGCAAAGTCTCCCATATTTTTTCAAATCCTCCTATTGAAAATGCATTATGCGCGGTTCAATATTTGCCTTGATTAGCAGTTCCTCATATTCAGCATCCTTTAGTTCTCTTTTTTTCCCTGATAATGCAACCAGCAGTGCTTCCATGACGTTGGTACCGAAAGTACGCCCGTTTAACTCAGGAGTCGTGGTTACCAAAGTTTTTATCCCGCGTTCCCGGAGTGCCTTAACGTCATCAGCCGTTGTCGTATTGGTAATAACTATTTTGCCTTTCATATCGGGCGGCATATAGCGGTAAATAAAGTGAAAATCACCGGCAATAATATCTGCTTTGCGAAACAGGTGTTCCTCCTTGGGCTTATTTTCCCCCTGCTTTTCCCCGGTCGGGTAGAGCATGGGAAACGGCAACTGAGCCGCAAGAGGTGCCAGCAGCCGGGCTACCCGGTTAAGTGTTTTTAATGAATGCATTACTATAGGCAAGCCAATAGCAAAGACAAGATCACCAATCATCAGCCGGCAGCCGGCATTGTGCAGGGCTTCAGCCATACCGTAGCGATCGGTTCCCGACATTATAAGTACAAGCGGGCTTCCATGCAAAAGGTCGGTTTCTGACTGCAGATACTTGATTACTTTTCTTTCCAGGGTATTTTTTAATCCCGACCCGTCAACAAGCGGCGTTTCTTTGGCAACCCCGGCTATCTTTTTCGCATCCCGCAAAGTATAGCGACGGGTACCTGCTTGAATATATATGTCAATACCCCCAAGCCCGAAGGCATCCACCTTGCCGTCCATTTCCTTTATGAGGGCAACCATTCTTTTCATATCCCCGTCTGTACCTATGCGTTCTATATGACAGTTGCAACCGTTTATCTCCATTTCCACAGCATGGTTGCGCTTGGATGACCCTAAACTAATGCTGACAATTTTTTTCATTTCTTATCCTCCTCGGCACTGGCAATAGAATCCAACAGAGACGAAATTTCGGCAACGTCAACATAAACATCTTCAGATAAAGGAGTTTCCCCAATTTCCTTCATTATCACTTCATTGTCCAGCAAGGCGGCTGCAAGCCGGCACCATTTGCTGGAACAGAAAACAAGGACGATATCGCACCGGCGCAGCTGTTCAATAATGGTAAAAACACGGTGCAGGAAATCAACACCACTGCTACCTTCAATCAACTGCCACCGCTCGCTGTTGGTGAGGATCAGACGATCCTCCACGCCGTAGCGGTCCGCAAGGGCAGTAAGTTCTGCCTTGTTTTTAACAGGAAATGCCACAATACCGATCCGGCCGCCGCGCCTGACATTGCCCAGGGATTCCAGCCTGGAAACAAATCCCCTGTCCAGAGACAGTTTTGAGGCTACCTCCTGCTGTGAAAGCCCTTCACTCCTTAACTGCAATATACGCCGGACCGTCTCGTTAATTTTACGGAGATTAATTAGTTTATCGCCAATACGTATAAATTCCATATTCCTCTCCTTTGTGCACAGTTTTGTGTACACCGGAATTGTAACATAAAAAAATAGATAATGCAAACATTTTTTTCCGGGCGATTACTTTTCAGCGGCTAAAAATAATTCCATAACAGCTGCCATTTCTTCCTTCGTTTTAGCCCGCATTACTTTATCCCGCAAAGCGGCTGCTCCCCTGACTCCCTTAAGATACCAGGCAAAATGATTGCGCATTTCGCGCACACCCACATATTCACCCTTCTCGCTTACAGCCATCTCCAACTGCCTTATGGCCAGGGCGGCTTTTTCCTTAAGAGACGGTTCAGGCAGCAGTTCGCCGGTCTCCAGAAAGTGAACTGTCCTGCGGATCAACCACAAATTCCCGAGTACGCCGCGTCCGATCATTACTGCGTCACAGCCTGTCTGCCGCAGCATTTCCAGTGCATGACGGGGCTCTGAAATATCACCGTTGCCTATAACCGGAATCTGTAGAGCTTCCTTTACCAGCCTGATAATATTCCAATCCGCTTTACCACTGTATCCCTGCTCCCGTGTCCTGCCATGCACGGCTACGGCAGCCGCTCCTCCCTCCTGGGCGGCAAGGGCTACTTCAACTGCATTTATGCTTGATTCGTCCCACCCCTTGCGCAGCTTGACAGTGACGGGATTTCTCACTCTTGCACAAACGGATTTGACAATCTCAAAGACTTTCTCCGGCTTGCGCATTAACGCCGCTCCTTCACCCCTGCCGGCGACCTTTTTTACCGGACAACCCATGTTAATATCAATAATATCAGGCTTAAGGCCAGTTACCGCCGCGGCGGCTTCCGCCATGATTTGCGGTTCACTGCCAAACAACTGTATGGCAATAGGGCGCTCGGCAGGGGTAAAATACGCCAGGCTCATTGTCTTCGGCGCACAAAGAAGCCCCTTGGCGCTGATCATTTCAGTATAAACCAGGGCACAGCCCATTTCGCAGGCCAATCTGCGGAAAGGACTGTCCGTAATGCCCGCCAGCGGCGCAAGTATCACTTTGTTTTTTAGAAGGACTTTGCCAATCTGCATTTTTATATCACTCCCCTGCCGGCCATCATCTGTTTTTTATCTTATCTTAGCAAAAGCGGAGAGAAAAACACTGCAATTGTTCATCGCCGGGTACCGCACGCTCCGGACAAACACGAAAAAAGCGCCCTGCCGGCGCTCCAGGAATTATTTTATTGAGGGAGAACAAATAAATCCTCCAAGGGCACATCGAGTACCCGGGCAAACTTTTTAATCAAATCTACTCGCGGATACTTCACGCCCCTCTCAATAGTTGACAGCATTGAAATAGAAATGCCTACTTCCGCTGCCAGGTCCTGCTGTGTTAACCGCTTTAGTCTACGCAGAGCACGCAGTCTGCGTCCCAGTAATTCAGACACTTTTCAGACACCTCCGACTGGCATGTCAACTTTTTAAAAATTTCCTTGGCAACTATTCGACACAAAGAGTGCTAATTCCTTCCTGTCAGCATTGTTTGACATTTATGGATTTAATAACGGTAAATTATTCTGTGGCGGCGTCTTTTTTTGCCGCGCAGGCGGCGGCGCGCGTATTTTCTGACCAGCAGAAGAAAAACCGGCAGCAACAAAAAAAGCAAAAAACGGAGAAAAAAGCGCAAAAAACTGCCTGTCCCCGTTCCTTCCGGCTTCTTTTCAGCAATATGAGAAGTCAAGGCAATGCTGTATTTGCCTATCCGGTGATACATAAGCCCGTTGTCTTCACTGACAGCAAGCGAGAGCTCAAGCACTGTCCGGCCCGGGTTGCCGGAAAAAGAAAGCGTCCTTTTAACAGCCTGTACAGGTAGCTTTTTATGCAGCAAATAAGTTACTGTTTGTTGTCCGTCTTCCGCCTCTATTTCCGGCCTGCTGCCTGCGGCTGCCAATTCTTCGGCAAGAGGGGATTCTATCTGCAAAAATTCGTTAAACCCGTAATCCAGCAGATTTATGGTATCTTTAGCAGCCCCGTCCGAACTGTCACTGCCCAGGACAACGGCAATAAGTTTTCTCCCGTCTCTTTCAGCGGCGGTTACCAGAGTATGTTTCGCCTCCTGTGCCCATCCCTTCTTGCTGGCAAGAATCCCTTCGTAATTATGCTCCCCGCGCAGCAGTGGGTTGGAGTTGTTTAAATAGCGAATTTCGGGCTGCAGATTAGTCGGCTGCATTTCATAGCGTCCCTTGCTGAATATTTCAAGAAATACCGGGTTTTTTACAGCCTCTGCCATAATTAACGCCATATCATAAGCCGTGGTATAGTGGTTTTTGTGGGGCAGGCCGTGGGCATTGACAAAATTGCTGTTTTCTGCACCCAATTCAATTGCCCTGGCCGTCATCAAACGTCCGAAACTTTCCTGGCTGCCGGCAATATATTCCGCAATAACATTTGCCGCATCATTGGCGGAAGCAACGGCAAGAGCAAACAATGCCTGTTCAAGAGTAATTTCTTCTCCCACATCAAGGGCAATATGGGAAGAATCATGCCTAATGGAAAAAACGGCATCACTGCTTGCCGTCAGGATATCCGGCAACGAACCTCTTTCAAGGGCAAGCAGGCCGGTAAGTATTTTTGTGACAGAAGCCGGATACATTTTCCTCTGCATATTCTTTTCAAAAAGAACCTGCCCGTTTTCGGCTGCAAACAAAACGGCCGCCTCAGCTGTCAGGGAAGGTGCTTCCGTTGCGGAAGCGGCAGTGGCCGGCATCACTTTTATTAAAACGGAAATAATAATAATTACTGCTTTTATTTTTTGTATCTTTTCTCCACCTCTTCCGCAGCCCATATTAAACAGCATAAACACTAGTAGTATAACAAAATTTGGCGATAAACACCAGTGCTTGCGCTTCATTGCAGCAAACAAAAGAAGGTTTTTATGCCAAATAACAGGGAATGCAATACTTTGCTCGAATTATACCTATGCCCTGTGCAAATCTTTCGGCTGTTTACAGGCGAGAAATACCAATCAAAAGGAAGTTTTTGTCTATGGAATTTGTAACCGGCCTGGACCTTGAGGAGTTCAACGCTTTTGTAGAAAACCATCCGACAAAATCACATTTCCTGCAGTCACCTTTCTGGGGAGAAGTATGTAAATATAGAAAGCTGTTTCCACACTATGTCGGCATGAAAAACAATGGCAGGCTTGTTGCCGCCGCCTTGCTGCTGGAAAAAAAGCTGCCCTTTGGATTCTCTCATTTCTCTTCACCGCGGGGGTTTGTCCTCGATTACAATGATTTTGCAACCCTGAAAGCCTTTACTTCCGCCGTAAAAAATTACGTTAAAAAACTAAAAGGTATTTATTTTAAAATTGACCCCGATATAATACTGCATGAAATTGACAAAGATGCCCGGCCGGTAAATGACGGCCGCAACAATTATCAACTGGTAAAAGTATTAAAAGAACTGGGTTACCGGCACCGGGGTTACTACAGAAACTTTGAAGGCAGTCAGCCCCGTTTTACCTTTCGTATAAATACAACAGACAGTTGGGAAGAAATAGAAAAAAGGTTTTCTCCTTCTACAAAACAAAGAATCAGAAAAGCCGCGAGCTACGGAATAGAAGTCACCGTAGGCACAAAGGAGGACTTGCAGACTTTTTATCAGCTTGTTGCCGCTACAGAAAAAAGGAAAAATATTTACCAGCATGATTATCGCTTTTATGTGCACCTGTATGATGTTTTCAGTAAAAACGACCGCGTTAAGCTTTTTTTAGGCACAGTTTATCCGGACAGGATTGTCACAAAACTGCAAAATGATTTGCAGAATTACAGGAAAGAAATGGCCGGCCTGCAGGAGAAAGCGAAAATTTCCAAGGGGAAAAAACTGCAAAACAGAATTGAGCAACTGGCAAAACGACTCGCAAAAACGGAAGCGGATCTTGAGCTTTTCTCCAAATACAGCAGCAAATACCCGAAAGGATTAACAGTGAGCGCTCAGCTGATTGTTTACTACGGTGACAAAGGCTGGGTGCTATATGTCGGCAACCATGACGACTTAAGCGAAACTTTCGCCAATTACCTTGTATACCGGCAGCATATTAAACATGCCCATGAAAAAGGAATAATAAAATATGACCAATTTGGTACGGTAGGCGACTTGAGCAAAAGCAACCCGCTTTTGGGATTGCATGAATTCAAGAAAAAATTCGGCGGCGAATATCTTGAATTCATCGGCGAGTTTGTCATGATTACCAACAGACCGGCTTATATTTTGTTCTCACGCATTGCCCCGCTGTACAGGAAAGCCGTACTGGTATTAAGGAGAATGAGACATGCTTTTTAAACAGCAGGAATTTATTCCGGTACTGCTTGGCGGTGACATCAGCAACTACAGCCTGGCAAGATCTTTTTACGAAGCTTACCGCACCAAGTCAGTTATTGCCGGTAAACACCCCATCTACCCGACCATCCACACGAAATTGACGGAAGGCTATTATGACGAAAATATCGAAGACAGCAAAACCTTCGCCCAGTTAATGCAAAAAATCGACAAAAATTACCCCGGGCAAAAAAAAATTATCCTGGGTAACAATGACAATTATGTCAGGCTGATTATTGAAAACCGCAAGAAACTGGGGGAAAATTTCATAGTTCCCTATATCGGGGAAGACCTGTTTAACCGGCTTGTCATTAAAGAAAATTTTTATGAAGTATGTGAAGAAGCGGGCCTGGATATTCCAAAAACCTTTATTTTCAAGTGTTACCCCTCTGCCAGGACCTCTGTGAGCCTGCCCTTTGCTTTCCCCGTTTTTATCAAGCCGTCAGATACGGTGAGTTATGCAAGGCATATTTTCGCAGGAAAAAAGAAAGGATACAAAGCGGAAAACAACACTGAACTTACCCTTATACTGAATAAAATCTGCCGCTCCGGCTATACGGGGAACTTAATCATTCAGGAATATATCCCCGGTGACGACACGCAAATGCATGTCATCACCTGTTATTCAAACCGGAAGGGGAAAGTAAAGGGGATCTCAATGGGACGGATTCTCCTGCAGGATCATTCCCCGCTGCTAGTCGGGAATTACAACGCCATTCTCAGCGAATACAACCCGCAGTTATGCGAAAGGCTTGCCCGCTTCCTGGAATACCTGGGCTGCGTTGGCATAACTCATTTTGACGTAAAACTTGACCCCCGGGACGGAAAGTACAAAGTATTGGAGCTAAACATCAGACAAGGCCGCAATAACTATTATACGACCGCCAGCGGATTAAATCTTGCCCGCTGCCTAGTTGAAGACTACCTGTATAATAAGGAATTGCCCCTCACAATCGCCCGCAAGCCCTGCGTTTGTGCAATCGTTCCCAAATATGTTGTATATATCAAAGATCCCAGGCTACGGGCAAAAGTAAAAAAATCAGCATGGATAAGGCCTCTGCTGATGAAGGGCGATTATAACCTGAGCAGGCTAAAACTGCATCTGATTAATGACCTCAAACAGATAATTAATTACAGCAGGTACTATTAGCAATTGACACTTCCCTGCACAGGACACTTGTTTCCTTAAATGACACGGTTCCTCAATAAAAACAAAAAGTAGGGCGGAAGCTCTACTTTTTTGCTTTTCATTCATGATTATCATATTCCAGCACACGGTTTTCCCAGGTCCGGATAATTACTTTGTCATCGCCAAGGGAAAGAAGGTATTTTGGCAGCATGGGAATCTTTCCGTATCCTCCGGGTGCATTGATAATATATGTTGGAACGGCAAGCCCTGAAGTAAAGCCGCGCAGCTTTTCCATTATTTCAATACCTGTCTCCACAGACGTCCTGAAATGGGCTGTTCCCTTAACGGCTTTGGCATGAAAGATATAATAGGGGCGAATCATTACCTGAAGCAAGCAGTGGTTCAACTTTTTCATAACATGGGCATTATCATTAATTCCTTTTAAAAGTACTGCCTGATTTCCCAAAGCTACTCCGGCCCGTGTCAGCTTTTTGCAGGCTTCTTCCACTTCAGGAGTCACTTCCAGGGGATGGTTAAACTGGGTGTTAACATATACCGGCCAGTGCTTCTCCAGGATACGGCATAGATTGTCGCTAACCCGCATAGGCAATGTACTCAGGGTACGGGTGCCCAGCCTTTTTATTTCCACATGACCGATCTTATCCAATTCAGTCAGCAGCCAGTCTATCAGTTCATCGTCCAGCATAAAAGCATCGCCGCCGGTGAGCAGCACATCGCGGATTTCCTCGTTCTCCTTCACATAATTGAGGGCTTCCCGGAGGTTCTCCCTGCTTGTGGTACGGTCAGCCTTGCCAATATAGCGGCGGCGCTGGCAATGCCTGCAGTATGAGGCGCACTGGTTGGTAACATAGATAACCAGTCGGTCCGGGTAGCGCCTGATAACGGACTGAGCCGGCGAAGTATACTCCTCCGCCATGGGGTCTTCCACACCCTCGCTGTCCGCCAGTTCCTCCTGGCGGGGAACCGCCTGCAGGAAAATAGGGTCCGTCATATCACCGTGCGATATCAAGCTTAAAAAATACGGTGATACCGCATAGCGATAAGTTCCCGCCACTTTTTTGATTTCCCTTACTTTATTTTCCGGAAGGTCAAGCAGCTCTGCCAGGGTTTCTACCGACTCTATGCGTGACCTCACCTGCCACTGCCAATCATACCATTCCTTATCGCCGGCATGAAAATATTTCTTTATTTTTTCCTGGCGCTTTTTTATCTCATCCCAACAAGCCATGCCATCCGGAATTAATGCCCTTGCCTCAAGGTAATCCCCGATAGCCGCTTTCAATTCACTTGCCCTGCGTCTGGCCAGTTCCCTTTTTTCAGCCCTGTCTTTTTCGCGCATTATTTTTACATCTCCATTATCTAGCGTCCGACATAAAATCTTATCGTGTTGCCTTTAGCGAAAATATCACGTGCTCTATCCCGTTTTAGGCAGAGTATCCCATTTCCCGCAGCGTCCGCCCCAGCGAGCCAGAATTTCTCCGTCTACGGAAATATTAACAATTTCACAGCAGTTGGGACAGCCCTGGCACTCAAAGCTGGAAGCCTGGTAATCCAGTTCAGAGACGACAAAACCGCGGAATTTCGTGTTGCCTTTATCCTTCGTGGCAGCCTTGGCCAGCAGAGCGGCGCCTATGGCTCCCATGACGCTGTAATACTCGGGAACAATAACCTCCAGCCCCAAGGCCTTTTCAAAGGCAGCGCGGATACCGACATTGGCGGCCACCCCGCCCTGAAATACTACCGGAGGCAGAATTTCCTTTCCCTTGCCCACATTGTTCAAATAATTGCGCACAAGGGCATCGCAAAGGCCGGCAATAATATCGGGAAGAGAATGTCCCATCTGTTGTTTATGAACCATGTCAGATTCGGCAAAAACAGAACAGCGTCCCGCTATCCGCACAGGAGAGGTGCTTTCAAGGGCCAGAGCGCCGAATTCTTCTATAGGGATGTTCAGGCGGGAAGCCTGGTGGTCAAGAAATGAGCCGGTCCCGGCGGCACAAACAGTATTCATGGCGAAATCAACAACTACCCCGTCCCGGAGCAGTATAATTTTGGAATCCTGGCCGCCTATCTCCAGCACTGTCTGAACACCTGGCAAGATATGTGAAGCAGCCACGGCATGGGCTGTAATCTCATTTTTAACGGTATCTGCTCCCACTATTACTCCGGACAACGTTCTGGCACTGCCCGTTGTCCCTACGCCGCAGATTTCAATATTTTTACCTTTGATTGCCTTTTCTACCTGCCGCAAGCCTTCCTGCACAACCTGAATCGGCTGGCCTCTTGTTCGCAGGTATAGATCAACCAATACCTTTCCCTGATCATCAATCACTACAAGATTTGTACTGACAGAGCCCACATCAACACCCAGATACCCCAGCAATTAACTCGCCTCCCGCTTTCTGCGTTTCTGCTTCATTAAATCAACAAATGCCTCCAGTCGCGTTTCTATACCTGCTTGTCCGGTCTGCTCATCCAAAAACAGTGTCAGGACAGGTATGTCTTTATCCCTGCTTATGGCCGGCAAGATGCTTTTCGCCACTATTTCCGGGATGCAGGTAAAAGGTGCCAGCTGTATAACTCCGTCAAACCCCTTTTCCGCGTAGCGGACCACTTCCCCCACACTGTTTTGCCCGTGCCCGCCTATCATCTGATTGAGATAGGGGATGGCGGAAGCCCGGATATGCTTTTCACCGCTGCCGAGAACATTACAGCGCACCCATTCCGACAAGAAAATGGAACGATGGACATAAACCCCCATATCGCCAAGAATTCTTTCAATATCATGATTGGCTGCCGGTTCAAGAACTACATAAATCTCACCAATAAGCCCGACGCGCAGCGGCTCGTATTCATGGTTGGCAGGAACACGCCACAGGGCTTCCAGGGCGGCTTGCTTCGCCTCTTTTACTTCTTTGACGGAGTCGGCCTGCCTGATCATCTCCAGTCCTTCGCTGTATGCCTTGGTTATTAATTTCTTGTTATAAGCCAGGGGACGCAGTTTATGCATTGTTGATTCAATTTCATCAAGAGAAAGCATTTTTTCCACGGCAACCCGGAAGACATGATAAAGATTACTTAGTTTTGCCGGTTTCAAGAGCCTGTACACCTTGCGGAGAAAGTCCAGCGGCTCCCGGAGCGGAGGTTCCATAATAATCATTTCTACCGGATAACCCAGATCACGCAGGATGCGCCTGTGCAGTTCTCCATAGAACCCCGCCCGGCACGGGCCGCAGCCCCCGGAGGTAATAAGGACTTCCGCCCCCATCTCCAAAACCTCCAGATAGGTGCCCAGTACTATTTTAAAGGGTATACAGGCAAACTCCGGGGCATACTGCACCCCAAGAGACAAAGTTTTTTCCGTTGGCACAGGCGGGCAGACAACTTCATGGCCCAAATTCTCAAAAAGATAACTGACAACCAGCGGAGAAGTGCCCATATAGGGAAAAGAAATTTTCATGCCAAGCCCTTCTTCCTTTTGATTAAATCCACAAAGGCTTCAATTCTTGTCCTCACACCGGCTTCTCCGGTATGTTCATCAAGAGTCACTGTCAAAAAAGGTACTTTCCGTTCACAGTATTTGGTCTCCAACTCCAACAATTTATTGGTCATTGAATCGGGACCGCAGGCAAAAGCCGTTACATGAATTATCCCGTCTATATCACTGTCGCGCAAGTAATACTGGCCGGCCCAGACAACACGGTTGCTGTAAAACCAAAATAGGTTCTTAGGCATCTTTTTGCTTAACGATTTAAACGCTTCTTCCGGTACCATCTCAGGAGTAGCAACCCTGACTCCATGTTCTTTTAAAATATCCAACAAACCGACACTGACATAATCGTCATACAAAAGATAAGGGTAGCCCAAAACTGCCAGCTTAATGGGAAATTCGAAAGAGCCGGCCTCTGCCGTTTCTTTTTTGCCGTCAAGCACCTGAAATGCTTCTTGCGGAGTTAAACCTCGCAATAATAGTTTCCGGTAACGGGAAAAATTATACCTTGCTTTCCGGATAGCTTGGAAAATCTTAATTTTGTTGTCCGTAAACCTTTGCCCAATGCGGTAGAGAAAACGGTACAACTCCAGTTTCCCCTTTTTCATGTCCAGCCGGTTTTCTATGATTTCAGGCAGTCCGGCGGTGGAGTACCTGACCATATCAGGAAGCCCGAGAAATTTAGGGCATAATGTAGCCTTGCCGTCCAGGGAAACCAGGCGGGGCATAAAAAGGAAATCTGCTTTTTCTTTAAGTGCCGCTGCGTGGCCGTGAAACAGCTTTATTGGCACACATGCATCATTGACCGTTTCCCTGACTCCTGCATCCAGCAGTACTTTATTGGATGGGGGTGAAAGCACTACATCAACTTCGAGTACATCAAAAAAAGATTTCCACAACGGGTAAAAAGTAAAAAAATACAATGTCCTGGGTATTCCGACCCGCAACGTGTCACCTTCTTTCTCAGAATAAAAAAAGCCCATATGCCCAATATCCTTTTATTCGCGAAATACTTTAATTTTCCTGCAGAAACTCCTGCCAGAGAGACTTTAGTCACTTAGTTGTGTTTGTGTTATTAAATACTGCACCTCATTCTTGGTGGCATTTTATCAGAATAAATTCAACATGACATTATCACAGAATAACTACACACCCATTCACCCATTCGTCCGGTATTGCTTTTTCCAGCTGACTGTGTTACAATACTTTTTGCGTCGGGGCGTAGCGCAGTTTGGTAGCGCGCTTGGTTCGGGACCAAGAGGTCGCTGGTTCAAATCCAGTCGCTCCGACCATTAATAAACGTATAAACCACGGGAGTTTCGAGCTTCCCGTGGTTTTTTTCTGTTAAACTTTAAAATTGAGAGACTTACAAAACTGTATATTCCAGCCTTTTCCTACATACACCTGCCGGCAATCATCTATATCTCAGGTGTGTGATTTTGCGGCCTTAAGATTGTTTAGGACTTCTTTGATGATTATCCTGGCCGTCAGGGGCAAATCATCCAGGATTAAGCCCCTCTCCCAGTCAGCCCGCAGGCGGCCGCCTAAAACAGATTTCAAAAGGACAGCTTCCGGTACAAATATTTTTCGCCACAAGGGGCGTTTTGCTTTCTGCTCTTCGTCGGCAAAGGCCGAAGCGGCATAATCGTTTAATTTCTCCAGAGAAGTTGCCTCCCAAAGGTCAAGAACTTTTTGTTCCAGCTGCAAGCGTGTTTCCAGGATTTTCACTGAATTTTCCCTGTATGCCGCAGGGTTGTCCGCTGCAGCGGCGCGGGCGGCAAGGATGCCGGAAATGCATGCCGTATCAATGCCTCCGCCATGCAGCGGGGAAACAAAACCGGCGGCATCGCCAACAAGCATGAGATTGCCAATTATCAGTTCCTGCCGGCGGGCAATGGGAATGGGCCCCCCGGTTTTTTTCAGGACCTTGAAATTTGCCAACCTCTCATTTTGCAGGAACTTATCCAGTTCCGCCTTTATCCTGACGTTTTTTCTCTTCTTGCCAAAACTGCCGACACCGACATTGGCCACTCTTTCGCTTTTGGGGAAAATCCAGGAGTAGCCGCAGTAGTCGGGACTGAGCGTTACCTTTAACTTGCCCAAATACCGGGAAAAATCACCTTCAAGGGTATACTGGGCCGTTGCAGCGGTGCGGATTTTTGGCAGTTTAAAAGCAGTGGCAGAAACGGCATTGACCCCGCTGGCATCAATTACCCAGTCGTATTCCCGCATTAAGGAAGGTAGTTCGGCTGGAGATATCTTTCTGTTCTCCAGAATTTCGCAGCCGGCTGCGGCTGCTTCTTCTGCCAGAGATTGCTGCCAGGTCTTGCGGTCTATCATCCAAAGATTAAGCCGAGAGCTGTCAACACGAAAACTGTCAACAACGGTTATTAAGATTTCATTAATGGGAAAGCAGACTCCGGCTGCCGGCTGCCCAAGCAGCTTCAGTATATCAACAAAACCTTCGGCGCAGAAGAAATTGTCCCCGATTTTGCTCTTTTCAAAAACCGTAACAGATAAGCCAAGTGCGGCTGCCTCCTTGGCGGCATAAAGTCCGCCGGGGCCGCCGCCGATTACAGCCATTTTTTTCATCTTGTATAGTTCCTCCACAATTGCGTGTGCTGTATTTTATGAGATCAGTTTTGCCGCAGCTTAATACTACAGACAGCTGCCTCTACATTGAGTTCGATAATCTCCTCTTTTGCCGCTAAATCACTGCTTTCATAGCGGCGCTCTCCAATACCTGTCATCTTGCCGTCTTCGCTTTCAATACTAATCAGCGCGCCTTCCGCCTGCAGGCGGATACCGGTATTTTCCGGGACGTAAACAGTTATGTTGCCGACGCCGCCCTTTATATTGATAATTCCGTCTACCCGGCCGAGCCTTATCGTCAAATCCCCGGCACCGGCCTCAATGTTTAACCGCTTTGCCAGAAGATCAGTCAAATCAAACAGGGCATCCGCTGCTCCGGAGCGCAGTGTCAGCTCCACGGGCAGGTTCTTTTGCAGATATAATTTCCAGTCCGAACCATTGCCCACAAACAGTCTCCTGGCTTTTTCAGCCACGGATATTTCCAGGCTGTCGCCGGACACATCATGGGACACCAGCGGCCTGGCGGCAGATCGAAGCTCCAGTTTTGCTATTTCCGTACCGCTGTTGGCAGTCAGTAAAAACTTGCCCGCATGCTGCCTGACATCCAGCCGGACCCTTTCGGCGGCATAATTGTGGCCAATTTCGTAATAATAATCATCTCCGGCTGTTCCATAGAAAAGTGCTGTGCGAAAGAATGCGGCAATCAGCAGGATTATAATAACAGCTACTAAACAGCCGGATAAGCCGCCGCTTCCTCTGCCAAAAAGCAAAAGCAACCCCCAGATAATCAGGAGAACCGGCCAGAAGCGCCAGATATCACGCACCACCGGTGTGGTTAAAATACCCAGATTTACGAGCAGCCAAATCAGGCCAAGGGCAACAATTACCAGCCCAAGGATAACACGTTCCGGTTTCATGTTCTGTTCCCCCGGAACCCGCCAAACATAATCAGAAGCCCGATAATTATAATCAAGAGCGGCCAGAAAAGACGAAAAAGAAAGGCGGGAACAAGTTTCAAGATTAAAAGGAAAACACCGATGATCACTACAATCAGGCCAAGAGTACGTGTATCTCCCGGGTTTTTGCTGCCGCCAAATGAAGCAGCGTCTTCCGCGCCGGACTCATCGGGGATAATAATCCACGCAATAATGTAGGCAATGATGCCTGCACCGCGGATCAGGACCAGCAATAGCCAGAGCAAGCGGACAAGTGTCACGTCAATGTCAAAGTAGCGTGCAATCCCCATGCAAACTCCGCCAAGCATCCTGTTTTGCCGTGGGCGGTATATTTTTTTCAACTTTTTCACCTCCGGTATACAATTGCTTTAAACAAAATATCCATGGTCTTTCTTCTATGTATAAAAACATGGCGTAAAAAGATACATAAATCAACTGCCCCTGGCAACATTAATATGATAGGAGGTGATGATATGGAAATCAAATCATTTCTGGAGAGAGCACTGTTGAATGAACAGGAGCAGGTGCGGGATTACCAGCGTTTTGCACAGACCACCGATAATGAAGAAGTAAGCAAAGCTTTCTATGAGTTCGCCGAGACAAGCGGCCGTACAGCGGCTAAAATCAAGGATCTGCTGGATAAATTAGACAATTAAAAGCCCGTCAGGGCTTTTTGTGTTTTATATTAACAGCCGGTGGCAGAGTAATTAATAATGACTACATTACTGCCGCCTTTCTTTTCCTGCTGATTGTTGCTTCATAAGCCCGCACAAGTTTTTTAGCCATACTTTCTGAAGACATTTTCTCTGACATTAAAAGGGCATTCTTCGCCATTTGCCGGCGGAGCTCATCGTCTTCAAGCAACTGCAAGACCCGCTTCGTAAATTCTTTTTTATCCGGAGAAGTCAGGAATCCGTCCTCACCGTCATTTATCATCTCTGCTGCTCCCAGGGCACTTATTGCTACCGCAGGCAAACCTGCACACTTTGCCTCTCCCAAAACCAGCCCCTGTGTCTCCGTCAGGGATGCAAAGAGAAACAGGTCGGCACCGGCATAACTGTTAATAACATCTTCCCTTGAAAGCGGCCCTGTAAAGATTACTTTTTCTCCTATGCCCATAGTATGCGCCAACTCCCGCAGGGATTCGCTCTCCGGCCCCTTGCCTACTATAATGAAAACAGTATCGCTGTATTTTTGCACTACTTCACTGTAAACCTGCACAAGAAAGGTAACATTCTTCTCCTTCCCCAGCCGCCCCAGATGCAGTAATATTTTGCATTGGTCGCTGATCCTATACCGGCGTCTCAACCATCCGCGGTCAACACTGAGGAATTCCTTTCTGTCTATCCCGGTCGGAATAACTTCCACTTTTGTCTTTGTGTTTTTGGCAACAATATCCCTGATAACTCCGGTCGGAACAATGACCAGGTCACAGCGGCCACAAAAGGCTCCGGAAAGTTTGAGGACAACTTTCCGGGAAAGATCGCGGGCAAAAGGCATATAATGGACATATTGGTCGTACATCGTATGGTAAGTAAATACTAAGGGGAGATTATGTTTTTTGGCACAGCGCCATCCCAGCATACCCATGGTAAAAGGCGAATGAACATGAATGACATCCAAATTCAGTTCTCTGACAGTGGCGTTTATATTTACTGAAAAGGGCAGAGCTACGGCAAAGTCAGGATAAGTCGGAGTAGGCAAGGAAGCAAAGCGGAATACTCCTTCTTCTTTTTCGTAATTGGGATAGCTGGGAGCAAAAATAAACACTTCATGACCAAGATTCCTCAGCTCGGCGGTGGTTGTTTCGATAGAACGGACAACACCGCTGGTGTATGGCTTATAGCTGTCAGTAAAGATGCCGATTCTCATAAATAACCCCTCTCTGCAAACTTACAGCCTTTTGCTTGTCATCACTTTGTTATTTATTATATCTCTTTTCTCCGAAAGAAAGCAAATACTAAAGCTGCCCGCAAATTATGACCGGCTGGCACGGACTAAAACCTGGCACCATAAATTTTTTACTAATAGATGTTGACGCATTTTGATTAGGGTGTTAGAATCGTCTATGTAGGACAGGTAGCAGATTTCTTACTTATTAAAAACGGTAGTACGGTAGCATGGCAGGGAGAGTAAGTATTAGCCTCCATGTGTGCCCGTGCGCAAAAAAAAGGAGGTTTTTTTATGCTTGGAATGCAGGATGCCATTACCGGCCTGGCCTGGCTCCTGACAGTGTTTTCCATGGTATTCGGGGTTGTATACGGTGTATTGAAGGGGCGCTGTGAGGAGGAGGATGAGTTTTGAACCTGGCAGCACTTACAGTAATCGTTCTCTTATATCTGGGCATCCTCTCTTTGCTGGCCTATATTGGCTACAAACAGACAAAAACAGTTGAAGACTATATGCTGGCCGGCCGCAATATAAGCCCTTGGATTATGGCCTTTTCTTACGGCTCAACCTTTATAAGTACTTCTGCAATCATTGGCTTTGGAGGCATGGCCGCCAAATTTGGCTTCAGCCTGATTTGGCTTGCTTTTTTAAATATTGCCCTCGGGGTCTGGGTTGCCTTTGCCTCCCTGGGCACCAGGATTCGCAGGCTTTCAGTAAAGTTAAATGTCACTACCCTGCCCTCACTGCTGGGAGCGCGCTATCAGTCCAAATGGATAACAGTAGTTTCCGGACTGTCAATATTTGTCTTTATGCCGGCCTATACCAGCATCATTCTTATCGGCGGCGCCCGTTTTCTGCAGGAAGCCATGTCAATGGATTTTAATACAGCCCTGATGATTTTGGCTATAATTGTGGGAGTATATGTATTAACCGGAGGGCTAAAGGCCGTTATGTATACGGATACCTTCTGCTCCGTTATCATGTTCATCGGCATGCTTTTTCTGCTCATCGGTACTTACAAGGCTGTGGGCGGTGTAATAACAGGACATAAGGCTTTGACGGCCATGAAAGAGCTGGTGCCGCAAGCACTGACAGAAGCCGGCCACCGGGGCTGGACCGCCATGCCTTCCTTTGGATCCCCTATTTGGTGGACAATTGTCAGCACTATTATTATGGGAGTCGGTATAGGGGTGCTTGCCCAGCCGCAGCTGTCAATACGTTTTATGACTGTTAAAAACAATAAAGACCTGTACCGTTCCATCGTAATAGGCAGTGTTTTTCTTTTTTTCCTGGTAGGCACGGTTTATATGGTGGGCCCGTTAACCAATGTTTATTTTTACGAAAACACGGGAATGATTGCGGAAGATGTGACCAGGGGCAATGTGGACCTTATTATTCCGGCTTTTATCAGCTCCTTTATGCCCCAGTGGTTTTTATATTTATTTACACTTTCTCTTTTGTCGGCGGCAATATCCACATTAAGCTCGCTTATACATGTTCAGGGAACGGCTTTTGGCCGTGATATCCTTGATACTCTTGGTTTCGGCAATCAGAACGATAACGGCAAATCTTCTTTGACGACGCAAATCGGGGTTATTATCGGAGTAATTCTGGCCGTAATCCTGGCCTATATTTTACCCGGCAGTATAATCGCCCGGGCTACGGCATTTTGGTTTGGCATCTGCGCCGCCGGTTTTTTGCCGGTGCTGCTCGGCGCCCTGTACTGGAAAAGAGGGACAAAGTACGGGGCAATAAGCAGCATCGTTGCAGGTTTTGCCGTCAGTATTTTCGGCTTTGTTTTTCTTCATCTTGCCGAAGCGGAGCCTTTTGGCATCTCTATGGCTCTTTTCGGCAGGGAGACGCTGCTTCCTTATCCGTGGACGCACATTGACCCACTGTTTTATTCTCTCCCCGTTTCCTTCTTGGTTTATGTCGTTGTCAGCCAGCTGACGAAACCACCGGCAAAATCACACTTGGAACAATGTTTTGATTAAGAAGCCGCTGTAATTAAACAGCGGCCCTATTATTTACCGTTACCTTCCTGCAAACGGGTTTTTTTGGGTAGAGGCACCGGGCAGGAACATATCCTTTAGAGTGCCTGAAGTGTCATGAAATGCAGGAAAAATACAACAGCTTGTGATTTTATTCACAATGTAAAAAAATAATTTTCACCTTGCCTTGGGCAGGAGAACCATTGATCATTTCTTGCCCTTTTGTTCTACAACGACAATCAAAAAAATAATAACAGATTCTACAGCAAAATAAGGACTGCTTATTTTTCTTCATCTTCTTTTTCTTTACGGGGTACGGAAGTCAGGCTCTCGGCATGCGAAATATCTTTGCCGCAGTAAGGACAAAGCCATTCTATTGACGGAGATTCGGCAGCAGAATAGGATGTCTTGCCGCAGTAAGGACAAATCTTATAGGGCATTACAGCATCCCCTCTCATGAATTTCTGCCATAGTATTCTACAACCTAAAGATAAAATCCTTTTTAACTTTTGACAAATATTACTTATTTTTGTTAATGCAAGCATTCAGCACTCCTGCTCAAAAATGACTTCCCCCGCCCAAAATCTCCTGATGCTTCCTTCCGTTTCTACCAGCAGGGCTCCCTGCCTGTCGATATCAAGGGCTTTCCCTCTTATTCGGCGACCGGAACTACACACAAGCACATCTTTTCCTAAAGTAGAGGAATAACGACGCCAGCGGTCCAAAACAGCGGCAAACCCGTCGGCAGCCGCCTCATCATACAGCTGCTCAAAAACCATAAGAAAACTGCGCACCCAGAGCGCCCTGTCAGTTTGTTTCCCCGTTTCAATAAGGATTGAAGTCGCCTGTTGCCGCAATTCCGGCGGGAAATCTTTTCTTTTTATGTTAACATTAATTCCAAGTCCGACTACCAGGTAACGTATACCGTCGTTTGCGGCAAATGCTTCTGTCAGGACTCCGGCCAGTTTTTTACCGCCGGCAAGCAGGTCATTTGGCCACTTAATATCCGGCATGAAACAGCAAACTTCACGTGTAGTCTCTGCGGCAGCCACGGCTGTCAGGAGCGTGATCAGGGAAGCTTGAACAAACAATAACTGCGGCCTTAAAATCAAAGAGAGCCAGATCCCCCCTTCAGGGGAGCTCCAGCGCCTGCCCCCCCTTCCCCTGCCGGCCGCCTGCCTGGCGGCAATTACCAGTGTCCCGTGCTCCGCACCGTTCTCGGCCAGCTGCCGGGCAGTATTGTTTGTTGATTCCAGGGAGTGGTAATGAAATATTTCCCTGCCCATTGTTTTTGTTGTCAAGCCGTTTTTGATTGCTGCTTTCATCCTGATGCCGTCCTCCGCCTCAGGTTACAGGTACATATTCATATTGTAGTTCTTTCCTGTTTTTTGTCAAATAAAAAAGCCCGCCGCAGCGGGCCCATTTTTTTTAAAATATTCTTTCTCTGGGACTGTTGGCGTCCTTTAAACAGGCAGGCACTAGCCCTCTGCCTGGCGTGATGCTCTGAAAGCACGCAGTGTCTGAACCAGTAAAGAAGTCATGACAATATAAACGGGTATCTGGACGGCTATACTTACAAGCCTAGGGCCTAAAACGGTCAGGAACGGAAGCTTTTGCTGCCATGCCAGCCCGTAAGTGGTAAGGAACATTCCGCTTGCGATTTCGGCCATAATGATTGCTGCAGACACTTTGAAATACGGTTTGCGACCGTTATTGCCCATGAGCTGAAAAACAAGCCCCGGTACCAGGCCGCGAAATACAGACGCCAAAAAAATGAAGGGATTAAAAGCGTAGCCGAATGAATTCATGGCGTAACCGAGAAGGTCAGCTGCAGCGCCAACTGTCCCGCCGATTTTCGGGCCAAAAACAATACCCGCTACATAAAGGGGAATATTCCCCAGGGAAATGCGAATCGTGTCACCGGCAATCTGAAAGGCAAAAAACCTTGAGAGTATTACGTTCATTGCCACAAGCAGGCCTGCACCGGCCAAAATCCTGAGATTTTGAGTATTCTTCAAAAAAACACCTCCTTCCTTTCAGGATGGCAGAGTCGCCACACCCAAAAGAAAAGAGGTTTTCCTTTTTGCTTTTTTAAGTGCGGCAGCGGACGCGAAGGCATATCGCAGGCTAAACCTTTCGTCTACAGGCAACTTCCCATCCCGTAGCACTTGACGCATGCCTCCTACTCTGCATATTTGCATCGGACCCGGCCGCATTAAGCCGGGCCCGTTACAAAACTCTTGTAGTAAAACCGCGAGTATTAAATTGTATTCCAATTGTAGCACAATCTGCTGTCAAAAACCAGCGGATTTTTTATTAGAACAATCCTTCCACCTTGCCGGTTTCCGTATTGACATCCACACGCATGAAAGCAGGGGTGGCGGCAGTTCCGGGCATCAGAGCAATTGTTCCGGCAACGGGAACAATGAACCCGGCGCCCTTGTAAGTCAGAATATCACGTACCCGCAGGTTCCAGCCTTTGGGAACACCCTTCAGCATAGGATTATCCGACAGTGAAAGGTGGGTTTTCACCATGCAGGTGGGCAGTTTGGCAAGCTCGGGGTCCTTTTCCATGCGCTCCAGCTTCTCCATGGCTTCCGGTGTATATTCGACGCCGTCAGCGCCGTAAACTTCCGTGGCAATAAGGTGGATACGCTCGCGCAAAGGTGTGTCGAGGTCATAGAGGTATTTAAAGTCATTCGGTTCGTTGCAGGCATCTATGACGGCATCGGCAAACTCGAGGGCGCCTTCACCGCCGTACTGCCAGTGTCTGGAAAGGGCAACGCGTGCACCGGCTTCTTCAGCTAGGCGACGAACCAGTTTAATTTCCTCTTTTGTATCGGTATGGAAGGCGTTAATGCAGACAACGGGGTTGATCCCTGCCTTCTTTACCGTATTAATATGATGAATAAGGTTTTCACAACCCTTTTCAACCCACTCCAAGTTTTCCTCGAAATATGCAGGATCCAAAGGTTTTCCGGGCAGCGGCAGCGGCGCGCCGCCATGGGCTTTAAGGGCGCGTACAGTCGCCACGACCACGGCAGCATGGGGACGCAGACCGGACATCCGGCACTTTATGTTCCAGAACTTTTCAAAACCGATATCCACGGCAAATCCCGACTCCGTAATAACATAGTCAGCAAGCTTCAACCCCACGCGGTCGGCAATGATCGAAGACTGGCCGATGGCGATATTGGCAAAGGGGCCGGCATGCACAAATACAGGCTGCCCTTCGATGGTTTGCAGCATGTTGGGCTTCAAAGCATCAACCATCCAGGCAGTCATTGCACCGGCAACACCCAAGTCCTCCGTTGTTATGGGATTGCCCTGCTTATCATAGGCAACAACAATCCTGCCCATGCGTTCGCGCATATCCTTAAGGTCTCTGGCCACTGCCAGGATAGCCATAACCTCGGACGACACGGCAATGGCAAAGCCTGAATGCATCAAGAAGCCGTCCCGTTTGCCGCCCAAACCGATTATGATGTTGCGCAACGCCTGGGCGCAAAAGTCAATAACCCACTTCATCTCCACATTGCGCGGGTCTATATTCAAACGCTTCAAGCCTCTTCTCTCCAAAAAAGCATCGCTGGAGTTAAACTCATGCTGCAGCCTGGAGGTAACGGCTACCATGGCCAGGTTATGGGCATTCATGATGGCGTTAATATCGCCTGTCAAGCCCAGGGAAAAGGGTGTCAGCGGAATGCACTGCGACAGACCGCCGCCGGCTGCGGAGCCTTTAACGTTCATGGTCGGCCCGCCGGAAGGCTGCCTGATAGTGGCAAAAACGTTTTTCCCGCGTTTCCCCAGACCCTGGGTTAATCCCATGGTAGAAGTAGATTTTCCTTCACCAAGTGGGGTGGGAGTGATGGCAGTTACATCTATGTATTTACCATCAGGGCGATCCTTTAAGCGCTCGAGCACTCTGGCAAAATCAACTTTCGCGACATAATGTCCATATGGCAGCAGTTCTTCATTTTCTAATCCCAATTCTTCTCCGAGTTGATAAACGGTCTTCATGTTTTTCTCTGCTTCTTCAGCAATTTCCCAATCAGCATGTTTGGTTGGATCCAGTACCATAAAAGTCCTCCTTGCTATTAATGTTTATTAATGACAATTGGCAAATACTTCTTTTCGCCATTCTCTCAAATAATTCCTGCAGCTGAGATGCATTTTTTCCAGGAGCCGTTATAAACAGCCGCCGTTTCTGTTCTTATACTGTTATTATCAATCGACCCTGGACTGCTATACGGCAAAACCTGGATGGGGAAGCATAAAAAATGCGGATGTATGGTCAGACATACACCCACCAGGGTCTAATCCTTGTCAGGCAAGTCTATTTTTTTGTCATTAACTTTAATCATCAACTGCACAGATCCTTTTTTCAGCGGTAGTTCGCTGCCGCGGTAGTCCTCATTTTCTTCCTTGGCTTCCTGTATATTTTCGGCAGCCGTTTCCTCGGTTTCAGAAGCTTTGGCAGAATCTCTTAAGCGGCGGATTTCCGCCAAAGTCTTCCCTTCCATCAGCCAGCTGATTTCTTCGGCATCGACGGTCTCCTGCTCCAGGAGTGCCTGTGCTAAAAGCTCCAGCTTAGCACGATTATTAACTATAATTTCTTCCGCTTTTGTATAGCATTCATCAATTACACGGCGTATTTCCTCATCAATGGAGCGGGCAATATCCTCGGAGTAATCCCTGTCGCGTGTTATGTCCCGTCCCAGAAAAACCTGTTCATGCTGGCGCCTGCCCAGAGTAATGGGGCCTAACTTCTCGCTCATGCCGTATTCCATAATCATCTGCCTGACTGTGGAAGTTGCCCTTTCCAGGTCATTTTGGGCGCCGGTTGAAATTTCATTAAGCACAACCTCCTCGGCAACTCTTCCGGCCAGCAGTGTTGTTACCCTGGCAAGAAGCTCCGAGCGTGTCATATAATAACGGTCCTGCTCCGGCAGCATTAAGGTATAGCCGCCTGCACGCCCGCGGGGAATAATAGACACCTTATGCACAGGATCAGTATTCGGCAGCAGATATGCTACCAGGGCATGACCCGCCTCATGATAAGCAACTATCTTTTTCTCATAATCACTGATAACCCGGCTTCTTTTTTCGGTGCCGGCCATAACCCTTTCAATTGCCTCTTCCAGTTCAGGCATTCCAATAAATTTCTTATTACGCCGCCCCGACAGCAGAGCTCCTTCATTAATGATATTTTCAAGGTCCGCACCGCTAAAACCGGGAGTATGCCTGGCAATAACGCTTAAATCCACATCCCTTTCCAGGGGCTTTCTGCGGGCATGTACTTTCAGAATACCTTCACGGCCTTTTACATCGGGCAGATGAACCGTCACCTGACGGTCAAAACGGCCGGGGCGCAGCAGTGCCGGATCTAAAATGTCAGGCCTGTTGGTAGCTGCAAGAATAATAATCCCTTCATGAGCATCAAAACCGTCCATTTCCACCAGCAGCTGGTTCAAGGTCTGTTCCCTTTCATCATGCCCGCCGCCTAAGCCTGCGCCGCGCTGTCTGCCGACAGCGTCTATCTCATCTATAAATACAATGCACGGGGCATTTTTTTTCGCCGTTTCAAACAGGTCCCTGACCCGGGCAGCCCCTACACCGACAAACATTTCCACAAAATCGGAGCCGGAGATGCTAAAAAACGGGACACCCGCCTCCCCGGCGACAGCCCGGGCAAGCAGCGTCTTGCCCGTCCCCGGCGGCCCGACAAGCAAAACTCCTTTGGGTATGCGGGCACCCAGCTCAATATATTTACGCGGTTCCTTAAGAAACTCCACTATTTCCACAAGTTCTTCTTTCTCTTCGTCAGCGCCGGCAACATCATCAAAAGTTACCCGTCTGCGTGAACTGTCATGCAGACGGGCCCGCGCTCTGCCAAAACTCATTACCCTGTTGCCCCCGCCCTGGGATTGCTGCATAAAGAAAAAGAATATTACCATTAAAACAATAAAAGGAATAATAATGGAGGCAAGGTTAGCCCACCAATGAGGTTCGGGCGGGTAGTCCCCCCTAACCTTAATGTCACTTTCTTTCAGCAGTCTGGCTGACAGTGCTTCATCGCCTTCTACATTGAAAGTTTTCAGCTTTGTCTCGTCTTTTAGCGTTATGAGTACGTCCCGGTCTTCAATATATACTTCACTGACCTGTCCGGAATCTATTAAAGCGATAAAACGGTCATAGGAAATTTCCTCAATTTCCTCAGAAGGGAAATTGAGGAATCTGATTATCACGACCGCTAAAAGCAGAATCAGCAGGTAAAAGCCAGCCTGTCTGATAAATCTATTCAATAAGATGCCTCCTCTCTCAAAGGCCCCGGATTTACCGCTCATTAATTTTAACATATTATATCACAGGCGACAAGAGACAACAACAGCAAAACAGGCGTCCTGCCGGCTGCCGTTCGCATGACAACACCATATTCTGCAGGCAAAATCAGGAAATTGCGAAAAATATAATCACCGGCCCGGGAAAAATTCTACTTTTCACCCAATACACAAACATCGGGTAAAAAACGGTAGCGTTCATTAAAGTCCAGGCCGTAGCCGACAACAAATTCATCGGCAATGCGAAAACCGCAATAATCAGGTTCAATATCCACTCTGCGCCTGTCCGGTTTGTCCAAAAGAGTAACAATTTTCAGGGAAGCCGGTTTGCGCGAAAGCAGGTTCTCTTTAAGATACAAGAGCGTCAGTCCGGTATCAATAATGTCTTCTACAATCAGGCAGTGCCTGTTATCAATACTGCAGTCCAAGTCTTTTAATATACGGACAATCCCCGAAGATTCCGTTGCCGCTCCGTATGAAGAAACCGCCATAAAATCAATGAAAACCGGAACCGTTATTTCCCGCATCAGGTCGGAAAGAAATACCACGGCTCCCTTAAGAACACAGATTAAAAGCAGTTCTTTCCCGGCATAATCATTGCTAATCTGCTGACCCAGAGATATTACTCTTTTCTGAATCTCGTCTTTTGTTAACAAAACTCTTTCCACATATTTTTCCGGCAATTCTGTCACACTCCTTTTTACCCCGGTTTTTATAGAATACTTAAATGCAAAACCCTTTTTGTTGCCTCAGTAACACGGTAGTCATGGGCAATATCCACCCCGGCAACCCAGAGAATCCGCTCGCCGCCGGTCACCAGAGGTATTGCATCCCGCATTCTGCGGGGAATTTTTTTGTCAATAAAGATATCCTTCAGCTTGCGGCTACCGGGACGGCCGTACAATCTCACCTTGTCCCCGGCTTTCCGTGTCCTTGCAAACAGGGGATACTGTACGGCGTCGGCATCAAGAAAAGCTTCTTCACGGGAAGAAGGAGGAAGGCTGATGCTTTCGGCCGGAAGAATTTCCGCTTTTATGCGCCTGCCGCACCAGGGCAGGCAAGTGCAGCCCGGAACCTTGAGTTCCACCTTTTCACCGGCTGCCGGGAGCGATAGCCGGCCAATGTGCAGCTTATCATATTCCCTCAAGGCGGCAATATCCTTTGATACGGGGCACCGGGCGGAAGGGGAACGGCTTTCCGCAAGCGACAGCACATTCCGCACCTGGGAGCGGGTTACCCTTTTTGCTCCGGCCCGCCACAGGGCAAGGCGGAGAACTCGTGACCGCATCGCCTTTGGCAGTCGCTTCAGGTCCGGAAGCTGCAAAGTAACTACTCCGGGTATCTTTTCTTCCGCAAGACGGTTAAATTCTTTGGCGGTCAACTCCTGCAGCAAACCGCTCTCCTCAGCCAGAAGATCTGCAGTACGGGCAAGCAGCTTCCGGATGTGGGGGCCAAATTCCTCCTCCAGAAAAGGCAGCAGGTTAAGTCGTATCCTGTTCCGCAAGTAAACAGGTCTCAAATTCGTTGGATCCTGCAGGGGAAAAAGCCGGTGAATCCGGCAATAATGTTCGATTTCCCGGCGGCTGGCGTCCCAAAGCGGCCGGACTATCTCCAGATTTTTCCTCACTGTCCGGCGCAGGGGTATCCCCTTAAGGCCGTCTGTGCCGCTCCCGGTCAGCAAACGTAATAGCAGCGTTTCAATACGGTCATCCCGGTGGTGCGCGGTGGCAATACAGGAAGCATTTTCACGTCGCGCAATCCTGAACAAGGCCCGGTAGCGGCCGCTGCGGGCTGCAGATTCAATTGACATCTGCTTGTTTTCTTTCCTGATCTTTTCCACATTAATGCGGCAGACGGTAAGAGGTATACCCATTTTAATTACCATTTTTTTTACCGCCACTTCTTCGTCTGCCGCCTCGGGGCGCAGCCGGTGGTTAACATGAACGGCATGCAGGCAAAAACCAAGCCGAAAAGACAGCCTGTGCAAAAGATGCAGCAGGCATAAGGAATCGGGGCCGCCTGAAAAAGCGACAATCACCTTCTGTCCCGGCCGGATAAGCTGTTCATTTTTTGTTGCCCGCAATACCTTTTTCTCTAAAGCATCCATTTTTATCCCCCGGCGCCGTCCTGTTTCCGCATGCCTTCTTAATTTGCCTCTTTCTTGAGCTATCTCATTTCCCCTGCATAGAATTGATAGCAATGAAAACTATACCATATTTTCTTCGCAATTGTCCATCTTTCGCCTTTTTTTAATTTAACCCGGGACAACCGGGAAGCCATGCAACAAAAAAAGCTGCGGCAGGCCTTGCAGGTAAAGGCTCCGGCAGCTTGTCGGCATAACTGCCAGGTGCTGTAATCATCTCGCCAGGCAATTTCGGATTCTGTGCTTCAGTCGCTTTGCCCGGCAAACCAAAACAGTCAGGTCATCGCGCAGCCTGTCTCCCCCGCAGAGCTGGTATGCCTTCTCCAAAATAGCATCCGCCAATACCTGGGGGTGAGTATATGTTTGTTCGGCCAGATACATTTTCAGCCATTGTGGCCTGCCCGGGGCCGCCTCAAAAATGCCGTCGGTTACCATAACAATCAGCGCGTCATCTTCCAGTATGACACGGCGGGGTTTCAGCTCAACTTCATCAAGTATGCCCAGTGGAACAGACGGACTCTCAATTTCTCTGACACCGCCGCCGCTGTACAGGTAGCTTGGGGCAGCGCCGTTTTTTAAAAACAAAACTTCTCCCTTCTCTGTATCAAGCAGCAAAACATCAAGTGTAGCAAAGGTTTCCTCACTGGAGCGGAGCTGCAGGATTGTATTTACGGTGCGGACCACGGTATCCTTGTCAAATCCCGCCAGCAGCAGGCGTTCAACCAGCTGCACTGCGGCCTTGCTCTCCTGCTGCGCGCGACTTCCGTTTCCCATGCCGTCGCTTAAAACAAGGGCCTGCCGGCCGTCACGCAATTCAAGATAGCTGTAATAATCCCCGCAAATTTTCTGGCCTCCCCTGGCTGCCTGGGCAATTCCCAGTTCCATATGAAAAAACCTGTCCTTAAGTTTTTCAGCTGCAGCGGCAGGCCCTACCCTGACTTCCTTTGCTATTTCGGCCATAATTTTAGCAAGTCCTGTCAGCTGAAGAGTTACAAACTTTCTGTTTTCAGCAAGGCGCCTCTGCCATATTTGCTCCGAGTTTACCGCATCTTTCAGGAGAGAAAAGGCAAGGAGCAGCTCTTCTTTTTTCCGGCAGTACTTCTGCAAATAATCCGGCAGCGGGGTCCTGGAGCCCGGCTGCCCTCTGGCCAGCAAAGTATGCAATTTAACCACAGCCTGGTAAGTTTTTTGAAAGTCCTTTTCCCAGCACCTGCTGCGGGCCGGACATCTTAAACAAACGTTTTCTGTCACTTTTTCCAGCAAGGCAGCAAGCCCGCTGCCTTCTTTCTCTGCTTCTTTCGGTGTGGACGCCAAGGAAAAGGCGGCGGCCAGTTCCTTAAACACCAGGCAGTAATCATGTATGCGTGCGGCTGTCAGTTCTCTCATCCTTTCCCCCTCATCTGCCGCCTGCTCCGGCAGTAAACTTTTCATTCTTCCCGGTATCAGCGGAACAATCAGAAACACCAGGCAGGCAGCACCGGAGAGAGACAATTCCAGGGACAACCCGTCATAACCAAAGACATAGAGCGTCAAAGCTCCCGTCCCCAGAAAAAAGGCAACGGCAGAAGACAGCCGGCCGGACATGCGGAAAAGTCCTCCGAAAAAACCGGCAAAGGTCAGGATCCCTGTCCATAAAATGCTTCCCTGTATACCCAGCAAAAAACCCAGCAAAGCGCCTGTAGCGGCACCCATCCCTGAACCAAAGCAATATGCCGCCCACAAAGTAACAACCCGTGCTATACCGGACGCCAAAAAAGCCAGGGCCAAATCTTCATGGATTAAGGCAAGAAGCAAGAGCCCGGCAAAAACAATCCAGGAAATAATCCCTTCTATTTGCTCCGACAGGAAACTTAACTTGGCCGGGGGGTGTGCATAAACCTGCAGGAAAACCGCCGTCCCCAGAACGGCAAGCAAGGTTTCCAAGCCCATAACAAGCAGTGCGTAGGGCTGCCGGGCGGCAATTAGATATGGCAGCGCGCTGCATGCATACACAAGGCCGGCAAGCAGGACAAACGGTATGCGGAAGCGCTTTACCCGGAAACGCAAGAGAAAAAAAACCGACATGCCGGCCAACTGACCAAGGGCAACTGTTATGCCTCCGTCCGGATATACGGCTGCCAGCAGTACCAGCCCGTAAAGAGTCAAACGGCGTATATCATCACGCGCTGCCACAGCCCAGAGAACCAGGCCGAACGGAGCCATCTGCCCCAGCAAACGCAGCCGTGCCAGAAGAATAATGGCAAGAATTGAGCCCGCTGTTTCCCGGGAAAGCAATTCTCCAAACAGCCTTATCCCCGGAATTCTCCACGTTTTTTTTCTTTTTTCGCTTACAGCCTGTCCAATGCGTAAATAAGGCTCAATTACCGCAGTTCTCTCCGACATCCTGATCCCCCGTTTTTGCTGACAATTATAACCTTTATGCTGCCAGTAATTTGTCAGAGCAGGGCGTTTGCCTGAAAAAAATTTTCGACAATTATTATGCTTCAGGGGACACCAGGATAAACACTGCCGCTGTGCGGTCCAGGGCTACAGTGGTAAAACCCGTTTGAATTACAATACCGGGATAATTGCGCAGGAGAGTCACATAAAGCCCCGGCACAATGCCGAGTGCAAGCAGTTTTTTAAGAATCGTGCGGTTCTCCGTCGCCAGTTCCACAATTTTCCCGGTCTTTCCCACCGGCATTTGCAGCAAATTCAGCAGGGCAGGCATGATTTCACCTCCTAAAAAACAGGCAGCCGGAGCAGCAAGTTTAACAAAAAGCCGGCTGTATAAGCAATCAAAGCCGTACAGGCGGCAATAGCCAGGGCGGCAATGATTCCCCGTTCACGGACCATTACAGCAAGCTGGGCTGAACAGGGCAAAAATAAAGTCAGCACAACGGAAGCTACAAGCAACCGGCTGCCGCTGATCGCACCTGCCCGGTGAAGTTCCCATAATCCGGCGGCACCATAATCCCTGCGGAAGAAGCCATATAAAAAAACACCTGCTGTCTCCGGCGGCAGTCCCAGGGAAGCTGCGGCTTTTTGCAAAAAAAATATCAGTACCTGCAGCAGCTTTGCCTGCTGCAGAAGCCAGAGCAAAACGGCAATCAGGGTAAATACGGGCATTACTTCCTTCAGGTACCAGTACATCCGGGCAAAAGTCTTTTTTAGCAGCGCATAAAGCCCGGGCAGTCTGAGCGGCGGCAGTTCCATAAAGTAGGGCGTTCTGCTTCCCGGCAGCAGGCAATCAAGCAACATACCTGCCAGGAAAAAAACAACTGCAACCACCAAAGCCCAAAACAGCAGGTAAATAGGCTCGCCTGCCAGCAGGGCTATGATCAGTCCCAGCTGGGCGGAGCACGGTATGGCTGCCGCCAGTAAAAAGCTTGCAAGCAAACGCTCCCGCCTGCTTTCCAGTGTTCTGGTCACCAGCACGCCCATGGTGCCACAGCCGAATCCCAGGGCCAGCGGTATCACTGCCCTTCCGTTTAAGCCGATGCGCCGCATCAGGCTGTCGGCAAAAAAAGCCAGCCGCGGCAGGTAGCCACTGTCCTCCAGCAGGGCAAAAACTAAAAAGAATGTTCCTGTAACCGGAAGAATGATGCCAAGAATATAGCGCAGCGCCATGGTTACAATGCCAAATTCCCCTATCAGTATATCCAGCAAAGCGCCTGCCGGAAGAACTTTCTCCAGCCAGCCGGTTACAACAGGGATGACAATTCCGCCCAGTATCTTTTCCTCAAGCAAGGCAACCAGCACCCCCGCTCCAAACCGCCCCACAAATAAATAAAGACCGAAGTAAATGACAAGAGCCGTTATCAAGAGACCGCCCAGCGGGTCCAGGGTTGCTTTCTCCAGCAGACCGTCTTTTTTCTTTTTTTCCCTGACCAGGTACAAGCCCGCAAGTATTGACTCTGCCTGCCTGTACCGCATCAGCGGCATTTCCCAGTCAGGCAGTTCCCCCGCTGCCCGGACATAAGCAGCCAGGCAGTCAAGCGCCTCCCGGGTTTCCTGCTGCTTTGCAAGTTTAACCGCCTCCGGATCTTCTTCCAGGCAGAGGCGGGCCATCATCTCCTTGGAAAAGGGGTAGCTGCCTTGCAGGCAGCGTGCTGCCCTGCTGACCAGGTAATGTTCCTTTGCCGGCTGTGCCTTTTGCATTATAAGCCCGGAGCTCAGTTTGGCAATTGCCTTTTTAAGCTGCAAAATACCCCGTCCTCTAAGGAACGCCGCTTCCAGAACCGGTATTTTAAGTCTCCTGGCCAGCTCTTTTTTGCGGATATATACTCCTGCTTTTTCCGCCTCATCAATCATATTCAAGACAAGGATAACGGCAAAACCGGCATTAATCAGCTCTATTGTCAAGGGCAGCATCCGCGGCAGGTTTTTGGCATCCGCCACATGGATAACCAAATCAGGGGATTGTTCCATCAACAGACGGCGGGTAACTTTTTCCTCTTCCGTAAGAGGAGAAAAACTGTACATCCCGGGTGTATCATATACCGTATACAGCTTCCCCAGGATATTAGCCCGGCCCCGGGAGATTTCCACGGTTGTGCCGGGGTAATTGGAAACGGTTGCATAACTTCCTGTCAGCCGGTAAAAAAGAACGCTTTTACCGACATTGGGGTTGCCGATTAAAGCTATTGTTTTCATCACGCTGCCACCTCCATACTTCCCCTTTTTTTATATGCAAAACAAATGGCCGTCTTGCCAAATATTTGCATAGACGACCATTGTCAGGCACACACTATAGCGGGGAAAGGAGTATGAGAAATGTATTTGATTGCCTTACTGACAGCATTTGCTGCCGGCGTTTTGATGGCCTTCCAGGGCTCTCTTAACACCGGGCTTGGGAAAATAATCGGTTTGCTTGCATCCACATTCTTTGTCCATGCCATTGGAACGGCGGCCATGACAATTCTTCTTTTGATCATGAAGGGTGAAAGCAAAGCGGGTAAACTGACAGGTGTTCCCTGGTATCTTTATCTGGGGGGTATTCTGAGTGTAGTTATTATTTATGCCGTGGCAACCAGCATTTCCCGCATCGGGGTGGCAGCAGCCACAACAGCCATTATTGTCGGACAGGTAGGAACGGCTCTGGCGATTGACCATTTCGGGTGTTTTGGCCTGGAGAAAATACCCTTTACCTGGATTAAAGCAGTAGGTGTTGCCTGCCTGGCACTGGGCGGCTGGCTCATGCTTGCGAAATAGCTGCATACAAACGGCCAAGCAGCAGGCCTTCCTCGGAGACCACAAGTCCCTCCGCTCCGGCTGCCGCCAGCAGTTCATTCACTACAAGTGTACCGGCCGGCATAATAGGGGCTCTTTCCGGCGGCAGGCCGGTGATAAGCGCCCTGGCAGAAGCGGGAACGGCAGTTATTTTGGAGAATATTTCCTGAACCATTTCCGCCGGTAGAAAATAACCGTGTATTTTACCGGGATCATAGGCGGAAAGTCCCAGTGCCACGGAAGCAAGGGCAGTTACGGTTCCGCCTGTGCCGACAATTTCTTTATCCTGCAGTGCAGACTTGTCCAGAAGGTTTTGGATATAACCCCGGGCCTCCGCAATTTCCCCGGGCTGCGGCGGGTCTTGCCGGAAATATTGTTCTGTTAAATTCAAAGCTCCGAACAGGTAACTGGCTGTCTCTACCTTATGATTGCTTTGCCAGATCAATTCACATGAACCGCCGCCCAGGTCAAAAACAAGTATTTTATCACTAAGAGGCAGACTTTTTCTTACACCGGTAAAACTGTAATAAGCCTCCTCCTCCGCAGACAAAACTTCCACGGGACAACCTGCGCAGGCGGCAAGCTCACGGCAAAAGCCGGTGCCGTCATCCGCCTGCCGCAGCGCACTTGTACCCATAATATACAGCTGTGCTGCCCTGTAGCTCTCTGCAATTTCAAGAAAGGAGGCAACTGCCAAAAGGGTTGCTTTTTTCCCCTGAACATGCAGCCTGCCGTTTGCGGAAAGGCCGCTGCCAAGACGCGTCGTCTGCATTTTGCGGCAGACAGGAAGCAATTTGTTTCCTTGTTTCTCGGCAATCAGCAGGCGGGATGAATTCGTACCGAGATCTATGGCTGCCAGGAACATATTTCCTCCCCCAAAATAACTTCCCCGTATTGAGCCCCTCTTTGAAATTAGTTTTCCCGGAAAATAAAACAAGGTATTCCGCCGGGAATACCTTGCTAGCTTGTCAGTATATGTGGGATCTATAGGATGAAGAACCTCTGCCGCCCCGCTTTGATTCGGTGTTCCTTCTCAGGTCCTGCAGACGTTC
>FZPS01000009.1_pt33 | contig 34938 bp, 24 predicted proteins | sample 1817821 | NCBI WGS metagenome assembly FZPS01 (sample SAMEA104158645, study PRJEB21678) | metagenome | place: Germany | collected 2015-04-21
CAGTAATAATTCCATTCGCGCGAAACATTTCCTCAATGATGGAATTAAATAAACCATGGTACCCCTGAAGCTCCTCCTTGCTCTGCAGCAGCTGCATCATAGCAATCACAGCGGCCATCGGATTTTATATCTCATGCATTATGCCCGCAGCCATCCGGGCAGCTGTGTTGAGCCGATTAACCTCAGCAGCTTTAGCAGAGTATTTCCAAGAGTTTCTGCACTTAAAAAAGGCTAATTCATGACTGCCGGTCAAGTCCAAGATCTGGTGGATATCCAGATCTGCAATGTCGTATAAACACAGCACCAGCAGTTTGAGAGGTCCCACTTTTTGCTCTACAATCTCTTCATACGCTGCCACCAAATCCCAACTGCGGTGGCCGCGCCAGTACGGAGAGCCACAGGCGCGAGCACCATCCCACCCATTTTTCATATTTTCATGGTAAAGCTTGGTCCAAGCCTCTACTAAAACACCAGGCTTAAATGTATCATACTGCAGATACCACTCATTGATTGTAAAGATTTTAATCTGCTGACGATACTGCTCGAACAGGGGCACACTATCCTGTAAGCATTTGACTGCATCATCAATTGTCAACCACATCGGTATGATCCAAATGCAAAATTCATTACGCTCCAAGCCGGTTTTTAAATAGGGGAGCACTGTGTCCAGATAATCCTGGCGTTCTTGGTAAAAGGCACAGATATGCGTTCCCCACGGCACATCTGAAATAAAGCCCACACCAAACTCCCGCTTCGGCTCGACATGCTGCAGACCCATCTGCTCAACTCCCCGCTTGGCTTAGAATTTAATGTTTTATTTAAATATTCCCCAATTACCGCCTAAATCCTGCGGCCTAATCCGCAGCATAATTTAGAACAATAAAAAGGCCCAAAGGTCCTCTGCAAAACGCATGATTCCTTTGGGCTTTTCTGTTTAAATCTGCTGTCTATTCGCTGCGATCCTGCATCCGCACATCGAGACGATCGATTTCAATCCCCTTCATAGCCGGACCGAGATCCCGGGACAGTTCCGCGATTAATTGGTAATCGCGGTAATTAGCTGTTGCTTTTACGATAGCCTTGGCATATTTTTCCGGATTCTCGGACTTAAAAATACCCGATCCAACGAATACTCCATCGGCACCAAGTTCCATCATCAGTGCTGCATCGCTGGGAGTAGCAACACCGCCAGCCGCGTAATTCAATACCGGCAGCCTGCCTCTTTCCTTGATATCCAGCAGCACCTCAAACGGAGCTCCGATTTCCTTAGCATAGGTCATCACTTCATCGCGGGACATGGACACCAGCATGCGGATTTCAGACTGAACCTGACGCATATGGCGGACAGCTTCCACGATATTGCCGGTTCCTGGTTCTCCCTTAGTTCTGAGCATTGCTGCCCCTTCTCCCAGTCTGCGCGCTGCTTCGCCGAGATTGCGGCATCCGCAGACGAATGGTACACTGAACTCTGACTTATTAATGTGGTACTTATCATCTGCCGGTGTCAGCACTTCGCTCTCATCGATGCAGTCCACACCGAGCGATTCCAGAACTCTAGCTTCAACGATATGGCCTATCCGGCACTTAGCCATTACCGGGATGGAAACGGCCTTCAAAATTTCCTCGGCAATACGGGGATCAGCCATTCTGGCAACCCCGCCCGCTGCGCGAATATCCGCAGGGACCCGCTCTAAGGCCATGACTGCGACTGCTCCGGCCTGCTCAGCAATCTTAGCCTGCTCAACATTAACAACATCCATGATCACGCCGCCTATTGGCAGCTGCAGACCACGGTTTGGATCAATTCCGTTCATTGCAAATCCTCCTCCAGCAACCTATGTATACAATTGATCATATCATTAGCGACCGCTTATGGTCAATATTTCTACTGCTATTCTACATCAAAGGCGCAAATAAATTCAACAGCGCCCATCCAACTCGCCGGTAAAGCGGCACACTGCGAAACGCTTCCAGAGTAATCTCTTGACTCTGCTCCAACGCTTCGAGAAAATCTGCTTTGATATCACTAATGCTCGAACTTCCATACATCCAAACCCCACATTCAAAGTGCAGGAACAGACTTCGGTAATCAAGGTTAATGGTGCCAATCACCGCATATTCATCATCAACAACAAAAGTTTTAGCATGAATAAAACCAGGTGTATATTCATAAATCTTGACACCGGATTCAAGCAGCTGTTCATAGTTGGAGCGTGTTACTGCGTGTACGTACCATTTATCAGGGATATGGGGTGTAATAATCCGCACATCGATTCCCTGCTTTGCCGAATTGCAGAGAGCAGTCATCATCTCTGCGTCAACAATTAGGTAGGGAGTAGTGATGTACACGTATTTCTTGGCTCGAGTAATTAAATTGAGGTACACCGTTTCGCCTACAGATTCATCATCCAGCGGATTATCGCTGAACGGCTGGACATACCCGTCTGCTGGATACTTCTGCTGTCCCCAGCGCTCAGGTTTAAACTCTTCATAATCCTCATCAGTGCCCCGCAGGTAGTCCCAGACAGCCAAAAACATGACCGTTAAACTGTAAACCGCATCTCCCTTAAGCATTACCGCATTATCTTTCCAGTGTCCAAGGCGCTCATAAGCATTGATATATTCATCAGCCAAGTTAATGCCGCCGGTAAAACCGGTATGGCCATCGATAACTAAGATTTTACGGTGGTCGCGGTTATTGAGCCGCGGTGACAGTACCGGCCGGAACGGATTGAACACCGCGCATTTTATTCCCATCGCTTCTAATTTCTTGTCGTACTGGTATGGCAGTTTAAGAATGCAGCCGATATCATCGTAGATAACCCGAACATCCACACCTTCAGCTGCCTTCCGCCTCAAAATATCTAAAATTGTATTCCACATAATGCCTTCTTCAATAATAAAATATTCGAGAAAGATAAAGTGCTCAGCCTTTTCCAACTCCTCAATCATGCGCTCGAATTTTGCTTCTCCTACAGGAAAATATTCAATGTAAGTGTTTGTATAAGGCGGGCTGTAGGCATACTTCTGGATATAGTCCGCCTGGCGCCCAGCGTCAACATTCTGTTCAGTAATAACCTGCACCATATCCTGATTAGCATTAAGTGCTTCGGCCATTTTGCCGTTAATGCTGAGCATCTTCTGCCGGGTGCGTTTTCCAGTACGGCTGCCGCCAAACATCAAATAGAAAATGCCACCGAAGATGGGGAACAAGAGAATCGAAATAATCCATGCGATTTTATAACCGGCCTTGCTCTTGCCATTTGCAAGGGCAATCACAGCAACCATACTGATGAACAAGCTGATTCCATAAAAATAAACGAAGTACTGCTGAAAGCGGTAGATCATTACTACCAGCGCAGCTGCCTGTACGGCTATGCCGATAGCAACCCAAAAGACTCTATGAAAGAGCAGCTTGAATAAATTCGTCATTCTAACCCTCCCGCAAGATTATTCTATCCATATCATATTATATCATTGTTTCCAATAACTAGGAGTGATTATCGCTATGAGTGTAAACAGCTCCAATCGTCCCAACAGCATTAAGAAAGTAAGAAATAGAGTAGCCGCAGGCGAAAACTGGCTGTAGGTATGAATTGGCGCCACTACCCCAAAACCGGCGCCACCATTGCCCAAAACGGCTGCTGAAGTGCTGGCAGCACTCGCCATTCCTATCCCTTCTAAGGACAGAATTAAAGTGCTGGCAGCAAAGACCGCCAAATATAGAAAAAGGAAGGCACAGACACCGCGGATGGTTTCTTTAGATACCATTCGGCCATTCATAGTAACCGGAATCACCGCGCGGGGGTGAAACAGCTGCGAAATTTCACGTTTAATCACTTTGCCAGCAATAACCACGCGAAACAGCTTGATGGCTCCGGTAGTAGAACCGGCGCTCGCTCCGGTAAACATGAGGAAAAATAAGATCAGTTTACTGAAATCAGGCCATTGATCAAAGTTTGCACTGGCAAATCCATTCGTTGTGATAATAGAACTGACCTGAACCAGCGCGTGTTTAAATGCTTCAAACAGAGATTCAAACACATTTTGGTATAAATTAAGCATTACTGCTGCTGTCGCAAGTAAAAGCAGCGCTCCATACAAGCGCAGTTCCGTATTTTGAAAGACACTCTTAAAGCGCCGTTTCCGCAGATCATAATACAAGCTGAAATTTACCCCGGATAAAATCATAAACACCGAGATTGTAATCAGCACAAATGTATTCGAGTTAAACTTTGTGATACTGGAATTGTAAATTGAAAATCCACCCGAGCTCACCGTTGCAAAGGCGAACTGAAGGGCATCAAAAAATGCTAGGCCGCCAAACATAAGCAGGATAGTAAGCACCGCGGTCATCCCGCCATAAACCACATACAAGATCCTAGCTGTATCAGCCAATTTGGGTGCGATTTTATCCGCAACCGGACCGGGCAGCTCCGCTTTATAGATCTGCTGGCCGCTCACCCCCAAAGCGGGCAGTACCGTAAGGTACAGAACCAGAATTCCCATTCCGCCGATCCACAAAGTCAGCGAACGCCAGAATAAAATCCCCCGGGGCAAACTCTCAACATCATCGATCACAGTAGCCCCCGTAGTAGTAAATCCGGATGTTGACTCAAACAAGGCATCCGGTATCGTCGTGATTGCACCGGCAAATAAATAAGGCAGCGCTCCACAAATTGACACCGATATCCATACAAGAGTTACAATCAGCAGCGCTTCCCGAATTCTGATGGACTTATAGTCTGCCTGGGATGCTCCCAGAGCTGTGCCTACCGCAAACGTAATTAGCGCAGACCACATAAAAGCAGCCGATACCGAAAACTCACGCCAAAACAGTGATAAGCACAGGGGAATCAGCATTAAACCAGCTGTAATCTTAAGAACGCTTCCCACTACTTTTCGAACTACGCCATAATCCATGGAACAAGCCTCCCTTGCGCCGGTAAAAAAGCTTATCCAGGATAGGCAGATGGCTGCTCAGACAAAACACAACTGCCCTATCCTGCGCTGCTATTTCGGAACTGCCATTGGGAATGAGTACCTGGTCATCCCGAACAATCGCTCCGATGATCACTCCTTTAGGCAGCTCTAACTCTGCGAGAGAACGTCCAATAACACCGGTGCCCTCTTCAACAATAATCTCCACGACTTCAGCCTGACCGTCAAGCAGGAGGGCAAGGGAAGCAATCTGATCCCCCTGGACATAGCGAATAATCTCACCAGCGGAGATCAGCACTGGATTGACAGCCCGGTCAATCCCCAACTGCTCAATAATAGGTATAAAGTTAGAACGGCTGATTTTCGCAATAACCAGGGGAATTCCCTGCTGTTTTCCTAAAAGTGCCAGCAGCAGGTTTTCTTCATCATTACCAGTCAGAGTAATTAGGGCATCCATCTTAGCGAAGTTTTCTTCCCGAAGCAGATCGCTGTCAGTGCCATCGCCGTGAATCACCAGCACGTTTTGGAGATTTTCCACCAAATACTGGCACTGCTCCTCATCCTGCTCAATGATCTTGACTCCTATACCCTGCTGCTTAAGCCGCTGGGCAAGATAGAAACCGGCTCTGCCGCCACCTAATATCATTACATCTTTGAGCAGCCGCTTTTCGCTCTGCTCCACATGTTCGGTTAGAAACTGATTGAGACTTGCACGCTCACCGAACAAATAGATGATGTCAGAATTTTCCAGGATAGTATCGCCATGGGGAATAAACATCTCGCCTTCCCGGGATACAGCGGCAACTAGAATCGAGTTAAAGATGCGCAGTTCCCGCAGCCTGCTGCCGCCCAACTGCGGAATGTTTTTTACGGGCAGTTCGATCATGCCGACCTTTCCACCGGCGAAAGCTTCGATAGCTACGGTACTACCCTTCATCAACTGCTTGGAAATATACTTAGCAGTTTCAAATTCAGGATTGACAATGTAATCAATGCTTAGTTCCTGTTTGAGAAACTCCTGCTGCCGGCCATATTCCGGATTGCGGACTCTAGCAATCGTCGCTCTGCACCCAAGGCTTTTTACCAGCATGCAGATCACCATATTAGTCTCATCGCTTCCAGTCACTGCAATCGCCAAATCAATACTTTTCGGATCGCTCTGTTTTAGCACTTCGGTTTGGATCGCATTTCCCCTGATCGTCAGCACATCCAAGTTTAAGCTGATCCGCTCCAAGGCCTGTTCATCTGTATCGATTACAATTACACTGTGGTCCCCATTAGCAAAAGCTTCTGCCACCTTATATCCGAGCTTGCCAGCTCCCACAATCAATACCTGCATCTAGTTTCCTCCTAGATCGGATCTTGCCAGTAAACGAGTAAAAAACTCCCGCACCAGCGGTGCCGCTGTCTGCCCCCCAATTCCTCCCTCTTCAACAAGAACTGCAAAGGTCAGATTACGGTCAAACACATCCCTCACAAACCCGCCAAACCAAGCGTGTGATGTACCTTTTCCAGTCTCAGCGGTACCTGTTTTGCCGCAGATATTGATCTGATCGACAGCAGCCTGCTGCCCTGTTCCCTCCAGAACTACCTGTTCCAGCAAATCGCACATGACTGCCGCGGTTTCTGGTTTAATCACCTGGTGTTTGGTGCTTTCATGATCAGCATCCGCTTTCCAAAGTGTAAGCTCAGGTACAAAACCTTCATTAATAAATGCTGTAAATACGGCAGCTACATTAAGAGGCGTTACTAATACCTGATCCTGTCCAATTGATGTCCACGCAAGGCCGACCTGGCTCCGGGCAGGATTTCCAATCTGGCCAGAATCTGCTGGAAGTTTGAAATCCGGTGCCCGATCTAAACCCCAGCTGGTGAAATAATGACTTAAACTCTCTGCCCCGACCGCCAAACCTACCTGAGCCATTGTGGTATTAATCGAATGGATAACAGCATCAGCAAAAAGATGCTCTCCAAAATCCTGATTTTGGAAATTGCGAATTAGATTCCCCTGCACCCGCAGCTCAACCGGATCAGTAAACTTACTCTCAATCGTGAACAAGCCTAAATCCAAAGCAGCAGCTGCTGTTACTACTTTAAAAACAGAACCCGGGGGATACTTCCCCTGGAGACTGCGGTTAAACAGCGGCTGATTGGAATCCGTGCTTAACTGCTGCCAGCGGGCATGAGAAATTCCCTGTACAAACTCATTAGGGTCATAGCTGGGAGTGGAAACCAACACCAGCACTTCACCACTGTCAGCATCCAGTACCACAAAGGCACCTCGCCGATCGCCTAAAACTTCGTAAGCAATCTGCTGCCATTGCGCATCGATTGCCAGTTCAACATCTTTCCCCTCAACCGGTGTCCGCTCCAGAAAAAGCTCATTTATGCCGGACTCATATTCTACAAATAGGCGATAGCCCGGCCTGCCCCGCAGCTCAGGCTCTAAACCCAACTCTAATCCAGATCTGCCTCCGGTTTCCCCACTCTGATAATCCCTTTCCGGATACTGATTGATCATTGCTTCAGTAACTTCACCGATATAACCGGTTAAATGGGCTGCGGCACTACCTAAGGGGTAAGCGCGAATGTACTGCCGCTGGAAGAAGATGCCGGGTACCGGTCGTAAAATCTGGTCAAGTTCCTGATAGCGTTCCTCGCTTACAACAATTAAAGGCACAAACCAGTGATCTTGAATTCCGGGAGCCTGGTACTGAGCCTGCACATAATCCCTGCTCAAGCCCAGATACTCGGTCGTTACTTCATACAGCAGCTCCGGATCGGTAATTCGGCCTGGTTGAACGCCAACAGCAACAACGCTGCCTCTGCCAGCAAGCAATCTGCCTTGACGGTCATAAATACTGCCTCGGGATGAACTTAACCGCGTGCGGTGGTAGCGGACACTGAGCCCGTGCTGTGGAAGCGGCAGATTGTCTTTCCAAATAATCTTCCAGTTCAGCAGGCCATCCCAAGTAAGTTCCAGGTGAAACTGCACCATTAAAGGATCGAAATATTTGCTTTCATAGCGGAGATCTACGGTATACTCTGCCGCAGTAAAGGTTTCTGCAATTGGATTGATTCCGACTAATTCCATCAGCGTTAACCCATACGCATCAGCAAAATTAGCAAAAGCCACCTCCAGCGCTGAAGCCGTAGGAAAAGGATGCTGTGAGTGGAAATAGCCTCCGAGTTCCGGATAATCGCCTGCCAGCAGCCTATCTAAATATGCCGCCGCCACTTCATCGGGATATGTATAAAAAAACTCAATAAATGCCCAACCTGCGCCGACTAGAATCAGTGCGGCAATCAACACAGAAGCAATAATCCGCATTCTGCCTTCCTCCCTAGAAGTTTCAGAGTTAATTATTGCTTCTGCATTCATTCCTGTTAACCTGCCGCACGCTTAGATCTTGATTGTAGTCTTGATAATCTTAACCGCTTCCTCCGGATCATCGGTAACTGTGAGCAGGTCAAGATCTTCCGGACTGATCATACCTTCACCCAACATCTTCTCTTTCATCCATTTCAGCAGATCCGCCCAATACTCAGATCCCATCAATACCACCGGGAACCGCTCGATTTTACCGGTTTGAATCAGCGTTAAGGCTTCATACAGCTCGTCAATTGTGCCGAGCCCGCCGGGGAAGATGACAAAGCCCAAGGCATATTTAACCAGCATCAGCTTGCGGACAAAAAAGTAGCGGAACTCAATATTGATATCCAAGTAAGGATTAGACTCCTGCTCGAACGGCAGCTCGATATTGCAGCCGATGGACAGCCCTCCAGCCTCTTTTGCTCCTTGATTGGCAGCCTGCATAATTCCCGGACCACCACCGGTAATCACTGCCAAACCCGCCTCAGCAAGGCAGCTGGCTGTTTTGCGTGCTAGCTGGTAATACCGGTTATTTTCTGGAGTGCGCGCGGAACCAAATACTGCCACCGCTTTGCCGATATGGGCTAGTTCATCGAAGCCGCTGACAATCTCTGATTGAATTCGCAGAACCCGCCAAGTATCGGATACTGTAAAATCCTCAGTTAAAACTGGCGGCTTTAAAAGCTCTCGATCCTCTGTGATCGGCCATTTACGTTTCATCTAACCTTCCTCCCCTTTGCTGTTGATATGTATTATTCTGCCTTACACCTTATTTTAAATTAAAACTCAATTATTATAAAGGGATTAAAAAAGGCATCCGTGCGAGATGCCTTATGAGCGGAGCAGCTTCAATTGTGCCAGGATCTTTTTAAATTCTAAATCTAACGCTTCCGGATCATCCTGCGGTGAGGGAGCGGACAATCTGTTGATTATTTCAGCCAACCGGTGTTCAAGAACCAGAATCTGCTGTTCCTTGCTGTCGGAACTTTCAGCTTTCTGCTTATGATCAAGATACTCTTGATAAGTACCCCGGTAATGGATCAATTGATGATCTGCCACGATGATAATCTCATCCGCAACAGCGTGGATCAAGCGGCGGTCATGGGATACAAACAGCATCGTCCCCTGATACTCTTTGAAAGCCGCTTCAACCGCCTCCAGTGAGTTTATATCCAAATAGTTGGTTGGTTCATCGAGAAGCAGCAGGTTAAAATCCTGAGTCAGGATCTTTGCAAACGCGGCTTTAACACGCTCACCAGCGCTCAGTACTCCTACCGGCTTGTAAACATCATCGCGCTTAAAGAGCAGCCCTGCCAGCATTGTTCTTACCGTAGTTTGGTCATGAATACTTGTTGACATTACATTTTCCAGCACCGAAAGATTCTCATCAAGGATATCCATTGCCTGACTGAAATATCCGATCTTGGCACTTGGAGCAGCCTTGATTCCGGACTCACCGGTAAGAATCATCTTTAAAAGGGTGCTTTTGCCGCAGCCATTCGGTCCGATCAGGGCAGTTTTAGTGTTGGTATAAATCCGGAACTCTGCGCTGCGGAAAATAACTTTTGATCCGAACGCTTTGTTTATCTGGGTGCCGCTGACGATAATCCCTTTGGAAGATACCCGCCGATCACCAAGATCAAATTTTATCTCGCCGGGCTGGTGCGGCTTATCTTTAACTTCCAGTTTGTCAATCCGCTTCTCAATATTTTTAACCGCCCGATCTAAAGTCGCTTTTCCTTTTTGACCGCCCATCTTGTGCAGTCTGGCTTCAGAATTTCCCATGCGCTTAGGTGGTCCTTTAATGCTCTGCGATTTTTGCTTGATCCTGATCGCAGCAGCTTCTAGGCGCTGCTTCTCTTTGATATACTGCGTGTACTCGAACTCCATCCGGGCACGCTCTTGCGCTTTCTGTTCTGCATAGTTGCTGTAATTGCCGGGATAAAGCTTGATCTTTCCCGCTTCCACTTCCATAATCTGCGTGCAGATCTGATCTAAAAAATCTCGATCATGGGAAATGACCACTAAGGCACCGCGATACTCTGTAAACATCGTTTCCAATAAGTCAATTCCTTCGATGTCAATACTGCTGGTGGGCTCATCGGCAAAAATCAGATGGGTGCTGCGGTTGCTGAGGATCTGAGCCAGCTTGAAGCGGGTCTGCTCACCTCCGCTCATCCAACCGTGCGGCTGGGTCGGTACAGAAAACCTGGCAGCCATCTCCGGGTCCAGGCTTGCATCAGCCTGAGGAGGATCCAGCTGGGTTAAATATGCGCTTGTGCCGTACAGGCTCACCCTGCCCGAATCGGGCTCCAACCTTCCGCTGAGTATATCCAGCAGGGTGGTTTTACCTGCTCCATTAGGTCCAATCACGCCTATGCGATCTTGGCTGTAAATCCTCAGCTCAGGAACATTAAGAACAAGTCGATCTCCATAGTATTTTTGAATATTATAAGCTTCTAATAACAGCATAAAAAAACCCCTCCATAACGGAGAGGATAGTGTCTGCACACCTTGAACAAAGGTATAGAGTCCAGAACAACTATCCACTCGCTGATTTATAAAGACACGCTTAACTAACCCATCGCAAACGATGGGCTGAAAACAGCGATGCTATTTCAGACGCAAGTGGATTAGTTGAACATTGTTACCTATACCTGTGCCCTTTCTTTTTGATTATTCTAATCAACTATTATTCGTATTATACTGTCTTTTGCTCTAAAGTGTCAAGCGGCCTGGCTGCGCCTAAATGATGAATTACAGCTCGTTTCGGCAGATACGCATGGGCCAGCTCAATGATTTTGCTGTGATGGGTGAAGAAAACAACCTGCGTTTTGTTGGCTAGATCTGCCAATACTTTCAGCGTCTGCAGTGAACGGGCATCATCAAAGTTGATCAGCAGATCATCGCAGACCAGAGGCAGGGGTTCATTATCCTCTAAATGTTTTTCTATCGCTGCCAGTCTGAGCGCCAGGTACAGCTGATCCCTTGTCCCATCACTCATCCCGGTTACACCCACCTCTTCTCCGGTTTCCCTGACTCCCACAACCACTAGATTGCCCCTGGAATCAGTATCCGTTTTCAGGCGTACAAATGATCCCAATGTGAGTTCCGCAAAAATCTTGCCGGCGAGGTTGATAATTGGTCCCTGGTTCAGATCTCGATACCGCTCCAGCGACTTTTTAAGAAGCACGAGCGCTGCCCTCAATTTCAAGTATTCTGCGCCCTGACCTTTTACAATGGTCAGCAGGCTTTCGGCCTGCTCTCTTGCCTCGAGAGCTTGGATATTAGTGCCCCGGCAGTATTTTTCGTACTGAGCTTGCGTCCTCCCGAACTCGGTCAGTTTTCTGTCTTTATCAGCTTTTAGCCGCTCAAGCTCAGCTGATAGTGATTCCAGCCTTGAATCTAGGGTGTCAATTTCAGTTGCTTTGACTTCAGCGACCAGCTGCTCCAGCGTTCTGCCCTCCTGCAGCAGCCTGTTCTCGATCTCCCTTATCTGCTGCTGGAGACTAAGATACTCTTGCGATTTCTGCTCAGCAGCTTTTAGAGCTGCCAGTTCCTTAACTTGAGCAGACTCCATCAGCTGAGCTAATTCCTTTCCAGCAGCGGCACGCTCTACTTTTGCTTCATTGATAATCCTGTCCTGCTCGCGAAGCTGCTTGTCCAACTGGTTGCGGTAAACCCGATCCCGCTCAGCTTGCTGCAGCAGCTGATGCAGATTCTGCATTGCTAAATCCGGACGCAGATCCCCCAGCTCCGGTGCGCACGCAGCAACCAGCTCCGACACCTGGTTTTCATAATCCGCTATCAATTCCCGATCCTTAGCCAGCCTGTTTTCCTGCTCTGCTTTTTCTTTAAGAATCTGCTCCAGCTCTGCGATTCTCTCTAGATAGGCAGCAACTGCCTTGAAATCTGCGTCTGGAGGCAGGTTAGTTTTGGCAAGATTTGCTCGGCATTCCGCCTCTATTTCCTTTAAGGCAGCTTCGTAGTTCTGTACTCCTTGAATCTGCCTGCGGCTGCGGTTTTCAGCGCTGGCTAGGCTCTGGCGTAAAAACACCAGCTGATTCGCCTTCTCTTCAAGCCTCTGGCAGATCACCTCAGCTTGAGCTAATACGTCAGTCAATGATGGGGTTTTGCCAAGCTCTGCGCCCACCTCTGCCGCAGCTTGTGTAAGCGCTGCGATCTGCCGGCGCTTAGCTTCTAAATAATCTTCAGCCTCAGCCTTTAACTTGGCCAGGTCGCCAACTTTTGCCAGTATGCGCTGACGCTCTTCCAGCCAGCGCAGCATCTCTTCCGGTGCTAAAGGCTGGATCTGTGTATTCTGCCATTCGCTGCGCCACTTGGTCATCAGCGCTTCTTGGTTCTGCAGAAGGTTCTTTCCCTGCTGCTGCAGCTCCAGTAATCTTGTTTTTAGCTGATGAATACTGTTTAACAGTGCCTGTTTCTGACCCACATTATGGGCTTCTCGATACATTTCATCTGCAACAGCGTCTGTCTGCCGCACCGCCTGCTCGTAAACCTCAGCAAGAGGCCTTCCTTTGGTAAATTCCTGCTCTTCCTCGCGGGACAGGTTTCCCTCCAGCCAGGATTTCTTTACCAGACTCCAGCCGAGATCGCGCCGACTGCGAATGCGATCTAATTCCTCCTTGGTAGGTACTTTTCCCAGCGACTCGATTCGGGCCAGCTGCATTTCTGCCCTCTGGAGCTCGCCATCCAGCTGTTTAACCTGCTCCTCAAGATGTTTCAACTCTGATTTGTACTCCTGCATTTGCGAAGCATATTCTCTAACCGTGGGAACTGCCGGAACTGGGAGGTGAACTAGTTCTTCAAATGTTCCCCGCCACAGACCCAACCGGAGAATATCGGAATTAATCTCGGCGATCAGCTGTTCCTGCTTTAACCGGTTATCCCGGAAAGACTGCTCAATTTTGCTGTCTTTTTGGGCATTTTGAATGGCAATCTTGAGACTGGTATATTCTGGAACCGATCCCAGTTCTTCAATCTCAGTTCGCAGCCCATCGAGCTCCTGCTGAGTTTCTGCGAGTCCAGCTTTAGCTTCAGCCAGCTTGTTGATTATAGTTTCTCTGTCAGCGAGCAGACCTTTGACTGCCGCACTTACTAAGAGGGGAATTAAATAGCTGTCCGCGTTATTTAAGTCCTGTTCATCAGGATTGACCGACTTAAGCGCTGCCAGTGCGCGTCCAGCCAACTGCTCTACATTCCACTCCAGCGCAGGAAGACCTTGGAGTCGAGAACGATAAGAATCAAGCCGCTCCACTAGAGTTTTAATATCATCACTGAGGTCTAAAAGCTGGGTAGGAACCTCGATCCGATCCAGTTCTTCTTTTAATTGAGCATACTTATGCTCGGCTTTAAGCCGCTCCCGATCAGCCTGCTCAATTCTGTTCTCAACTCTCTGCCTCCGCTCTGTAAAGCCATCGTCTAAGACAACCACATCTCCAAGCTGTTCCAGCTTGGCTCTCAGTTCTTCGCGCTTAATCACATCCGGTGTGCAGCTTTTAATCCGGACATATTTTCGGTAAAGTGCTTCTAACTTGTCAATTTCACTGTTCAGCTTTTCCAGCTCTTCCTGCTGATTTTCGTAATTTCGTTCCAGCTCCTGCCATTCTCTTCCTCTAAGCATGCTTTCTTCTTCCATAGCACGAGCCTGTTTATAATCTTTAACCGCTTCATTAAGACTGCCGCGGCCATTTCGTTGAGGAACAAACACTTTTTTGCTGTCTTCTTCCAACCGATTGAGGACCTCCTGCAGGCGCTCGATACCGGTAGCTGCCGAAAAAATGCTGAAGCCTAAATCGCCCCGGCCTTCCAATAGTCCCTGTCCGCCTTCCCGCAGACGCTGATGGTCAAGCCCGAAAAGATTCTCGAAGGCGGTCTGATCGAAATTAGCCAGCATTCGCTCAAGCAGTCCCTCATCAACCGGCTGCTCAGTTTCAGCATCCAGCAGAGAATTTTTAAGTCTCTTCTGGCGGATTACAGATAGGCTCTGGCTTTGATTTTCTATGTCGATACCGATGCGGAGAGCACGGTTTTCATGAAGGAAATTATCATCAGTCCGCATGGGTATACCGTATAAAGCGCTGATTAACGCTCTTAAGGCTGAGCTTTTACCAGCTTCGTTCGGCCCATAGATAATGTGAAAGTCCGGTTTTTCAGGCAGCTCGATCCGGTAATCAGTGAAAGGTCCATAGGCAATAAGATTGATAGCTTTAAAACGCAAAACGCTCCCCCCTAGCTTACCAGCTCATCAGCAATCAGTTTCTTGGCTTGAGCGATGATTGTTTCCAGAAATCGAGAATCATTCAGGTTCAAGCCGTCTTCCCCAATGACAGCCTCTTTGGGGATCATGTTGTAAAAACCTCTCAGCTCAGCTTCCAGTTCTTCTCTTAAACTTGTATCTTCCGCAAACTCATGGAGAATTCTAAAAAAGTCTTTTAATGTAGGGTGTTCATCAAAAAGTGCTTCAAGATCTGCAACCTGCCGTGTTTCTACCAGAACTTTTTCAAGCCATACACTGCCGCGGCTGACATCATTTACCGCAGCTCGGAGATTATAGATAAAGTGATCCTTATTCCGCTGCAGCTGGTTATTAACCTTGGTTGCTCCTTGGATAATAAAACGTACCGCGTGCAGTTTACCTCCGGAAACAGCAATCTGATCCTGCAGCTGTTCTACAGCCAAGTCCAAGGCTTCTTCCGGAGATTTAACTCCGGTGATGTCTGCTGTGCACACTGCCCACTGCAGTACATCAAGGGGACGAAACTGAAGATGTGTCTGTCCATTTAGGACCTCAACCAGCATACAGCCTTTAGGTCCGGTCTCCCGGATATGGCGCCCCTGAATATTGCCGGGAAACACAACTAGAGGATTTTCAGCAGCAATCTCCCGCTGGTGGACATGACCTAAAGCCCAGTAATTATAACCTTTCCTGATTAGATCCTGGAGGCTGCACGGCGCGTAGTTGTCATGTCCTTCTCGTCCATCCAAAGATGTGTGGAGAATTCCAATGTTGTAGAATCCGAAAGCGGGTTCAGGATACCTGCGCGAGACATCCTCTGTCACTGCTCTGGTGGGATAGCTCCAACCATGCAGCGCCACACCTAACTCTTCGTCATAGATGGTATGGGGAGTATCTGCCGAGAAGAGGTGCACATTATCGGGCAGGCGCACACCCTTAGTAACTTCACTTTGGGCATCGTGATTGCCCAGCACTATATATACTTTAATGCCCGATGCGCGGAGTCTGCTCATCTGGGCAGCAAAAAATAACCCGGTTTGGTAATCTAATAAGTCTCCATCATAGAGATCGCCAGCGAGCACAAGAAACTTTACCCTTTCCCGGATGCACATATCGATGAGATTAATAAAAGCTCTGCGCACCGCACCGCGAATTTCATCCACGGGTGCTCCCTCGTAGCGCTCAAGACCGCGCAGAGGGCTGTCCAGATGCACATCAGCTGCATGTATAAACTTAAAATCCATGCTTTCCGCCTCCCTTGCTCTAATAAACATTTCAAGATTAAATCATTTAACCCTTTTACAGCGTCTTTAAGGCGGACCTACAAGGGGTTTGCATAACCATTGTAGTATAATGGAAAAAGGTAAGAGTTTAAAGCAAAAGAGGGATCAAGAATAGTGGAAAACTCAGAGGCTAAACGAATTAAAATATCATGGAAAGGAATTGTTTTTTTATTCATTGCAGCAGTGATAACGCTTGCATTTATCTTTATCAAATTGGCTAATCCTAAGGAGATCTGGGCGGTGCTCCATGATTACCCTACCCAATACCTGCTTTTGGCGCTGCTCACAATTGTTTTATCCTGGTTTGTAGATGCGCTGCGGATCAAAATCGCCATAGCTGCTACAGGATTTGCTGTTCCATATACCCTCCTGGTAGTGGCCATGATTGCGACCCACTTTCTTTCTATGATTACGCCTTTTACAGCAACCGGTGTTCCATTTCTGATTTATATTCTCTATCGATACAGGCTGAGTGTGGGCCAAGCAGCTGGAGTTTCAACCAGTGCCAGTCTTGGCGCGCAGTTAGGTTTGGTGGCACTGGTGTCACTGATTTTAACCTTAATGCCTGAAATCCCGGAACCATTCGTTCCTTACTTTCCGTACCTAGAGCTGATTGTGGTACTTTATGGGATCGGGGTTGCTGCGGCAGTCTGCCTTTTTACTCATGGACACAGATTTAGATCTCTATTTGAACGCTTTACCAAGTACCCGAATATATCACTCTGGTTTAATACTTTTGTTACTTCATTCCGGCAGACATTCAAAAAGAGAGGGCTCTATTTTTTAGGAGTGATCATCTGCGGCTTCTGCCATTTTGCCCTGCTCTATTTAGCAGGATGCTTTTTACTCACAGGTATACAGGCTGAACCTGCCCTGTCTTTTGAAAACTACAGCGTTGCAGCTCTACTGGGCCTATCACCATCACTGACCCCGATTCCGGGCGGTGCAGGTGTTTCTGAGATCTTCTCAGTCTACATGTTAGATGATACTTTCACCGATGACCGCATCGGCGCATTTATCATTTTATGGCGGGCAGTTATCTTTTACTTCCCGGCAGCGGCCGGAGGGATAGCAGTGGCTTATCTGCTGCTGATCTGGAGTAAAAAGCAGAAGCCCAGAGCTTTAGATAAGGTAGCTGCTTCCGAAAACTGTCAGCAGTCATAACCTAGAATTCATGATAGAATTAATCATAAATCAATCAACTTTTTGTCTGCTCATTGGATATATAAAGTGAAGTACTGAGGAGGGAGGCATCAGATGGCAGTAAATGAGTTTGAGTTGATCACCAAAATAAAGCAGGGCGATCGGAACTCGATGGCAGAAATTTTCGAAGCACATGTTGACGCTGCAGTTCGGTTGGCATATATGATAACTCACGATTGGTCAACTGCCGAAGATGCAGTCCAAGAGGCTTTTATCCAGGCTTTTCGCTCAATCAAGTCCTTTAAAGACGGCATGGCATTTAAGCCGTGGTTTTCTAAAATCGTGATCAACAAATCTAAGCGGATCAAGCAGAAGTTTAGAGTTGATCCGGAATATATTCCCAACACGGAAGAAAATCCCCATCTTGCCTTTTCACCGGAGGATCAGACTCTGGTGAATGAGGAAAGCGGATTTGTTTATGAAGCCATCAATCAGCTGGATGAGAAGCACCGTCTCCCCATCATCCTCAAGTACTTGAGCGGCTTGACTGAAAAAGAGATCGCTGAGGTGCTGAAGATACCTCAGTCTACAGTCAAATCCCGCTTATACACAGCCCGTCAAAGATTAAAAACTGCTTTGACAGCCGCAGAAAGGGGTGAGCAGGGTGCTTGAAAACAACAATACCAGCGAACTGATTCCCGAACAGGAGCTAAAGGCAGCGCTGGAGGAGAATACCAAGTGGCGTGGGTCAAAAGAGCAGATGTGGGCAGAGATTGAAGCCAAGCTGGATCCAATTCCCTGGTATAAACAGCGCCGGAGCTGGATGGCAGCAGCTGCCGCAGCGATGCTCTTTATCATGGTCCTGTTTAATCAAGGCACTGTTCCGCCGCAGGAACTGCCAACCGATCTAGAAATGCGTTCCAGCCTGAAATCTGCAGAACAGCCTGAGAGTATGCAGATGTTTACAATCATGTCAGCTTTCGAACCCCAGCCGAACAGCAGGGTAAATATTGAGATTGATATGGCGGATACAGCTGCAGCCGGCTCGGAAATAACCTTGAATCTCAGGCTGACCATCACCGCAGAAACAGAATTTGCGGTTGAAAAACCATCTGCTACAGTGATGCGGACTGATGATCATGGCTTAGTCACCATTATTTCGGAAATTCCCATTGAAGACTGGAATAACAAAAGCGCTGACAGCCAAAATCCTTTATTCGGAACCTTGATGCTTACCGCCCCTGCAGAACCTGGGTCATATCTTGTTGAAATCAGTGTTCCCGGAAAAATTGACGGACAGCTGTTCTTTTTCAGTGAAACCAAGAGTTTCAGCGTAGTTAAAAACTAAAGGAGGAACTCCAATGAGCAGAACCAAAAAGGGTTTATTAGCGATTAGTTGTGCTGTTATACTGCTGTTAAGTGTCATGGTCTTAACAGGTTTAGACTTTAATACTGCAGCTCAGAGTCCTGAACACAAAGGTGTAATCACAGTTACTGGTGATGCAGTTGTTACTGCCGCGCCGGATACTGCCTACATTACCCTTGGCGTAGAGACTAGAGACCAGTCCGCAGAAACAGCCTCCAGGCAGAATGCGGAAATCATGACCAATGTGATTAAAGCTCTTAAGGAATTCGGATTAAGCGATACAGAGGTTACTACCAGCGGCTACTACATTTACAGCTACCAGGAATCTGACCGCACTACCGAACCGATCAGCTATTACACCGTGTATAATGTGCGCAATCAGGTGAATGTCAAAACCACTCAGCTGGAACATGTAGGTACAATCATTGATCTGGCGATTAAAGAAGGTGCAAATCAGGTTCAGGGTATTTCATTTGATACTGTCAACAAAGCCGATCTGCAGCTTAAAGCTTTAGAGAATGCCGTCCTCCAGGCAGGGCAGAAAGCAGAAGCGATTGCCAAAGGAGCCGGTGTCACGATTAAGGAAATCGTATCCATCACCGAGCAGAGTGAATACTACGCACCGTACACCGAAGCTTATGCCTTTAGAGCCAGTGCCGCCGATTCAGCCATAACCCCAATCAACCCGGGAGACGTGGAGGTTAAAGCCCGCGTAATTGTCGAATACAAGTTCTAAAAAGGTATATGAAAAAAGACCAGCCGTCACAGTGATGGCTGGTCTTCTGCATATCAAGGTTTAGAAATCAATGTTGCCTACTGTCCGCGGGAAGGGAATCACATCGCGAATGTTGGTGATACCGGTTAGGTACATAATCGCTCGTTCGAACCCTAAACCAAAACCGGCGTGCTTGTTGCTGCCGTACCTGCGGGTATCGAGATACCACCAGTAGTCCTCTTCAGGCATGTTCAATTCCTGCATCCGCTTCAGCAGCAGATCATAGCGCTCTTCTCTTTGACTGCCGCCTACAATTTCACCAACACCCGGAACCAGCAGATCCATTGCCGCAACAGTCTTGTGATCTTCATTCATGCGCATATAGAACGCCTTGATATCCTTAGGATAGTTGGTTACAAAGATCGGCTGTTTAAAGATCTGCTCAGTCAGATAGCGCTCGTGCTCAGTTTGGAGATCACATCCCCATTCTACCGGATACTGGAAGCTGTGCCCGGATTTTACTAGCAGATCGATCGCTTCGGTATAAGTGATCCGCTTGAATTCTGATTTGATGACATTATCTAAGCGGGCTAACAGCTCTTTATCAATAAACTTGTTAAAGAACTCCATTTCCTCCGGAGCATTGTCTAAACAGTACTGAATCAGGTATTTCAGCATTGCTTCTGCTAAATCCATGTTGTCTTCTAAATCAGCAAAGGCCATTTCTGGCTCAAGCATCCAAAACTCGGCCGCGTGACGGGGAGTGTTGGAGTTTTCTGCCCGAAAGGTAGGCCCAAATGTATACACGTTCCGAAACGCAAGCGCATAAGTTTCAGCCTGCAGCTGCCCGCTGACAGTCAGATTTGCCTCATGTTTAAAAAAGTCCTTGGAAAAATCTACATTGCCGTCCTCAGTCCGGGGTACATTGTCAAAGTCTAAGGTTGTTACTCGAAACATCTCCCCGGCCCCTTCCGCATCACTGCCTGTAATGATCGGGGTGTGAACATAGACGAAATTCCGCTCCTGGAAGAACTTATGCAGAGCGTAAGCTGCCAGGGACCGCACGCGAAATACTGCTGAAAAAGTGTTTGTACGCGGACGAAGATGAGCAATCGTCCTTAGGTACTCAAAGCTGTGGCGCTTCTTCTGAAGCGGATAATCGCTTAACGATGCTCCTTCAACAGTGATCTTTTCCGCTTTCAGTTCAAACGGCTGCTTTGCACCGGGACTTTCCACCAGCTTACCTTCAGCGACAATCGCAGAGCTGATGTTCAGTCTCACCACCTCACTGAAGTTTGGCAGTGAATCGTCAATCACGATCTGCAGGTTCTTAAAGAAAGTACCGTCGTTCAGCTCAATAAAAGCAAAGTTTTTCGAATCCCTGATGGTGCGGATCCAGCCAGAGACACGAATATTTTGATCGATGTATGCTTCATGATTGCGAAATAGCTTTTTTATATCAACTTGTTCCACACTAATTCCTCCTACTTCATTAAAGTAAAAAGATGTTGTTTTCTCTGCATTTTTGGATGATGTGCTCCGGCCAAACCGATGCCTGCACTTCACCAATATGAATCTTTTCCAGGAAATACATGCATAATCGCGATTGACCGATACCTCCGCCGATGGTAAGCGGCAGATTCCCGGCTAACAGTTCTTTATGAAAACTAAACTCAGCCCAGTGCTCACACCCAGCCAGTTTCAGCTGATTAGATAGAGCAGCTTCATCAACTCTTATTCCCATCGATGAAAGCTCAAGAGCTCGCTCCAAAGCAGGATGCCAAACAATGATATCGCCGTTGAGATTCCAGTCATCGTAGTCCGGAGCCCGCCTGTCATGCGGCCTACCGGACCGGAGTTTACCGCCGATCTGCGCTATAAAGACAGCCTTTTTATCTCTGGCGATTGCATGCTCCCGCCTTTCCGGTTCTAATTGGGGGTAGAGATCTTCCAGCTCCTGGGTGGTGATCACGGTAATCTGCTCAGGCAGTTCCCACTCAAGCATTGGATACTCTTGGTGAATTTCCCTTTCCGCTGCTTTCAGGCAGCGGTAGATCTTATTAACAATCTCGGTTAAGAAATCGAGATTGCGGTCTTCTCTAGTTATTATTCTTTCCCAATCCCACTGATCTACATATAAGGAGTGAATATTGCCGAGCTCTTCGTCGCGCCGAATTGCATTCATATCGGTATAAAGTCCTTCTCCCACCTCGAAATTATACTCTTTTAGCGCCATCCGCTTCCATTTAGCAAGGGAGTGGACGATTTCGCACTTACCGTTAATCGCCGGCACATCAAAAATAATCGGGCGTTCAACTCCGGTTAAATTATCGTTTAAACCCGAGCTGTGAGGCACAAAGAGCGGCGCTGACACTCTGGTCAAATTCAACTCGCGGGCTAATACCTGCTCGAAAAAGTCTTTCAGGTGCTTGATTGCAATTTCTGTTTCCTTTAATGACAGTTTACTGGTATAAGCTGTGGGAATGATCAATTTAACTGCCTCCTAAGCGATCAGTCGTACCTTTAAAACTGATTCTTTCCACCTTAACTGTGAAAATTCCTGCACCAACATTTTAATATATTGTAAACAATAGAATATCGGTTTAAATTATTGGATTGTTAGGGCAATCCTACCGGTAAATCTGCTGGGTCTAACCACAGCTCCCAAATCAGATTGGATAATTTCTGCTCCAATGTTATCCACCAGTGATAACTGCTCAGCCCGGAAGGTTCTCAGCAGGAACTGCCAAGGCTTGCCTGCGCCGTCGGCATCAACAATCAATTGACGATCGATTCTAGTGACTGAAACAATTAGCTCCTTCTCCGCTTTAGTACTGGATACCACTGCTTCGGCAGTTTGTCCGTTTTCCAGATCACCCAGGTGCAGGATGACATTACTGCTGTAATCATATTCCACAGCTGCCTCATCCGCTCCAACTGCCACCAAGGTATTGGGGCGAATTAACAGCGGAAGACTGAAAAAGTCATGCTGTTCTTTAATCCAGCGTCCGCCTGTGACAACATCATTAGTGAAGTAATTTACCCATCGGCCTTCAGGCAGGTAATAGCTGACAGTACCTTCATCATTGAAAACAGGCGCAACCAGCAGCCCATCGCCGAGCATATATTGGCGATCCAGGTAATCGCAGCCTGGATCGTCTGGAAACTCCAGCATCATGGCCCGCATCATTGGAATCCCTTCATCGGCTGCCTGCACAGCAGCTTGATACAGGTACGGCATTAAGGCGCACTTCAGCTTGGTGAACTTCCGCAGCACATCCACCGCTTCCTCGTCAAACAGCCAGGGAACTCGGTATGAAGAGCTGCCGTGGAGGCGGCTGTGGCTGCTTAAAAGGCCAAAGGCAGCCCATCTTTTGTAAAGGGCAGGGGTTGCTGTCGCCTCAAAACCACTGATATCATGGCTCCAGAAACCGAATCCGGATAGGCACAGAGACAGGCCTCCCCTCAGACTTTCTGCCATGGACTCATAGGTGGAATCGCAGTCACCGCCCCAGTGCACTGGAAACTTCTGGCTGCCCACAGATGCTGAGCGGGCAAACACTACAGCTTCATCTTTTCCTCTCACTTCTTCCAGCAGTTCAAAGACCACTTTATTGTAAAAATAAGCGTAGTAATTATGCATTTTAACCGGATCAGAACCATCGTGGTAGACCACATCCGTTGGGATCCGCTCACCAAAGTCTGTTTTAAAAGTGTCGACCCCCATGTCCAGAAGCTCACGCAGTTTACCTTGATACCACCGGCAGGCCTTAGGGTTGGTAAAATCCACGATCGCCATTCCTGCCTGCCATTTGTCCCACTGCCACACATCCCCATTAGGTTTGGTCAGGAAATAACCATTCTCAACTCCCTCATCAAAAAGCTCAGAGCGCTGCGCGATATAGGGATTGATCCAGACGCAGATTTTCAAGCCTCTCTCTTTGAGGCGCTTCAGCATTGCTCTCGGATCCGGAAAAACGCGGCTGTCCCATTTGAAATTGCACCAGTGGTATTCCTTCATCCAAAAACAGTCGAAATGGAAAACATGCAGTGGTATATCCCGCTCAGCCATTCCGGCAATGAATTTAGTCACTGTATCTTCATCGTAGTCAGTAGTAAACGAAGTGGTCAGCCACAGCCCGAAAGACCAAGCTGGAGGCAGCGCCGGCCTACCCGTTAAAGCTGTATAGCGGCGCAGAACATCCTTTGGTGTCGGCCCATTAATAATGAAGTACTCCAGGTATTCACCGGGAACACTGAACTGAACTTTCGCAACCCGCTCAGATGCCACTTCAAACGATACCTGCTCAGGATGATTGACAAATACACCATAGCCGCGGTTGGTCAAGTAAAAGGGAATATTTTTATAAGCCTGGTCACTCCCAGTTCCGCCGTCCCGGTTCCAGATATCGATGGATTGTCCGTTTTTTACAAAAGCTGTAAACCGCTCGCCCAACCCATAGACACACTCACCCACTCCTAACCGCAGCTGCTCCCGAAGATAGCTTCCTTTCCCGTCTACTTCCAGATAGGCCATACTGCGGTGGTCACTCTTAGTGATCAGTTTACCACCGCTGTAAAACTCAAGAGCGAAGTTTTTCTTCTTTAAAGCAGTAGCTCTGAGGCTTCCGCTTTCTAGACTGACCTCACATTCATCAGTGGTGATCTTAATATCTTTGGCGCTGTTTTCTTGAAGCTCAAAGCGGGGTCCACGCTCCTTTCCGCCAGCATGATGGTAAATCCTAACACCGATTACATCTGGTAGAGGCGAAAACAGCTTAATGGCCAGCACTGCTCCATCCAGGGTGGCTCCCCGATGATTGATCTTTCGAGTCGGAGCATAAATCGTGAGTGAGTCAGCTTCAGCTTCAACATCATACACTTGGACAGGGTACTGCCCGTTGACCCCGGGCAGCATCAGCCAATTACCATCAGTAAACTGCATCCTTGTTCAGCCCCCACTTGCCTATATGTTAGTCTGAAAAAAGCAGGTTTACAGATCGCTAAGATCCTAAACCTGCCACCATTGATTTACTCGGTAAAACGCTCATAGCAGACAATTTCATCCAAGGTTTTCCGGGGTCGCGCAGGCGGTTCTTCCTCTGGGTACCCGAGAGGCATCAGCTCAACTATCTTGTATTTTTCCGGTATGCCCAGAACTTCCCGGGCTATCTGCTGATCAAATCCACCGATCCAACATGTGCCCAATCCCAAGGCTTGAGCCGCCAAAGTTATATTGGTCATGGCAATAGCTAAATCGACTGCATAAGCAGGAACTTCACAGCGCATGACCCGCTCCGGATCAAGCGAGACGCCTGCAATCACAACCGGAGCTTCTGCAATAAACTTGTAGTTGGTTGCTTCAGCCAGCTGATTCCGGACTGATTCATCCTGAACCACGACAAACTTCCACAGCTGAGCATTCCGCGCCGATGGCGCCAGCCGGGCTGCTTCCAATACTGCATCAAGTTTTTCCGGTTCAATTGGCTGATTTTTGTATTTGCGGATGCTTCGCCGCTGTTTAATTGCTGTTAATGTATCCATACAAAATCGCCTCCTTAAATAAACACTGCCTGAATCGTGATTGAATCCGACGGAATAATAGTTATTGTCGGTTCATGCTGCATTTCCTGCGGCACTCCAATCCAGCCGACAAATTTCTGTCCCTCATGGGGAATCGCCGTCAGGGTAATCGGGATATCGTTAAAATACTTACCGCTCCAATTGTTTGGATCACTTACTCCTGGTGTACCCGGTGCAATATTAAGAGAATTGACTCTGACATATCCTTTTGCATATTCGGTTTTGATAGTTAGCTTGTACATACCTGTCAGCCGAAAATAACGGATGATATGCCCCTGATTGGAGCCGGGTCTAAACTCGGCAAAAATGCGGAGGTTGTTATTCTGCAGCTTCCACAACTCCTTACTGGCAGCGGGCCTGTCCCACCGGCGTATATGCTCATCAATCTCGGGTTCCATCATCTTTTCGAGCCGATCAAGCTCCGCTATTACCACTTCCGGTAAAAAGGTGCTGTTCATATGATCTGCGCAGCGGTTGAGAAAATCGATCTTAAACTCTGGATTTTCTAACAGCGCCCGCAGCAGATAAGTCGCCCAGGATGGATTATGCCACTCCCACCCATCGGTTCTGGTAGCGTTGACCATGGTATTAGCACTGAAATTAGCAAATGCCAAATCTAAATCATAAATCATCCAGCGCCATTTCCCATCGTGCCCGTAAGGAGCATCAGGATTGTTTGCCGGCAGGTTGAGGCGCCACAGGCGCACATTATTCCCCGGCCAATCGTGGTTTTGAATATAAATCTGCACGGCGGCATAGTCAAGGTAAGCATCAATGTCCATCATTTCCTTAACAAGATCGTACAGTTCCGGATCTTTTAAAGACCTCGGTGTTCGGTAACCATGGCGATAATTCGGATCAATTAACTGAAGGAGTTTGCGGTAGTTTTGGCGCTCCAGATCGTTTAAAGGTGCGTTTCCTTCATTGACAAACACATTGTCTTCTACAATTTCTACCTGTTCAGGATCAACGCCGTATGTGTGGTGCAGATACCACTCATCCTGGCGGTCCCTGATATTGTGGATACCCCAATACTCACCATTGAGATAAACTACGGCAGGGCGAAAATACATGGGATCCAGCTTGGTGTGATGGAGCAGATTGGCTATCAGCCCATCTTTCAGCATTGTATTTTCCCAGGTGTTGCCGCCATTGCGCAGTACAAACGCTTTGTAGTTAGTATATGGTTCGCCGGTGGATGGTACTGTCCTGCCCGGAAAAATCTCGTGCTCAAACACATCACGCTGATCATAGTCGCTTGATGCAATAATGCGGAGGCTCTTTTGGGCGTAGGCCCGGGAAGCATCACCGTGAATGCGCACACCCGCATTCTGGGCAATTGCCAAAGTGCCATCCGGTTCCCAGAATTCGATATGAATCGGTCTTTCCCAATGACGTCCCCGTCCATGGAAATTGCCGCTGCCCCAGTGGTGATAGGCCCAAGGCAGATTTTCATGGAATCCTCTACCCGGCAGATAAATCCCGTGATTATAATCAAAAAGATCAACCGGATCTGCTGTAATTGAAATAACCGGCAAGCTGTGGCGGTCAAAGCCCTGTGGATCGACGAAATAAGTGTGAGTAATAACTTCACTCGGCACATGATCAGCATCATAAGCTCTTGCCCTGACAACTGTGCCCCTAAACTGCTCCGTGCGCGGCAGATACCACTTGTTATAGCTGGATACCAAGTGGGTTAAGGGCGGCTTGGGAGTCACATCGGCGAAAATGGGAATACCCATCTCCACAACCGGTGTTTTCTCCTCGCGAATGATGATCGAATCGGTATACTCATAAGTTCGGTGGGGATTGTTAATGGGATCAGGAATAGAACCGTCCAGAGTAAAATACACTGTGGTTCCTGCAGCCGGATCGAGAGTCAGCATAAATGGTTTCTCGTAAAACCCGCCCTGATGGGAGAAGCTCGGATTCAAACCCGGATTTGGCTGCAAATAAGCAAGCCCAGTATTATTCGACTCTCCCGGACTGGCCTGGTTACGGCCAAACATCACAATCGTGCTGCCGCCATCGGGCTGTCTTCCCCAGGAGATATCCATCTTTACCGGCGATACATAAAAATAATCAATGATTGTTTCCCGATCCCGATGAGTAAGAATTATCTGCTCGCCTTCGTGATCAATTTTAAAGCTGGTATGCAGCTCAGGACCGGTTTGATCCTTCCCGGATGCCCAAACCAGCAGAAACCCACCCGGTTCCAGCCAGGTGTCTGCAGGAAACGGCCATTTTGTCAGGTTATTGAGATCGTCAGATAAATAACAGCCGCCTAAATGAACCGAGCGATCAGTAGGATTATACAGTTCAATCCAATCAGAAGGCTCTTCATCTTGATCCAGAACGCTGCGGCCATTGCGAGCCATCACCTCATTGATTACAGCGTACTGTCCATTAAGTTCCGGAAACTGTCTCGGACTGCGGCTGCTGACCTGTTCCCAATATTTGCGGATCGGAGCAAAACCATCGAGCCCTTCAACAGCGCTGATAAAGATAGGATTACTGCCGAGATCCACCTCATCTCGAAGCGCATCCTGAGCTAACAGCTCTCCCAATACCGTAAGATCAGTAATACCGGTATTATTGATATTCAGTCTTTTTAAATTAATAAGATCAGCAAGTACATCTGTCTGTTCATTGATTGGCACATTTCTGAGGATCAGGGTTTCAAGATTGGTAAGCCCGCCGATAGGGCTGAGATCAGTGATTGCAGTGTTGGAATGCAGATTTAAGTAAGTCAGCTTGTTCAGCTGAGCTAGGGGAGAAATATCGGAAATATCATTATTGCGCAGGTTCAGATACTCCAAACCTGTAAGATACTCAATGCCGGTTAGATCAGTGATGCCCCGTTCGGCAGCATTGATTATTTTAATCTCAGCTAATTCTGCCGGTGCAAGCGGACCTTCAAACCTACCAAGTTCTTCACGAACAGCAGCTTCCAAATTATGGTCAGCAAAAACCACTTGATCTGCTCCGCTCACAGTCGGAACAAAAGCCAGCAGAGACACCAGGACCAAGAAAACAACCACCGGACTGAGCAGCTGCACTTTCTTCACAGTACCACCTCACCTTTCGCCGAAGTGAGTAAGGAGGTGAACGGATGTCACCTCCTTAAGATTACGCGTCAAATCAAGCTATCAGCTGAATCTAGAGCTCAATGAACTTGGAGCTGTTAGCCTCCAGCTTAACTTCGATCTCTTTTCCGTCAGCAGTAGTGATTGTAGTTGTCTGCGGTTCAAAGCTGTTGTTAACTACAACCAGCATGCTGTGGTTCGGATAATATGCGCATTCTGTATGGATATTGCTGCTCACCCAGCTGCCAAATTCGTCTTCTTTTCCGGCTGCATAGCAAAGAGCGCGGTGCAGTAGACGCACATTCTCTGGATTATATTTGTGTCCAGCCAGATAAATAACTCTACCTTTGCCAAACTCTCGCTCGGTAATCAGCGGAGAACCGCTGCGTTCAGCAAGTACCTTTGTCTCAGGTCCCAGCACAAAGATCTCATCGATAAATTTACCAAAATCGATCTTTTCCGGATCTAGACCAGCAGTGATGAAGTGCTGATCAACTGTTTCATACCGATATCTTTCAAACGGGTTGGTCAAGCTGGTTTCCCGATCGACGCCCAATAAGTGGGCCAACTGGAAGTACTGGATGCTGTGGTCAAGTGCCGACGGTTCACCTACACCGATGAATCCGCCGCCCTCGCTGACAAACTCGGTAATCCTTTCGATTACGGCTGGATTCTGCCAGTGCCAGCCACCGCTCCAGGCATCATTCACAGCGCCAGCATTGATGATGACATCAATGTCCTCTGGGATGCCGTTTTCAACAATGTCCGCAAAGCTGATGAACTTCACGTTTACAGGCAGTCCAGAAATGGATTCCATTACTTCATTGTAGAAGTTGCCCCGGTTAAAGTGGCCGCGGCAGCCCCATTCCCGCATGTGGCCCCATGCAGTGAGGAACGCAACGGTGAAATCAGCGGTATAAGGCTGATCATCCTGATGCATATCCTTGATCATTCTAAACTCCCGCGCCATATCTTCCACATACTGGATAAAATCTGGATGGTTTTCTACCAGGTGGAGATAGCCGCCAAAGCCGATCCGGTCGATCTTAGCCCGCAAGATTGCCCGGCGGATATCCATCCAGTAAGTCTTCAGCTCCAGAGTTGGATTGCCGCCTTCGATGAAACTGGGAGCGCCGTTAACGCCGGTCGGGAAGAAATATGGATGCAGGCGCAGCTCCCTAACTTTAACGTGGGGAGTTGCCGACACTCTTCTCGATTCAAAACCATTGAAAATACCTTCAATGATTCCATCAAAGTTGAATTCCTTCCACCGCTCTAAAGTAGGCTCCATGCCGAGCCAGTGGTCATTGTAGAACACATAGGCTTTCTTGTCGTATTTTTGAACCAGCGCAACACATTTCTTGCCGAAGTCCACAACAAAATTGTGGATGAACTCCATCCAGTCACGATATTTATCTGACGGCGGCATATAGGAGTTGTTATATAAGCCGTTAGTGACAAAATCCTCGGATGTGAGGCGGTAGCCATATTTCTTCTCAAACTCGCGAATCGCATACGCGCTGACTGCAAAGGCATAGGAACCCCAGTCGTTCACATGGAACGGCCGCTTCGGATCAGCGCCCCAAATCCAGAAAAAGTTATAGAAAAGCGATGTGAATCTGACAACCTTAGTGTGCTCATGATCCTTGAGCCACTGCTCCAAAACTTTGAGCAGATGTTCCTGCGCCTCGGGATAGATAGGATCAATGGGCATCAAATGCTCCCGATCGCCCCAATTATTGGTGTGGTGATTATACATAGAGATCTCTTCCCAGATCCGATAAGCCAGGAAGTTAACTGTGTACCGGTGCCACTTCTGAGTTCCGGAAACGGTTACGGTACCATTTTCAGCATCGTAGGTCCAGTTTTCCAGCGCAACCTCTTCATTGGTTGTGCGATCAAATACCTGCCAAAACTCTTTTGGATCATCATCAAAGTTAACTTTAAACTGCTCTTTGTAGAATGTATCCATCAGATTGATGGTTACTGTGTCGCCTTCAGCCACAACCGGTTCGCTCATCAGGTAGCACTGCTGCAGCTTATCCATGTTTGCCTTGGCCCACTCGTTATCGGCTCTGACCAGACAAATTGTTGAGTAAATATCGTAGCCAGATTCAAATATTTGATCGGAAAGCTGAGTTCCATCACTGTCGCGAATTACATCTGCGCCCCAGCGTTTAGCTAATTTTAAGGTCAGTTCCTCATAGCCAGCTTCACCGGGGAGAGTAAAACCTCCGTATGAATACTTATCCTGCATAGCTTATCCTCCTTGTGAACATAGTCATGATCAAATTTCTCCTCTATGATACCACATTTATACTCATTTTTCCTGCTGCATCAATTTAACCGTGAAACATAGGGATTATCGGCAAAATAAAACCGCCACAATTTATCCCGATATTCCTCCGCGTAGTCAATGTTAATCCGCTTTGCCTTTACAATCTGCTCTGCATGACGCTGTTTAGGCTGCTCGATAAACAGTTTCCTGCCTTTAACCAAATCATAACCATTAAAGGATAGGTCAATATCCAAAGCCTGACAGAGTTTTCCTGGTCCATTCAAGAGCCTGCGCCGGTCGTTGGTTTTTAAACGGCGGCGTTTTTCCATTTCCTCAATCCCCTCAAGGGGCTCTGCTGCCCGAATGAGCACCGCCTGCGGCTCATCTGCTTCTGCCGCTACAATATTCAGCATATAATACATCCCATAAATCAGATAAATATACGCGCATCCACCGGGATGAAACATCACCTCTGTCCGCTTGGTGCGGCGGTTTGCATAAGCATGGCATCCTTTATCCTCAGGACCGCGGTAGGCTTCGGTTTCGACAATCCGGCAGGCAAGACGCTTCCCATTAATAATGCGAACCAGGTTCATCCCTAACAGATCCTCCGCAACATCTAAAACATCCCGGCGGTAAAAACTGTAGTCTAAACGCATCTTCCACCTCCAAAAATACAAAGAAATCGTTGTTAAAGCAGATAAAATATGGTAAATTGGTATCGCTATTATGATACTGGTAAGTTGGTGATTATTATGCGGCATCTGCTCCGCGCTTTTCGAATGGTGAAAAATCAATGGGGACGCAGAATCTTGGCCGGCATCGGCATGCTGGGCGACTCCGCTGGATTGATCTTGCTGCCATTAGTTATCCGCAATGTTTTTGACACTTTCACTTCCGGGCAGCCTCTTGCGGACAGTCTCAGCACAATCAGAACCAGCGCTCTTTATCTGCTGATTTTAGCGGTAACCCGCTTTATTTTTGTGTATGTAGAGATTTATTTCCAAGAGGGTACCGGCAACTACATCAGCCATGATCTGCGCAAACTGCTCTTTAAGCGCATTCTGCATCTGCCCTTTTCTTTTTTTGATACAAAGAAAACAGGCGACTTAATGTCGGTATTAACCCGAGATGTAGATGCGGTGCGGGATGGTACCGGTTTTGTAATCATGCTGATCCTGGTCAACGCTATGATCGTCATTGGCATTACTATTGCCATGCTGATTATGCATCCACTGCTTACTTTGATTATCTTTGCAACTTTTCCTCTTCTCGGGATCCTGGCAGTGTGGTACGCCAGACGCATCGGTCCCTTATACCAAAGTCTGCAGAAGCAGTCCGGCAGGCTGCACACAACTGCGCAGGAAAATGTCTCTGGAATCCGGGTAGTTAAAGCCTTCACCCGGGAACCGGAAGCAGAGGGAAAATTTGGCCATGAAAACGAGCAGTTTTACCAGCTGGGGCTGAAAATTGCCCGTTTAAGCAGCACAGTCCACCCAACCATGGATTTTCTCGGCTCGTTCTCGGGCATGGTAGCTCTGGCTGCCAGCGGTTACTTTGTGATTAAAGGAGAGATCAGTCTCGGCACAATGATTGCCTTTACCAGCTTCGCCGAAAACCTGATCTGGCCGGTGCGGCAAATCGGCTGGCTGTCTGAGATGTTTCAGCGGGCAATTGCCGGCGCTGAGCGGATCTTCCAAATTGTTGACGCCGAAGATGCATTAGACAGCTTGGGTGAACCAATCGTTAAAAATATCGACGGCGATATTAACTTTAATAATGTATCATTCGCCTACCCTAATGGCGAAGAAGCGGTTGCGGATTTTTCCCTAACCATCCCGAAGGGATCCACAGTCTGCCTGCTGGGCATGACGGGAAGCGGCAAAACAACCATTGCCAATCTGCTGGCTCGGTTTTATGATCCCACCGAAGGTAATATTACCATCGATGGAATCGACATTCGCCGCTGGGATTTATCCAATCTCCGCAGTCAAATCGGGTTTGTGTTTCAGGACAACTATCTCTTTTCAACCACGCTCAGGGATAACATTACCATGGGTGAACAGGCAGATGAGGAGCAGCTCCGCCAGGCTATTGAAGCAGCCCAGGCTCAAAGCTTTATCGATAACCTTCCCGATGGACTGGACACTATCGTTGGAGAACGGGGCATCGGGCTGTCTGGAGGCGAACGGCAGAGAATCGCTATTGCCAGAGCCATTCTCCAAGGACCACCAATTCTCATCTTTGATGATTCATCGGCAAGTTTGGACATGAAAACAGAAGCCTCTCTGCAGCAGGCTTTAAACGATCTTTATCAGGGCAGAACCGTAATCGTGATTGCTCAAAGGGTAACCACTGCCCAATCAGCCGACCATGTTGTAGTCTTAGATGGAGGTAGAATTGTAGAGCAGGGTACACATCAGGAGCTGCTTGCCAAAAACGGCGTTTACACAGAACTCTACCGCATCCAGAGTGAAAATATGAGCTTACTTGTGGAATCAGAGGTGAACAGCAGTGACAAATAAGGAACCTGAGCGGCGGCAGGGGACAATCCGCGATCTCATGCTGTTAGTTCCCTACATTAAGCCTCAGTTGGGAAAACTGTGGGCAGCGATCGGATTGATGATTGCCGCCAGCTTAATCAGCATCTTCATGCCTATGTTTATCCGCTCGGCAATTGATAACCATATCATAGACGGAAACCTAAAAGGATTATTTACCCTGGTTTCACTTGCAGTGGCGCTGACGATGGCTATGAGCGGAGCCAATATTCTGCGGGCACGGCTGATGGCCTATGTCGGGCAAAGTTCGATCAAGGCTGTACGCAATGATCTGTTTGCCAAAATGCAGCTTTTGCCGGTAAAGTTCTTTGATAAAGTTCCCGTCGGCAAGCTGATCACCCGCTTAACGAGTGACGTTGATGCTCTGCAGGAACTAGTGGGCAACGCTATCGTCAGCATGGTAATAGATTCTTTAAAGCTGGTGGGTTTTTTAGCAGTAATGTTCTGGCTTGACTGGCGCTTAACCTTAGTGACTCTGGCAGTAGCACCAATTTTAGCCTTTGCCCTCACCTACCTCACAGCTCGAATCGGCAAAGCGGAGGATTTGGTGCGGGAACAGACCTCGGTGGTTAATACTAATCTGCAGGAAAGTATATCCGGCATCAGAGTAATTCAAGGCTTTAACGCTGAAGAATATTTCCATGAGAAGTTCCAAAAAGAAAACCACAGCCTACTCCAAGCCGGCATGAAGGCCATTGCAACCTACTCCTATTTCTGGCCCACCGTTGACCTGTCCTGGGTTTTAAGCTCAGCGGCAATTCTCTTTTTCGGAGGCCGCTGGGTTTTGGATGGAACCACAACTCCTGGTACCTTAGTTGCCATGACTTCTTATGCCGGGCAGTTTTTTGGTCCACTGCGGGGATTATCCCAAGCGTACCGAATTATCCAAAGAGCGCTCGCCGGTGCAGTTAGAATCAATGAAATTATGGCATCGGAAGTCGAGGTTGACGAAAACCTGCCTCCCATGCCGCCAATCAGGGGCAGTGTTGAATTTGATCAGGTTACCTTTGGCTACGATCCTGATGAGATAGTACTTCACAATATCAGTATAAAAGCTGAACCCGGTGAAACCATTGCTCTGGTAGGACATACTGGCGCGGGAAAAACTTCGATCATTAATCTGCTGTGCCGCTTTTATGATCCACTGGAAGGCAGAATCCTAGTAGATGGCATCAACATTCACGAGCATGAACTGGCAAGCTACCGCAGACAGATTGGACTTGTGCTTCAAGATCCGTTCCTGTTCTCAGGGACTTTGAGGGAAAATCTCCAGTTCGGTAAGCCCACAGCCACCGATGAAGAGATTTGGAAGGCACTGGAGACAGTTGGACTGGCAGAGACTTTTGCTCAGCACAATGTGACTTTAGATACGGTTCTTACTGAGCGGGGAGCAAACTTCTCAACAGGACAACGACAGCTGATCTCCTTCGCCCGGGCATTGATTTCTGATCCGAGAATCTTAATTCTTGATGAGGCGACAGCCCATGTAGACACGCTAACCGAGCAGAAAGTGCAGCGAGCTTTGGCTGAGCTCCTAAAAGGGCGCACTTCATTTGTGATTGCTCACCGCCTGTCGACCATCCGCAACGCGGATCAAATTATTGTCATCGGCAAAGGCCGGATCTTAGAACAGGGTACTCATGAAGAACTTCTCGCTTTAAAAGGCGAGTACTGGCAGCTGTCTACCAGCCAGATGATCGCAAAAACTGAATAGACTGGATAAAAGTTAAAGCTATCAGTGTTTTAGAATACTGGTAGCTTTTTCATTTAAACTATCCAAACCCCAGCCTTAACATTCTTCAGATATATTTCAACAAACCGAAGTTGTGTTATTTTTTAGGAAGGAATACCCCCAGATATTGTAGAATGGTTAATTTTAGGTGAATATCAGCACATTTGACAGAAAAGTATGAAAGGAGGGCAGCACTGTTTCCTATCCATTAAACTAATTAAGGAGGAGCATAGATGTATAAAAAGAATCTTCTGCTTGTATTAGTTCTAGTTTTAGCTGTAGGCTTGAGCGGATGTTTATCTTTCTTAAAACCTGAGCCGAAGGAATTGGAAGTAAAACCAGCTGCCGTTGAGATTGAAGTGGGCAATTCCCAAAAATTAACTGTCACCGTTAAAGATGAAAAAGGAAAAGAAATTAAGAAAATAGATGGCAAAGACATCAAGTGGGTTATCGAAGATAAAGTTGTTGAGCCTCTTGAAGAAAACGACGAAGAAGCAGAACCAGTAGCTGTGTTGTCCGCTAACACAGGCAAAGAAGTTACTGTAACCGGTAAAAAAGTTGGTGAAGCAGTAATCACTGTTTCATATAACGACATCGTCAATGAGGTCGATGTAACTG
>FZPS01000066.1_pt81 | contig 34933 bp, 30 predicted proteins | sample 1817821 | NCBI WGS metagenome assembly FZPS01 (sample SAMEA104158645, study PRJEB21678) | metagenome | place: Germany | collected 2015-04-21
TACCTGTTGCTTGCCTGGATAAAAGCAGCGCTCAAAAGCCCGCTTACAATCACGGAAGTTTCCAAAGTTGTTGAAGTATCAATCCTTTCCAAGGCTGATATCAGAGAACTTCTGGATGTTCAAATCCCGCTCACTAAAAATCAAAATGTCAATGAACTAGTTATAAACTTTTAAAAAAAAATTATCGCATCAGTAGTAATTCGAAAAATAGAATTTATGACAGATCACCTGGAAAACGAGCAACTGCTCGAACAATATTATAATCGTTATGGCGGCTATTGGATATATCCTGATATGCTCGATTATTGCTATCTGGTGAATCCTTATTTCAACCGTTCAAAAATCATCGACGAATTGGAGGCTAATTCCCGTACTCTGGTTTCAGAATATCCGGCAGGTATGAATGTTAACTCAAGGCTTGCCGCTAAATGTTGGAATATCAAGCAGGAGTATATTATTCCCGGGAATGGAGCTTCTGAACTTATCAAGACTTTGATGGAGAATCTTGAAGGTAAAGTAGGTGTGATCCGTCCTACTTTCGAGGAATACCCTAACCGTATGCCGGACGAGCAGATAGTTACTTTCGTATCTCAAAATGCAGAGTTCCGCTATGGAGCTGATGATCTCATCGGATTCTTCGGCAGAAACCCTGTTGACACATTATTGCTGATCAATCCTGATAATCCTTCCGGTAATTTTATTCCTATGGATGGCGTAAAGCAGTTGGCTGAGTGGACAAAAGCAGAGGGTATCCGGTTTATTCTTGATGAGAGTTTCGTAGATTTCAGTATTGGTCACGAAAACAACAGTTGGCTTCACAATGAACTGTTGGAGGCTTATCCGCAAATGTGCGTGATGAAGTCCATTTCTAAGAGCTATGGTGTTCCCGGTCTTCGTTTAGGAATTCTTTGCAGTGCCGACACGGAGCTTATTGCTAAGATGAAGAAGCAGGTAAGTATATGGAACATCAACTCTTTTGCGGAGTATTTTATGCAGATCTATCCTAAGTACAAGAATGATTACCGGAAGGCTTGCGATCAGCTTATTCAGACGCGTGAGGATTTCAAGAAGGATCTCAAGGCGATTCCTTATATACATGTCATGCCATCACAGGCAAACTATTTTTTCTTAGAGGTTTTACCTCCGTATAAGCCGATAGATCTTTGTACTGTTCTTTTAAAGGATTATAACATACTCGCCAGTGCATGTTTGGCCAAGAAGGGCATAGAGAAGAACAGGTATATGCGTATTGCAGTTCGCAACCATGGAGATAATAACTGTTTTATACGGGCACTCTCAGGGAACTTATATAGAATATAATGGCACAGATAAAGACATCTAAAGGATTTCTGAAATATGACAGCCAAATGCTCTATTTTGGAAATCAGGTGATAGATAAAGAGATAATGCTTGAAAATTTACATATTCTCTCAATTTATCTGGATAAGATAGATATAAATTGGGGACCGGCATTTGGTACATTGATAGGTATTATCCGAAATGATGATTTTCAGCCATGGAAGCCCGCATTTGATATATACATTTTGAAAGAGGATGAAGAGAGGTTCAAAGATATACTATGGCTGTTGCTGGATGAAGGATTCAGCCTGATACGATATGAGAGAAGAGGTCTTTATTATATCAGAAGAAGAGGTCAGTATATCAAAATATTTGTATTGCATAAGATAAGCTCAAATGTAAGACATACCAGCGGTACTGATTTTATTCATGAGAGGTACCTTCAAAATACTGTAAAGTGGAATTTCAAAGGGATTGACTTTAATGTGCCTCAAGAGGTTGATGAATACTTGTCTTTTCAATATGGTGATTGGACTATTCCTCAGCAGACTGTATGGTATCAAGAAAATTTTGTTGTGAGATGTTTCCGTCGGTTACAGACTTGGGTTCAAGACCATATGCCTGACAGCTTGTATTATTCGTGGTTATATCATCAGAGAAAGAGAGATTTTAATATTTTTAAAATAAGATGCAGGCAGGCCGGAATACCCCTTCCCGATAACGTGCAGCTTGCCAGTATGAAGCCTCGAAAATACAAAAAAATCCTCACTGTAGGTGTTTATGACCTGTTACACAATGGGCATATCGAATTATTTCGAAGAGCAAAAGGATTGGGGGATTATCTTATAGTCGCGACTCAAGACAGCGACGCTATTTTAAAATACAAGCCAACATCAAGAGTAATCTATTCTACGGAAGAACGTAAATATATGATTAAATCTATAAGATATGTAGATGAAGTTATTACGTACACAGATGTAGATAAAATAGTTCAAGAGATTGATTTTGATGTTTTTGTAACAGGGCCTAATCAAAGTCACGCCGGATTTCAAAAGGCAATTCGATGGTGTGAGGAACATGGAAAAGAGCATATTGTATTGTCTAGAACAAGCGGCATATCATCATCTGAACTGAAGGCAAAAATTGCAGAAATGACAAGAAAAAACAACTGAGGCTGGCGACACTTCGAAAAGAGCTTTAAACGAATAGCGTCCAAAACAAGAGTATTTCTCTGTTTTGGACGCTATTCGTTTGGACGTCGTTTCGTTACGCTGTCGGAGTCATAGGGTGCGGTATTTTTTGCCGTAATCAAGCTGCTGTTTCAGGTAGTCATCGTTATAGATAACCTCATAGTCAACAATTTTACCATCCTTCTCAACCGGCACTATGTCGGGGTTGATGAAGCCGCCGTAGGGTTTCAGATTCAGCGACTCATAACGCTCTTTGACCTCTTTGTGCAGATTGGGGTCTATATTGACGGCGTAGGTCTCTACTAGATGCTTGCCCGCCTCGTAATCGCCCTCGGACTTGATACGCTGTATTTCGGCCAGCATCCGGGCAAAGAGTGAACGCAGTGCCTCGTAGTCATTGATGACAAAATATGTTTTGCCGTCACGCACCCTCTTTTCTATTACATTGTTCTCAGCCCCCTTTTCGTAACACCACTCGGCTATCAGCTTGCGGTTCTGCATGTGGGTCTGTGTGTTGGGGCGGTTCAGCTCCACGCGGGAGAACTGTACCATAATACCATTGCGTATATAGTTGGAATAGCCGGCTTTGTAGGCATCCTTGTCGGGCATTAAACCTAGCTCCACCATCTTGGGATCGGCTATGTAGTAGAGTCCGAACAGATCGGCGCGGGTCTCTTCAATGACCGATGAGTATTCGCCCAGGGCTGTACCCGATACGCCCGGCAGAAGTTGTCCGGAGCCGTGTCCCAGACATTCGTGCAGGTCGGTGTGTATCTCATCTGCATGTGCGCCCCACTTGCGGTAGAGATCCTTCTCCTCCTCATCCCATGCAAACTCGTCAAGCGTACTGGTCGGCGACTCCTGAGCGGCGTAGTTGTATGCGCCGGTTATATTGGTTATGGTCACGGACTTGCTGCCATACATCTTGCGTATCCAGTCGGAGTTGGGCAGGTTTATTCCGATGGGTGTAGCGGGGTAGGCATCACCGGCCATACAGACTGCATTTACCACCTTGGCCGATACCCCCTTGCATTTGGTCTTTTTGAAACGGGGATCCATAGGCGAGTTGTCCTCAAACCACTGCGCATTGGCGCTGAGTATGTTGGAGCGCTCGGAAGCTTTGTGATCTTTTATGTTTACATAACCTTCCCAGGAGCCTTTGCGGCCAAGAGGGTCATTGTAGTCCTCAATAAATCCGTTTATAAAATCAACTGTCCCGATGGTATCCTTGAGCCACTCTATATTGAACTCGTCCCATATCTTAAGATCGCCTGTCTCATAATACTTTATAAGCAGTCCGAGAGCCCGTTTCTGAATATCATTCTCCGCGCAGGCGGCAGCCTTGCTTAGCTCATCACAGATTTTGGCAATGGCAGGACCATACATTCCGTTCAGATGCCAGGTTATCTCTTTGACTTTGCCGTCATCCTTCACCACCTTGGTATTAAGGCCGTAGGCGACGGGAGTTTCGGTGGTTTTGTCCGCAATGGACTCGTAGTACTGCTCAACTTCGGCGCGGGTCACCCCTTCGTAGAAATTGCTTGCCGACAGCAGCACAATGTCACCCTCGTCAGCAGTGGAACGACGCTGCCGGAGTATGGAGGGGTCATAGATCACAGGCAGCAGTTCGGCGCACTTTGCACCATCGCTCACAGCCTCCATAAGATATTTGAAATATTCCTGAGAGCACTCGGGTAAAAATTTCTCTTCGGCATAGTGGTGGTGTATGCCGTTGGCAAAGAAGAGCCGTTTGGCATAGATTGTAAAATCGTCGAACTCCTTGGTGTCGCGTTCACCCTTGTAGTTTTCAAGAATGTTCTCCACCGTATGGCGTATGGCCAGATTGTAACGGCAGTTTTGGTCCCAGAATATATCACGGCCCCATTTGGCCGCCTCGGACAGATGGTAGGCATACTCTTTCTGCTGCAGTGAGAGCTCCTCCCATCCGGGAATGGTGTAACGCATTACCTTTATGTCGGCAAACTCGTCAAGCAGGTATTTGAAATCCGCCTTTTTTTCTACGCAACCGGCAAATACTGCCTGCATTCCTACAATCATCATGATCTTTACAAATAGTTTTCCTTTCATATTTATTAATCTAAAATTTTTATTCCGATTTTGTTTGGGTTGGGGTATCAGCCTGTCTGCTTACGTTGCTTACGCAGGCCGATCTTTTTTCTTATTTTATAAGGCCAACGCGAAATACGTTGCGGCACCTTTATAACCCATCTTATTATTTTGTCGCCAAAGAACAACAGCCTGTCAAAAACTCCGAATTTGGGTCTTTCCATGCCGCGAATAGAGTAGGTCTGGTCAATCAGTGCGTCTATTCGCGCCTTCTGCATGCCTCGTTTCGGCTCAAAGAATTTTACAGCCCAGTCGGGCGTAGTATAGAATCTGGCAAACCATGAGTGCATACAGAGCGTTTTTCCTTCAAGGTCCAGCAGGATGGTGCTGGTCCCATCCTCATGACGTGCTGATGGCAGATAGAGTGTCTTGAAATTATAGGCAGTCCAGAGGAAAAACCGGTAGTAGGGTTCATAGTCGCATCGCTCAAAATCATATTCGGTTTCAAGTCTCTCCTTTGGGAAACGGCGTATCATCTCATCTTTATGAGCGGCGTAATCGAACTCTTTTACCTCTTTTTTGTCAAATTTTGTCCTGATAAGTTTAAGATTCAGGATGTTGAAGAAGGGATTGGTGACAAGAGGGTTGCCGGAGCGCGGACAATATCCGCCGCCATCGGGACAGCCGGCATTGGCGTAACCGTTCTCAATCACATAGTCGGCAAGCCTGAACATGGCTTCGGGATCGGCCAAAAAGGCATCCTCATCGATGTTTATGGCAACATCGCACTGGGTATCCTTAAGCATTGTGTAGAAGTAGCCGTCGGCAGTCTGGTCCGTCAGACGCACAATCGGAACGCCAAGCCGGTCAAACAGCTCCCTGGAGTTGCGGTAGAGCCTGAGGTTGAACGAACGGGTAAATATTTTAATTCTTTCCATATTACAGATTTGTCAGATAGTCTTTTATTGCAAGCAGAGTTCCCTTTTTGAAGCAGAGCCGGTCAATGGCGCAGCGGTATTGCCGGTAGATATTCTTCTCTTTGGCATACTCCTTGACTTTACAGAATGAGTTTATCCTGTTTTTCCATCGGGCGCGGTCCTTGACGCGACTCACAGAGGTATCGCGGGGTATGTAACGGTAGAGAGGCCTCTCTATGTAGGCCGAACTCCGGGCACTCAGCCAGCTACAGGTGACAAAGCAGGAGTCCTCGGCGCTGCGTTGAAGTGGGAACCGTATCCCGTTTTCAAGTATGAATTCTCTGCGGAATGCATATGTCCAGAGATAGGTTACAAAGCCGGCAAGCGTCTTCTTCCGGCTCTTTTTTTCGAGGATACCGGTATGAACAGCCCTGTTTGAGAGTATTTTGTCGCCGTACCGGGCATCGCAGCAGACTATGTCGGCATCATGTTTTTTTGCTGCAGTGTAGAGTGCTTCGCAATATTCGGGTTCAAGCAGGTCGTCACTGTCGGCAAAGACAAGATATTCGCCGGCCGCCTTTTCAATACCCAGATTTCTGGCACCTCCCGGTCCGCGGTTGGTCCCTGCATCCAGAATGATGAACTCTTTTTCGGAAGGGTGTTCCCTGATATATTTCCGGGCAATATTGATGCTGTCATCACTTCCGCGGTCATCGACCAGAATGACCTGTATGCCGTCCAGAGTCTGAGCGGTTACGGATTCAAGGAAGGCGCCTATGTAGGAGCCGGCATTGTAAACGGGAACAATCAGTGATATCTTCATAGGGATTGAGTCAGAGATTTGAAAAGATCTATCCATTTGTCGGCAATTACCGGGGTTTGGAATCGTTGAGAGGATTCAAGGCCTGCACGGGCCATCTCCTCACGCCGGGTTTTGTGGTCCATGAGCCACATGAGTCTGTCGGCAAAAGCCCTTATGTCGTCTCTTTGAACGATTATGCCGTTTTTACCGTCATCAATAATATCCCGGAGCGATGCGTATGTGTTGAATGCTATGGGTACCACTCCGTTCTGTTGTGCTTCGGTCAATGTTATGCCCCATCCTTCATATGCCGACGTGAGCATGAATATGGAGGCATTTTTGTAGTACGGCATGATCTCCTCTTGCCGGCCTTTGAACGATATGTTTCTCAGTCGCATCCTCTTTGCGATTTTTTTGAACCAGTCAAGATCCGCCCCTCCTCCTACGAGTACCAGTTTCCACTCCTCATGATTACCCGAGAGGTTGACCTTTTTCCACACCCTGAGAGCAAGGGTTATCCTTTTGGACTTTTCGTCCATCCTGGAGAGCATCATTACAGTCTTCTCTTTCTTTCCGATATCTTCCGGCTTAAGGAATGTGTCAAATGAGAGTGCGTTGTGAATTGTGCAGAACTTGTCGTCTGTCTCAATTTCACCCAACGTTGCAAACTCATCATGGAAGCTGTCAGACAGGAGCACCAGCTTGTCGCAATTATCATACATCAATCTGTAACGGTCCCGTATGTATTTTCGGAACAGAGTCTTCAATAACAGGTCGGGAGTCAGGGACAGCAGCACATCTTTAAGGTTCTCAGTGATGTTGCGCCCTCTGGAAATTCTGTACAGACTGCTTCTTAAAGTGTTGCCGATAAGTTCCTCGCCGGGCATGGCATGATAGCAGGCTACGACACTAGTTGCGGTATTGCGTGTTACCCGGTAAACAGCCGGCAGCAGGATCCTTTTGTACTTTATATTGACCAGATTACAGATAACAATGTCAATCTCATTTTTCTTAATAAAACTATTTAGAGCAGTTTCTTCTTTTCCCTCCTCAATTCTCTGTTTGCCGCTGAAATTTGAGACGACCGGCATAGTGCACGGTATGCACCATGCAGAGAAGCAGTTCAGGCCCCGCTCCATAAACTCCTGTGCCAGAGTATGGGTGATGCGCTCTGTTCCGCCCTGCAGCGGGCTGATCTCGTTTTCTGTAAGAAAAAGAATGTTCATGGCTCTACTGTTATTTGTCAGGGGTGAAATTATTGTAACAATCGGCAGTATCCGGACAGATGAATTTGGCGTGAATACGTCTCTTTTCGGGGGGAGGCATCGTCATGTAGTCTCCGTACAGATCTTTCAGCCGGGCATCGGGATTTTTCGGCGCCGGGAACATATGTCCTTCAAATTCAATTTCCGAAAGAGGGAAAATATCCGACAGCAATGTGGGATATCCGTAAGTGGCCTTATTGATCTCCGGCATCATGCGGTTGCGTTTTCTGCCTATGCAGACGATCCTCCACAGAAGCAGATAGAAACGGTTATAAATGGGGTAGACGAGAGCAGAGATCACATTTTTGAAGGTCAGTTTCTGACTGAACCGGAAAAACGAGTGGGATTTGTTTATTCTCCGGCTAAAGAACTTAAAGGTGCGGCGGGATACTGTCGGGTATGGTACCTCCTTAAAGATATCGACGGCAATCCCTTTGCAATATCCTTTTTCGAAATCATCGAGAGCGCCTATCAACAGTGAGTTTTTGTGTCTCAGACGGAACAGACCTCCGCAAACACCCGATCCTCTGTCCAGCTCTTCGGTCTGAAGCATATAGCCGTCACTCAGCTCAGTCTGCCCTATCGCCATAAACTTTTCAAAATCTTCGGCAGGCATAGCCAGGTCCATATCATCATCCCAGGGCACGAATCCTTTATGGCGTACGGCGCCCAGCAGGGTCCCCCATTCCAGCCAGTAGGTAAGTCTATGCTTACGGCAAATGCGGTCAAACTCAATCAGCATTTCAAGCATGATCTCCTGAGCCTTTCTCAACGGAGTACCCGGACTGTTTATCATATTAATCTCATCCATAGGTCAGTTGGAGATAAATTCTAAAATATCGTGTGTAGCTCTGTTATTTTCATCGGGCAATGACATATAGTCATCGTATATGAGTCGGCATATCTCATGACTGTCTGCCGGTCCCCTTAGTCGGTGGCCTTCAAACATAATATCTTTTGTTGGAAACAGCTTTTTTGCAGGTAACTCTTTGAAAAAGAAGAAACAGCCGTAATTCTGCACATATAGGTCTTTGTTAAATATTCTGTCGTAAAGTTTGACAATATCGGTCAAGAAGGCAGAAAAGGGGTAAAGCAGCAGCGCCACATTACGCTTGGCGTGTCCGTCCAGAATCACATTCATCCTGCGGCGTAATATTTTGCCATGGGTGTTTTCCAGAAATCTCTTCTTTTTAACAGTGCCGTTGATCATTGTGAAAACGTCAATCCAGACAGGTTCAGTAACTATCTCTTCATTATAAATTCTTTTAACTGAATATTTCGTATCAACAATCCTTATCCAGGTCCGGTGACACTCTCTGGGAGAGGTCCTGTAATCCACCAACCGGTATCTTTTGGGGAGGTTGCGCAGGAAAACCTTCCTGAATTTACGGTAGTCAACCGCTTTGATACATACGTCCACGTCATCGTCCCAGGGAATGAATCCTCCGTGTCTTACGGCTCCGAGCAGAGTGCCGCCATGGAGCCAGTAGTCAATGCCGTTCTCCCTGCAAATTTTATCAAAAAGGACCAGGATGTCCAGAACATGAAGCTGTTGATTTCTCAACGGGCTTCCCTCCGGATTATACTTTTTGTTTAGTTCCGATTGTATTTTACTCTCAATCATCCCGATATTTTGCTTTTTAGTTTTATGGTTTCCAATATATGTTTTCTTTCGGTAACTGTCAACCCCAATGTATAGACGGCAACGGCTGTTGTCAGGAAGCTGGTCAGGGTGACGACAATGAACCTTGTTATACCGGCATCCATATTTAGGACCAGCGCTACCGGAATTATTGCCGATATCAGGGAGACGATGGCTGTGGGCAAAAGCACCTGTCCGGCATATTCCCTGAAGTTCATCTTCATCTGCACCACCATGATCACAAATCTCATGATTTGGGCAACAGCGGCAGCTATCAGATCGATTATATAGACAAGAGCGGGAGTGCCGTACCCCATCTTGAGTATTATGTAGGATACGGGCAACGGAAGCAGAAGAGCTCCGCATACAAAAATCTGATACCATTTGATGTCACCGGTGGCTCTTACAGCAGTAGCCATAGGGACATGTGTGCTGCTTATCAATGCTGTGATGAGCATCAGACGGCATAATATGACGGTATGTTCGGGTACATCGACCAGCCAGATGTCCAGTATTATCGGAGTCTCAAGAAACACCGGCAAAATAAGGATGAAAAGCAGAAAGTATGAGAACTTCGAACTTTGAAAGACAAGTTTCATCATGCCTTCTTTCTCATTGTTGGCATAGGACTTTGTAATCTGGGGTTTGAAAGCCTCGGAAAAATTGACTATGAACCCGTTGATGTTGACATAGACCTGATATGCTATACCGCGGGCGGCGTTTACCGCCGTTCCGAAGAACATATTGAGCAGCAGATTCAATCCCTGTGTTCTTCCCATATCGGCCAGAGCGCCTATGGTATTCCATCCTATATATTCCGATATCTCCCTGAACTTTGCCTTGTTCCAGTAGAAACGGAATCTGCTCTCTCTGTAGAACAGGGTACAGTAAAAAATATAGAACAGGCTTATTCCTATGGTAATAAGTGCCATGAGACCGGAATATAGAACGAGTTTGTCCATTGTGGTCCTTACCAGCAGGAAAACGATAATCAATTTTAGAACCGTCTCAATAATACTGGAGTAGGCAACGACATGCATCTTCTCCTTTGCGAATATAAGTGAAAGATAGGGGGTAGAGACGAGGTTGAAAACAAGGGCTATTATTGTGAACTGGTAAACCCAGCCGACTGCACCTCTCCGTTCAGGGAGGAAGTTCACTTTGTTGTAAAGGAACCATAGACCTGCCGTTTCGGCAAGAACCAGCACTATGGCAGCCAGTATTATAAATATTGTGACATTCAGGCAGAAGAGTTTATGCAGTTCATCGTAACGGTTCCGTCCCAACTCATAGGCAAAGTACCTGTTGCTGGCCGATGATAAAGTGGACCTGATAAAAGCGAAGGCAATTACCAGACCCCCGACTGCGGTGTAAAGGCCAAAGTCATCCGCACCCAACACTTTCAGCACAAGCCTTGAGGTGTAGAAGTTGATGAGCATGATGACGCCCATCCTGAAGTAGAGCATCAGAGTGTTCCTTGCTATTCTTTTCTGGTCTATTACAGTCATAGAGCTTAAGGTTTGACTATTTTATCGTAAAGGCCGTACAGAGTCTCGGCTGAAAGCATTACGGGATTGTTTTTCAGACGGATAGGGTTTACGGAACCGGCAAGCTGCCGGAGCTCCTCGCTGCGGTTGACCGAAACGGGATTCTCCAACCCCATCTCATCCATTATTTTGCGGAACCGCTCTATGGCCTCGGCCGGCGATCCGGCACCGAGTTCTGCGGAAATCCTGCCGAATATGTGAGCCATATACTCCTCTCCCCGCGGGTCGATACAATCCCCTGTATGAGTTATCATGTGATCCCAGAGCTCAGGCAGACAGACCGCTACGGCATGGCCATGGGGCAGACCATAGATGGATGTGATCTTGTAACTCATGGCGTGGGCCGCCGTGGTGGCCGATATGTTTATGGCACGTCCGGCAAAGTTGGCCGCCAGCATGATTTTGGAGGCGGCATAGGGTCTGTTTTCCAAAATATAGGAACGCCAGTTCTCCCTTATCAGCCGGAGTGCCTGCTGCGCATATTCCCTGCTGTCGGGGGTGGAGTTGACAGACCACCAGCTCTCTATTCCCTGACACAGAGCATCCATCATGGTACATTTCTTCTGATAAACGGGCAGTGTATTCAGGACCTTAGGCTCCAACAGAGCCCAATCGGGCAATATACCGTCGTTGGTCACTGTCTGTTTTTCGCCTTTATAGTAGATGACCGCGTTGTGCGTGGATTCGCTGCCCGTCCCGGCAGTGGTGGGAATGGCTATAATCGGTATTCTTGAGCCATCTATCCCAACCTTTTCCAATACGAGCGGCGGGATAATGGCATCTCTGCCCTCTCTGGCCAGAACAGCCAGTTTTATGCATTTGGCAACATCGATTGCGCTACCCCCTCCAACGGCCAGAATGGCATCGCATGCCTCCTTTTTGAAGAACTCTATTCCTTTGCAGACATCCTCAAACAGGGGGTTGGGGCTGAAGTCCGAGAAGAATGCCTTCTCAACGGCAATATTGTCGATCCGTTCCCTGATGTTGAGAAGAGGAAATGAGGAGTCTGTGACAACAAACAGTTTACGGCTGTTTACTATTGTAAGCAGTTCATCCAGTTCTTCTATGCCAAATACAATCTTATGCATGAGTTATCTTTTCAAAAAATCCATAAGCGCCGCTTTATTCTCAATGGGGGAGGTTGTGGGGCGTCCCAGATCCTTGCGGTTCCCTTTTTTGACCTTTATTTCAAGCAACAGGGGACCGTGAGCCTGTCCGTTGATTTTTTCCAATGCTTTTTTCAGGTCGGCAGGGTTATCGACCGAATAGCATCCGGCATAACCCACCGCTCTGCCTACACCCGGAAAATCGATTTTCAGCCCTACTGTGGGCTGGCCGCCTACGGAATCGTGTGCTCCGTTGTTGAATATTACGTGAACGTAGTTTTCAGGGGCCCTGCTTGCCACTATCGCCATGCTTCCCATGTGCATTATCACGGCTCCGTCGCCGTCAAAGCACCAAACCCTGCGCTCTTTTTGTACAAGCGCTATACCCAGGGCTATCTGGCAGGCATGTCCCATTGAGCCTACCGTGAGGAAATCTCTCTCATGCCCCTCCCCCCATGCCTCACGGGCCTCAAACAGTTCGCGGCTTATCATTCCGGTGGTGCTGACGATGACATCCTTAGGATCGATAGCCGAGACAACACTCTTTACGGCCTCTTCGCGGGTCATTGTCAGGTTGTTGTTCCCTGTACTTTTGAGTCCGTAATCCTCGAAAGTCCCCTTTTCTATTATCAAAGCATATACGTTGTTCTCTCTTACAGCCTTAACAGCTTTGGGTATCTGCTCGGCAGCCCTCTTTTCATCTTTATCCAGAATATCATACTCTATACCCATGACCTCCAGCAGAGAGGTTGTTATCTTACCCTGTTTGGCATGCTGTGGCTCATCATGCAGGCCGGGGCATCCGCGCCATCCTATAAGCAACAGTACTGGAATATTGTAAACCTCCCTGTCGGTGAGTGATGCAAGGGGATTTATGGTGTTGCCCTGACCGGAGTTTTGCATATAGACCACTCCGGTTTTGCCGGTAGCCAGATGATATCCGGCCGCAAGGGCTATTGCTGCCCCCTCGTTGGCGGTGATAATATTGTGACTTTCATCTATGTTATCCGCAATATAGGCGCATATGTTTTTAAGAAGGCTGTCGGGTACGCCTGCAAAGAAAGAGAGGTCGTTTGCCCTTAGCGTATCAATGAAAAATCCTGGTCGTATCATGGCTGTTATTCTTCGGGGATAAGGTTTATTATCTCTTTTATAGGCATACACATCTCATCGCACTCTTTTGCACGGTGATGTTCAAGAATGGTGCGGGCGGCATTTTGCATGGCGGGGAATCCGGTACGGGTCAGATGGTTGGCATAGATGACCACGTTGACGCCGCATGCCTTAAACTCATCTTCGGTAACGGTATTGAACGATGTAGGAACAACCACAACGGGTGTGGTGCTGTCCGTTGCCCGGAATTTGGTCACAAACTCGAAAATTTCGGCAGGATCTTTTTTACGCGAATGGATCATAATGGCATCGGCTCCGGCCTCCACAAATGCAAATGCGCGTTCCAGAGCGTCGTCCATACCCTTTTCCAGTATGAGGCTCTCAATCCTGGCGCAAATCATAAAGTCTTTTGTTTTTTGGGCTTTTTTACCGGCTTTGATCTTCTCGCAGAAGTGCTCAATCGTATCCTGCTCCTGCTTGACCTCTGTGCCGAACAGGGAGTTTTTCTTCAGTCCGATCTTGTCTTCTATGATGATCATCGAAACCCCCATACGCTCAAGCGAACGGACGGTATAGACAAAATGTTCGGTCTGTCCGCCGGTGTCGCCGTCGAATATTATGGGTTTGGTGGTCACCTCCATTATATCATCGATGGTACGGAAGCGGCTGGTCATGTCAACAACCTCAATATCCGGTTTCCCTTTGGCCGTGGAGTCGCAAAGCGAGCTTAGCCACATGGCGTCAAACTGATATGTCTTACCATCCTGAAGCACGGTGGTCTTTTCGGCTATAAGGCCTGTGATACCGCTGTGAGCTTCAATTGCCGTAATCAGCCCTTTCATATCTATGAGCTTGCGCAGCCGGCCGCGCCTTAAATCCGGCATAGCCAGCTCGGCGCGCTGCAGAGCATCCATCTGTTTGTATTTGGGATTGTTAGAATAGGGGTATTCCACAAGCCGGCCTCCGTATTCATCCAGAACAGTTATAACCTCTTCGCGAATGGGTTTCTGGAATCCGCTCACCCAGTCATCGCCGTGTACAACATAATCGGGTTTCAGGGTTCTGAGAATATCGGTATAGCTCAATTTCTGCTGTTCCACCACCTTGTCCACCCCCGCAATATTCTCAAACAGCCTTTTCCGCTCGTCGAAAGGTATGAGGGGGAAACGCTTGTAGCTGGCCACGGCTTCATCGGAGAGGACTCCTATTGTAAGCCGCCCCAGACGGCAGGCCTTACGTATGATGGCAATGTGGCCGCTGTGTATGAAGTCCGTTGAGCAGCACATATATACCCTGCGTTTATTGACCTCCTTTACACGGGCGCTGACCGTTTTCAGGTCCTGTGGCGTATCAATCTCGGCGCACAGCATCTCTTTGATATCGACAGGATATATCTTGCAGCGGTCGGAGACCTCGTTAAAAGCATCTTCGGCATAACAGTTGCGCCTGCCTTCGTTGCAAAAACGTTCTATATTTTTCAGCCAGATAAGCCAATCTTCATGCTTAATTTTGTAGAGCGGCTGGGCTGCCATGGCATTTTCGAAGAAGTTCACGCCCACCTTGCTTATCCGTCCCTTCTCAATGACAGCCTTAAAATCCTTTTCAGGCAGGGGCTGCGTGCTGCTTACCGCCATACAGCTATGTTTGCTTTCCAGAATGGCTTCCAAAACCAGAGGTTCAAAGACCACGTCTCCATGCAAAAGGATTATGTCATCATCTTTGAGATGCTCCCTGGCGCAGTATATGCTGTATATATAATTCGTCTTGTCGTATAGAGGGTTGTTTACAAAGGTGAATTTGATTGGCAGATGAAGTCCTTCACAATACTCCTCAAGAACGGAGTTGTAATAGCCGGTGGTCATTACCACCTCGTCAATATCGAATGAGACCAGATTTTTGAGCTGGCGGCTCAGTATGGTGTTGTCCGATGAGATTTCGGTCATACATTTGGGTTGGGTGTCGGTTATGGCTCCCATTCTCTGTCCTACTCCTGAATTCAGTATTATAGCTTTCATAATATCAACATATAAGGTTCTTGTTCAAAATTCGTACCCGCATGACTCCTCCAGCAGTTCTCCTACGCTCTTCTTCAGCAGGGGATGGATCAGGTCCGATGCAAATTCAGCCAGAGGTTCCAGCACGAACCGCCGCCGCTGCATAAGCGGATGCGGAATTCTCAGCGTTGGAGTTTCAATGACCAGATCGTCATACATTATCAGGTCGATGTCGATGATACGGTCCGCGTAATCTCCCTCTCTGCTCTTCTTGCTCCTTCCCATATTTTTTTCAATAGTCTCTATCGCTTCCAGTGCTTCAGGCGGAGTCAGCTCGGTCATGACTGCTGCCGCCTGATTCAGGAATGCATTGTTGCTCCTGTATCCCCAGGGCTCGGTTTCAAAGACCCCGGATTGGGAGATAACGGTCCCTACCTTATCGGAGACAAGGCTTAAGGCTGTCTTAAGATTGGACTGCCTGTCACCTAAATTGGTTCCCAGTGAAAGGTAGAGTGTAGGCATCAGTCAATAATTAACATGGCATCGCCGTAGCAGCCAAACCGGTATCCCTTTTTCACTGCCTGGTGATAAGCATCCATTATCAGTTCATAGCCTCCGTAAGCACAGACAAGCATAAGCTCGATGGATTCGGGCAACTGGAAGTTGCTTATCATACTGTCCGCCATACTGAAGTCGTAGGGGGGGAAGATAAACTTGTTTGTCCAGCCGTCATAGGGTTTGATCAGATGGTCTGTGCCCACTACGGTCTCAAGTGCGCGATTTGAGGTATAACCCACCGCACATATCTTGCGACCTTCCATTTTGGCCTTGTTCACAATCTTTGTGCACTCCTCGGTTACTATCAGTTGCTCGGACTCCATCTTGTGTTTGGTCAGGTCCTCGACATCAATGCCGCGGAAGTTGCCCAGTCCGCAGTGCATGGTTATAAAGGCGCGGTGAATACCCTTTATCTCCATACGTTTCAACAGTTCGCGGCTGAAATGCATTCCTGCGGTAGGCGCCGTGACAGCTCCTTCATTCTTGGCGAAAATGGTTTGAAAACGCTCCTCATCCATAGGATCGACCTTACGTTTCAGATAGGTTGGTATGGGCGCCTCGCCCAAAGCGTAAAGCGCTTTTTTGAATTCGTCATGAGGTCCGTCGTAGAGGAAACGCAATACGCGTCCGCGTGAAGTGGTGTTGTCTATAACCTCGGCAACCATCGAGTTGTCTTCGCCGAAATAGAGTTTGTTTCCGATGCGGATCTTGCGGGCAGGGTCAACCTGAACATCCCAAAGAAGATTTTCCTCACAGAGTTCGCGCAGCAGGAAGACCTCAATGGCGGCCCCTGTCTTCTCTTTGTTCCCGAACAGACGGGCAGGGAATACACGGGTATCATTGAGTACGAATACGTCATCCTCATCGAAATATTGGAGTATTTCCTTGAATATGATATGTTCTATCTTACCGCTCTTTTTGTGAACGACCATTAGTTTTGATTCATCGCGGTATTCTACAGGGAACTGTGCTATCCTGTCTTCGGGGAGTTTGAATCTAAATTGTGAAAGTTTCATTCCAATTATTTTAATTTTTGTTATTATTCATTTTTCTCTGTTCTGTCAGTCGATTGCCGGTCGGTTTCTGTCTAACCACTCTTCGAATTTTTCGGGGTCAAGGCAATCCTCAACCTTGAAATCTCCTACGCGGGTGCGCCTGAGTGATGTCAGATGCGCTCCGCTTTCAAGCGCCCGGCCTATATCGCGTGCCAAAGCCCTTATGTAGGTGCCTTTGCTGCACACTATTCTGATTGTAATCTCCGGAAGGTCACATGTTATAAGTTCAATTTCATCTATTACGAGTCTCTTGGGCTTAAGTTTGACATCGGCCCCGCTGCGGGCAATCTCATAGGCGCGTTTCCCGTCAACCTTGCAGGCCGAGAATTTGGGCGGCACCTGTTCTATGTTGCCTTTAAAGCTTTTTAGAACCTGTTCCACCAGATCTTGAGTTATATGTTCCGTGGGGTAGATTTTGTCAATGGGTTTTTCCAGATCGAAGGATGGGGTTGTCGCCCCCAGACGGATTGTTGCAACATACTCCTTAATGCCTGCCTGAAGCTTCTCAATCTCTTTGGTGGCCCGGCCGGTGCAGACAATCAGTACCCCCGTGGCTAACGGGTCCAGGGTACCTGCATGTCCCACTTTGAGCTTTTTGACTCCTATCCTGTTGCAGATGAGCCGTCTGACCTTACTGACCACATCGAACGATGTCCAGCGGTAAGGCTTATCAAAAGCAAGTATCACTCCTTCCTGAAAATCCATAACGTTTAAAGAAACAGTATAGTCAATATTCCGGCTATTGCGCAGTAGATGCCGAACCATATCAGTTTGCCCTTGCTGACTATGGATATCATCCATTTGCAGGCTACGCATCCCGATATAAAAGCAGCCAGGAACCCGATAAGCAGCACACCGTTGCCGGCCGGTGTTCCCGAAGCCCCTGCCGATGCCGATTCTATCAGATCCTTCATGTCAATAAGAGCACTCCCCAGAATAGGGGGAATGACCATCAGGAACGAGAATTGTGCCAGCTTCTCCTTTTTGTTGCCCAACAGGATTCCGGTCGCAATCGTCGAACCGGAGCGGGAGATGCCGGGCAGTACCGCAACAGCTTGAGCTACGCCTATAATAAAGGCGTGCCAACCTGAAATATGCTCTCTTTGACGCGGTTTGGCGTAGTATGAAAAGGTGAGCAGCAGGGCTGTGATCAGCAGGCAAATGCCGACCGGGGTCGTACCGGCACCGAAAAAACTCTCTATTTTATCTTTGAAAAAGAGTCCCACTATTCCAATTGGAATCATGGAAATAATGATGTTTATGGTATATCGCGTCCCCTCATTCAGTCCGCTGTAACTTTTCAGAGACTGTCGGGTAAACAGGTCTTTGAAGATCCAGACAATCTCTTTCCAAAGTATAACCAATGTACTCATTACAGTTGCCACATGAACCAGAACGGCGAATGCCAAATTCTGTTCGCCGTCTATGCCGAACAGCGATGAAACAATAGTCAGATGGCCGCTGCTGCTTATAGGCAGGTACTCCGTAAATCCTTGCAGCAGTCCCAGCAGGAGTGATTCAAGCCAACTCATTCTTTATCCTCGTTTATCTCCTTCTCCTTTTCTTTGGGGCGGTACATTATAGCCACGACAATGGTAAGGAATCCCAATAGTGTTACAAACGGCGCCACCTTGATCCGTCTGGCACTGAAAATATCCGGTTCGAATGCCTGTTCGGTGGATATAGGTCCTGTCATCAGAATAAGTCCGATGATGATCACGGCCATTCCCACCGCTGTGAGAATGTAGTTGGTTTTTGTAAATGCCAATTTCTTTTTGTCCATATAATAAATGTTTTACGTTGTTTTAAAGATAGTGCAGCTCGCCCGATTTCATCCTTAGGAAACGGTTTACGGAACCCAGAGCGCAGAGATAGGGAACGGTAAGTCCTGTCAGCAGTATAACAGCCGATACCGTTATCACTATTTTTTTTCCCAGCAACGGAGTCAGCCAGGGTTCATGGTTGACACCCAGCTTAAGTCCGCCCCAGATTGCAAGACAGGCCAATGCCGATGATGCTAAGCCTATCAGCAGGTTGCGTTTGACAAATGGTTGACGTATGAATGACCATTTCGCACCGACAAGTTTCATGGAGTAGAGAATGAAACGTTGGGAGTAGATTGTAAGTCTGATGGTGTTCCGGATCAGAGTGAATGAGATGAGCGACAGAATAAACACCAGGACCAGCAATACTGCGGCTATCTTCCTGATATTGTCATTCATGGAGTCCAGTATCTCTTTCTGCCATGTCACCTCTTTCACGCCGGCCATTGCCGACAGCTCTTTTTCTATAATCACAAGACTGTCGTTGCTGGCGTAATTTTCGTTCAGCTTTATGTTCAGTGATGCATAAAAAGGATTGTAGTCAAGGAACATGGTCGGATCGGAGCCCATGGCAACAGTCATCTCGCTCAGAGCATCCTCTTTTGATATGACTGTCAGTTCGGCACAGTAGGGCGCCCGGGTGATGTTATTTCTCAAAGCGTTCGCCTGCGAGTCGGATATATCCTCCTTAAGGATGACTTCAACTTTCATCTCCTGTCTGACATGCGCGGCGATGTCTCTGGCCGTCAGCAGCATCAGCGTGATTATTCCGATGAGCATCAATACGAGTGATGTGCTGATACAGGATGTTATGAACAGCAGATCAATTTTTTTCTTCTTTTTCGTCATCTCTTTTCTTTTGTCGTTTTCTAAAAATATATACCAATGAACTGCTGCGGCCACGGTGGGTAAGTGAGATCAGCCACGAGTAGAATCCGAAAGCAACTCCTCTGATAAAAGCAGCCCGGCTGCGCATCTGTCGCTCCGACATTATGGAGATGTAGAAGCTGTCGAAAGGGAGCTTTTCATGATGCATAAGTATATACCCATGTCTGGAAGCCAGCCGGTTGAGTGCGATAGGGTCGAAGTGCCAGCGGTGCCGGGGTACGTCGTAGGCAGCCCAGTAGGGGCCATAATGCATGGCATCGGTAGAGCGTATGTTCGGGCATGCTATCACAAGTATCCCGTTCGGGCGCAGCAACGTGTGGAATCTGTCCAACAGCTCTGTCGGGTTGGCAGAATGTTCAAAGACGTGCCATAACGTTATTACGTCGAATGATTCAGGTTTCAGGTAATCAACTTCGGGGACCTCAATCATGCGGTGGTGGAACATCTCCAGCGAGAAAAGCCTCTCTTCATGTGATTTTTCAACCGATGTGACTTTCCAGCCGCGTCTCTCCATGTGATGGGAGAAAAATCCGGTTTTTGCACCGTAGTTGAGCAGACTGCCCTCTTTGCGATATGCGTGAGATTCGACTATTTTCGCCTTTTTGGGAAGCATCAGTGTGCGTACCCGGTAGTAGAGCCTGTCGGTCAGACCTTCAGGACTGTCGCCGAGTTTTAGCCTTCGGTTTATCCTGTCATATCCGGACATCTTATCCTCAGAGGGAGCATTGACTGTAAAGACTGCTCCGCACGATATGCAACGGAGCAGCAGATACTGCTCTTTGCTTATCGCAAAATCTGTACAGAAAGCGTAAACAGTGGTTTCGGGTGCTCCACACAGGGGGCATTTGGTGAGATCCTGAATGTTCATCAAACGTTCGTAATTCGCGCGTACATGCGTACTTCTTTATAAGAAGAAGTGCAAAGTTAATATCTGACGATACCCCTTGTCAAGTCTTTTAAGGTTTTTTTACTTTTCAGGACTCTGTTTTATGGCCTAAAAGCGTGGCCGATGTCGCATCGGTTATTATTACGGTCAGAAAATCGCCGGGATTGTGGTCTCCCTTGTCGAACACCACAGTGCGGTTATGCTCCGTGCGGCCGTACAGCTGTTTGCGGGAACGTTTGGAAAATCCTTCGGCCAGCACTTCGTATTCACGGCCTATGCACTCGCGGTTGCGCTCCAGTGAGATTTGGCTCTGCAGAGCTATCACCTCATTCAGCCGCCTTATCTTGACCTCTTCGGGCACGTTGTCAAGCAGGTTTTTGCTCGCATAGGTACCGGGGCGTTCGGAGTAACGGAAATTGAAAGAGGCGTCGAAGCGGCAAATCCGCATAAGGGAGAGCGTCTCTTCATGGTCCTCTTCACTCTCCGAATGGTAGCCGGTGAAGATATCGGTTGTAAGGCCGCAGTCGGGAATTATACGCTTTATAGCCTCGACCCGTTCTAAATACCACTCACGGGTATATTTACGGTTCATTAGTTTCAGAATACGGGAGCTGCCGCTCTGCACCGGCAGGTGTATGTGTCGGCATAGATTGGGGACTTCGGCTATGAGTTCCAAAGTCCGGTTATCCATATCCTTGGGATGTGAGGTGGTGAACCTTATCCGCATGTCGGGAACGGTTTCTGCCACCATCCTTAGGAGGTCGGGAAATCCTACGGCGGATTTGCCGTTTTCAAACCTGTATGAGTTGACATTCTGTCCCAGCAGCGTAATCTCCTTGTAGCCCCTTGCCTGCAGGTCAAGCACCTCACCGAGTATGCTTTGCGGGTCCCTGCTGCGTTCTCGTCCGCGGGTGTAGGGCACCACGCAGTAGTGGCAGAAATTATTGCAGCCGCGCATTATTGATACAAATCCGCTTATCCGATTGCCGCATATACGTTCCGGAATAATTTCGCGATAGGTCTCGGTAGTGGAAAGTTCTACATTCATAGCCTTTTGGCCTGACTCTACTTGAGCCATCAGGCCAGGCAGTGAAAGATAGGCGTCGGGGCCGCATACCACATCTACGTTATGTTTCTCAACCAACTCGTCTTTGACTCGTGCAGCCATACAACCCATAATCCCGATCAAGAGACCCTTTTTTTTCCTTTTCATACTGTTGAGAACCTTCAGCCGTGCCCATATCTTCTGTTCTGCATTTTCGCGTATGGAGCAGGTGTTCAGGAATATTGCATCGGCTTCATCGATATTCCCGACAGGTATGTAGCCGGCCATCTTCATTATTGAGGCAATCACTTCGCTGTCAGCTACATTCATCTGGCATCCGTAGGTCTCTATGAACAGTCTCTTCTCCATTTTCAATACTCTTCCCGGGTTGTGGTTGCAAAGTTATCAATTTTGGTTGAATCGGACCCTTCAAAGATTGTCGGTAAGTCTTGCTTATCATGAAGGTATTTGTTAATTTTGCACCATTGAAAAAGTTTAAACATAAATTTAATGGCATTAAAGAGAATAACGGCTGCCGAGGCAGCCCGTTTTGTTAAGAATGGCGACAATGTGGGACTTAGCGGATTCACACCTGCCGGAACTCCCAAGGCTGTCACTCATGAGATTGGAATTATGGCCCGAGAACTGCATGAAAAGGGTCAGGAGTTTCAGATAAATCTATTTACCGGCGCATCGACCGGAGATTCGTGTGACGGCATACTGTCACGTGAGCAAGCTATCCGTTTCCGTGCTCCCTATACCACCAACGAGGATTTCCGTGCAGCCGTGAACAGGGGCGAGATCGCCTATAATGATGTTAACCTGAGCTGCATGGCACAGGAGCTTCGTTACGGTTTCTACGGCAAGCTAAACATCGGTATTCTGGAGGCTTTTGATATTACCGATGACGGTAAAATCTGGGTCACGGCAGGCGTGGGTATTGCACCTACCGTAGCCCGTCTGGCCGACAAACTCATAGTCGAGCTAAATGCTGCACACGCCCGTTGTGCAAAGGGTCTGCATGACATTTACGAACTTACCGATCCTCCTTATCGCCGCGAAGTACTCATATATAAGCCCGACGACCGCATAGGTAAGGACTACATACAGGTTGATCCCTCCAAAATTTTGGGCGTTGTCGAGGTGAATATCCGCGATGAGGCCCGCGATTTGACCGCTCCCAACGAGATAACCCTTCAGATAGCTCATAATGTGGCACAGTTCCTCATCTCCGACCTGAAGCGCGGTGTCATCCCCTCTACTTTCCTGCCTCTGCAGAGCGGTGTGGGCAATGTTGCAAACGCCGTTTTAGGCGCTCTGGGTGAAGAGCCCTCTGTTCCTCCTTTCCAGATGTACACCGAGGTCATCCAAGATTCCGTGATTGACCTTTTACGTAAGGGACACTGTACTTTCGGCTCAGCCTCGTCATTGAGCGTTACTCTCGAGACTCTTGATGGTATCTATGATGATATGGAGTTCTTTAAGGGCAAGCTTGTACTCCGTCCCACCGAGATCTCCAATAATCCCGAGGTTGTCCGTCGTCTTGGTTTGATTGCTATGAACACTGCTTTGGAGGCCGATATCTACGGCAATGTGAACTCTACCCATGTGGGCGGAACCAGGATGATGAACGGTGTGGGCGGTTCAGCCGACTTTACCCGTAACTCCTTTATCTCGATATTCAGCTGCCCCTCGGAGGTCAAGGGAGGCAAGATAAGCGCCATTGTTCCCATGTGTACACATGTTGATCATAACGAGCATAGCGTCAATGTAATCATTACCGAGCAGGGCATAGCCGACCTTCGCGGCAAGTCTCCTGCCGAGCGCGCCAAGACCATAATTGAGAACTGCGTGCATCCCGATTACAAGCAGCTCATGTGGGACTACCTTAAGGTGGCGAGGAAAGGTCATACCAGCCATGCTCTGGATAAGGCTTTCGCTCTCCACAAGGCTTTGGCCGAAAAGGGCGATATGCGTCTGGCAGAGTTCTGATATGTGAAAACCGAAGTTTAACAGTAATTGAAGAAAGACCGTCTTTTTGAATTGGCGGAGAATTACATCTCCCGTACAGATATCTCCTTGTTCCTTACCGGCCGTGCCGGTACAGGAAAAACTACTTTTCTTAGGTATATAGTTGAGAATACACCCAAACGTTGTGTGGTACTTGCGCCTACCGGTGTGGCTGCCATCAATGCCGGCGGTGTGACCATCCATTCTTTTTTTCAGTTGCCGCTCTGCCCCTATCTGCCCGATGTCAAGGAGCTTGTCAATGAGTATCAGATGCCCGAAGAACGTCGTCGGCTGCGCAAGGAGAAGATAAAGATCATCCGGACGCTCGACCTGCTCATAATCGATGAGATATCTATGGTCAGGGCCGACCTGCTGGATGCGGTTGATGCGACGCTGCGCCAGTATCGTCGCAACGACAGACCTTTCGGCGGGGTGCAGTTGCTCATGATAGGCGATACCCATCAGCTCCCGCCCGTTGTGACGGGGCAGGATGAGATGTGGTTGAGGCAGGTATATATATCACCGTTCTTTTTCCACTCAAAGGTGATGCAGCAACTGGAGTATGTAACCATTGAGCTGCAGACCGTTTACCGTCAATCCGACATTACCTTCCTTAATATTCTGAACAATATCAGGGTAGGTGTTATGGACAACACTACTTACAGGCAGCTCAACAGCCGTCTGGATCCGCTCTTCGATCCCGATGATACGAACAGCCCCTCGGGCCGCAAATGGATCCGGCTTACCACACACAACCGTCAGGCCGAAAAGATCAATCAGCAGAAACTTAAAGCGCTGGGAACCCCTGTTCACACATTCCTTGCCGAAATTGAAGGCAATTTTCCCGAGAACTCATTTCCGGCCGAGCAGGAACTCCGGCTTAAGGAGGGGGCACAGGTCATGTTCCTGCGCAACGACTCCCGCGAGGGTCTCTATTACAACGGCAAAATAGCGACCGTAACAGAGATAGACAGGTTTAACGGAATAACCGTAACCGATGAAAACGGCGATGAGATTGTTGTTTTAAAGGAGAAATGGGAGAACATCAGCTTTGAGATTGACAAAAATAGTAAGGAGATAGTCCCTAAGGTTGAGGGTACATTCATACAGTATCCGTTAAAAGCTGCGTGGGCTGTCACTATCCATAAAAGCCAGGGCCTCACGTTTGACAACGTGATAATAGATGCGGCATCGGCTTTCAGCTTCGGCCAGGTCTATGTGGCGCTTTCGCGCTGCCGTTCGCTGGAGGGCATTGTCTTGAGCAGCCCCATATCGCAGTCCTGCCTCTTCGATAACGCCGATGTATCACAATTCGGCAGTGACTCCAAACCGGTGTCTGAGATGGAACATCTGCTGAAGGAGGCACACGATACCTACTACATGAACCTTCTGAAGGATTGTTTCAGTTTTGAGGAACTGTTGAGACTGTTCGGTTGGACGGTAGGAACATTTCGCAGCCATTTACAACGCACCTATCCCGAGCAGACGGAGAGGCTTGATGAGTGCCGCAGGAAAATCCGCGATATGGAAGATGTGGCGAAAAAGTTCCGTCGGGAACTTGACCGTATAGGAGCCAAAGAGAGGGATCTGTTGGCAGAGAGAGTTTCCAGAGCATCGGATTTTTTTCTGCCGACACTGTTTGATGTCTCATCGGTTTCACGGCCTGCGCTCTCGGTCTCCATAGATAACAAAGAGGTTAAGAAAAGCCTTTCAAATGCATCGGATGAGCTCCTTTTGGAACTCTCGCTGCGCATTCAGTATATGGAGAAAATTCAGGAGCAGGGCTTCAGTATCGAGGTCTGTCTTGAAACCCGTAATGAGATGATCTTAAGCGATTCCCAATCCGATAAGGGACGCAGCAAAACGAAAAGGGAGTCTGTTTTAAAGGAGAAAACATCCAAACCCGATATTAGTCAAATCTATTCCGACAACCGCCATCCCGAACTTATAGAACCCTTGACGGAGTGGCGCAAGGTACAATATACAGCCCGCAATGTGCCCGCATATTTGATTTTGAACCAACGCACTCTGCTCTCCATTGCCGATGCCGCTCCTGCTACCAGAGAGGAACTGCTTGCCGTGCCCGGATTCGGCGCCAACAAATGGAAACAGTTCGGACCCGAGCTTCTCCGGCTCATCGCCGAACATAGAAAATCCTAAACTTTTTTGATCTCTGTAACTCCCTTTTAAGGTATGCCGGCTCTTGAGATTGCTCTTTGCAAGTGAACAGACTTACAACTAATTTGACTTGCTCATTTAAGGATCGTATCTCTCTTTCGGTAGGAGAGCAGAGCCAATACGCCGATAGCCGCAAAGGCAAGGACGATATAGATAAAGACGGTGGAAACGCCATCCGTTACTCCGTAGGAATGCATGCCGCTCAGCATGTAGTTGACACCGAAAAAGGTCATCAAAACCGATGCAAAAGCCAGTACCGAGAGCAGGTTGAAAAGCCACAGATTATCCCTTTTTTTCACCAGATGGATATGCGTTACGATGCTATAGACTATCATGGTTATAAGCGCCCAGGTCTCTTTAGGATCCCAGCCCCAGTAGCGTCCCCATGACTCATTGGCCCAGATAGCTCCAAGGAAGGTGCCGATGGTCATCAGCGTCAGACCCACCAGCAGAGCCATGTTGTTTGTGATGCTCAGCTCTTTTATACGGAAGCGTATCAGTTCGCTTTTTTTTGCAAAGGCCGTCAGCGACAGGTTGGCAATGCCCAACAGGAACCCGATGCCGAAAAACCCGTAAGCCGCCACGATAACCGCTACGTGAAACATGAGCCATGGTGACTTAAGCACAGGCACCAGGGTTCTTATTTGCGGGTCCATCCAGTTCAGCCCCGAAACAAACAGAATGATCCCTCCGAAAAGTGTTGCCAATGCCATGGTGATGGTACTTTTCCTGCCAAAAACAACACCCGCCAAAACGGTTGCCCAAGCCACATACACCATCGTTTCATAGGAGTTGCTCCACGGAGCGTAACCGCCGATATACCAACGCATCCCCATACCAAAAGCATGAATCAGGAAAGCACATAAAATAGCGACTGATAAGACTTTTATGGTTGCATCCGTCCATTTTCGTTTTTTAAGCAGTTGCATAAAGGCCAAAACAAGCATCAAACCGCCCAGAATAAAGTAGGACAGCTTGCAGCGGTCGAAAATTCGCATCTTATTGTAGCTGATCTCAGCTTGTATCTTTCCTACATCGATATGTGCTCCGATGTCGTTTTTCAATTGAAACTCTCTTATTTCGGCAAGCAGTTGTTCGGGTTTGCTCCACTCTCCGCTTTGCAGCGAGCGGCTGACTTCGGCAAGATAGTTCCTGAAACAGTCAGCAACGAACAGAGAATCCTCTTTTGGGAAGATGGAGGGACTGACGTTCGGCGGATACCAGGTGTGCGTCTCATCGCCCGGGTCGGGATAAATCCGCAGCAAGCTGTAATCCAACAGCTGAAAGACAATGTTTACCCTTTCATCAAGTTTCATCATATCTTTATCGGTTGCCGAGCGCTCTGCAGGTAGTTTCCCGTAAATCAGTTGCATCTGCTGAAGCAATTTATAATTGCCGTTTCCGTCAAAAAACTGCCCGTAGGAGGCCCAATCTTTGGGCAGACCGTAGAGCGATGATATTTCGCGGTTATCTATTGCAATAATAGGCTCATGAATCCACAGTTGCGGCTCTGCAAGGAAGCTGAGCAGAAACTGTTCAGGGTTGAATTGCCCCATCTTTAGCTCCTTGTACACTTTCCGCACTATTTCGGATGAGAGGGTGTGCATCGGCATGATCCTCCCGTCCGATTGTACGGGCAATGCTGCAAATCGGGCGGCATGTTCCGGCGGGATCAAGACATTTGGGGTGCTCTCTGCGGTTTGTGCCTGTGAAACAGTTGCTATGATCAGCAATATCAAAGCGAGGGTAAGATGTTTGCTCTCTTCCCGCAAACTCTTAAGCTGACGGCCCAACCGGCGAAGACGGGAGTTTTTCGTAAAAAACGTAAGTAAAAATCCGCAAAAGAGTAAAAAGTAACCTGTGTAGGTTATGGTCCTGCCTGCCACATCGCGGTTTACGGAGAGAATTGTCCCGAGCTCATCCCGGTCGTACGAGGCCTGGAAAAACCGATAGCCTTTCACGTCCAGCACGTTGTTCATAAACACTTTTGCCTCCTGTACTCTGCCGTCAACATGTACCAGCAGGTCGCTTTCATAAGATGAGGGGCTTGTCGAACCGGGATAGCGGTTTAACCGGAAGTCGGTCAGTTCCAACATGAACGGCAGCTTTTCAACGCTGACTCCGTCGGCAGTGCGGATAATCATCTCATCGGTTTTGCCCCCTTCCCGGATGTGTACTGTACCCTCTTTTCCGAAAAGGAAAGTTGTCAAGGCCCCGCCCAAGATCACAACAAAAGCCAGATGCACGGTCAACAGCGCCCATCGCTTCTGTTTTACATAGCCCTGTCTGCTCCAGGCGGCAATGAAATTGAGTACCAGCAAAAACTGCAACAGGAAAAAAGCGGGCGAGTAATAGACCCACTTTTTTGCAACATCGGTCCCATGATCTTTTTCAACAAATGTCGCGACAGCCATTACCGCTGCATATATCAGCAGCAGGGTGATGGTTGTCTTATATGAGGAGAGATAACGTTTTGCTTTTTCCATAGAAGCATTTACAAAGGTATATGATAAATTTCATACCGTCCGCCCGGAGCCGCACTCCGCTTCCGGAACTGCGTGACCTAAACCGCTCGATTAGAAACTCCGTCTGCTCTTAATCTGTGCTATAATGAGAGTACGGGGATGCGGTAAATAAAGCCTGCCGAGACTCTGAAGCTGTTGTCCGGAGTGGCAACTTGCGTTACGGCGGGTTCGAGATAATTTTTAAAAGTTGCGGTTAAAAACAGGTGCAAATTGTCATCTTTCATCGGATAAAACTCCACTCCGGCCTGGTAATTCCATGAGGTCAGACAAATGCCTTTGTCCAGCGAACCGCTTGATTCATAAGTTGAAAAATTATTGTAAAAACATTTCAAAAGAATATTCCATTGAGGCAGAAACCTGTAATTTGCTTCTCCTAACAGAGAAAAATAGTTTACGTTTTCCACAACATTTTGCGGTCTGGCTGTCAAACTTCTGATCCCGCCTAGAAAATCAATTTCGGAGTGCTGATAGAAGGCATCAATGTAAATGGTGAAAGGACCCGATTGCCACATTTGTCCGCCACTCACCATAATCAGTGTTTTGCCCTTTGCGGGCGAGGTGATATTCGCCGCATACCGAAGTTGAAGGCTGTTGTCCAGATAGCTGCTGTTCCAGCCAAGCGAATAGTACAGAGGTAATACAGGCGGTTCAAGTTGCAAGGCTGTTTGTGGAATACCGACGGCTTCCCGCCATGTTCCCATACGGTTGTTAACAATTTGGAAAGAAAATTCCTGATTTTGCGTTGGGGTAAATGCTATCTGTATCCCGGTTAAATAGCATGTAACAAGATTTGATATTCCGCTGTAGTCATACACATCTACGGGATATTTGTTGTACTCAAAGCCGCCTATCGAGAGGGCCTGCTTGCCGGCAGTCATTGAGAAGAGACCGTTAAACGAATATTTCAGATAAGCATAATCAATTGAGGAGGGCAGATTTTCCTTGATGAACACGGGTGAAACTTTGTTCAACCGCTGTAAGTACCTGTAAGAAAGCTTTGACGTAACATCTCCGCCAAGATCAACTATAATGTGGTCGAATTTAAATTCGCCGCGTTCAAATTCCAACGGTGTTCCGTTAAATTGAGCGTGAAAGGCGGGGCGTAAATGGAGTGAGAGATTAACCGATTTAGGAGTCTCATCGGTCGGTTGTGCGAACAGAGATGAGCTGCTTAAACAACCCCAAAAGCAGATTAAGGCAAGCACGATAGAAAAACGATACTTCTGTTTCATGTTGTTTTTGATTTTTACTTATGTTATGTAGAGTTAGACGATTTCACTGCAAATATTGAGCAATATCAATACTTCGTGGAAAAATCAACTACAAATCAAGCGATTTTTTGTGATATAATTTGCAAAATTAAAACGAAATTAAGATATTGCACTGTCATTTTAACAAGAAGGCTTTATGTCTGAGCAAAAGAAAAATATAAACAGAAAAATAGGCAATCTGTTATTGGTGCTTGTTGTTTTGTTTGTTGCCGGATGGATAGTAAACTATTATGCCGGTGTCGTTGGCGGCTCACGCGGAAAAAGCGGACTTTTCGCACAGCAGACATCGGAAATTGTGCATCCCGACATTTCATATGTCCTTGCGAGTGAACCGTTCCCGGCGCGTTGCAAGTGAATGACAATACTTGCGGACAGTGTCACAAGGACCATGTCTATAACGTTCGCCTCTCCATGATGAACAGCGATGCGGGCAAGATGAAGGCAATTTCCTGGAGTTTCGGCATCGGCACTGAAAATTACGATCACGTTTATGCTAACAGCACGCTTGTTGATACCGACGGAGAGACTCCCCGATTCGGCACCGGGCAATATATCGATTATATGAAGGAGATGGCGGCCACTTTCCCCGGGCAATTTCCTTCCGAGCTGAAAGAGATCCCTGCCGTTTCTGCCAAAGATATAGAGACAAATCCGGAGCTTGCCGCCTTTACCTATTTGCGTAACTGCAATGCTTGCCATCTGAGCAACAAGGGAAATCAGGGCAGAGGACATTACAGGGGAATGGGCTGTGCCGCTTGCCACAGCGTTTACAGCAATGAGGGTTTTTACGAGGGCGGTAATCCCGAAATACCGACAGATGAACCCGGACATCTGATGGTACACGCCATGCAGGGAACGAGAAAGTCAAGTATTCGCTTCAACGATCATGAATTGAGCGGTGTGCAGATCTCCACTTGTGCAGCCTGTCACGCGGCAGGACGCAGGATCGGACATGCCTATCAGGGACTGATGGCCTTAGATGACTCATACAATCGCGGACCTTTCGACGAAAAGGGACTGCCGCAAAAGTCCAATGCCGGTTATGTGTTTAAGTATATGCAGGGCGATGTACACCGGCAGATAGAGAAGGATGAAAAGATGGTTCCCGGACTGCTATGTCAGGATTGTCACACAACCAACTCCATGCACGGCAGCGGAAATATCGAGGCTGCCACGCTGGCGGCGATAGAGATTGAATGTGCCGATTGTCATGGAACGCCCACACACTATCCGTGGGAACTGCCTTTGGGCTATGGCGACGAGTTCGGCAAAACGCTTGACATGAAGCTTGCCCGCGGTGTGGCCGATGAACCGCTCGAGGTTACCAAAGAGTTTGGCATTACCTATCCCAAGGAGGACGGCTACCTGCTTTCGGCACGGGGAAATCCTCTGGGCAATGTGGTAAGGCGGGGCAACCGTGTCATTGTCCACTCTGACGGCAGTAACAACGAATTTGAACTGATCACCTTAAAAGAGATAGCGAAGACTAAGAGCTGGCAAAATCCGATAGATGCCAAGGTGGCAATGGTTTCCACCGGGCACATAGAGAAAATGGAGTGTTATGCCTGTCATTCTACATGGGTGCCGCAATACTACGGATATAAATATGTGATTGACTATTCCAAATCCTCTGTCGATTGGCTTCGCTCCCCGCAACTCTACGGGGCCGATGGCACGACTGCCGATTATCACCGAAAATTTGCAATGCAACCCGGTGCACCGACTTACGGTGACTACAGCCATATCCGTTGGGAAAATGCACCCCTGGGCATCAATGGCGAGGGAAGGGTTTCGCCCCTGGTCGGCGTGATCCAGACGGTCAGCACCGTAATTGACAAAGATGGAGAAACGGTTGTATGGAACCGTGTGGCTCAGACGGAGGCAGGTTATAATGCCATCGAGCTGGCGCCGCTCAACCCGCATACCACATCACTGAAATCCAGAGAGTGTGTGGACTGTCACGGTAACCCTGTTGCAGCGGGATACGGTATTGACGGAGGAATTTACGATGCAACGCCGGGTGAACCCCGTTATGCCGATGTGGTTGACGCCGAAGGGAATAACGTAAGCCGATATACCCGGGCGCAAATCGCCGCTATAAGAGAACTGCACGGCGATTTTATAAGGCTGCTCACCCTCGATGGAGATCAGGTGCAGACCATCGATACGCACTGGCCCACTTCCATGCCGCTTACCCCTGGAGCAACGCGATTTGTTGACCCGCAAAAACAGTTGTGTTGCCTGTCACCGCGATATTCCAAAAGGCACCATTCCCAACCGCATGCTGACCAAGATTGCACAAATAACCAAACTCTCTTTTGCTACTCCCGAGAAGCATAGCAAAATCGTACACAGCAATAACCTGATGATTGCATGGATCAAGGCACTCGGTGTTGTAGGGCTTATCGTGTTGGCGGGATTGATTGTATGGGGAATCGTCGAGCGTAAAAAGGTAATTCGCTTTTGGAAAAGATTTGTAACATTCCTGAAAACTCCCCAGTCCGAAAAAGAGTAGTTTTCGATAAGATTAGGAAATAACCGAACTATACTGACAACTGTTGCCCTTTCGGGTAGCAGTTGTTTTTATTTTTCCTAAGTATATGACAGCCGGACTTTGTCCGATGAGCAGCCAATCACAACCCCAAGCGTTAAATAACGTTAATTTTATTGCGGATAAAAAAACTGCTATATATTTGCTGCGTATTAGTGAACTAAAACACCAACAAACAAGTAAACATTATATTAATATGATCAAAATCAGGGATTTAAGATTCAGTTACGGCAACAATGTCGTACTTAAGGACATTTCGATGGAGCTTAAAGAGGGCCGGATATACGGTCTTCTTGGAGAGAACGGAGTGGGCAAGACCACTCTGCTTACCCTGCTTGCAGGCCTGAAGGAGCCCGGCAGCGGCTCAATTGAGATAGATGGTCAGAATCCGTTTGACCGCACGCCTTCATTTCTTTCGCAAATCTATTATCTGCCCGATGAGGTTCCTGCAAGCCGCATGAGAGCTATCGACTTTGCAACGGACAGAGGACAGTTTTGGGTCAATTTTGACCCGGACAAGTTCAGTGAAATTGCAGGAGTGTTGGAAACCGATACATCCATGCGCATGGATCAGATGTCATACGGCCAGCTCAGAAAGACCTACATCAGCTTTGCGCTTGCTTGCAACACCCGATACCTCTTTATGGACGAGCCGACCAACGGATTGGATATACCCTCCAAATCTCAATTCCGTAAGGCGATGTCCAAATATACATCCGAAGAATCAACGCTGCTCATCTCCACCCATCAGGCGCGGGACTTGGAAGCGATAATTGACCCAATAATAATTTTGGACTGCCAAGATGTGCTGCTGAACGCTTCGCTCAGTGAAATCATGAAAAAGATCTATTTTGATTATTCAACTACAATCTCTCCCGAAGCTCTCTATTCCGAACTTATACCTGGAGGCTGCATTCAGGTGCTGGTCAACAGGAGCGGCGAGGAGAGCAAAGTCAATATAGAGGCCCTTTTCAATGCAGTTCACAAACACAAAGAGCTTATAAAAAAGATGTTTAACAACGAAATGGCATAATTATGAGAAGTAATGTTTTTAATATGAATAGATTCCGGCGTTATTTTAGCTCCGATTTTCGTTCCGCCGTCTCAAACTACGGAATAACATTTCTGGTCTTCAGTACACTTGCTGTCACTGCATATCTGTTACACGGCCTTTTTTTCCTGACCGCCACGGGTGAATGGCATGGAATGAGTTCATGGTTTCGTATTGTGCTTTTTGTAATATTCGGATTAACGGTATTGATAGGTTCACCTGCCAAACTCTACGGTCATCTGACCGACCGCAAAGAGGGTTCGGCATTCCTTTTGGTTCCGGCATCACGGTTTGAGAAGTTTGTCTCAATGGTGCTGATATCCTGTATTATCACACCGTTTCTGTTCGGAGTCGTCTATATGACGCTGGACTCCTTTGTCTGTTTTATTGACCCTGCCTGCGGCGACTCCCTGTTTAAAAGTTTTTTCAAAAACTCGCCGTCATTCATCGATACAACCCCCGATATACTTATATATAAGGAGAGTATCCGCTCAATTCTGACCCCCAGGCTCTACTTTGATGACATCATCCAGATTTCGCTCCTGTTCCTTCTGGGTGCTCTTATATTCAAAAAGTCCAAGACAGGTAAAACTTTAGGCTCCCTTATTTTAATATCCATCTCTTTGAATCTTCTGCTTACTCCTATCATGTCACTCACCATGTTTGACAAGTTTAAGATGATGGCAGAGATGAGCGATGCCGATATCACCCTTGGGACCATGGAGCAGATGTTTCCCTTTTTCTCATGGGTCCTGAGAAATCTGGCTATTCTGGACACAATATCCGATACTCTCATGAACGGCCTGCTCATGTTCTTTTTATGGCTTCGGCTTAAGAAAATTAAACACTAACCGCTACAGATATGTATTATGGAATTTAATCAGAACAAACCGATATATTTACAGATAGCCGACGGAATCCTGGAAAAGATTCTAAGCAGCGAGTTAAAAGAGGGTGACAGGATACTCTCCGTGCGCGAACTGGGTGCTGAGTTGGGAGTCAACCCCAACACGGTAATGCGCAGTTATGAGAAGCTTACTCTTGACGGCATAATCTACAACCAGCGCGGAATAGGATATTTTGTGGCCGATGGTGCACGCAGCGCAGCCCTGAAAAATTCGAGGGCCGATTTTCTGGAAAATGAACTTCCGCAAATCCTTCGCCGGATGGAGCTTTTGGGACTGGATCCAAAGGATTATTTCAAATGATCCGGCTGTAAACAATAATTGTCGTTTCAGGCTGAAGCTCAGCCTTTTCATCGGCTCCCGGGATATTCATCCGGAATAATCCCGGCTGTAAGCGATAATTGCTTCAGGTAAATGAAAGGTGCAATAGTATAGTGACAAAGATAATTAACATTTAAACAGGCAATATGAAGCATTTTGGAAAAGTCGTGATGGCCGCGTTTTGTGTAAGTGTAAAATAAAACTGTTTAACTTTAAAAACTCAATAAAATGGAAAGAAGGAAAACAAAATGGAAAAATGAGAGGCCCTTAATGGCAACATTATTTGCCTTATTAGTAATTATGGCCGGTTCAGAATCAATCGCACAAGAAAAAGTCTCAGATGAACTTAAAGAATTTAAAATTACAATTGAAAGAACTGACAGAGGATTTAAATTGCAGAGTGATAAGGGAAGTGCTTGGGCTGAATTGAGTTTTAATCTTGCCAAAAACAAATCACAAGCAATTGACGAATATGGAATGACACAATTGGAGGAGGTGTCAACTAATAAAGATCCTAAACTTGCAGATTACTTATTCATTATTACAAAAACAAAGGATGGAATTACCTTAACGGGTATCGAAGGAACGGCCTGGAAAGAATTAAGTTTCTCACTGAGAAAGAACAGCAGGCAGGCGATTGACCAATTTGGAATGACGGAGTGATTGAAAACATCTGCACACAACAATCATTCAGCTCCATTTCGGCTGAAATTAAACAGGTTGTAATCCCCACTTTGGCAACGCTCGAACGTTATGCCGCATACAAAGTGAGGTCGTGATAAAAAGTACAATTTGTGGAAACGTAAAAATTCTACAGATAATGAAAGCATTAAACAAGACATCTTTATTCCTACTCTTGGTTTTTATAATCAGTTTTTCTACTGCCGGCATTTACAAACTATTGGGCGGAACGGGCACCGGAAC
>FZPS01000171.1_pt24 | contig 34927 bp, 23 predicted proteins | sample 1817821 | NCBI WGS metagenome assembly FZPS01 (sample SAMEA104158645, study PRJEB21678) | metagenome | place: Germany | collected 2015-04-21
ATATTATAATACATATATTATTACTAATTAATATATGTATTAAATAGAAGTTTTGCTTTATAAATTCCTCCTTTATTGTGTATTATCTAATTATTATATTTTATTATCACTCTCACTGTCTTTTTTATTTGCAATAAAACTAATGCATATTTTGCATAGTATATTATTTTTATGTTTTTGGATTGAGTTATGTATACTGATAAGATGATTTAGTTCAATCTGTAAAATTAATAATTAAATTTTTTATATATTTATCTAATTTTCTTATACAGTCTATTAAAATATGTCTATATTTATAATATTCTTTTTCAAGTGAATCGGATAGACTACTTAGCTCAAAGTTTGATAAAAACGTATAGGTAGAATTTAGACAACTAATAAGATAAATAGTAAATTATTAAGATTAATATACTTACTAGAACATATCTGAAGATTACTAGATCTATGCATCAGAAATAAACAATTAAATCTATTCTTAAAGTATATATGAATAGCTACGCTTACTTTCTCGGTTACTTTTCTTTTATTTCTTTTTGCATTAAGGCCCCCAGTTATCGGCAGAAACATGTAAATTCCTATAGTCTATGGAATGAACGACTTCACAAAATTGGGGTCTAAATATCATTTTGTAGGTATCATATAATCGATACATATATTATATAGGAATGATAGCGTTTAATGCACTTTTTAGTTGTGAACTGATTTTGATAAATGAAAAAAGAAGGTCTAAAAAGGAGGTCTAAAAAAGTGAGAGGATAAGTTATCTTTAATATGCATTAGGGTTATATAATATAATATTAATTATTACAATTCAGGAGTTTTGCTCACTCAAATCAAAGTTTTGAGTAGATTTTTTTTAAAAATAGAAAATCTAATAGACAGCAACCTGTTAGAAAAAACATTCTCATCAAAATTTGATTAGAGGGGGATCTATTTTTCCGCTTTCTTTTCTATTTTCCCTACTTTTTTCTTGAATATCTCAGTCTTATTCACTTAAATTATATAATAAACTTGAAAAATTATTTAACTCCGGATTTTATGCTAATATATTTATATAATATTTTTTAGTCTGAATAGTATAGACAAACTAACTTTGAAACCACCATAAACACATAGTTCTGAAGCTTAAGAAATTTAATCTGGTAAGGAGTTAAAAGTTAAATGGTTAATTCATATTATTACTAAGGACAATTTATATTCATATTCCGGAAAATGTAAGAAGAATGCATAAGGTTGACTAATAAATATATTGTATATTATGAATTATATATTATTGTAAAATAATAAATATACTTTTTAAATAATTATTATTTAATAAAACTAAATTTATTAATGATTACTAATAAATTCAATTATAAATATTTTAATTATATTAAATAGATATTATTTATTTTTACAAATAATATTTTATTCACATGTAATATTATAATATTACACAATAATAAATCCTGAATTAAAATATCTAAGGGATCGTAAAAATTTTAAAATATGGAAAAAGTTGTAACTAAATTAAAATGCGAGTTCAATATCAAAGATTTCTTCGAAAAGTTTATATTTTTTGCGGGCTCTGTACAGGTATTGACGGACAGGGGTTTCTTCATTTGCCCTGGCAAAAAGGGCTTCGATTTCTCCTCTGGAAAAGACGGCTTCAAGCTTTTTCATAGAAATTGCCTCAAGCCCTTCCCAGTCGTCAACGATCTGGTTACTTATAGGAATAGGGATTGGAAGCAGGGATACTTGCACCTCATCTATCCAGTTCCATGCGGAATCATAGACATTTGCATAAAAAGTCCCACAAGAAGTGCATTTTGTTACAATTACGGTTTTTTCACCTGCTGCGTGGTAGCTGAGGCTCATAAGTATGGAATCGCAACTGGTGCAATTACCGATCTCATTTTCTTCCAGGCTGTAAGCAGGTATTCGGTTTTCTCCAATGCATAGATAGTTTCCTGTAAGGTCATAGCTGTACTCCATTTTATGCGCTCCTGGATGAGATTAAGAGGATTGAAGCTATCAGTTTTCAGGCTTTTTTCTTATTTTTACTCTCTTTCTTTATAAGGGTTATAAACCTATTAATACTAATCGGGTATAGATACTCTTCATTTTTGAGGGGTAATATAAGATTAAAATAAATAAAAACATACTTTTTATTTTATTAGTAACACTTTACCTGCCCTAACACAAATTTTCAAGTGGATAACACCAAAATAGCGAAAACCACAATCTAGAGCTATGTAATCAAAAAGAGTTACATAAGTTTTTTAAAGTAACTAGCTTTTTAATCAATCTAAATCCTGTCTTTTTATTAGATTGTTTCGATGAAGATATTCTCGAGCAATATCTTCAATACTTTTATATTTCTTAATTTAGATTTATACAATTATAATGCTTTCTTAAAAATAATAAATAAAATCTATTATTTTTTAAAACCCTCATTAAAAATATAATTTTCTTTTTTATTTTTAGGGCTGATTTCCATCGTTTCTATTTTATCCCATTGTACTATTTTTAATATATTATTTTCACTTAAAGTGACTAAATATTTATCTAAAATGCCTCTAAATTGACCTTTAATTTCTCCAGTTTCGGTTTTTATTTTAACATAAGGGAGGTCATGCTTATAAAAATTTGTTATTGACCTAATGACGCTCTCATTAAACCATTTAGCAAAAAAATATGATACGACTATTAAAGCAAGGCTTATAGAAAACCCCATTATATATGCAATTACGTGAACTCCTAAATACATTAAATGCTTATATACAAGATCAAATCGTTCTCTATTAAATGAAAGATTATTGTCAATTATTGAGAGATTATAGAGAGTCGCGGTAAAATAAAGAAACATAGCTATATACAATCCAAGAACAACACCAATAAAGACCCAAAACGATACATATACAAAAGACGATTTTACTTCGCCATCTTCACCAATTTTAGGAATAAAAAGTTTCTTTGATCCAAGATATCTACACCACGAAATAAAAATTAATAAAACGATAAGTATTCCCATGTTAGAACATGAGTGAAAAAACGCAACAACATTTAATATGACCACGTCTGAACTTAAATCTAACAAATTTCCAATATAGTTTATATCAAGAATATAGTCAAATATTTTTGCAATTACTTGTACTAAAATTAGCTCAATCAAAAAGCCTGCTAAAATGCCAACAATAAAGTACACGTATGATGAGCAATATACAGTAATAATTTTGTAAATTTTTACTGTGTCTAGATATTTTTCTACAGAAGGAAAATTAACTTTCAATAATTTGATGTACTTGTTTTTTTCACGTAGACTTAAATAAGTTTTGAAAATTACTTGTATAAAACCTGTTACAATAACAACAATAATAGGAATCAAAAGCTGCGATAGAATCTGTAATGGTTCTTTAGTGACAATTTCCAATTTTTCTCACGCGGTTAATTAAGAAAATAATGTAAATATTCTTTTTGATTTTGTTGCGTTATTACTCATCTCAGAAATTTATAATAACTTTCGTTAACTTTATAGAGAATGATTCCTCACACAGCTGGAATATTATGTTTTCTCTCGTTCTATTACTTTGTTTAACATATCTTCAACCTTTGGCCATATATCTGATAAGACATATTCTGTTCCCAAAAATAAAAAAAGAAGTTGAAATGTTTGAATTTTTTCAGGGGCAACAATGCCATCATATTTTTCAGATAAACTGTAAACCCAACTTAAAAAAATTGTAATTCTACATGAAATAGCTATAGAGAATGTTATCGAAAAAAATTTTAGATATTCATTGAGCATGCTCTTGTCTAAAGCAGAACTTAAAGAACTATTATATATTTTTCGAATTTCTGTAAAAATATAACCCAAGAAAAGGACAAAAGCAGTATAAGCAGCAAAGACATATTGATATCTAAACACATGGTCACTATAAAAATTAGTACCAAAAGTAGAGTCATTTATTAATAAGTACAGATCGATCACAGAGACAACAGAAGGAACTCCAAACGCACAAATATAAAAGAAATAGTTGAAGCTCTTTACTTTTTTCGGATTTCTAAACTGATGTCTTAGCTGCTTTAAGAATGATTTTTTAATTATTTTCGATTGGGGGTTTTCAGAAACTTTAGAACTATATCTTTTTTTAAAGCGGTTTAGTACAGCTTGCTTAAGTTCTAAAAAGCAGGGCGTTGAATTTAGGTATATATATAAAAGATATGATACTATCGCAGAAATAATAGAAATTATGAAATAATCTATAAGAGCTAACAATTTCAAATTAATTGGATCTTGATATGGAATTCCTCCAGCTTGCATCATTAATTCCGACATCATATTGATTATATTGAAATTATTGGTATCTATTGGATAATATACTAAGGCTATTTTAAGATACTTTGCAAAATAAATTGCATTAACAAAAATAAAATTACCAATAAATAAACAAAGGATATCTTGTTTATTGTTTTTAAAATCCATGCAATATTTTACATTCAAACGATTAAATACGATTTTGTTTATAGAAATTGTAATGTAACTAAACAAGAGTAAAACAATCGAATAACTTATTAAAAAAAGCTTATAGTTAAACAAAGATGGGTCTAAAAAATAATAATTCACTTGATCTGACACAATCATTGCAAAGACAATAGAAATAATTAAAAATTCGAATAAGAATAATTTTGAATCTGTGTAATCAAATGAGATTAGATTTGTAGATTTCAATTGACTCTTCGTTGATTTCTCAAGACTACTGTTAGCTCTTTTTATTCTTTTAAATAATAAAGAAATAGTTCCCTCAAACAAAATTATAAACAAAAAAAACATTTCAAAAAAGAATAGAAGCATAAACATTATATAAGCCGATATGAAGTATCCATATTGAGGAGTAAACAAAAGCTGGACATCATAGCGGCTACTGAATATTTGTAAAATATCAGAAATTATTGTATTTACACCGAAGATGCTATAATAAGTGACTGATATCGCAAAATACCAGCGTTGTTCTAACGTTTGTTTCCAAGATAAAACCTGTAAGCATTTTAAAAAATATGCATCCCAATTAGTTCTTAAAGATAAAATTTTTATGAATATTATAAATTCAAATATATAAACAGATATCTTTATTATAATGGACAAAATATAGAATTCTTCATTTATAAGAAGTCCTATTTTATATATTTGAGCTAAAATCGTAAAACATATAATGAAAAAAATATATAATAGTATATTAAGTGTGTTCTTAGTAATTGATTCGTAATTTTTTGGTAAAAATATCCTATTAAATTCTAAGAACTTACTAATGTGTCTCTTTGAACTCATTTAAATAGTAATTCACTAGGGAATATTAATTCATTTCTAATTGAATCAATAAATGCCTAGTAAACTTAAATTCTCAAAGCCAATTTTTCCTAAGCTTAAGCTCTCTTCAAATACAGACATATAAAGAGATAAAAACATGGAATAATATTCTTAAATACTTTTTACATTTTCCCTTGTGTCATTACCTGTAAAATTCAACCGATACTGTTTTACTTTTTTATTGTAAATATTTACACGTTCGTCCAATAACGGTTTACACAATTTACTGTAAATTTACTAAATTTACAATTTAAATGTAAAAACATACATATTTTACACTTTTTTAATACAAAAAATTAATATTCTCTCTTCTTCCCTCTACATATTCCGCTAACTCAAACCCTTTCCTTTCTATTACTTTCCTTCTCGGAATGAGTTTCCCTTCATACTCTATTCTCTCACTCATTCGGGTTTCATAAGCCTTACTTAGCTTATCTGTCCCTCCCTCTCTTAATCTAAGGGAATAATTATTCATTCTCAAAAAGTCTGTTTTAGGAACTCTATAGCCCTTCGAAAGTAGTTTATAGACTACTACGTCTATTTCTCCTCTAAAAATCTCCTGTAGGTCATATGCTAAGCTCCGCTTTTCGTTTCTCATTTCATGCAAAAAGCCGATACATGGATCAAGCCCTACAGTATTAATGATTCTTAAACATTCAGCTTCCAGTAAGGCATACCCATAATTTAACATCGTATTTGTATAATCAGAAGATTCTCTTCCTGATCTTTCTACAAACCCCCATTTTTCAGGAATAGCTTTCATAAATTCCTTCCAATAGATTTTTGCGGCGGTAGCTTCATACCCCATCAATTCCGGTATATCTTTTGCGTTATCTACTTCGTTAAGATATGGAACGATAAGATGAGTTTCAATAACTGGAAACGGTAAAGAATCTAAAATCTTAATAGAATTAGTTATTTTTGCTTTAATCAAATTTTTTGCAATACCTAATCTTTTATCTTCATCAAGATAGGTTTCGTATTGTGCAATTTTCCTTTTTCCATTATTCTCTTTTTCCTGATTGACTGAAGATAATAAACTTCCATCCCAATTAAAAATATTAAGCTGGATATTCTGTAAACTTATCCATTTAAAAGCTTCAAGGGAAATATAACCAGTTTGACCATAAATTAAGATAGATGTTATCTTCTTCTGATTGGGCTGTAAATAATAACTTTCTGGTTTCTCTTCTGAACTTCTGTTTCCATTTTTAATAACAAGTCTTCCATTATCAACAGTAATTTTAATGCCGTAACCATTCAAAATAAGCGGATTCCCCATACATAATAAAAGGAAGTATAGAAATAAAAAAGGTATCAGGAAAAATAAAAGGAAACAGAGATTTATATTTTAAGAATTTCCCTTTCTTTAAGATCGTTTTCACATATTTTTAAAAACTTGAAAACTGTTTTGTCGTTTACTCTTGTAATTCTCCCAGTAGAAATTAGTTTTCTTACTTTTAAATATTCAACTAAACTAACATCAAATCTTTTTAAATCTTCAGAAGTTAATTCATAAAACCATCTTTGAAATAAAAAGAAGGGAATTAAGATTATTTCTTCCTGTTCAGGCTTTTTATTCATGTTCAACATATTTTTATCTCCCCTTTCTGGCTGTCTATGTATTCCATTATTTTCTTTGTACTTTCTAGATTACCATTAAGGGCTTTTCCTTCTCTGATTTTTGCTTTTATTTTCTGCAAAGTTTTTTCAGGAATTCCTTTTTCTTTTCCCTCTTTTTCCGGCATATTCAATACTTTTTCTCTCTTTTCGTCAGTTAGTAAGATAGGTTTTCTTTTTACGTCTTTGCCTGTCCTTTTCAAAGTTCTTAAGCATCTTACTGTATATTCCGCCAATTCTTCCTCGTTGGGATTATATTCTTTATAAATCTCTATTTGGTTCTTAATCCTTGCAATATCCCCTTTTCTTGTTTTTCCCTCTCTATCTGCTTTCTCGCACTCTTTTTCTATAATATATAACAGATTCTCTTTCTCTTCAAATACCTGTATATCTTCTTCTTCCTCTGCTTCTATTCCTGTCTCATCTACTGAAGGTATCTCTTTTCCTATCGTTTTAATATCTGTTATAAAGATATCTCTACGCTTAAGCAACCCTCTTTTTCCTTCGAATTTTATTTCAGGGTGCCTGTAATAATCAAAGAAGGTTTTATCCATTGGTTTAAAGTATTCTTTACCTTCTTTTATTTCTCCGCTTATGTAATCAATAAACGGATACTTTACCATCTCTTGAGGGTTTTTCCTCATTGGTGCAATAGGAAAAACATCTTTATCCTTCCTGTTTCCTTGATTGAAGAAATTAAACGGCTTTATTTGTTTTTCCCATTCTTTTCCTTCATTAAATGTTTTAAATCTGTTATGTGTAGTAGGTGTTCTGATGGCTACTTTAGCAATTTCAAATTTGTTACCATATTTTAAGACAATATCCTCATGGTCAAGTTTCCCCATATGATAAAGAATAAGATCTTTCCATAACAGGGGATGCCAATGCTTATCCTCTTCCGTAATCTCTTCTTTGAATATGTTTGTTATATGTCCCATTCCGTGAAGTTTCCCTTCCATTCTTGATATATCAGGGATGTTTTTTTCATCAAGTGCAAACACTACATACCTTTTAGATGAAATACCAAAGAAATACTGAACAGGTGTTTTCTCTCCGGTTTTTTCATCTTTTACCCTTTTGAATTTATCCTCAACTTTTAGAAGTTGAGAAACGTTCTCATAAGGATTTAATGGATTAAAGAAATCTGAAACCTCTTCCACTATTTCCGGCGGGACAAAAATGCTATCCGTATCCATGTAATAGTGAGAATTCCCCAATTCTTTCACTTTGGTCTCCGCTATTGCTAGCATAAGTCTTGAAGCTGCTGTTATTGTGCTTCCTATCAGGGGGTTAAAATATACTCCTTCTTCCTCTGATCTGCCAATAGAAGAAAATTTTTTATCCCCCCTACATACTACTAAAGTTTTTTCTGTCTTTTGAGTTATTAATTCTATGAATATTCCATAACCGAGAGCATTAGATAAGATTTTTAACGCTAACTGTAGACCATCTTTTTCTGAATACTCTGGAGAAGTCTGCTTTCCTTCGTTTTCCAGCTTCTCCATTTCGTTTTTAATTTTCTGTCTTTCCTCAACGAAGAATTTAATCAGGTTATCTTTTTTCGGGTTTATCTGATACCCTAGAATTTTCTGAGATTTCAGGGTTTTTTGTGGTCTTCCTGCTTCGTATTTATAAGCCTCTATTATTTCGGGAGTTTTGCCAGTAAGGAGTTTACTAGAAACAATATCAGGCAATGCAAACCACATTTCATGGTTTGAGGTCAAGTATTGAAGACCTACTGTTTTTTCCCCATTTTCATTATAACCCGCTCTAAGGGGTAAAATATCCTTATCTGGTCTTACCTTAACAATACCTACTAATTGCTTCCATGTCTCAGGATTAACCATATCTTCTAAAGTTATTGAATCTACAAATTTTTTAATTTCTTCTGTTGCTTTTATTTCTTTATATCCTTCTGATATCATGTATTCCCATAATCCAAGTAAAACGATAGTAGAGGGATACATAGATGTAAAATCTAAGACTTCCACTGGTTTAATTTCATGCCTTAGTTTACATTCTACCCTTCCACCGAAATAAGTTTCCATTATTCTACCTAAGTTAATGGAAGGGTATTCAGGATTTAAATCTAAAAAGGGCTTTATTCCTAAGTGTTTTAAAGCTGCTTTTCCTATTGAAGCTGCACTATAAATTTTAGTAATTTCCTTTTTAGTTAAACCATATTTATTGAATGTTTCTTCCAGTATGCAATAAACATCATATGTTGCTTTTACATCCCACTGAAGATAATGGAGATATTCATTAGTTATCGTTCCATGTTCTTCGACTTCTTCTTTTTGATGTTCTGTTTTTAGGTTCTTACATACCTGCTTTAGTGAAAAGTGCTGAGTGCCAGACCCAAAGAGCACGCTATATAAATGAGATGAGTCTAAAAAGTAACCTTTAGTTTTCAGTCTAGGGGCTTCTTCTCCTTTTTCGGTTTCAGGATTTACAAAGGAAATAGTCTCCGCTAAACCCATTCTACCAATTTTTATATTTAGAGAGTTTGGGATATGGGGGAATAATAATAAAATATCTCCTTTTGTGGGGTTTCCCTTTACAGTATTTCCCGCTTTTCTGGCTATTCGGGAAACGTCAAAAGGAAGATTAAACCCATTGCATAGGGTTTCTTTTTCATATACTTCATAAAAGAATATATTTTCTATAAACTGTTTTGTGGTGTATAAGGGAATATTTTCCTTTTTTGCATACTCTTTAAGTATCTGAACTTCTTCATAAGATAATGGATTTTGTGAAAGGGTATTTTGCGGAATGGTAAAGCGGGTATTTACATCCAAATTGTTCTCAGGCATAGGATTATAAAAGAATCCGCTTTCCTGCAAAATGCCTTTTTCGTGAATTTCGAAATATCCTACTTTTAAATTCTGGAAAGTGTCGCTAGTTGTTTCAGTATCAAAAGTTAAAACTCTGGAATGACGGGGTTTAGTTTTCTTATTTGGGATAAATGGTTTTCCTTTATTACCCTCATTTTTTCTTTTAGTTTCTATATATCCCCTACAGTAAGCTGTTTTGTCTTCCATGCCTCATCATTCCCCTTGTTTACTAATTTTGTTAAATTCTTCTCCAGTATCCTTTAGTACTCTTCCCATCTCGTTAAATAGAACTCCTTCACTTATTAACATAAAATTTACTAAATCGTTAATCGTTGCATTTTTCGATCTTCTTTTAGGTGTAATTTTGTTTTGTTCATAAGTAATTTTATAGTGACAGTTTTTGCAAAGTAATACTGTATTAGGTGAAAAATTTTTACCATCAGTGTGATGCTTTTCTAATAATCTATTGTCATTTACTCCGCAGAGGACGCATTTTTTATCTTCTTCAGTATATTGAGATACATTATAAGGTTCCTTAGCAAGGTTTATCCCTTCGGGAACTATGTTTAGCTCCTGTTGCTTAGTCATTTCAAGCAATATGTTACCAAATGCCTCTGCAATTTCTCCAATGACCTGAGAAAACCCACCCATCATAAATAATATGAGTTTTTCCAAGCTGTTAGGGGCAGAGATTTCAACTATTGTTTTACGTGGAATGTTGTCCTGTCCATGATTAGTTATATAAAGACAATTTTTGCAGAGTAACCTTATTGCAGGTGGAGAGTTTTTACTAAAGATACGATACAATTCTATTATTCTGCTATCGGTTTCTCCGCAGAGTTCACATTTTTTATCTTGTGCCATATATAACCCTGTAGACATCGTTTGGATTAGCTGTTTCAATTATCTCTATGTCTTTTCTACTTGTTTCCAGACTCCATTTATTTCCTTTTGCGTCAACGATTACTTTCCTTCTATAGAGTTTTTTAAACGCTTTTTCGTCTAGTTGACCATGCAAAAGTTTCTTAACGTCATTAAAATATTTTCCAATTAAAGTCCTATCTTTACTGTTTGTTAATGTTATTGTTTCTTCTGTACCGTTAGAATAAATGTTCATTCTAACCTCAATTCGATCTGTTTTTCTGGCTTTCCATCCTTTTCCGGTTTTATAGAGAACATTTCCTAAACTTTTTCTTACACTCTTTTCCGAGGGGTTATAGCCATACTCTTTAGCCTTTTCAATACTTTTTGAAAGGGTTAAGCCCTCGTTTCTCATTATTTTTAACACCTTAAGGCTTTCACCTCTTTCTGTAAATTCCTTTTCTGTTAGTGCTGAAACTGGTTTAAGACTTAAATCAATATCAGAAATTTTTAAGGAATTTAAAAATTTTAAATTCCTATCTGGAAAAACTTTGTGTTTTCTGATAATTTCCTGAGCATACTTTGAAGTCCTATCGCCTGCTTTTAGCCATTCCCCATATGTTCTAAATTGGGCTGAAAAAATTGGTCTGGGCATTATTAACAGCCCCTACCGATAACTGGGGATATTTGTTTATAATATCTGATTTTAACTTTTGTTTCTTCCATTTTCTTTTCCTCCTTTCTGAAATTTAACCAAAGCTTCCGCTAGCCAATTTTTCAATCAACGAAAAATTAAGTCAGACTACTTTTTTCAAATTATATTTGTCACAAAAAATAACACAACAAAAAGAATCCATGCTACAAATACTCTGATAAGAACTTTATCCATTTTATTCCACTCCCTGAGGGTTTAAACCATAGAAAATTTTTCCACATTCCTTACATGCAAACTTTTGTTTCTTCCCATGTATTGTAATATCATACCCTCTCTTCACAAGATCGCTTGATCCACAAAATTTACAGCTTTTTGGTTTCACTGTAAAACATATTTTTAATACCATTCTATCAATCTCCTATACTTTCTTTCATTACTCCTACTATTCCCGCAGAGAATATAAAGCTCTTAGAAGCGGGGTGAAAGTATTCGATTATTAGTTAGATTTCTAATCATTAATGCAAATTTTAAACATTTCATATAAATTCAGATTTTTTGATGTGAGAATATATTATAAATTATTAAGAAAATTTGCGAAAACTACATATGCCTACATACTTAAATTTGTTAACTTGAAAATAATTTAAGCGCAAGTTGACAAAAAGTGGATTAATTATAATAGTTAGGTAATGCCTAACTATTTTAGAAAAGATACTAGTATTAAAAAGATATTTATTTGAATATCACCAAACAACCAAACAATCTAATAAAAAGGTAGAATTTAGATTGATTAAAAAGCTAGTTACCTTAAAAACTTATGTAACTCTTTTTGATTACCTATTTCCAGATTGTGGTTTTCATTATTTTAGTATTACTCGTTTGAAAATTTGTGTTAAAAACGATAGAATATTACGAAGTAAAAGAAAAGTATGTTTTTATTCAATTGAATCTTATAAAACCCCCCAAAAACGAAGAGTATCTATACCCTATTAATACTAATCCCCTTTTTATAGAAAGCACCTGGCTTTAAGGATACCTTAGTTTATATCCCTTTTATCTTCCTTTCACTTTTCCATTTTGATCTGAGACGCCCCTGTTTTGCCTTCCTGATCATGAAATTTTATTATTCCATCATTAAAATTCAGGATGTGCAAAAAATGTCGCAGGATCATGAGGAGTATGACTTTAAGAGCAAGATTGCACAAACACTTAACTGAAAAATTTAAGAATGAGAAGAAATCTCAGGCAGAATAAATCTATTAAAGAGTTTTATGTTCAAGCTAATATTTTAACTTTCCAAATCCCAGAAAATCAGAGAATCTGTAGTTTTTACATTATAATAAGTAAAAAACGGACGGTTTTAACAGGTTAAACGCAAACTTAATCTATTTTCATAGTAAAAATAATAGTGTGAATAGTGTGTTTAGGTAAATATATCACGCAAGTTTTTAAATTTCCTTCCCGGAAACTAGAAGCTTCTTCTTTATTATAGATATAAAATTTTTATTAATAAATAAAGTTAAAAACAAAAATATAAAAGTGCAGTACTTAATAATGAATAGCTCTTAAAAAGATTTGGGATTAAATCCTATGCAGAAGGGACATAAAAAACGATATATTAGAGAAAGAATATATAGATATACAAAAACTGGGTTTGAAGTAAAGTAAAATTGTTCATTGGATATCAATTTTTTATATCCATCTCCGTCAGGACGAATAAATTTACAAATCTATATATAGAGCTATAACTTACATAGTTTACTACATCAGTAGAGGTGGCAATCAATGGTATCCATCCGAGCTAAAATTAAATCCAGGTTAGAGAAATTTCTTGAAGTTGATTCCAATGGATATCGAAGGGCAATCCTGTGCATCTTCATCAAGGTAAAAAAAGCGACTATTGACGAGCTGCATGAAATGCTTACGAGTAAGTATAATGTAACAAGGAATACGGTCGCATCCATGGTAGGGTATATCCATTCGAAACTTGGAATTCTAAGGGCGCATAAAGAATCCTATAAAACCCCAATGGTTTACCTTCTGAGAGAGGAGTATATAGATCTGCTCATGAAGATTGTAACCTCATCTAAGACGTCAGCCGAATCTACGGCTTGAGAAGTTTACTATTTTACCCCCAACTGCTTGATGGACAATGTCAATCGTTAAAAACGCACCCAGAACAGCGACGACTATTGTGGTAAGATCGGATGCCAACACCCGCATAAGTAATTCAAGAGACCCTTATTATACCCTTATGCGGCGTATTTTTCAAGAAGATGCTACGGCTATCAGAGGTCAAAAGTTTCTAACAATAATTGAAGAACGTCAGGCTGCAGGAAAAGCCGTCCGGACTGACGAATGGAAGCTCCTTCTGGAAGAACTCCAGATAGGGCGTGCCTCATTTTATGCGATGCGCAATAAACTGCTTGGAGCCGGGCTTATCTCTATAAAGAATAAGGAGTACAGGCTCTCAGGTCAATTTTCAAAAGATCTTATAGATATGGCTCGCTGGTGGTGGACTGCAGTTCTAAATCAGCCCGAAGAAAACCTGTAAGAAGGGATTCCCCTCTTATTATTAAATTTTAAAAGTTTAGCCCCTTCAGCCGAAAGATATATATACGAAATCTTCCTTTAGAAGATACGCTTGAGGGCAAAAGAAATGCGCTCCACAGCGAAAAATAATCGAAGCCCGGTAGTGTAGTGGTCAATCATGCGGGACTCTGGATCCTGCAACCTCGGTTCGAATCCGTGCCGGGCTATACACATTATCTAAGTAAACTTTTTTCTATTCTAAGGTAGAAAAATCTTTCTCCTATTTTTATACTTTACTTTTATATCAAGCATTTTTCTCTAATGTCTCATTACCTGCCATCGTTTCTGCACAGCACGGACCAGTAATATAACGCTTGCCAAACGAGGTCTGTCCGGGTAATTAAATTCCCTCTTTCAGACTTATCTGGCCTCGGTTTCTGTTGGTAAAGCAGTTATTTGTGACCTGATCGCTTCTCGCCAGCGCGCCCCTAGCACATACAATCCAATAAAGCCTACTACAACCCAGGTGGTGATCGCACCTAGCCCAAGACCCATAACTGGAGTGAGAACCAGGGACAACCCATTCCACATTGCGTGCAGAACGGAGACAAACAGGTATGCCCCAATCACCTGCAGGTTAACCCGGAAGCAACAGTCTTTGCTCTCACGGAAGAGTACACTGGCTAAAATTGCTGTCCATGTCCCGTGTCCCAGTGGGGAAAGCAGACCGCGGAATAAAGTCACTTCCACTGTTGCCGAAATGCTCCCCGAACTCATCAGGAAGCTCGTAAAGGCATAACCTGTACTTTCAAGGGCTGCAAACCCCATCCCTACTGCCGCCCCCAGGATCAACCCATCCATTTCTTGGTCATGTCGCTTGTGGCGTGCAATCATCACTACCCCAAGGATTTTAGCAAATTCCTCAACGAGCCCTACTGCCAGAGTCTCTCCAGGATTATACCGGATAATAAATAATGGACCTAAAAAAGAAGTGGCGATAATAGCCACCAGCCCACCGTACAGGAAAGCCAGGGAGACGGTCGGCATCTTAAGGCGGCTAAATTGCCTGCGTTCGTATAAAAATGCGACATAGGCAACCGGGACTGTAAAGCTGCCGACCATCACCAGGCTGGGGAACAGGTTGGGGTTGCCTGTCAGCAACAACGCCACCAGTAAGAGAATGTAAAAAACTGTTGCGGATGTTAAAACATTTAGCCAGGAATTTCGCCGTGTAACTGGTTTAGGTGATTGATCTTTTGTTGGGTTATCTGTAATTTCCCCCCTATCTAATATCCCCGAATTCTCTTCCAAAATACGCCTCCTAAGTGTAAACAGTTTATTCTTGAGCTCAGGTATCAACTCAGGACAGTACGAGAGCGTACTATAAAGTAAAAATAAGTAGACAAAATTCCCCCTGCCTACCTCTTATCTCAATTACTCCATGCAAACATTATCAGGTTCATCAAAACTTTGAGCTGGATTGCTTTCAACGGGTTGGGACGAGCTAATGCATAGATATTTCTGTTAATCTTTAATGGAAAAACCGCCAAAAGCAACGAATCCAGTGACTATAAGGTCAGGTTTCTCAGTGTTGCTTTCCCTGCGTGCTGAACTCCTTGGTCTTTCATCCTCGGCACCGCCCAGTATAGGCAGCAAATCCATTTCGACCAGCCATTTTTCAGGGATCTTTATATCGACGCCGCCAAACATGGAGATCACATTCATTCTTGCAGGTGGACTCTCAATAATGGAGTCCCGAAGGTCAAGATCTACTCCTCCGAAAATCGCAGTTATATCCCCGCCCTGGAAATTTTTGGAAACATTAGTACTTTCCACACCTCCAAAGACTACAAATAAATCTATAGTTTCGGTACTCTTTCTGGAAACGAACGAGCGCCCCCTCCTATCGGCAAGAATCCCGATTCCCATAAAGATAATCGATAACGGCCACCAACTGGCAATGATATTCCAAGAAATCAAGTTAAGCACAAGTAGCTGAAGGGTCGTGAAGACTACTATTAGAATGATAGGGCCAGATAAACTGGAAAGTTTGCTTTTCCAGAGTGCATATAGCCCGAGTAAGATAAATAAAGAAGGAATGTATTTGAGCAGTTGGACTGTATCATATATCCCGGTAGTTCTGAACAGAAGTAGAACCCCGATAATCAGTACGATAGCCCCAAATATCGTCTGGTATGAGATTTTAGCCACTATTATCCCCTAAATTTAAATTTTAAGTTTACCAAAGCATTATTCAAATTTAACCCGAGTATGATTCAAACCAGAATATAGCCCAGATTTATTGAGTTTAACCCGAATCTAACCTGAATTTCATCCGGGTATAATCGTACAATTAAATCTACAGTTTTTTCAGTTTTAATTCTGGAACTGTCGAGCTGTTGGGAATGATATCTGATATTACGGTAATTCGTATATTCTAGTAATTAGTATAAAGTTAAGACTTGATAATAATTAATCTTTTATTTTGTTTAAACTATTCTCATTGACGATTGCATATATAATTACGTATTAGTTTGAGAGAATTCGATCAGTAAAATTAATACAATAATTGCTTTTCTTTAAGAGCTGTGAGGTCTTTTCTTCAGGAGAGGGGGTTTTCTTCAAGAATTGGCATCCTCTCTATGGCTTATAATTCTCCACCTCTCAATTCTGCGATATATTGATCATATACTGCAGTTGAGCCGCCTGAAAAGCGTGCAATGTAATAGTCTGCAACAATACTGGCTTGCTGCTCGCGGTTATACTCACGGAAATGTTTTTTTGCACCAAGCCTGTATGTGTACCCCTCGCCTATCTGAGCAAGAAATGCTTCAACAAGGTATTGCGAACCTGTATGTTCCATCTGTGCGACATGGGTTAATTCATGTATAAGCCATTTCATATCTGCGTTGCCTGGAGCAGTATTAAGCTTTCTAGAGAAGTTAATTGTGTGGAAGGTTGAGACCCCCATACCCGAACATCTTTTTAACTTCGCTCTCATCCACGCAATGAATGAAGCTTCGTCAATACGCACCCTCTGGTAATCGATTTTGTTTCCAAATATGCTTCGAGCTTCCTGCTCCTCTATTGCTGTTAGGTTCCGGGTATTAAGCTTGACAATTTGCCATAAGCGGTCCATAATCTCAGGAAAGGCATAAAAATCAAGAATTTTTGCAATAATACGGCCGACATATATAGCAAAGAATAACAATCCCCGTTGTATCAATCGTAGAATCCCTTCTATCTGCTAGAGCAAGTTTTTTACAGCTTTCAAACACTTACTCTATCCACAAATTATTTTTTGGGCTATTTGTACTCTTTGTTCCTTATATTACGCTACACTGAAATATATCTTATAAATCTTATAATTCCGAGCTTTAAAAACATTTTAATCTTCTTAGTATATTTTTACGAATGAATTAAGTATTTTATTTATTACAAAAACATTTTTGAGCTTGTTATGCACACAGGTTAAGTGACTGGAAGGTCTTAGCAACTTAGCTATCAGAGCTTACAACCTAAGAATCTTAATTTTTCTTATTGAAAATTGAGCCTGTACCATAGCTTTTTATTTATATTTTACTATTAATAGTAAAATATATCCCGATCTGGGTAAATAAAGGGTACAATTAAAGGTTGATGCTGGTACATGATTCGGAAACAAACTGGCAACGATTGAAACCCTACAATAGCTTTTTGGCACCAACTTTCCTTAATTTTTTCCCAGTTTTTTTCGATAACTCATACAATTATATTTATAAATAATTTTAAATAGCATTGAATACATTAGATCTAATCAGTATTTTATTACACACTTTGTTGAAGCTTAGCAAAGTGAATAATTGGGTGAGTAACATAAACTTATAGCTATTTAGTAATCAGCTGATTGTCAGTAATTAGCAGGAGCTGACCAGTAAACCATATTTTACAAATTCTTAGCTATATACTTTCCACAATACCCGCTTTTTTGGGTAAATATATATAGCTTTAATTTAAAGCCCTGATAAAATTTATCTATATATTCTATAAGTATTTCACTAATATATTGTTATGGGGAATAATAGCATGTAATTGTGGAAATATACAGGAAATATACACTGGAAATAAAATACAGAATTAATTAGACTTAGTTACTTTGATTTTGGGGGTATTAATTGAATAAACAACTGAAAGTATTATTTATAGGAACCTATGTTCCAAAAGAATGTGGGATTGCCACATTCACAGCCGATCTTTTAAATTCAGTATCCATGGGATACAATGATGTTCATTGTGAGGTAATCGCTTTGAACGATCCCTCTGAAACCTATAATTATCCTGAAGAAGTCGTTTTTCAAATCCAGAGGGACAGAATCGAGGATTATTACCGGGCTGCAGATTACATAAATCAGTCCGATATTGATATTGTATGTCTTCAGCACGAATTCGGGCTTTTCTGGGGAGACGCGGGAGACTACATTTTTGCTCTGCTTTCAGGAATCAACAAACCTGTAATAAGCACGATGCATACTGTAATCCGGGAACCTGAACCTGAGTATAGGGTATCCACTGAAAAGCTCATAAGGTATTCCGAAAAACTAATTGTAATGAGCCAGACTGCAGTCGATATGTTAAAAGACGTTTACAAGGCTCCTGCTGACAAGATCGAATTGATCTTCCATGGAGTGCCTGACTATCCGTTCAACAACTGCGATAAATATAAAAAAATGTTGAACCTGAAAGGAGCTCCGCTTGTCCTTACTTTCGGCCTGCTAAGCCAGAATAAAGGCATCGAGAGTATGCTTGACTCTCTTCCCGAAGTCGTAAGCCAGTATCCTGACCTTGTTTACCTAATACTGGGTGCCACGCATCCGATGATTAAAAAGAACTTTGGAGAAGCATACAGGCAATACCTCAAGAACAAGGTCTCAGAACTCGGGCTTGAGAAGAATGTAGTGTTCCATGACAAATTTGTCGAAAAAGAAGAACTCTGTAAATATATCCTTGCCAGTGATATTTACGTATCTCCTTACCTCTCCAGAGAACAAATAGTAAGCGGAGCTCTGACCTACGCAATTGGCATGGGAAAAGCAATCATTTCCACTCCTTACTGGTATGCCCAGGAAATGCTTTCCGATAATCGAGGTTTGCTTGTAGATTTTGGGGATACGAATGGCTTTAGAGATTCTCTTTTGCACTTGATAGAAAGCCCAGAAGAGTGTGATAGTATGCGCAAAAAAGCATATGATTTTGGCAGAAAGATGACATGGAAAAACGTAGGTAAGCAATATAATACAGTTTTCACCAAAGCCTTAAAGAGCTACAGTGCCTATTCCAGCACCTCAAACAGATTTAATTTCCTTCCAAACCAGTTGCCTGAAGTAAAACTTGATTACCTTAAGCTGTTGACTGATGACGTGGGCATTATACAGCATTCCAATCTTGGTGTACCGGCTCGCCATCACGGGTACAGTACTGATGACGTAGGCCGGGCTCTTGTTGCACTGACACAATTGATAGACAATCAAAAGAAAGCCGAGGAACTATGGAAGTTGATTACCACATACATGAGCTTCCTTGAACATGCCCAGACAGATACAGGTCATTTCCATAATTTCATGAGTTATAAAAGGGAATTTCTGGATGAAAAGGGCAGCGAAGATACTCTCGGACGTGCCATTTATGGGCTTGGGCATGTGATAAGCTGTCCTTACCTCTCGAGAAATATGCGCACCCTTGCTCATACCCTTATAAGCAGGGCCATGCCTGAGATGGAGAAACTTAACTATCCCAGAGCAAAAGCGTATACTATATGCGGTTTATATGAAATGCTCAGAACAGGTGTAGATGCCGATGAATTCGAACCGGTATTTAATTCGCTCAGGGATGCCGTGAAGCCCATAGACTCCCTTGTAAGTAAAGATGCCTTTGAATCAATTTTTATCAGCCACGCTGATTCTCTCGTCGAGTTGTACGAGGCTAACCATAAAGAAGATTGGAACTGGTTTGAACCTATAGTAACTTATAGCAATGCAAAATTAAGTGAAGCCCTTTTACTGGCTTATAATTACACAAAAGACAGGACTTACAGGAAGGTTGGGCTCGCTACCCTGGATTTTCTTACTGAGATCCAGTGGAAAGGCGATTTTTTTGATATGGTTGGAAACGATGGCTGGTACTACTATAACGGAGAAAAACCGATCTTTGACCAGCAGCCCATCGAAGCAGGTTATCTAACTCAGGCTTATGTTTCGGCTTATGAAATTGTGCGTGAAAGGAAATATCTTGAGCTTGCAAAATACTCTTTTGAATATTTCCTCGGAAGAAATCGTTTGCGAGCTGTCATGTATGATTATTCCACAGGCGCGGTCTGTGACGGGCTCAACCGCGATGGTATGAACTGTAACCAGGGCGCAGAATCCGTAATTTGCTTCCTTATGGCTTTAAGTTCTTTAAACAAACGCATGAAAAAAGCTTTCAGTACAACATTACTGCAATCCAGAGCAAGTGGCGAATTGGATGATGGAGCTCTGCAGAAAAGAAAGAGCCTTTTGTCAGCAAATCAGGCGGAGTGAGAAGGAATATGATCTGGAAAGACCATGGGGAGCTATTTGTAAGATACAACAGAAATCCTATATTGACTGTTGATGATTGGCCTTACAGGGCGCACTCAGTATTCAACCCTGCAGCTGCGATAGTTGATGGTATAACCCTGTTACTGGTGCGTGTTGAGGACCACAGGGGATTTTCTCACTTTACAATCGCAAGAAGTGAGAACGGGATTGATGACTGGGAAATTGACCCAGAACCAACTTTTTTTCCGGACCCTGTAAACTATCCTGAAGAAATATACGGTATCGAAGACCCGCGCATAACTTACATTGATGAGCTGGGAAAGTGGGCTGTGGCATATACGGCTTTTTCTGATTCCGGTCCATTAACTTCGCTTGCCCTTACCGAGGACTTCCGTAATTTTGAACGAATAGGAGCTACCCTGCCGCCTGAAAATAAGGATTCTGCTCTTTTTCCTACAAGAATTAATGGCAAGTGGGCAATGCTGCACAGGCCCGTATCTTTAATAAGCGGTGCAAAGGCAAATATCTGGATATCCTTTTCTCCAGATATGAAATACTGGGGAGAACACGAAGTTCTGCTATATGCTCGAGAAGGCGGATGGTGGGACGCCAATAAGATAGGATTATCTCCGCAACCTATCCGTGTATCTGACGGATGGCTAATTATGTATCATGGAGTGCGCCAGACAACGGCTAAAGCAAGTTACCGGCTTGGACTCGCCCTCCTTGATCCCGATGATCCCAGAAAAGTGCTCCACAGATCAGACGGCTGGATTTTCGGACCGCGTGAAATGTATGAACGCAGCGGGGATGTCAACGACGTTGTTTTTCCCTGTGGATGGGTTCTTGTAGATGATGAGCTCCGCATTTATTACGGAAGTGCCGATACATCCGTATCCCTAGCTACTGCAAATATCAACGATGTCCTGAGATATATACATCAGTGCCCTGAGAAACAGTGTCCTGACGAGTATTGCAGGTGGTTTGAAGAGGATGTAGAGGTCTCTACCGATCCGAAAAGAGGATACTTGAAATTGAAATAAAGTTGAAGACTAAAAAGGTAAATAAAAATCAAAAGTTGAAATTCAAAAGATAAAAATTAAGTCTGGGATATCAGTGAATTTGGGGGGTGTTAGTATAAGAATTGCGATGTTATCTCCGATTGCCTGGAGCACGCCACCAAAAAAGTATGGCCCCTGGGAGTATATAGTATCTTTATTAACTGAAGGCCTGGTAAAACGGGGGATTGATGTTACATTATTTGCAACAGCAGATTCTCACACCAAAGCAAAACTTCATGCTGTAGCTCCGAGACCCTATGAAGAAGATAAGGATATGCTCGTGAAAGTGTATGAATGCCTGCACATATCAGAAGTTTTCGAAAGAGCAAAAGAATTCGATATAATCCACAACCATTTTGATTATCTTCCATTGACCTACAGTGCACTTGTTGATACACCTGTCGTAACAACCATCCACGGCATTTCTTCACGGAAAATTCTGCCTGTCTATAAAAAGTACAATAACAGTACTTTCTATGTGTCAATAAGTGATGCCTACAGGTGTCGTGATCTGGACTATATAGCAACGGTTCGGCATGGGATCGATATAGAGAGCTTCCATTTCAACGAAAAACCGCAGGATTATCTTCTTTTTTTATCACGCCTGCATAGGGACAAGGGCGTAAGGGAAGCAATAGAAGTTGCAAAAAAGACCGGTAGAAAACTCAGAATAGCCGGTTTCATTGCTGATCAGGCTTATTTTGAGAAAGAGGTTCAGCCCTACATAGACAATGAACAGATCATTTTTGAAGGGCATGTTGACCCTGAATATAAAAAGGAACTTCTGTCGAATGCATATGCTTTGCTGCACATGATAAATTATGATGAAGCTTTCGGGATTGGCGTTGTTGAGGCTATGGCAAGCGGGACGCCGGTGATTGCAATGAACAGGGGCTCAATGCCTGAGCTCATCCGAAATGGAGAAACCGGTTTCCTGGTCAGCAGCGTTGACGAAGCTGCAGAGGCTGTGCAAAATCTTGATTCGATATCCCGCAAAGCCTGCAGGGAAAGTGTAGAAAAGCACTTTTCTGTTGACAGGATGGTGGATGATTACATAAAAGTATATGAAACCATCCTAGAGAAGCGCAAACGGGAAGAGAAGAGACCCTGGGGCTTTTATGAAGTGCTTATGGAGAAGCCCGGATATAAAGTCAAAAGCCTTACTGTTTTTCCTCAGGGTGAAATTTCACTCCAGCGTCATGCTCATAGGAACGAGCACTGGTACATAGTCAGCGGAGAGGGGCTTGTAACTAAAAACGAGAGTAGAGTAAGGGTTCTTCCCGGAGATTCGGTCGATATTCCGGTGAATGAGATTCATCGAGTTACAAACATCGGTGGTCAAAACCTTATTTTCATTGAGATCTCACGTGGAGACTACCTTGGTGAGGACGATATTGAAAGGCTAGAAGATAAATATGGGAGGACGTGAACAGGTTTCATGGATTCAAAATCTGCGTACAAAATCGTGTACGGACTCTTCTCTTTATCTTTCCCTTTACTGCTTTTTTATCGCTCTTTATCTAATCTTTTCTTTGCTGCTTCTTTTACTGCTTTATCTTTCCCATACTGCTTCTTTATTGCTCTCTAATCTTTTCTTTACTGCATTTTTAAATTTTTAAATTATCCTTTAATTATTTAATCAGGGCATTCTGAATTATTGTAGGAGCTTCTGACCTGTGCTGCTATTTCCTCACCCAGCCTTTCAGAGACATTCTGGATGAAAAGTTCGATATACTCGAATGGTACGCAGCCAAGGCTTTCTTCTCCTGATAGGATGAGCCTGACAAGGTATTCCAGGTCATATCTGGATAGTAGCTTTATTCTCCTCAAGAAGTCCTGGGCATCTTTCGCATAGTGATTTGCCAAGGGAGGGAGTATGGAACGATAAGCCATTCCCGAGCCCGAACAGAGATACCCTTCACATTCCGGGGCAACGGTTTTCAGAATACCGATATCTGTTTCTGAGAGTATTCTTGCCATGTTAATCACCAGTGATAAAGGTATAGAGCTTGTACTTTCTAAATCTTTCAAGATAGTAGTTATAGGCACTGTATTTCAGAAATAATAAATGTATGCAAGTTAAGGTACACAGATAAACATATCCAGATTAAGTACAGATTAAGTACAGATTAAGTACAGATTAAGTACAGATTAAATACATGGATTAAACGCATACAGAAAGTAGGTCTTAGGCTTATCCTGTATGAAAATAATTCTGCTTTTCTGCTATTTAACGATAAGGCTTCACTACCTGAAGGATGCGGCCTGGCTTGTGCATTATAATTCAAGTTTCATAAGGTCTTCAGCAAGAATCACATCTCCTTCAAAGTACCCTTTCAGGCGGTTTATAGTTTCCTTCTCATGCCCCTGCATGTCGGGGTAGAAGTGTGTGAGGCAAATAGTTCCGATTTCTAGATCGGATTCTTCCAGAAGGTCAGCAAGTGTGCTAGGAGTGGTGTGGTTTGTGACTTTCATTCCCTGGGGAAACGAGCATTCGTGGATCAGGAGATCAGCATCGGCTGAGAGCTCTATTATCTCCCTTGAGGGCCCGGTGTCTCCGGAATAGACAAACTCTCCATCCTCTCCTGTCACGCGGTAAGCCAGAGTCGGAACGCTGTGCGAGGCTGCCGTGCAGCTGATCTCACAGTCGAAACCGTCAGGAGTGAACTCTTTTCCCGGGAAGAGCTCGATAACATCCACATCCACTTCTTCCTGAAGATACTCATAAGCGTCGAGCACTTTCGAAAACCATTCTTCGGTTCCTTCAGGTCCGTAAACCTTCATACTGGTGCTTCCGCGGAGCCAGTTTGCCTTGATAAGAGGATGCAGGTCAGCCACGTGGTCAAGATGAAGGTGCGAAAGCAATACCGTATCTACCTCGGTATGGGAAACCCCAGCCTCAGGGAACCTGCTCAATACGCCGCTTCCGCAGTCGATCAGCAGCGGCTTTTCCTCAAGCCTCAAAAGCACTCCTGACTGTACCCGATTCCTTTGAGGGATCGCAACTCCAGTGCCAAGAAATGTAATTTCCATGGGTTAAAGAATAAACTTTAAATAATTTAACTTTATTTAGAGCATGTCCGCATAACGGATTTTTGTGGTTAAAAACCCTGCTTTTTTCTCAAAGCGCGAGGGTTGCCCAGCCAGGTCAAAGGCGCCAGACTTAAGATCTGGTATCGAAGGATTTCGTGGGTTCGAATCCCACCCCTCGCACTAGATTCAATTTTTTCATCTAAAACCTACTGTTCTTTGCTTCTATTATATGGAAACATGTAAATTTTCAATCTTCACAACTTAACTTTTTCATTTCTAAAAGAGAAGAATTGTAACTGGTTAAGTTAGAACTTCAGCTTTATGAGGCAGATAGTGCATTTTTCCAATTTGAGGCAATTGCAATTTCTCTAGGATAGCTTCCTATTTTAACTGTAGCTGTAACAGCATTTGTTGCTGTGTCAATTACAGAAACAGTTTCGCCGGAGAGATCGCTACCCAGGTTTGTGACATACACTTTTTTCCCATCTGGGGTGATTGAAACTCCATAAGGACCATCCCCTGGTACCGTGGCTGTTACGGTATTTGTTGTTGTATTAATTACAGATATGGTGTTTCCCTCATAATTCGTCACATATAACTTTGTTCCATCTGGAGTGATCGCAACTCCAACAGGATCATCTCCTACAGGTACCGTAGCTATAACATTATTTGTTTTTGTATCGATTATAGAGACGTTGTCGCTGCCACCACTAGTCACATATACTTTTTTTCCATCAGGACTAAATGCAATTCCATCAGGATACAGTCCTACATTGATAGTAGATGTAACCTTATTTGTTGTTGCATCAATTACAGAAATATTGTAATAATTAGCCACATATACCTTTGATCCATCAGGTGTGACTGCAACTCTATGAGGGACGCTGCCTACCTTAATTGTATCCATAACAGTATTAGTGCCTGTGTCAATAACAGAGACAGTGACATTTCTAAAGACAGCGCCGTCGTTATTCGTAATATATATCTTTTTCCCATCAGGAGTAAACGCAATTGCATAAGGTGAACTTAATCCATTAATGGTGGCTATAACCTTGCTAATACTTGTATCAATTACGGAAACAGTGTTATCGCGATTGTTTGTCACGTATACCTTTGTTCCATCCGGGCTGACTGCAACCCCCAAACCACTTTCTATCTCCATTGTGTCTACCACTTTGTCTGTTGCTGTATCAATTACAGAGATATTGTTGCCACTGATAACATATGCAAATGGTCCCGTAGTTTTGAATACATCGATTACTCTAAACGTTGAATTAGTACTGTTCTCATTACTTGCTGTAAGGAAAACCGTATAGTTTCCTGCTGCAGAATATGTGTGAGTTGGATTCTGTTCAGTTGAAGAAGCTCCATCTCCAAAATCCCAACACCATGATGTAGGCTTTCCAATACTTGTGTCCGTGAATGATATTGTCAATGACTCTGGAACAGACACCTTTTCTGAAGTAAAAGAAGCAAATGGTCTAGTAAGTCCGGTTACAGTAATATAATGATATTTTGTTATTGCAGCTCTGCCACCGACATTGTACTCATCTAAGCTCACGGTATACTGTCCAGGCTCAAGGTATGTATGCTCTACTGTTTGGTTCTCACCTACACCTAGTTGAGAACCGTCTCCAAAATCCCAATTATTTGCATATCCATTTCCTCCATGGAACGTTACTGTAAACGGTGCATTTCCGGATGTTGCATTTGAGGAAAAAAATGCTGGAGCAACAGATCCATCACCCAACCCAACAAGTACATATCCATACTTACTTGTTGTATTACTGCCCACAGCATTCTTAACAGTTAGATTAACGGTATATCCTCCTCCTAAATCATACACATGAGTTGGATTTTGCTCTGTTGAAGTATTACCGTCCCCAAAGTCCCAGAGCCAGGAAGTAGGGGAACCTGTGCTATTGTCGACAAATGATACGGTTTTTGTGGGAACTGACCCTCCATAAGTGTTAGCATGATATACTTCTGGAGAAAAGAAATCTGCGACAGGGGCTTGTGGAGGAGTGACAATAATATAATTTGATCTCTTCAGCGTACTACTACCTACCGAGTTTGTTATTGTAAGGCTAACATCATATGTCCCAGGTTTTGTAAATGTGTGTGTGGCTGTTTGAGCATGTTTTGAGCTTATACCATCTCCAAAATCCCAGTACCAGGATGTGGGAGTTCCTCCCGTGCTATTATAAGTAAATAATGCAGTTAACGGCACGTTCCCGGATTTAGATGTTATATTGGTAGAAAAAGAAGCAAAGGGCATTGTAGGTCTAGCTGAAAAATCGTACATGTATATACTGCAATAATACTTGTTTTCTTTATCATTTCGATAATCTTCCCACACTATTCTATCACCATAAATAGCAGGGTTGATTTGATCCGATTCATCATTGGTAATTTGAGTTTCTTCTTGTTCAGAGAGGTTGTACATGTATATATCCCAGTTCCCGTTACGGTCATCCTGCCAAACTATCTTGTCGCCGTAAATAGCAAGCCTATCCTTTCGTGATCCATTGAAGGTGAGCTGAGTCTCTACAGAAGTTGAGATATTATACAAGTAGATATTGTTATTTCCCATGTATACAATCCTATCATCGTAGATTTTAGGATTTGATGCTGATCTATCGGTTGTAATCCGAGTCTCGTTGGAAGTAGATAGATTATACATGTGGATGCCATAGTATGAACTTTCAAAGCCAAAGCTAGGAAGGCTAGGCTCGTCCTGCCATACTATTTTGTCACCATAGATAGCAGGGTTTTTGGTTAATTGATTAGCAGTTATTCGAGTTTTATTATAAGTCGAGAGATCATACATGTAGAGATCCTGATATCCACCACTCCGACTTCTCCATACGATATTGTCACCATATATATTCAAAGAGTCCTTTAGCTCTTGGTTTTCTAGATTGGAAATTGGAAGTAGAGTTTTATTGTCTGTAGATATATTATACAAGAAGATATTTTTCTCTCCAGAAATCCAGATTATTTTATCATTATATATTGCAAGATATGAATACCACGGATCTTCAGTGATCTGTATCTCTTTGCCTGTAGACAAATCCAGCACGTGGAGACTCCCATTGAAGAGATCATCCAGCCATATAATTTTATTGTCATGGATAACAGGGTTAAGCCCCCTCTCGCCATCTGGTGTAATTCGAATTTCCTGTCCGGCTGATGCGATTGTTGTGAGCAGAATCAAAAAAGCAAACGCTAACGAGATAGTAAAAAGCTTACTTTTCATTTATTTTCCCCAATCCCCAAAGCTAAGTAAATAATATCTATCTATGTTTAAAATAATAAAAATTAATATTAATTTCATTATATTTGATTATTTGTTTTAGATAAGTAGTTTAAATCATAAACTTGGTCTTTGAGAGGCTGGATTTAAATGTCGCATCAATAATCACCTGTACATACTTTTCAAGATCATAACAATAGATTGATGTGTATAATCATAGTAACGCTTGGAGTACAGATATTAATCATTCAGTTTGGCAGTGTGGTATTTAAGACTCAACCACTCAAACTTAAAACTGGCACACTTACTGGTACACACATTTAGTGTGATCAGTTTCAATGGACTGATAAAACTGCTGATACGTATAGCAAGACCAATAAGCAAAAGTGTGGTCAGATCTAAGGAAGCTATACAGTAATCAGTAAGGGTTTCCGAAACAATTGTTTTAAATTTTATAACCATTACGGCAGGTTATCATTGATGATAGACTGTGCACGATCGAAAATTTCCCTTATTACCTCTGATTTTGCATCAGCGTAATTTGAACATGTTTCCATGTGTGAGCAGCCAATTTACGCTTGGTATCTTCATATAATCGATGGTCTTCTTCATGAGATCATAGCCAGTTCCGGAACGCAATAATTCGGTCGATTTCTTCGCATCCTACTGAAAAGACATGGAGATTACCTTCAAATTTGGGTGTTTTCAACATGCGATGCTCAAACCACTTCGGTTAGCGAATACTCAGCACAAATCCTTTCTCTTCCAGCGGCGGATATAGGATGGCTCATCGGCAGAATCAGATACTGCGAGCACCATGTCGATTACTGGTTGTGCACATAATCAAGGGACTGATGTGGAACCAGCGTGCTCAAGCAGCAACACTTTTTCCGATAGTGCTTCCCTAATCTGGATGAATAACTGTAGAAACCTTGACGGCTAGCAGGGATATATTCTATACAGGTTGCTTTCCGGGAATTATCATAAAACTGTACTGTTCGGAATTTAACCTTATTTAATCTTACTATTGAAATCTGCAACCGGACTGTTTGGATCGGCAACAGCTATGTAACCTGTTTTTGTCGCTGTACTGTTCCCCGCTGCATTTTCTACAGTCAGACTGACTGTATAATTTCCTGGTTTTGTAAACGTGTGGGTCGCATTTATGGCATGTTTTGAACTGGTACCATCGCCAAAATCCCAGTACCAAGAAACAGGTGCTTCGTCTTTACTTGCAGCAGCGAATAACACCGTAAAAGGTGCTGTTCCAGAAGTTACATTAGCAGAGAAGTATGCAACTGGTATTTTTGGAGAAATTACTTTAATGTAAACTTTTTTTGTTATCGTACTACTGCCTGCTTCATTTGCAACTGTTAAAGTAATATCATACAATCCTGGATTCGTAAACGTGTGTGTTGCATTCGTGGCGCGTTTTGAATTGGTACCGTCTCCAAAATCCCAATACCAGTAAGTTGGTACTCCACCAGTGCTGGTATCAGTGAATAACACTGTAAGAGGTGCTGCTCCAGAGATTACATCAGCAAAAAAGTCTGCAACTGGTTTTTGTGGGGAAGTTACATTAATTGGGGAAGTTACATTAATATAACCCCTTTTTGTTACCGTACTATTGCCTGCTTCATTTGTAACTGTTAAAGTAATATCATACAATCCTGGATTTGTAAATGTATGGGTTGTATTCATGGCACGTTCCGAGTAAGCACCGTCTCCAAAATCCCAATACCAGTAAGTTGGTACTCCACGAGTACCGACATCATAGAATTCCACATCTAAGGGTGCAGGTCCGAAATTTACACTAGCAGAGAAGTCTGCAACTAGTGTTTCTGGGGAAGTTACAATAATATAATTGGGTTTTGTTATCGTATTATTGCCTGCTTCATTTGCAACTGTTAAAGTAACGTTATACACCCCTGGGCTTGTAAACGTATGGGTTGCATTCATGGCATGTTTTGAGTAAATACCGTCTCCAAAATCCCATAGCCAGGAAGTTGGTACTCCACCAGTACTGGAATCAGTAAATAACACTGTAAGGGGTGCTGTTCCAGAAGTCACATTGGATGTAAACCCGGCTTGTGGTTCTATGGGTTTAGCAGTGAGATCATACATATAGACATCACAAAAATAACCATCCCCAGGTGGCAATCTTTGACGATTATCCGAATACACTATCCTGTCTCCGTAGATATCAGGTCCCATTGCACTTCCACTGGTGGTAATTCGGGTCTCTTTCTGAGTTGAGAGATTGTACATATAGATATCTTCTTTTAAATTACGACCATCTTGCCATACTATCCTATCACCATAGATAGCCAGTGATGGAGAAGACTGTTCACTGTATGAAATTCGGCTTTCCTTCTGAGTGGAAAGATCGTACATGTAGATATCACCTCTTCCACCAGTAAGGATGTCTAAATTGCGCTGATCCAGCCACACTATCCTGTCGCCATAAATAGCTGGATTTGATGCAAGTCCGCTGGTTGTAATCCGAGTTTCTCTGGATGTGGAGAGATCATACATGTAAATGTTTGATTCACCGATTAAATTTTTATTTTTATCTATAATAGTTCCGTTCCCAGAACCTGCCCACACTATTTTGTTATCATAAATGGCAGGACTGTATGCAAATCCGCTTGTGGGAATCTGAGTTTGAATCTGAGTAGAAATATTGTACATATAAATATGACCCGTTTCTTCCCATACAATTATATCACCATAGATGTCAGGTCTGGCGTAAGATACATTCTCTGTAATTAGTGAACTTGTAGAAGTTAGTATATCGTGCACGCAAAGTTTGCTGCTATGTTCAACATCATTATAATTAGATTGATACCATACAATTTTATTATCATAAATGACAGGATTTGATGCATGATAATATTCAGGAATAGTAATAATGGTATCATTTCCGGTTTGTAAGTCATAAAGATGAATTTCACCCCAATATGTCCACACCACTTTATCACCATAAATAGAAGGTCCTCCGATCTCTCCAGTATCCTCTGAGAGCCTGATCTCCTGAGCACCTAATGCTATAGATGAAATTAAAATAGAAAACACAAAAAATAAGGTTGTTGAAGCTAAACCAATAGAAAATAATTTTCTGTTAATTTTCACTATCCCCTTCCCCTTATATTCACTTAAAAACATTAATTTGCAAGTCACGAATTCAATATTTAATCATTAATTTTAAATTCAGAATATATGAACACAAAAGAATCTAAGATCATTCATTAAAAGAAAGCATTCCGAAAAATCAGGGCTGAGTAAAGATAATAAACGAAGATACCAGATGATCAAGCACAAATCTTACAAAATATCTTAAGAAATACAAAATATCTTAAGAAATGGCAGAGGACAGGTCAGTATCACAAATAATCAATTAACGGAAATCTGGGAATACTCAATCCTGTATCCGTCCCACCTTCAGATAAATACGAAAAGAAAAATGTAAGTGTAATGAAAGAATAATTTTCACATATAATTACAGTTGTCCTGGGAATGAGATAATTTTTGACATCAAATTCAGAGTTTGATTGAATAAATCCCCAGATAGTATCAGGAACTGAAAAATAAGGTCTGAGGTTTTGCAAGTGAAATATTTGATGATCAATGGAAAAAAAGAAGAGATCCCTCCTTTTCCGCATCATAAGGCTTTCATCTACAGGACTAAGCAATTCTTTTTTGCTAAAGGAATGTCAACTCGTTTAACAATGGGCAACTTCATTACTTTGAAAGAGCAGTACAGGGGATTTAAAAATAAATGTTCCATTCCAAGGGCTCTTCTGGTAGATCCGACCAGTAATTGTAATTTGAAGTGTAAAGGATGCTGGTCTCAGGATTATGAGAGTGGTCACAATATTTCGTATGAAAAGCTTGATGATATATTAAATCAGGCTGAAGAACTGGGAATTATGGATTGTCTGATGTCCGGCGGCGAACCTTTACTCCGGAAAGATGACATTCTGAAATTATGCAAGAAACATAACAAAATGACATTCGGGGCATTTACAAATGCCACTTTGATCGATGAAGAATTTGCAGATGAAATGGCTAAACTGGGTAATCTGAATGTCTTTATAAGCATTGAAGGGACAAAAGAAGAAACCGATTTCAGAAGAGGGACGGGTACTTACGATAAAGCGATCAGGGCTATGAATATCTTAAAGTCCAGAGGCATTGCATTTGCCTTTTCATCATGCTACCATTCAAAGAACTATAAAACCATAGCCAGCGATGAATTTCTTGATTTCATGCGCCTGAAAGGTGCCTGGTTCGGCTGGTTATTTCAGTTTATGCCGATAGGAAGCGGTGCGGATACTTCTTTAGTATGTACTGCCGAGCAAAGAGCATACGTATATGAAAGAATCAGGGATTACTCTATAAAACACGATTATGTGGTTATAGATTTCTGGAACAATGGACATCTGTCTTTCGGGTGCATTGGTGCAGGTGTTGGCTTTACCCATATCAATGCTAAGGGCGACATTGAACCCTGTGCATTTTGCCACTATTCCGATTCAAATATATATGAAGTGTCGCTTGTTGAAGCTCTCAGGTCCAAATTCTTCACGACTTTTAGAAATGCCCAGCCCTTTTCGAAAAACCCATTAAGACCCTGCCCGTTGATAGATAATCCGCAAGCAATTATTGATGTAGTTAATGCAGCCGGGGCAAAGTCAACCCATCTGACAAACCCAGAATCGGCTGAAGCACTTGCCATGAAAAGTTTTGAGAGAGCAAAAGAATGGGAAAGAGTATCAGAAGAACTATTCAGAAAAATGCCGGATCATGTCCATAAAAACTTCTCTAAATACCTGAAGTATTGTGCTTTTAAAAAAGGAATGAAAAGAATAACCGACGGAAGAAGAAAAAAGATTTGATGCCGAAGTTTACTTGATGCTGCGATTTTCCCGCCTTACGAAATTAAAATCAACCCTGCTTTATGCATATTTGCCAGTTTTCTGTTAATATCTGGGTCGCTATACCCTGTTTCATTAGAATGAGTCAGACCTTACCTCAGCACTTCTCTTTTATAAATTTTCTACTAGTTGTCCTCGACACTCCATTAATGAGCTTAATTTTACAGGATGTACTTAAGAGTACAGCCCAGATTTTATATGAAACTCTTTAATGATTACTTTCCAGGTTATGTAAGATAATATCTAAATTATGTAATATTAAGTAACAAAAAAGCTAACAAAATTGTTAAATATTATTAGTGAATATAGTTTAGTGTCTCTACCAAACAGGCACAGAAGTCAGTCGCCTCCTAAATCGTCATAAGCACCTGAAATTTCATAGCCCCTGCCTGCACCTGCAAAGAAAAACAGACAGGGGTCAAGGTGCAGCACAATCGCTGTCCTGAAACCATGCGCCGGTTTATCACGCCGACCACGCCGTCACGCCGGTTTTTGATCAAACTTTTTTTCTAAAAAGTTTGCGGTCAAGCAGTTTTTTCAAAAGGCTTGCGGTTCAGATTTCCCAGACCGCCCCGAACCCAAGACTGTTTAACCTTTTATCCTGAGCCGCAAAAAGCCTTTCAGCCGACCGGCAGCTTCCTGCGTTTCCGTTCCAGCCTCCGCCTCTTCTTACCCGTACTGGTATGGATATGCTCGGGAAAAGATTTTCCCAGGCTCTTCCGTCTGCAGGGGCGCCTTTATAGCTGATGTGATACTCGTCCTGCACCCATTCCCATACATTCCCATAGATGTCGTAAAGCCCCCAGGGATTTGGCTTTTTCAAGCCCACTGGATGGGTTTCAAACCCGGAGTTTTTCAGAAACCAGGCGTACTCCTTAAGTTTTGATTCATCATTTCCGAAAAAATAAGCGGTTTCAGTTCCAGCCCTTACTGCATATTCCCATTCGGCTTCTGTTGGGAGGCGAAAAATCTGGTTATTTTCCCGGGCATTTTCAAGAGCATTGAGTTTACTGAAAAAAACCTGAACCTCATTCCAGGAAACATTTTCAACCGGGTGCTTTTCACCCCTGAAATACGAAGGATTGTCTCCCATTACCTCCTGCCACTGCTCCTGCGTCACCGGATATCTGCTCAGGTAGAAAGGTTTTTTAATTGCTACTCTATGTACAGGGCTTTCCCAGAGTTTTCTACGTTTTTCGCGTGTTGGAGAACCCATATAAAATTCTCCGGCAGAAATCAGGACAAACTCCATTCCTATGGAATTGATTGTTAAGCCGGTGGATGGATTTTTTATTGAATTATCAACTGAGTTATTCATTGAACTACCAATCTATATATTGTTGAGTCATTTGGTCAGAAGACTGACCGGGTCAAGGCTTTAGATAAATAAAAAATATAATTAAAAGTGGATTTAATTAAGAGTGGATTTAAATTTCAATTTTATATAATTTATGACATTAGGTTTTCTTGGGGATGCTTTAATCGATTTGATATTTTTATAGCCCAAGGCAACAGAGGCATATGGTTTATAACCCTTCGGAATACCTAATTCTTTTAAATATTCTTTAGCCCTCGAGCTACTAAAAGCCACCAGCACAAAACCAATCCAGCATAACCGAGACCTATGGGTTCTGCAGCAAGTAACATGTTCTGCGTTGCAGCGGCACAGTCAGATTCAATTGCTATAGCTTCTTCACCAGAAACAAGAATCACGGTTGGAACCTCATAGAAAATATTAAAGCCTTCGTTATTTGCTAGCTCCTTGAGGGGCTTGTATTGCTTCACTATCTCCTTTGCTTCACAGTTCAGCCAGGCGAGCAGTTCCCTGTTCTGTATTACCTTAAAATGCCAGGCCTGGTCATTCGGACTTGGTGCATAAATTCCGACATTCAGAACAGCCTGTAATTCCTCGTCTTTGATTTGCTCATTTTTAAAAAACCAGATAGGTTAAACCCTGCATACAATATAAAATACAATAAACAACGTAAAAAATAGAATCAAACAATATAAATAAAATATATTTAGGCTCTGTAGAAATCCTCTAAATTCTGTTTTTACCCAAAAATTATAAAAATAAAATTGTAAAAATGCTCCTTAATTTTTTTGTCCACACAAAAAACAAAGGAGCAATTGCTATTGTCATCAAATAAGTATATTAAATTTATTGATCTCAGTCTTAAAACGGTTCAGTCTTCCAGACTGAACCTTTACTCCTGCAAATATTCCAAACGTGTTTA
>FZPS01000009.1_pt72 | contig 34886 bp, 38 predicted proteins | sample 1817821 | NCBI WGS metagenome assembly FZPS01 (sample SAMEA104158645, study PRJEB21678) | metagenome | place: Germany | collected 2015-04-21
TAGTATTTAAAGACATTCGCTTGTTTACAAATAGTTTAAAACAATTGACAAATTCCCTCACTGATAGTGGATTAGAAATAGACTATAAAGAAGACGAAGATGATGAATTTTATCGAATTACAGTTGTAATTAAAAAGCCTGAGAGGAGGGACCAATAATGGGCAGAATCATTTCAATTGTCAACCAAAAAGGCGGAGTAGGTAAAAGTACAACAGCTGTCAATTTAGGTGCTTACCTTGCGTTAGCAGGCAAACAAGTGCTCCTGGTAGATATCGATCCCCAGGGAAATGCTTCAAGCGGCGTTGGTGTAGATAAAAGAGCAATAGAGCGCTGCATGTATTCTGTACTGATTGAAGGCGAGCGGATTGAGCGAATTATCTTGCCTACAGAGATCGACAGCCTGTTTATTGCGCCTGCGACGATCGAATTGGCTGGGGCGGAAATTGAGCTGGTTTCTACAATTTCCAGGGAGTTTCGCCTCAAAAGAGCTTTAGATTTAGTTATCAGTAAGTACGATTACGTCATTATTGACTGTCCGCCTTCTTTAGGCTTGCTGACGATTAATGGATTAACTGCGTCGGATTCTCTCATTGTTCCGATTCAATGTGAGTACTATGCTTTAGAAGGCTTGAGCCAGCTGGTCAGTACAATTGCGATGGTGCAGGAGCACCTTAACCCAGATTTAGCTTGGGAGGGTGTGGTCATGACTATGTTTGATGTCCGCACTAATCTCTCGCAGCAGGTCATTCAAGATGTGAAGAACTACTTCCAATCTCAAGTTAAAGTATACGACTCAATTATTCCCCGCAATATTAAACTCAGTGAAGCGCCGAGCTTTGGTAAACCCATCGCATTATACGACCCGAAATCTAAAGGAGCATTGGCTTACGAAAGTTTAGCGCAGGAGGTGCTTGATTCTTGAGTAGACAAGCTCTTGGAAAAGGACTGCGATCGCTGATACCCCAGGTGGAAGTCGTTAACCGCAACCAGGTAAGCCAGATTGAAGTTGACAAGATTACGGCGAATCCCTTCCAGCCGCGCCGATACTTTGACACTGAAAAACTGGAACAGTTAGCTCAATCTATCAAAGAGCATGGGGTTCTGGAGCCGATTATAGTCCGCAAAACTGATGAGGGGTATCAGGTTGTGGTAGGAGAGCGACGGTGGCGGGCCAGCATGCTTGCGGGTAAAGATACAGTTCCGGCTGTTGTCAAGGAGTTGACAGATCGGCAGATGACAGAGCTGGCGTTGATCGAAAACCTTCAGAGAGAAGACCTCAACGCAATTGAGGAAGCAGAAGGCTACCAGGTTCTGATCGAGGAATTCTCAATGACTCAGGAGGAAGTGGCCCAGTCGGTTGGAAAAAAACGCTCATCTGTGGCCAATGCACTGCGCCTGCTTACCTTGGATAATAAGGTAAAAGAGATGGTTGCATCCGGTGCGCTGAGCCGTGGTCACGCTAAGGTGCTGCTGGGTGTAGATTCGGTGAAGTTGAGGCAGCAGTTGGCAGAAAAGGTTGTCAAAGAAGGCCTCAGTGTCCGCCAGCTGGAGCGTCTGGTCAAGGACAGGCCTAAGAAAAAAACGGAGAAAACGAGGCGGAAAGATCCAGAGGTAGAGCTGCTTCAGGAGGAGCTGCAGCGGGTGCTGGGTACAAAAGTTAGATTAGACTACCATCAAGGCAAAGGAAAAATTGAAATAGAGTACTACTCGGATGAGGAACTGGAGAGAATTCTAGATTTAATGCGGGGCTAGCATGTCTGGAGGGTCAGTTCATGTCAAGCGGGATAAAACAGGATTTTAACTGGAAAATTGGTGACCAAATCACCTTTGTAGTTGAGTCCGGTTTATTTGAGGGAACGTTTACCAGTGAGGTTGTGGGAATTAATCCCCGCTATGGTATCATCCAAATCAGGTTCCCAAAATTAGATGGCAAGCTGGTGCTGATTCCCGTAGGAACTGCAGTGATAGTAAAGGCAGAACCCCCAAAAAATCATGATGAGAAATTCATGGTAATTGATCGGACAGGGGGAGAAACTAGGTGTTTGGTTCTTAAAAAAAGCACCGGTGTTGCTAATCGATTAGTAAACCTTAAACAGCCACAGGATACCAGGGTGCTCAGCGTATGTTCCGGCAAAGGAGGCGTAGGAAAAACCACATTTGCTGTGAATTTGGCCTTTGCCATTGCTGAGCTTGGAGAGAGGGTGTGCATTCTTGACGCTGCCCTGGGTACCGGAAATGTTGATGTGCTGCTGGATATTGCCCCGCGGTATCATATCGGGCATGTGCTTTCAGGAAAGTGTGGCTTTCTGGATATAATAGCAGAAGTTAAGCCCAATCTGCATATACTGCCGGGCTGTTCGGGAGTGCAGCCCCTGACAGAACTGAGTAATTATCAATACAATCTCCTCGCGGATGAGCTGGAACAGGTCTTTCCCTATTTTGATTACATCATTATCGACACTAGCCCCGGTATTGCTGCTGTAACAACCAATTTTATCTCTGCAGCAAAAGGCGGCTTTTTGATTACAACGCCGGAGCCGCACGCGATTACCGATACTTATGCACTATTAAAGACGCTGGTGAACGTGGAGGCAAGTAGTTTAAACTTGAACTTAGTTGTCAACCGAGTTCAGTATCGCGAAGAGGCGGAGAATACCGTAGGCAAACTGCGGTTTGCTGCCAAGAAGTTCCTTGATTTTGAACTGGGCTACGCCGGGTTTGTGTTTGAAGACCCAAGGGTTAGGGAAGCAAATATGAAGCAGAAAGCAGTTATCGATTATGACCAGTCGGCGTCCTCAAGCTTGAACTATCGAGAGATTGCCCGATATATTTTCAGTGAATCCCCGCAGGCGGGTGATGAAAAAACCCAAGGTGGCTTGATTGCCCGCATTAAAAACATCGGCAGGCGAGCATAAACAGCAAGAGCTTAATGTTCCACGTGGAACATTAAGCTCTATTTATACTCATCTGCTGAATACTCATCATTACTCCTCGTACGATGACATCGCTCATCCGCATTACCAAGCTGAGCCTAGTGTTCTGCAGAACAAAGTACTCCATCAGACCCCCTACATTGACAATGCCAATGATATGGTAGTCTCCTATTTCTGGCAGTGATTTGTTGACCCCGGTTCCTGGTTTTAAGGGACCTTTCTTTAAAGAAATATAGCCAACGCTTTCAGATTTTCCCAAGCAGGCATCGATTGCTAGAATCAGGGAATCAGAATGTTTGCGTTTGATAAGACCAACAAATTGATCGAGATTTAAGGCATGAACAGGCTCGTCCAGGCTGCCATATACAGTAATGTTCCGCAGTTCGCTTTCCTGCAGCTTTGTTCCTATCAGTGGGCCAAGGGAATCGCCTGTGGAACGATCGGTGCCAACACAGACAATGACTAAGTGCTGATTTTGAGTAATACTCGCTATAGAGAGGGCTAGTGTCTCTGAGGCGAACGGATCATCCATGTGAAGTCGGGCGATGCTTTCATTACTTCGAGCTATGATCGAAGCTCCCTCCCCTCAAAGTATTTGATCTTGCCACTAATATACGCAGAACTCAAGCATAATATGTATCGCGGACCATTTTTTACAGAGGGGGAGGAGATGCATTGACCTGGAAAATAGCCTCCTTATACACGGCATCTGTGATTGGGGCGGGTTTTGCGTCAGGTCAGGAAATCGTTCAGTTTTTTGCCAAATTCGGTCCCAGTGGTTTCATTGGTGTATTGATCAGCGCTGTACTGCTGAGTCGCTGCGGCGGAACAGCACTGCGCAAATGCGCAGAATTGAAACTCAGCAGCTACAATGAGTTAATAGCAGCATTGACAAATAAAGCGGCGCCATTTTTTGATCTGCTCTACACTCTGTTTATTATGCTGGGACTGGCGGTTATGCTTGCGGGTACAGAGGAAGCCCTGGCTCGCCTGACGAATGTTAATGGAGGTATGTTTATAACCGCGTTGTTGGTGCTGATTCCGCTGATATTTGGGCAAGACCAGGTTTTAAACTTGAACAGCATTCTTGTACCGATCTTGGTTTTGTTCATGACCTGGGTTTCCGTGGCGACAATCGTCACTGGTAAATTTAATCTGCACCCGCCTTTACTTTCGGCTGTGCCTGCGGGGTGCTTGTACGCTGGATATAATTATGGGTTTTCGCTGGCAATCTTCGCTGGTATCGGCAGATATGTGGAGCGAAAAGAGGAGGCAGAGCGGGGAGGATGGATGGGCGGCATAATTTTGGGTTTCCTGCTTCTGCTAGCGTCAGCAGCTCTCTTATGTGCCCCACCTGCAGCGATGAATACGGCCCTGCCGATGCTTACCCTGGCGGAGATGATTGATCCGAAACTAGGAATGATTTATACTGTCATTATTTGGATTGCCATGTACACTACTGCCTTAGCTCACGCGTTTGCTTTGTCGCAGCGGCTTTATCCAACTATTTCAGAGCAGTGGTGGAAAGTAACTGCGCTGGTGCTGATTGCAGCGCTGGTAGTTGCTCAGATTGGTTTTGTTCCTTTGATTAAGTACAGCTATCCGGCTTTTGGTTTTATTGGTTTGTATCTAATCTATAAAATGCATAAGCTTTAAGGATTCTTGGGGGGAATCGATGATGGATAACCAGCTTTCTCTATTTGAACAAGGAATTCGCTCATTTGATATGGGAGAATATGATGAAGCAGAAAAATGTTTTAAAGCAGTTATTGAAACAGATCCTAAGCAAGCCGAGGCTTGGAACAAGCTGGGAGTTACTTATGTCTATCAGAAAAACCTGCCGGAGGCAGAAGAGTGCTTTAAAACCGCAGTTTTTCATAATCCCAAGTTGGCTGTGGCATACAGTAATCTGGGCAACATCTATTTTGAACAGGAGCGGTATGAAGAGGCAATAGCTGTTTACCATCGGGCTATTGAAGCCGATCCTGAATACGGCAATGCTTATCACAATCTCGGAGTGCTTTATAAGCAGCAGGGAAATATAGCAGAAGGGGTAAAATATCTGAAAAAGGGTGCTAAATTGAACAACCGTCGACCTTGGAAGGATGCAGAACCGCCAAAGCTGGCGAATATGCGGATGCTTCTGTGGGTGATCATTGCCTTCTTGATTTTCCTTATTTTTAGGTCGCGATAAGATAAAACCCCAGCTTGAAGGCTAGGGTTTTATCTTAACTGCGTTTAACCGGTTTCCAAATCAGAATAACAGTTCGTTTTTGCGCTTTTAAAATCGGGTCGAGGATCGCTTTCAGGATACTAAACATGTCATTCCCCCTTTGCCGGTAAAAAGCTTTGGTGTTGTATGGTATGAAGGAAATCACACTTTGGTGACAAATGGTAATTAAGAGATCTTCACAAACTTAAGGGAGGGGTTTAATTGGCACAAAAAACACCGCTCTACGATTATCACCTTGCGCTGGGGGCTAAGATGACGGAATTTGCAGGGTATTTGATGCCGCTGCAGTACGCAGGCATTGTCCAGGAACACCAGGCTGTTCGCACCGCAGTAGGAATCTTTGACTTGAGTCATATGGGTGAAATTCTTGTGACTGGAGTTGGGGCGCAGGACTTTCTCAACTATGTGACTACTAATGATGTGTCAAAACTAACAACAGGTGCGATTCAGTATTCTCTGCTGACCAATGAGGCCGGCGGCGTCATTGACGATATCCTAATCTATCGTGTGCCAGAAGGGTTCTATCTGGTGGTCAACGCAGCCAATAAAGATAAGGACTACCAGTGGCTGTTAGAGCACAAGCCTGAGAACGCAGCCGTCACTGATCTGTCGCCTTCTACAGCTTTGATCGCTGTTCAGGGTCCAAATGCTCTGCCAGTCACTGAGAAAGCGCTGGACTATCAATTAGAATCTATGCGCTACTATGCCTTTGCCGATCTGCTCTATAAAAATGAAGGTATTCGCGTATCAAGGACCGGATATACAGGGGAAGATGGTTTTGAGATTTATCTGCCACTGTATTTGGCATCACAGCTGTGGGAAGAGCTGCTCGCAGTGGGTAAACCTTATGGGATCCAACCGGCTGGCTTGGGAGCTCGGGATACACTAAGACTGGAAATGCGGATGTCGCTGTATGGAAATGAATTAACGGAGAGCATAACCCCGTTGGAAGCCGGTTTAAGCCGCTTTGTTGATTTTGATAAAGGAGACTTTATCGGCCGCGAGGCTCTGCTGAATCTTAAAATGGCAGGAATTAAACAGCGTCTGGTCGGATTTATTCTCAAAGAAAAAGGAATTCCACGCCATGGATATAAGATAGTAAATCAAGACCAAGAAATTGGATACGTTACCAGCGGTACCATCTCCCCGAGTACGCAGCAGGCAGTCGGAATGGGCTATGTTAAGGCCGAGTATGCCAAAGCAGGAACCATGATCGAAATTGAGATCCGCAGCCGCAGAGTACCTGCTGAGATTGTAAAAGGCAGGTTTGTTACTAAAAAGCAATAATTTCAAAGGAGGTACTTTCTAATGGAAGTCAGAAAAGGATTGCTTTACAGCAGGGAACATGAATGGGTACAAGAGGTAAGTGATACGGTTGTTAGAGTAGGGATTACAGAATATGCGCAGGATCAGCTAGGCGATATCGTTTTCATAGAGCTTCCAGCAGTTAACGCTGAAGTTGTTGAAGGAGAATCCTTTGCAGTCGTAGAGTCGGTTAAGGCAGCATCGGATGTTTATTCTCCGGTGTCTGGGACAGTTACAGCGGTTAATGAAAAGTTAGAAGACAGCCCAGAGTTAGTAAATGAGTCGCCCTATGATGATGGCTGGATGATCGAAGTTAAATCAAACCAATTCGATTTCTCCAATTTAATGACTGCCGAGGAGTATGAGCGCTATTTGAAGGAGGTATAGCTGTGCCCTACATACCCAACACTCCTGAAGAGCAGCAGGAGATGCTGCAATCACTTGGAATGACTCAAATAGCAGACTTGTTTGTTGATATAGCTGAAAATTTGCGCCTCACAAGACCGCTTGACCTGCCTGAAGCTCTGACAGAACCTGAGCTCCTCCGCTATATGGGCAGGTTGGCTCAAAAAAATGTCAATCTTGACCAATATGTTTCTTTTCTGGGTGCAGGCGCTTATGACCACATTATCCCGGCGGCAATTTCCCATCTAATCAGCCGGGGTGAGTTTCTAACTGCCTATACGCCCTATCAGGCCGAGATTAGTCAGGGTGTGCTGCAGTCGATTTTCGAATTTCAAACTCTGATTGCCAATTTAACAGATATGGAAGCTGCTAATGCCTCCATGTACGATGGGGCTACAGCGCTGGCAGAAGCAGCCTTAATGTCATGTAATGTTACCCGCCGTGATAAGGTAGCTGTTGGAGCTAATCTTGATCCCCAATGGCTGGACATTCTGCAGGTATATCTAAGCAGTCAAAATATTGAGTTAATTATCATGCCTTATGATCAGACCACGGGAATGATCGATTTGGATGCAGTTGATCCGAAACTAGGCTTTGAACTAGCGTGTGTGATTGCTGCCCAGCCTAACTTTTTCGGTGTACTTGATGACATTGCTGGTATCGCTGAGTGGATTAAGAGCCGTGGCGGATTATTAGTGATGGCCGTTGACCCCATCAGTCTCGGTCTGCTGAAGTCTCCTGGGGAGTACGGAGCCGATATTGTCGTGGGAGATGCCGGGTGCATGGGTAACCCTATCAGCTTCGGCGGACCAAGCGTAGGCTATTTTGCAGTTAATGATATGAAGCTGGTGAGGAGAATGCCCGGCAGAATTGTGGGACAAACCACTGATCGGGATGGAAAGATCGGCTATGTTCTGACTCTGCAGGCAAGGGAACAGCATATTCGAAGAGAAAAAGCGACTTCTAATATCTGCACTAACCAAGCTTTAAATGCCCTGGCGGCTACCATCTACCTAGCTCTGTTGGGCAAAAACGGAATCAGAGAGGTTGCTTACCAGTGTCTGCAGAAAACCGCTTATCTGCGGCATAAACTGATCGACGCTGGGTTTAAACTGCGTTTTAACGCACCGGTCTTTAAAGAATTCGCTCTCCAGGCCGATTTGGATTGGGAGCGGGTGAACGAAAGGCTGCTTGAACACGGTTATATCGGTGGTTTTCCGCTCAAGCTTGTAAATGCGGATCTAGCTGACAGCGTGTTGATCGCTGTGACAGAAGCGCGCACGCGCGCGGAATTAGATCAATTCGCTGAACTTTTGAGGGGGTGTCGTTGATGCTGCTTTTGGAGATGTCTAAACCCGGACGTAGGGGCTATGCCCTGCCGGAGCTTGACGTTCCGGAAATTCCCCTCGCAGAACTGGTACCCGATTCATATCTACGCGGTTCTGAACCTATGCTGCCGGAAGTAAGCGAGCCCGAAGTTATCCGCTATTTTACTGGACTTTCCCGGATGAACCACGGTGTCGATGTGGGCTTTTATCCGCTGGGTTCGTGCACTATGAAGTATAATCCGCGCGTACATGAGGATATTGCCGCGATGCCCGGATTCAGCCGCATTCATCCTCGGCAGCCTGAAGATACAGTGCAGGGAGCGCTGCAGCTGATGTATGAGCTAGATCAATGCCTGGCTGAGATTGCCGGCTTGGCTAAAGCGTCTCTAGTTCCAGCAGCCGGAGCTCATGGCGAGCTAGCTGGCCTTTTGATCATTAAAGCCTATCACGAGGCGAATGGAGAAGGGGAGCAGCGGCGGGAGATCATAGTTCCTGATTCAGCCCACGGCACTAATCCGGCCAGTGCCCACATGGCGGGCTTTACAGTTCGAGAAGTTCCATCAGATCATCGCGGCGGTGTGGATACAGCTGCTCTTAGAGCCATGGTTGGCCCTCAAACAGCCGGTTTAATGCTGACAAACCCAAATACGCTGGGGCTGTTTGATGAGAATCTCGAAGAAATTGCGGAGATTATTCATGGGGCAGGGGGTTTGCTGTACTTTGATGGGGCAAATGCCAATGCTATTTTGGGCATAACCCGACCGGGCGATTGTGGTTTTGATATCGTTCACTTTAACCTGCACAAAACTTTCTCCACTCCCCATGGCGGCGGCGGTCCGGGAGCCGGTCCGATTGTGGTCTGTGAAAAGCTCGTTGATTTTCTGCCTTCGCCAACAGTGGAGTGCACAGAAGGAAGATATCACTTCGCTTATCCTAAGCGGAGTATCGGACCGATTAAAGCATTCTATGGCAACTTCGGGGTAATGGTCAAAGCTTACTCCTATATCCGCCGCTTAGGTGCGGAGGGATTGAAAAGAGTCAGTGAAAACGCGGTACTTAATGCCAATTATTTAATGAATCAGCTCAAGGAAGACTACTTCCTGCCGTACGACCGGATCTGCATGCATGAATTTGTTCTCTCTGGAAAATGGCAGAAAGAGCAGAGCGTTGCTACCCTGGATATCGCCAAGCGACTCTTGGATTACGGCATTCACGCGCCAACCATCTATTTCCCGCTGATTGTCGAAGAGGCACTGATGATAGAGCCTACGGAGACTGAATCGAAGTCAGCGCTGGATAAATTCATTCAGATCATGAAAGCAATTGCTGAAGAAGCCAGAAACAATCCGGAAACAGTAAAGGCAGCGCCGACCAAGACGCCTTTGAAAAGGCTCGATGAAACACAAGCGGCGCGCAAGCCGATCTTGAAGTATCAGAAAAATACTTAATCAAAAAGGCATCAACCGCTGTGCGCAGTTGATGCCTTTTAAATCTCTGTACTGTTTTATCTGTAGCCTTCTCTTAAAATCTCGATCTCTGCTTCTTCTTCCAGTTTGTAAATATAGGAATTTAAGTCGCTGGCAAGATAGTCGATTAAAGTCTGCTCAACATCATCCCACTGTGCATCGAGATCAGCAGGCTGAGCATCCAGCTTGTCGGTAACTAGTACAATATGCCAGCCATAAACTGTTTCCACCTTATTAAAGCTGTTGATCGGCAGGGACCAAGCCATGTTTTCAAACTCAGGAACCATTCTTCCTTTCTCAAAGTATCCTAAGTCTCCGCCGAGATAATTATTGCTGGTATCCAAGGAATGCTGCGCAGCCAGCTCGGCGAAATCAGCGCCATTTTTAAGCTGTTCAAGCAGCTGATCTGCTTCTGCTTCTGTCTTCACGAGAATGTGGCTTGCTCTGACCTTTTCAGGCTGATTAAAGTATTCTTCGTTTTGCAGGAAAAACTCGATCACTTGTTCTGGAGTAACTGTTGTTTCTTCATACGCCAGAAGGTTTACTGTCAGCTCAAACTCGAGCTGCTCTCTGAATTCCTGGTCAGTTATGCCAACCTGAGCTAGATAATTTATGTAACCCATTTCTCCGCCCAGCTGGTTAATAATGGTGGCGAAGAAGAATTGAAAATCTTCGGGAACAAGATAAACACCCAAGGCTTCCTGCTTCTGTGCAACCAGCTCTTTTATAATCATCTGGTTTAAAACGTAAGCTCCGAACTCTTTCTCCAAAGCATCATAAAATGCGGCTAGGGTGATTGCTTTTCCGTTTACAGTTGCGACAACTTCGTCGCTGCCAGCGGCAAAAACCGGTACGCTGGACAGCACCAGTGCTAAAATCAATACAATCGGTAGTTTGTGAAATTTCAAAGAATCATCTTCCCTTCTCCATTATTAAATGCTTAGTAAACTATTCGTTGACAGCAGGTAAAAACCTGCCTGTTGACGCAATTATTTTTGAATCCGCTCACACTATCAGCTATAATTGAAGCGGGGGGGATCTAGATGTACAATGTTGGAGATATTCTGCAGCTGCGTAAAAAACATCCCTGCGGAGGCGACGAGTGGGAAGTATTAAAATCTGGAGTAGATATGCGCCTCAAATGCGTGACCTGCGGGCGGGTGATTTTGATTCCCCGCGTTAAGCTGGTTAAACAGGTTAAGGAAGTCAAAACCCCTTAAAACAGAACTGCACGCCTACTCTCTGATCGCATATACTACTATGTGATCTTGGCGAAAGGGGTTAAGAAAATGGGTCGAGTTAGAAAGTTTTTTGCAGGCGGTATTACACCGCAGGGATTTCATTCTTTTTTTGATCAAATCGCAGCTGGTGTGCCCTACCGCGTTTATATCCTTAAGGGCGGACCTGGGACAGGTAAGTCGACTTTAATGATGAAAATAGCCGAGCGCATGTCAGCATTAGGTTATGATATCGAGCAGTTCCACTGCAGTTCGGACGCGGATTCTCTCGATGGAGTTGCTGTTCCGGCCCTGAAGGCTGCCGTGGTTGACGGCACAGCTCCCCATATTATTGAGCCGAAGTATCCCGGCTGTGTAGAGCGGGTGATTAATCTCGGTGAATTTTGGGACGCGGACCAAATTGCCTCAAGGCGGGAGCAGATTATTGAGCTTACAGATGAAAACAAAGCGTGCTATCCCAGGGCTTATCGTTATCTCCGCGCTGCTAAGGAGCTTCATAATGATATGTGCGAGATTAATAAAAGCTGCATGGACTTCGCCCAGGTGAACCAGGTTATCAAGAATCTAGTCCTTGAGATTTTTGGTAATTGGGAAGACCAAGGCCGTTTGGGTCGGATAAGACGCCTATTTGCCTCGGCTTATACGCCGCAGGGACAGGTCAATGAGCTTCACAGTATTATGGAAGACTTTCCGATTCAGTTTATTATTAAGGGCGAGCCCGGTGCCGGCAGAGATCTGGTTATGGAGCGGATTGCCGATTACGCCTCCGCCCGAGGCTGTGATGTAGAGGCCTATCACTGCCCTCTTGATCCGACCCGCATTGATCACCTGGCGCTGCCCCAATTAGGCACCGCGCTTATTTCATCCTATCCGCCGCATATTTATGAGAAGCGGGGAGCCGAGGTAGTTAATCTCAACGATTACTTGGATCATTATCGGCGGAGCCATTACCAGTACACGCTCCACAAAAACTTTGTTTTATTTGAGGAGCTGGTTAACCTGGCGCTCGGGCAGCTGAGGCGGGCGAAGGCAATTCATGATGACTTGGAGCTGAACTACGTCCGCTTTATGGACTTCACCAAATTTGACGAAATACAAGAACAGATTATCGCTGATATTTTAGCAGAACAAAGTAATAGATAACTTATACTTTTAAAGGGTAGGTGTCAGAGCTGATGCAAATAGGAATAATTGGCTTGGCTAATGTGGGGAAATCAACTTTATTTAATGCCTTAACCCAAGCGGATGTACCTGCCCTCAATTATCCGTTTTGCACAATTGAACCGAATGTCGGTGTGGTAATGATTCCGGATCAGCGCTTTATGGATGTGGTTGATTTAGTTAAGCCTGAGAAGGCTACCGGAGCTGTAATTAAGTTTGTGGACATTGCCGGCCTGGTGCGCGGTGCAAGCCGGGGCGAGGGCTTGGGAAATAAGTTTCTGTCCCACATCCGGGAAGTGGACGCTGTGATTCATGTGATCCGGGCGTTTGCTGATCCGAATGTGAGCGCGGTAGAGGGAAGTGTGGATCCATTAAGGGATCTGGAAATAGTAGAAACCGAGTTGATTCTTGCGGATCTCCAGACACTAGAGAATCGCATTGAGCGGGTTACCCGCATGCTGAAAACGGGAGAGAGAAAATACGCTGAGGAGCTGGAACTTCTAAAGGAAACAAGCCAGCATCTCAATAACGGCAGAGTCGATTTAATCGATGTTGAACGACTGCCGAATGATCTGAGACTGCTTTCGGTCAAGCCGGTTTTGTTTGTGATCAATGTAGATGAGGAACAGCTTGGCGAACCGGATCAGCTGGAGCAGCAGCTGGCACCTCTAAAAGAAAAAGCTTCTGCCCGAAACAGCGAGGTGCTCTTAGTCTGCGCAGATTTAGAAGCAGATTTGGCAGATTTAAGTCCAGATGAAGCGGAAGAATATTTTGCTGAGTATGGGCTGGAAGCATCCGGTTTGACCAGGATAATTGAGGCTGGACGGCAGCTGTTGAACTTAGTGACATTTTATACTATCAAAGGAGCAGAGACCCGGGCCTGGCTTGTTCCCCGTGGAACACCCGCTCCTCAAGCAGCTGGTAAAATCCATTCGGATATGGAACGGGGATTTATTAAGGCTGAGGTGATCGAAGCGGACAGGCTGCTCGAGTTTGGTTCTTTCGCGAAAGCGAAGGAACAGGGTGCAGTTCGCTTGGAGGGTAAGGACTATCAGGTACAGGACGGCGATGTAATTCTATTTCATTTCAATGTTTGACTTATCTTGCCAGAGAGTGTTATAATAATACCGGCCCTGCCCTAGATTAGTCTAGGGCCGCTAGTCCATAGGGAGGAGGTGAGCCGACGGTGCGTACCTATGAATTAATGCTGCTGCTGAGTCCAGAATTGGAAGAAGAAGCAGTTGAAGCTTTGCTAGCAAGAACTACTGAGATTGTAACATCTAGAAACGGTGAAATCACTAATATCGACAAGTGGGGCAAGCGCAGACTTGCCTACGAGGTACAAGATCACACCGAAGGCTTCTATGTGGTAATCAAGTTTAAAGCAGATAACGAAGCGACTACAGAAGTCGATCGTGTTCTCAAGATTACCGAAGAAGTACTTCGTTTTCTGCTCGTTCGTACAGATCAAGAATGAGCGAAGGAGTGATTTTTAGGTGTTGAATCGAATAATCCTTATTGGGCGGTTGGTCGCAGATCCCCAATTGCGTTACACTCAGAGTGGACTTGCTGTTACTTCTTTTACGATCGCTGTAGATAGGTCATTCGTTTCCCAAAATGGTGAACGCGAGACAGATTTTATTGATATTGTCACTTGGCGGAAATTAGCCGAAACTTGTGCCAATCATCTCAATAAAGGTCGATTAGTTGCAGTTGAAGGAAGACTGCAGATCCGCTCATACGATGATCGAGACGGCATTCGCCGCAAGGCAGCCGAAGTAGTGGCTGAACAGGTCCAGTTCCTGGATTGGCCGAATCGAGATCAAGACATGACAATGACCAGTCCGTCCGAATCAGGATTTGATGATGTACCATTTTAATCAAATAGATTTGGAGGCAGGATAATGGCCAGAGATAGAGGTCGTAGAGGCAGAAGAAAGATTTGTGCCTTCTGCGTTGATAAAATTGAGCAGGTCGATTATAAAGATACCGGCCGCTTGCGCAAGTACGTTACTGAGCGGGGTAAGATTTTACCGCGCCGCATTTCCGGTAACTGCGCTATTCATCAACGTCAGCTGACAGCCGCGATTAAACGCGCGCGTCAAATGGCACTGATGCCTTATACAGTAGAGTAAAAGAGAGGAGCAGCAAAGCTGCTCCCTTTTTTTACCGAAGATTAGATCGGCAGGACTATATTTTGCGCATAGAGAAGTAGAAAAGAACTAGATTCAGGTGGGATGGTGAAGGGCAGTTGAAAACTAGAGCGGTAACTGAAGGAGCAATGACAGCCGTAATAATTGTGCTGTTGAGTTTGCTTAATTTTACTTTCGGATTTTTCAGTTTTTTAATACCGGTGCCGCTGGCAGTAATTGTTTTTCGCCATAATCTCCGGACAGGAATGCTGGTGTCATTTGCATCAGCCGCGGTTGCTTCACTGGTATTTGTGACACCTTTGATCGGACTGGATATCTTGATTGTCGGGTTTATGGGTATCGTCCTGGGTTTGGTAGTGAAGGAGAATTTCAGTTTTACCCGCATCTTTCTTATTGGGGTCGGTGCTGCAGCGCTGTCCTTGATTTTGCGGTTAACTGCACTGGCGCTGATCGCTGATTACAACCTGATTGCAGATTTTACTCAGCTGTGGAACAATATGTCTGAGCAGATGCTGTCCATGTGGCAGCATATGGAGATGTCTCCTGATCTGCTTGCCCAGTACAAAGAGGTGTTCACCAGCATGCCGAGCTTGTTTGCCATGCTGATTCCCATCTATATCTTGGTTTCCAGCTTGCTGGAAACGATACTCTGTTTATTGGTTCTCAACATAGTTATGAAGCGATTTGGCGTGGCGATGCCAAAGTTTTCCCCATTTATTCACTGGAAACTGCCGTGGTATTTTGTCTGGGGCTACATCATCAGCAAAGCGTTAACCATTGTCCACGCATATTTTCCTAATCAAGTATTCCAAGCAGTTGTGGTAAATATCGATATTTTCTTCTCGGGAGCTTTTTTTATCCAGGGTTTAGCAATTCTTTGGTTCTATCTCACCCAGGCAGAGATTAGGAAGAGCTTCAGGATCCTGATTACTATTTTTCTGCTGTTGACAGGGAATGTATTAATCTATAATATTCTGGTTATGTTGGGGGTCTTAGATACCTGGTTTGACGTACGCAAACTGAATAGGGTAGATAAGGAGGCGAAGTAATATGGAAGTTATTCTACAAAAAGATGTGAAGAATTTAGGGAAAAAAGGTGAAGTTGTTGATGTTGCGGAGGGTTATGCCCGCAACTTTCTCCTGCCGCGAGGTTTAGCCGTAGAAGCTACAGCAGGGAACCTCAAGCAGGTTAGTTTAGAGAATAAGGCTAAAAAGCAAAAGCGGGAGCGGGAATTAAAGGAAGCCCAGGACATTGCAGCCAAGTTGGATGGGCAGAAATTACAGATCGCAACCAAAGTTGGAGAATCCGGTAAGCTTTTTGGCTCAATTACCAACCAGGACATTGCTGACCGGCTCAAGCGTCAGTATAAGGTGGAAATTGACAAAAGGAAAATCGAGCTGGAAGAGCCAATCAAAAGCTTAGGTAAATACCCTGTAACAGTGCGCATTCACCCTAAAGTTAAGGCAGAGGTAATTGTGCAAGTTATCGAAGGTTAAGGAGATTAGTTAGCATGTTTGTGAAGTCGAAGAACCAGAGCTTGGATAAACCAGAGTTCGATGAAAACAGCATCAGTAACAAGATATCGGTAATGTTTGATCTGCTAAGTGAACTGCATGGTTCTGAGCAGTTGGTGCTGAAAGCCGGTAAGCTGAACGCACTGCAATTAATGGATTCAAATCAGATCTCAGAACGCCTTACGGCGCTGGCGAGACTGGTGTACGAGGATCCCACTATTGAAAAAGACTATTCTGAAGCTGAGTTTGATTCAGTGATGGATGATCTTAAGAATAATATTGCTCAGATGCTGGCTAAACAGACCATTGAAAAGGAACTGGAAGCCAAAGTAGCGGCTCTAATGCAGGAGCGCCATCAAGAATATCTGCAGGAAATCCAGGCTGAAGTACTTAAGCAGGAGATGGGCCCTGATAATGCCCAGACACTGAAAAAATACGCAGAGTTAGAACTGCTGGAAGCAAAAAAGCTGTCAGCTTCGGCGGTGGAATTGATGCGGCCCAAACAGCTGTCGCAAATTGTGGGCCAAAAAGGTGCTCTTACCGCGCTGGTGAGCAAACTCAGCTCACCATTTCCGCAGCACATCATTATTTATGGACCACCGGGAGTGGGTAAAACCACAGCGGCGCGGTTAGCTTTAGACTATGCCAAAGCTCGGCCTTACACCCCCTTTGAAGAGGATGCGCCGTTTGTGGAAGTCGATGGCACTACTCTTCGCTGGGATCCGCGCGAGATCACGAATCCTCTTTTAGGATCCGTTCACGATCCGATTTACCAGGGGGCTAAGCGGGATTTGGCGGATGGCGCTATTCCTGAGCCTAAACTGGGTTTGGTAACCAAAGCTCACGGAGGAGTGCTGTTTATTGATGAAATCGGGGAGCTGGATTCGCTCCTCCAGAATAAACTGTTAAAGGTACTGGAGGACAAGCGGGTGCAGTTTGATTCCGCCTACTTCGATCCCGATGATCCGCGGGTGCCGAAATGGATCAAGAAGCTGTTTACTGACGGAGCTCCGGCAGATTTTATCTTGATCGGCGCTACCACAAAAGATCCGAGCGAGATCAATCCTGCTCTTCGTTCCCGCTGCGCGGAAATCTTTTTTGAGCCCCTGTCTGAAACAGACATTGAGAATATTGTAGCGGCTGCTGCTGAGCGACTGGAGCTAGATCTGGATCCGCAGCTTACGAAAATGATCGCCCAGTACACAATTGAGGGCAGGCAGGCTGTGCGGCTGCTGGCCGATGCTTATAGCGCGGCTCTTTTCCGCAGCTGCGAGGCAGGCAGAAGCACCGATAATGTTGAGATTACCAAGGATGATCTCCTGACTGTTATTAACGGCTCACGCTTAACGCCGATGAATCATATTAAAGCGTCACAGAAGCAGGAAATTGGACGAGTGTTCGGCTTGGGAGTGAGCGGATTTGTGGGCTCGGTTATTGAAATCGAAGCGGCAGCTTTCCCTGCAGTCCAGAAAGATAAAGGAGTCGTTCGGTTTAACGATACAGCCGGCAGCATGGCTAAAGACAGTGTCTTTAATGCGGCCAGCGTGTTTAGAATTTTAACTGGCGAAGAGCTGAGCAGCTATGATCTGCATGTCAATATTGTTGGCGGCGGCAATATCGACGGACCTTCGGCAGGAACCGCAATTTTGCTGGCAATCTATTCTGCGGTTAAAGAAGTCCCACTGCCGCAAGATGCGGCCATAACTGGCGAGATATCCCTTCAGGGAAGGATTAAGCCTGTAGGCGGTATTCCTGAAAAGATCTATGGCGCGAAGCGGGCAGGGATGAAACGGGTGTTTATCCCGGCGGAGAATTTAGATGCTGCTGCCAATGTTAACTGCGATATCGAGGTAATAGGTGTATCTGATGTAGATGAACTCTTGCAAAAGCTTTTCTCACAAACTGCTTATGAACGTGAGGTGGGCTGATGGAGCTTTTAGGAGTTATCGGCAATCCGATTGCTCATTCGCTGTCACCGATAATGCACACCGCCGCGTTTCAGGCTGTGGGCATGAAAGGTATTTATCTGCCGCTTTTGGTTGAACAAGAGCAGCTTGCTCAAGCTATCTATGGAGCCCAAGCTCTCGGTTTTGCCGGTCTAAACGTTACAGTTCCATATAAAGAAAAGGTGCTGCCGTATTTGACAGATCTCACCCCGCAGGCTCAGGCAGTGGGGTCAGTGAATACAATTAAGTTCAGCAGAGATCGGATTATCGGACATACCACAGATGGAGAAGGGTTTACCGCAGCCGCCGCAGATGAGCTGGGTTTTGACTTTCAGGGAAAAACGACCTTTGTGGTTGGTGCCGGAGGGGCGGCTAGGGCGATAGCGGCTGCCCTGGTAGAAAAAGAGTGCCGGATTTATCTTGCCAATCGGACCCAAAAGCGAGCAGAGCAGCTGGCAGCGGCTGTCGATGCAGCTGGAGAGCAGATCTCGGTCGTGCCCCTTGAACCGGTTCAGCTGGCGCCAATTATGGAGCAGGTTGAGGTTGTGATCAACACTACTTCCGTGGGTATGACTGATTCCATCGAACAGACACCGATCGATCCAGGTCTGTTAAAACCACAGCAGCTTGTGATCGATATTGTCTATAATCCGGAAAAAACCCGGCTTTTAAAGGAAGCCGAAAAACTCGGCTGCCGAATTCAAAATGGTGTCGGCATGCTGGTTTGGCAGGCTGTGAAAGCGTGGGAATTCTGGTGGGGGATAACACCACCGGCAGATATTATGTATAAAGCAGTTAAAGCCTCGCTATCTTGAGCTAAAGATAGGAGGCTTTAAATATTTGTGGTACTAGTTCTTGATTCTTTCGGCCCCTTCGCTGGCGTTAAAAATAAAGATCCGAGGGGTGTATTGGGTCTGTTTTGGATACTGCTCCTCTACCGCAGCCCTAAGCTGGTCAATGCTGTCGTTTGCTGCTAATGTTACGGTGCAGCCGCCAAACCCCGCTCCAGTCATCCTGGATCCATAGACTCCCGGTACTGACTGGGCAATCTCCACCAATAGATCCAGCTCGCGGCAGCTGACTTCATAGTCGTCTCGTAAGCTTGCGTGCGATTGGTTCATCAGCTGGCCAAATTCTGCAATTCGACCTTCCCGCAGCAGTTTGCCGGCATCCAGAACTCGCTGGTTTTCGGTTACGACATGGCGGGCGCGTTTCTTAAGGTCGGGTTCAAGCTCCTCGATAAGGTCGAGATGTTCAATACTGACATCTCTTAGGGCGCGGATATTGGGCAGTTTTGCCTGCAGTTCTTTAACCGCTGCTTCACATTGCCTGCGCCTGAGGTTGTATTCGGAATCAACCAGTCCGCGCTTTACGCCGCTGTCGATGACAACAATGCTCGCATCGTTGGCAGCGAATGGAGCCGGAACAAGCTCGTAGTCCAAAGAGCGGCAGTCCAAAAACAGAACATGGTCTTTTTTGCCGAGCATGGACACAAACTGATCCATGATTCCACAGGCGACACCCACGAAATCATTTTCCGCCCGCTGAGCTAATTTTACTAATTCAACTGGCGGTGTATCCAGCTCATTAAGTTCTCGAATCAAAAGGGCAGTGCCCACTTCCAAAGCGGCAGAAGAGGATAAACCTGCGCCCTGGGGCACATTGCCGGAAAGGACAATATTCATTCCCTTCAGCGGTGTAGATTCGAGGAACATGGCGCATACTCCGCGAATATAATTACTCCATGATGCATTCTTGCTTTTAGTAAAATCTGTCAGGTCAAAGGTGTTTTTTTGTTTGAAATCCAAGGAGTAGATGTGCACTTCCTGATCATCGCGCACTGAACCAGCCAGAATAATTTGGGCGTCAATGGCCATGGGCATCACAAAACCGTCGTTGTAGTCAGTATGCTCGCCGATTAGATTGACCCGGCCCGGTGCCCGCACCACGATCGGGTCTGCTGCATCCGGGAACTGCTCGCGAAAAGCAGCAGTGATTGCTACAGGGTTCATATTTTCACACCTTTCAGACGTTCAGCCTGATCTTCTGGACTCATATCGGTAATAAAAGTACCTGCGCCCGACTCCACACCGGCTAGGAATTTGAGCTTGGTTTCGGTGCGGTTGAAGGGGTAGAATTCAAAATGGAAATGGTACTCTGGATAATCTCCTTTGGTAGGTTTTTGGTGCAGTACCATTATGTACGGCAGCTGAAAACCGAAGAGATTATCATAGCGGGTAATCAACTCTTTTAAGACCTTGGCCAGATCCTGCTGCTCCTCATCGGTTAAATCAGTCAAGGCGCCTACATGGCGGTTGGCTAGGATATGCACTTCATATGGATAGCGAGCGTAGAAAGGTACCATGGCTGTGAAACTGTCGTTTTCACAGACGATTCTAGCGCTGTCCTCCCGCTCTTTTTTCAGGATATCGCAGTATAAGCAGGTGCCCTTCGCATCAAAGTGCTGTTTTGCCGCAGCCAATTCCTTTTCCGGTGTGGGTGGAATAAATGGAAATGCGTAAATCTGCCCGTGGGGATGATGCAGAGTTACACCTACCGCTTCACCCCGATTTTCAAAGATGAACACATAGTTGATACCGGGTTTCGAGCCCAGTTCCTGGTAGCGGTCGGTCCACACCTGAATTAAGTTGTGGATGTGCTCTACCGGTGCCTCTCCCAGGGTCAGGGTATGGTTGGGTGAGTAGCAGATAACCTCACAGATTCCTTCAGCTGGCTTGACCGGATATAAATCGGAGGATTCCACATCCGGTTCCGGCGGAGGTGTTTTCAGCGAAGGAAATTTGTTTTCAAATACTACAATTTCATAGTCCTCAGCTGGAACTTCTGAGGGAAATGCGCCCGGTTTAGTAGGGCAGAGGGGGCAGAATTCCGCCGGCGGTTTGTAAGTTCTGTCTTGGCGGTGGGTAGCAACAATCACCCACTGCTGGAGTTGAGGATTCCATCTTAGTTCTGACATAGTTTATTTCTCCTTTTTCTTGGTAAAAGTATAGAAAATGATGTAGCGACCATCTTCTTTTTGCTTGACTGTTTTATTCATTTTCGCTTTCACGGTACGACCTCCTTAACCAATCGCATCGCTATATCGATATATCGCGATATCGTGATAACTTTAGCTTTCTTCTACATATTAATTGATGGATCCTGCATCCAACGGTAAGTTTTAACAGGAGCCGCGGTGCTTATATCCGAATAATACTTAAGATGTTGGATTATTATACAGTAACAAACGATCCATCTGCTGTAAAAATCATCTAGGGGAGGATATTTAATGTCTAAACTGCGTGTGGGGGTAATCTTTGGGGGCCGATCCGGCGAACATGAAGTCTCGCTGATGTCGGCTAAATCAATTATTTCAGCTCTAAACCCCCAAAAATATGATATCATTCCCATCGGCATTACCAAGGATGGCCGGTGGGTGCTGAATGGCGAAGCGTGCCAGCTGTTGGGCACAGCCGATCTGCCTCAGCTGAGTTTTACCAGCTTTCCTGATGACGGTGGCAATTTTCCTTTGATCCCCGATCCTAACCTTAAAAGTGATTACGTCGATGTAATTTTTCCGGTCCTGCACGGTCCGCATGGGGAAGATGGGACTATTCAGGGGATGCTGGAGCTGGCGGATATTCCCTATGTGGGAGCCGGAGTGTTAGGTTCAGCCGTATCCATGGATAAGGGAATTATGCGCACGGTGCTCGCCCAAGCGGAACTGCCGCTGTTAAAATGGGAGACAATTCTCCGCAGCAAATGGGAAGCCGACCCAGAACCGATTATCAGTTTGATTGAGGCAGAAATCGGCTATCCCTGTTTTGTCAAACCGGCAAACCTCGGCTCGAGCGTGGGGATAACCAAAGCTTCTAACCGGGAGCAGTTGATTCAAGCAGTCAACTATGCCTGCGAATTTGACCGCCGAGTTGTGGTTGAAGAGGCTCTGGCTGCTCCGCGAGAAATTGAGTGCAGCGTTTTGGGCAACGATGATCCCATCGCTTCCATTCCTGGTGAGATTATTCCCGGCAGCGAATTTTATGATTATGAAGACAAGTATATCAATGAAAAATCACAGCTGATCATTCCCGCTGAGCTTACAGCTGAGCAGGAGCAGATTATTAAGGACTATGCCATCAGAACTTTTAAAGCAGTAGACTGCGCTGGTATGGCAAGGGTGGACTTTTTCTTGGCGCGGGACGGTCAAATTTATGTCAATGAGATTAATACAATTCCCGGCTTTACCAAAATCTCCATGTATCCGAAGTTATGGGAAGCATCAGGCTTAGGCTACAGTAAACTTTTGGATCGCTTGATTGAGCTGGCCCTTGAGCGTTATCGAGATCGCAAGCGCCGGCGTGTTTCGGTTTTTTAGTTTTTTACAGACCAGTTATACACTGGAAAGAGAAGATTCCAGAGCTGATACTGCCAGGGGCGGTAAACTAAATCAAACTCACCTAAATATGTGTAAGGTTCTACTGGGAAGCTGAACAGACGAGTGTCACCGCTCGTCTGTTTTGTTGTCAGCAGGGTATCCATGATCTCATAGTTCTTATAACCGGCAGCGGCGGCCCATTCCATAATGGCAAGGTGCAGAAATGATTCCGGATACAAACCAAGATGCCGCTGGCGATAAACTGTGTAAAGGCTGTAGCAGGTGGGACCGAAGCTGACCAGCAGACTGGCGCCGATTACATAGTTTTTCTGCCTGACCAGAAATAAATGCACACCGAACTCTTCCATCAGCTGCCACATCCGCAGGTAATAGTCGAAAGCCCTAACCTTTACATCAGTAAGTTCTCCGTATTCCAACAGCAGCGCGTAAAAAAGCTTTAGTTTTTCCATGGATGTGGTGTGTTCAACCGTCAATTTATTGAGCTTTCCCATACTTTTAATTAAAGTAATATGGGATTTGTTTTGGTACGGCAGGTGGATCCGGTAAACTTGGGCTAGCTGCAGACTTTTTTGGGGTTTTCCGTCCCAGATCTGTTTAAAGCCCTTTTCAACCAATCTTGTTTTGGCCTTTCCCGCGATTTTGGGCAGTGCCGGGTCTATTTTAAGAAAAACCGCATTAGTAGTGTCAGCAATTCCTGCGATTTTATCAAGGAGGAAATCCAGCAGCTGACTGCTGTCAAAATGCATCACCGGTCCCCGGGGGGCGTACAAAAATGTGTAATTATTGAACAGCTGGTGATTGAGAAGAGACACGGATGCTGTAATTAGACTGCGGCTGCGGATTAGCAGGCGGATTGGCTGCCATCCATAGAAGCGTTTGAATTCTCCCCAGGCGGAGGACTGAAATAGGTGGCCGTAGGGATGGGAAATAATGTAGTGATCGTATTCGCGATTTCTATTTTCGATAATCTCGCAGGTAAACATTGCATAACCTCCCTCCCATATAGTATGTAACAGGAATTAAACCGAACAATGTTGTATTTAAGTAGGCAGGAGGATTCACCATGCAGATAATCAATCTTACAAAATATTATGCAGATCAGCTGATCTTCGCGCAGGTTTCAGCTGTAGTAAATAAAGGTGAGCAAATCGGTTTAGTCGGAGCTAACGGCACAGGAAAAACTACCCTGCTGCGCATTATTTCTGGTGAAGTACTCCAAGACGAAGGTGAGTTAATTAAACCGCAGAACTACCGCATCGGTTATCTTAAGCAGATGCTGCCTGAAACAGAACTTAGTGTACTGGAGTATCTAAAAGAGGCTTATGCTGAGCTGCTATCGGTTCAAGACCAGATGCGCCGCTTGGAGCAGGAATTAGCTTTTCCGGAAGTCTATGAGAATCCTGAGCTTCTGGATACAAAAATGCAGCAGTACGCTGAAATTCAGCAGCAGTGGGAAACTTTAGGCGGCTATACTTATCAGGCGCAGATCAACAGCACAGTTTTGGGTTTAGGCCTCCGCCTTGATGATTTAGAAAAACCGCTCACTGCATTAAGCGGTGGGGAGCGGGTCAGGGCGCAGTTGGCCAGGCTGCTTCTGGAAGCCCCGGATCTGCTTCTTTTGGATGAGCCTTCCAACCATCTTGATCTGGATGCGCTGGAGTGGCTGGAGGATTTTCTCCAGAGTTATCCCAACGCAGTAATAATTGCCTCTCACGACCGCTACTTTCTTGACCGTTTTGCCAATAAGATTTGGGAACTTTCGGATCACACTCTGTATCAATACCGGGGTGGTTTTTCCGCTTATCAGGTTATGCGCCAGCAGCGATTGGAGCAGACACAGCAGCAGGCTGAAAAGCAGCAGGAAGAAATCGCTAAGATTGAGGCGTTTATTCGGAAGTTCGGCGCGGGAACCCGCGCATCCCAGGCTAAGAGCCTGGCCAAAAAGCTGGAGAAAATGGAGCCTGTTTCGGTCAGCAGTGAGCCCCAGAGCATCGAATTTCAATTTCGTCCCCAGCGCCAAACCGGTGTAAAAGTAGTGAATTTCGACGAAATTTATAAGAAATATGATAAAGTAGTCTTGGATCATGTCAGCGGCGAGATCCGCCGGGGAGACCGGATTGCCCTTTTGGGAGCGAATGGTTCAGGTAAGTCCACGCTTTTAAAGATTCTTGCCGGCCGCCTTGACTATTCCGGTACAATTGAGTGGGGTGCCAATATCGATCTGGGCTATTTTGACCAGCACTTGGAATTGGAACACAACCAGACTGTCCTGGACGAGCTGTATTTGACCTATGATTTGGATTATGGGCAGCTCCGCAATATTTTGGCGCGATTCTTATTTACCGGGGATCAAGTTTTTCAATCAGTTCAGGTTCTCAGCGGCGGTGAGCGCAACCGTCTGCTGCTGGCTAAGTTATTTCTTGCTGCTCCAAACGTTATGCTTTTGGACGAGCCTACCAACCATTTAGATATTTATGCCCGGGAAGCGCTTGAATCCGCCCTCAGCGAATACACCGGCACGATGCTATTTGTTACCCATGACAGGTATTTAGTCGATCTGCTCGCTACCAGGCTGTGGATTCTGGAGAATGGTAAGATCACCGAGTTTGCAGGTAATTACTCGCAGTACCGTGAATACTTAAGAGCCAAACAGCAGCAGAGGACCAAAGAAAAAAAAGAAAAGGCTAAACCTCAAACTGCTGCGCAGCCCAGCCATCGCAAACTGAATCAGGAACGAGAGCGGATTGAAGCAGAGATTTTCCGCTGCGAGCAGGAAAAATCTGAATTAGAAGCAAGAATGGCGGATCCGGAATTCTACCAAGATCCTGATGAGGTTAAACGAGTGAATCAAATTTACCAAAAACTAACAACTGAGCTGGAGGATTATTATCAACAGTGGGAACAGCTTGTTGATACTATCCAAATAAAGGATGATGAATAATGTCTGACAGGCATTCGGAAGGCATTGTGATTAAAGGGTTAGAGAAGCTGCCGCTTCAAATACCGGTGGAACTTTTGATTGCCCAGAAAACTCTGGGTATTACTGCAGTGATGGTGTGGATCAATATGGCTATGTTTGTACAGCAGAACCAGCCGGTAAATATTGCTTTAATCAGCGAAGCAATGGACATCACAAAAACAGATGTTAACAAGGCTTTAGCCCGCTTAGCGGACTATGGCTGGATCAATGATGAGGGGTATGAGATTAAACTCTGTATTCCAGAGTCCAAACCGGCTGAGCCCGATGTTGAACTGCTGGACCCTCAGCAGAGAGGCTTTGAGTGGCTGATTAATTTCTGGACAAACAAAGTGGGAGCACCCAGTCCGGAAGAAATGCAGACGCTTTTGTTCTGGGTAGAAACAAAGCAGGTTTCCCATGATGTGGTGGCGGTGGCAGTAGAAGAGATGTGCTCTGCTACCGATAACCCCAATATGGGTTACCTGGAAGGAATACTGCGCAATTGGACTATGGAAGGTGTTTATACCTATCAGCAGCTGCTGGACAAACCTTATCTAGCAAGAGTGCTGCAGCAAGCGCAAACCAAGGCGCAAATTCACCCCGAAGCCGAGCGCAAGTGGAAGGAGTTATTCCCAGATGAGTTCGATTCCTAAAACAGTACAGACCCTGCCCATAGACATTGAGGCGGAAAAGCGGGTCTTAGGCATTTTAATTAAATATCCGCAGGAAATAGACTATATTATTGAAAGACTGCGCCCGGAGCATTTTTACTATCCTGAGCACCGCAAGATTTACGAAGTAATTCTTAATTTATACACTCAAGCGGGGCGGATTTCCTATACTCAGATCTACAGTGAACTGCGAAAAAGCAAAGCCTTTGCCAATCCTGCGCAGGTACTGATGGGCTTAACTGAATCGATTGTAGCAATCAGCGAGCTGCAGCCCAGCGTAGAGCTGATTTTATACAAAGCCGGGCTGAGGAGGATTTTAGAAGCAGCTCATACCATCGAAAGTATGGTAGCCAAGGAGGAAGGTCAGGATCTTTCTGAGATTCAAGCCACAGCCCAAGAGCTGATCTTTGCTGCTACCGAAAGCCATCTAGAAGGAGAATCAGATGCAAAGTCCCTCCTAGAGGTATTAAACAAATGCTATGTAAAGCTGATTGAGAGGCGTCAGGGCTTAGACAGTGCCTATGGGCTGTCGGTGCGTTTTCCGTCGGTGGACGCCATGACAACTGGATTCAAGAAAAAGGACTTGATTATTCTGGCTGCTCGACCCAGTATGGGTAAAACAGCTTTTGCCCTGAATATGGTTGTTAATGTGGCTAAGCGCAATATTCCAGTCTTGATCTTCAGCTTAGAGATGGATGATGAGCAGATCGGTGACCGGATCGTATTATCCGAGTTCTTCAGCTATAAAGATCAGGGTGATGTTGAGATTACCTCAGCTGAGTATCAGACAAAATTAAGTGATGAGCAGTTTGCTCTGGCGCAGAGCGTCTTTAACGAGCTGTACCAGCTGCCCATTACTATTGTAGATAAAAGGGGCTTATCATGCGCGGAAATTCGGGCTAAAGCCCGGAAAGTCAAAGCTAATCAGCCTGATTTAGGTCTGATCGTCATCGACTACCTGCAGTTGATTAAACCGCCATCCGGTTCATCGGGTCGCACCTGGTCTTTAATCGTGGGCGAAATCGTGCGGGAACTGCGGGATTTAGCCGGAGAACTGGATGTGCCGATCATTCTCATTTCGCAGCTGAATCGCTCGGTGGAGAGCCGGGATAACAAGCGTCCGATGATGTCGGATCTGCGGGATTCGGGAAATATTGAGGAATTTGCGGACGTAGTCATGTTCCTCTATCGGGATGATTACTACAACCCGGAGCGGGCTGAAGCCGAAGGCACCAAGGGTGAGGTGGAGATTATTTTCGCCAAGCAGAGGAAAGGGCCGACCGGAACGGTGAAGTTGAAGTTTATCAAAGAATACACGCGTTTTATTGATGAATTTGTCCAATAGGCTGGTGAAACCATGGGTTTATTTGAAGACCTGGAGCGGGTTAAGCTGAGATTTATTACGGTTTGTGAAAGAATGCTCGCTGAGAATTTGATTACCGGAGAGCAGTTTGACGAGATTTTGATCCTTTTGGATAACCTCGACGATTATGATCAACAATATATAAACCAAAAGCTGAATGAATTGACCGGCGGCAAGCTGGACTTACTGTTCTGGGAGCAGAATTCATTCTTCGACCAAAATTAGGGAAGGAAGTTCAGTGTGGATTACAGTCAGTTAACCAGCCCCCGCGCAGTAAAAAAGCTGATGCGGGATTACGAGATCCGCTTTAAGAAGCGGTTTGGTCAAAACTTTCTCGTTGACCGCAATATCTTAAATAAAATCATTGACAGCGCTGAGCTTAAGCCGGATCATTATGTGCTGGAAATCGGCACAGGGCTGGGCACCTTGACTTATGCCTTAGCAGAGCAGTGCCGCAGAGTAATTACTTTTGAGATTGACCATGATCTGGTCCAAATTTTTCGGGAGAATCAGAGCGCAGCTAATGTGCAGCTTATCGCCGGAGATGCCCTAAAGTATGATTGGCGGGAAGTGCTGTTAGAATCCGGCTGGCAGGATGAGCGGGTTAGTTTGGTTGCCAACCTGCCCTATTATCTTACTTCTCCCCTGATAATGAAAGCATTGGAGAGCGGGTTACCTTTTGAATCGATTGTGGTGATGGTGCAGAAAGAAGTTGCTGATAGAATGCAGGCCGAGCCAGGCACTAAAGATTATGGACTGCTGACTCTCGCTGTCGGATACTACGCCGATGTTGAAATTGTCACCAAGGTGCCGCGCACAGTGTTTATACCCGCTCCCGATGTTGATTCAGCCGTGGTTAAACTGACACCACATTCTGTTCATGGGGAGGCGGATCGCAAAGCTTTATTTGCAGTAATGCGGGCGGCCTTTGCTCAAAGGCGCAAGACGCTTAAGAATAACTTGAAGGATTTAATAAAAGAGTGGGGTACCGCGCCAGAAGAATTTGACCGCATTTTAGCAGAATTGGATCTGCCCAAAGATGTGCGGGGAGAATCGCTGTCGCTTAAGCAGTTTATAGAGCTGACGCTGAAATTAACCGCAGAACATCGGTAGTGCTTTCCTATTTCCTCATCAGGAAGGCACTACTTTTTTTGTGATTTCATACACTGAGGATAAGGCGGAGGTGACCCCATGAGAAAAACTAGCGTGGGTGATATGGTCACTCGACGGTCTTATGGTGAAGATATTGTTTTTTATGTCAGGCGGATTTTAGATGCTGATCCTCCCATTGCGCAGCTGATTGGTGTTAATGTGCGGCTGGCAGCCGACAGCCCTTTAGATGATTTAATAGTCTTAGACTACCGCATGAAACCGGCAAGCCCATCGGCTGTTAAAGCTATTATCGCCCAGATCATGCTGCAGCGAACCAAGCCGGTGCCGAGAATTGATGCTCGTCCGGAGGCGGCCAAAACAGATTATGTGGCTATTCCTGGTCGGGTTCTCCATGTCGATGGAGAAGAGCATTATCTCAACCAATGCTTGGCGCTGTACAGCAATCTGAATGTTCCTGTAATCGGCCTGTATATTCCAGAACCGGAACAGCCTGTTAAAATCAGGTCTGTATTGGAAAAATACAATCCGGATATATTAGTTATAACAGGGCATGATGGCCTGCTGCGCAAAAACAGCAATCGCGATTTTTTGATCAACTACCGCTCCAGCCAGTATTTCGTCGAGACTGTGAAGCAGGCCCGCCTCCACGATTCTAATCGCGACGGACTGGTGATTATTGCCGGCGCGTGCCAAAGCCATTTTGAAAGCTTGATTGAAGCCGGAGCAAATTTTGCCAGTGCGCCGGAGCGGGTGATGATTCACTGTTACGATCCGGTTTTTGTTGCGGAGAAAATTGCCTACACCCCCTTTACCCAGGTTGTCAATCTGCCGGAGCTGTTCTATGCTACGATCAGCGGCAAAGACGGTGTTGGGGGAGTAGAAACCAGGGGCAAGCTGCGCCAGGGTTTTCCCCGAATCAAATCATGGCTGCCTGTAAAATCTTATGAAAAACAGCATTAAAACAGATGCAGCAGGATACGACAGCACATTACAGGAAGGTGAGCGAAATGCAGACAAATATGAATCAACTCGATCAAATCAAGCTCAATCTGGATGCATGTGTTGGCAAAAAGATCAAACTAAAGGCGAACAAAGGGCGCAAGAAAATCGTAGAAGCAGAAGGAATTCTGGAAAATACCTACCCAAACATTTTTGTGATTAAGCTGGATAAATCCAGCGCAATTAAAAGACTTTCCTACACCTACGCAGATATCCTGACCGAGACTGTAGAACTAACCATCGATAACAACCGCATTGGCACAGTAGGACTTTAGAGCTATGAAGCATCGTGAAAACGGTGCTTTTTTTAATGGCTCGCTCATAATTTTAAATGAGAGGGCGTGAAGCTGTGTTGAGCAGAAAAAGAAATCTTAGTCTAGGTTCCCGGGTTTTAAAAATAGGCGCCCGGGGTGCCGATGTGGGACAGCTGCAGCAAAAACTTAAAAGTTTCGGTTACGAGCCTGGTCCGGTTGATCATGTATTCGGCTATTTAACTCAGGAAGCGCTGGAGTTCTTTCAGCGGGATTATCGCCTCAGAATCGATGGCATTGCCGGCCGAGAAGTTTTTGAGCTGTTAAAGCAGGATAAGCTGCCGGTTACCCGGCGCGTGCATGTTGTTCAGCCGGGTGAAACTCTTGCGGAGATCGCTGGCAAATATCAAGTTGGGCCGGAGGCCTTTTTTGATCATCATCAGAAAACAATTTATCCTGGACTGCAGCTGGTTTTCTTTGACCGGGAAGTGTGGGGTGTGCATCCTTTTGATCTGCCCGGCAGCAGTTCTTTTGATACAAACCAAGACTTAATGACCGGAGTGTTTATTCCCATCAATCCAGAAGCAGGCATCCCGTCCCGGCTGAAATCAATTCCCGGTTCAAAAATAGCTCAGATCGAGTTTGCCAGCGAAGAGCTGGTCAGCACACACACCGTCTTAACCAAACGGAAAGTAAGGAAAAACTTTTTTAAGTTTATAAAAGAGGTTTCCGCTGTAACTGACGGGATCTATCTGGCTTGGGAGCAGATCTCTCGAGTAGATGGCTTCCGCTATTTGCGCTTTCTGCGGCGGTTAAAAAAGCAGCTGGGCAGCAAACGTCTGCTTATTGCCCTGACACTTAAGATGCCGCGCTGGAATCTGCTGGGCGGAATTGATTTTACCCAAGTGAGCCGCGCAGTAGATCAGGTTGTGATTAAGCTTGATACCTCTGATCCGAATTCGTTTGGAGTAGATAAAAATCGGTACGAGCACCTGATCCACCACATGCTCCACTCTGTTCCGGCTTATAAGATTCTGCTGTCAATTCCAGTTTGGGGCGCTGCCTGGAATCCCACGGAGCCTGCGGCGTGGGAGCGGCTCAGTCACAGTCAAGCTTTAACCAAAATTTTTCGGCATGGTGCCCGTCCCGATCGGGATGAGGAGGGCGCAGCGTTTTATCGGTATTTCTATCAAGGGGAAGAATGGCGGCTGCAGATCACATCCCTTGACCAGCTGAATGAAGTTATTGCTCTGGTCAACCGCTATAACTTAGCCGGAATTGTCCTCGATCGACTTGGGGAAGAGGATAAACGTTTGTGGCCTAAGCTGGCGTCTCATTTCTCGATTAGGAGAAAATTGTAAAAGCCTACCTAAAATGAAACATACTTCCCGGGGGTTGCTCATATATATAACTGAATTTCGGTGTAAACATAAGGGGGGAGAACACTTGGGTCTCAAAATAAAAGAGGAGATTTTACATGTTGAGAGTTTAGTAGGTGAGAATACAGCACAGACCGTGCTCCAGACCACACTGGACTTGTCCAGCTCAGCACCGAGTATTGGCAGAGTTGTGTGGGTAAAAGGCACAGCCGTGATCAGTGATGCAGCGGCAGCTTCGGATAAAGTTAATTTAGATGGATATATTGACTTAACTCTGATCTATGCCGCAGAGGATTTCGATGAAGGGCCTGCCAGTTATCAGGTGATTCCATACCGCCAGGCGATTGCTTTCAGCGATTATGTAGAAGTAATCGGTGCTGAAGAAGGCATGCGAGTCAGCACCAAAATCGACCTCTTGGGGATAGAGTGGGAGCTGCAGTCTGATCAGCGGGCTGTAAGTGTCGATGTGTTAGTGCAGTTAACAGCAGAGGTCAAACAGCAGTCCCGGATTCAGGCAGTTACCAGCGCGAGTGTAAAACCGCCTCGCAAACTGGCTGTGGATGACGGAGTGTTTACGGTTCGCTCACTGCTTAAACCAGTTTTCACTTCGTTGGGTGTAAACCAAGAACTAAGCCTGCCAGAATCGGCGGAACCGATTCATTTTATCTTAGACTGCCAGCCAAAGCCGATAATATTAGAGACCGTAATAAACCAGGAGCAGATTACTTTAACAGGCAATCTTAATGTCAATTTAATTTATCTTGATGAAAACGGCAGCATCCACTCCAATGCTTTTAAAAATGTGTTCCCGTTTACGGTTTCTGTTCCCAATGAAACAAAGATCACCGATCTAGCGGTTGAGCCGGAGGTCACAGCCGAGATCAAAACTGTCTTGAGCCCCTCCAGCGGCAGCTTTACCTTAACAGGCGATCTGCGCTTTAAAGTGGCTTTATTTGAGTCCAAGCAGGTTCGGATTGTGTTTGATCTTGCCGGCTCAGGCGGGTGCGTAGTGGAAACCAGGACTGAACCGGTAATGCTCGATCATTTGGTTAATGAAAAGACCCAGCAGGCGTCTGCTCAGGGTGTGCTTGAACTCAGCGGCAGCTACCCGCCAATTAGAGAGATTGTTGGCTCGGAAGGCAGAGTTGTCAACTATGATTTCCGTGTTGATGACGATAAAGTTTTTGTGGAAGGCTCGATCAGCCTTGAGTTTGCCTACCTAGCCCATATCGAAGATGAGCACAAGCCTCTGTACTGGGCAGCATTCAATAATGCGGTTCCATTCCAGCAGGTAATCGCCATTGGTGGTGTGCAGCCGGGTATGATTGCTGATTTAGAGATCGAAGTAACCGATCTAAATCTCGATCTGATTAACCGGGAAACAATTGAAGTAGATGTTACTTACCGCTCGCGGCTTAAGGTAACTGAACCGGTGCAGCGGGAGATTGTAGTGGAAGCAATTGAAGTGCCTCCCCTGGAGGAGGATCCGCCCACAGTTACCTATGTTTTTGTCAACGAAACCGACACCCTGTGGAAACTGTCTCGGCAGTACCACACTTCCCTGGAAGCGATTCTCGAAGCTAACTCTTGGCTGAGAGAAAGGGAGCAGATGCGGCTGCTGCCGCGAGATAAGCTCTGCATACCGCGGAAAGTTTGGTAAAAAAAATGGGTCACCGACTGACCCATTTTTAATTTACCAAAAAAGGGCAATACTAAACTAGATTTTGTTAAGGAGGATGAAGAGATGCTGGCACTAATTACAGCAGCAGTAGCTGGTATTGCCATGGCGGTTCAGGGTTCATTAAACACAGCGTTGAGTAAAAAGATCGGGGTGCTGTCTGGGACTTTTGTAGTCCAGTTGATCGGCACTGGATTTGCATTGCTTCTGTTATTATTTGGCCTGGGCAGCAGCCGCTGGCAGATGCTGTCTCAGGTTCCCTGGTATAACTACTTGGGAGGCGTTATCGGTGTTGGCATTGTGTACGGTGTTATTGCCAGCATAGATAAGGTGGGAGTGGCTGCAGCCACCACCGCAATCATTGTTGGCCAGGTATCGATGGCCGCCCTGGTTGATCATTTCGGCTGGTTTGGGCTGGAGGCAGTTCCTTTTAATTGGTGGAAAGGTATTGGTATAGTCTTGATGGCAGCCAGCGCTTGGATGCTTCTGCATAAATAGAATGCAGGAAAATTCCCCCATGTGCGGAATATTTCTATGGTAATGGGGTGAATTTATGGAAGCAATTGTCGTAAGAGCTCATGGCAAAATCAATTTAACCCTGGATGTGCTCAAAAGGCGCTGCGATGGTTACCATGAGATCCGCAGCATTATGCAGTCGATAGCTCTGGCTGATACGGTGGAGGTTGGTAAAGCCGATGCCGGAATCGATCTCAAGGTGAATATTAACTTTGCCAAACCCGAAGATAATCTAGCTTATCAAGCCGCCAAACTCTTTTTTGCTGCGGCCAAGATTGAGGGAGGAGCGAGCATCCGTTTGGAAAAACAGCTTCCCTTAGCAGCCGGTTTGGCAGGAGGCAGTGCCGATGCGGCAGCTGTGCTTTGGGCTTTAAATTATCTGCACGGCGAGCCATTTGTCCTTGAGGAACTGCAGTCCTTGGGGAAAAGGCTGGGAGCCGATGTCCCCTTCTGCCTGCAGGGTGGAACTCAGCTGGCGGAAGGAATTGGCGAGAAGTTAACTCCGCTTCCTCAGATACCCGAATATCATTTGGTTTTGGTGAAACCAGAGCAGTCGATCAGTACAAAGCAGGTTTATCAGGCTCTGGAGCCAAAGCATTTTGGAGATAATTACAGCCACAGAATGGTACAGGCATTACAGCATCAGCAGGACTTTACCGATTGCTTTGGCAATGTGATGGAGCAGGTCAGCATCGCATTTGTACCTGAGATCAAACTCTGGCGCGAGCGCATGCTGGATGCCGGTGCTTCCGCGAGTTTTATGTCTGGAAGCGGTCCTACGACCGTGGGCGTTTTTACCTCGTTGGTAAAGGCGGAGCAGTTTATCCGGAACTGGGAACACCAATGCTGGATGACTGTAACAAAGCCGTATAATCATGGGATTTCAGTCGTAAAGGAATAGAGGTGGCACATCAATGCGGGTGGATGCGATCGTCCTTGCAGGTGCGAAAAATGATGGGAAGCTGCAGGAAATCAGTTCTTGCCAGTACGAAGCACTGATTGAGATTAACAGCAAACCGATGCTCAGCTATGTGATCAGTGCTCTGAAAAAATCAGCGCAGATCGGAAAAATAGTTGTGATCGGATATCCTGAATTCCGGGATTACCTGGATGAGGATATTATCCTGCTGGAATGCGGCGAATCGCTGGTGGACAATATCGAAATCGGTATGGATTATTTAGGAGCGCGGAATCATGTGCTGGTGGTCACCTCTGATATTCCGATGCTGACTTGCGAGGCAGTAGATGATTTTATCAAGCGCTGTCAAGGCTATACTGAAGATTTATTTTACCCAATCGTAAGCAAAACCGCTAATGATCAAGTATATCCGGGTGTAAAGAGAACTTATGTTCAGCTTAAGGACGGTATTTATACAGGCGGGAACATGGTGTTGATGACGCCTGAGTTTATCCGGGATGCCCGGCATGTGATTCACCATGTAGTCAGACTGCGGAAAAAGCCGTTTCAAATTGTAAGGCTTTTGGGACTGCGATTTTTAATCAAGTTTGTGCTGCGGCGGTTGACCATTGCCGAAGTAGAGAGCCGGGTTCAGAACCTTTTTGGGATTAATGCTAAAGCAGTTATCACCGCTTATCCCCAGATCGGTACCGACGTTGATAAACCCACCGATTTGGAATTAGCCCAACGAGTTCTGCATCAAAACCAGATCAAGGAGGCATAGCATGCGGCGGAGCCAGCGAATCGCAGTCATTACCAAACTGCTGATTGATCATCCGAATCAAATATTTACCCTCAATGAAATTGCCACAGGGATCGGGTCCGCTAAATCTACAGTCAGTGAAGATTTAGCAGTTATTAAATCAGCGTTTGCCGAAATGAAACTGGGTAGGATTGAAACCATTACCGGCGCTGCCGGA
>FZPS01000088.1_pt193 | contig 34881 bp, 34 predicted proteins | sample 1817821 | NCBI WGS metagenome assembly FZPS01 (sample SAMEA104158645, study PRJEB21678) | metagenome | place: Germany | collected 2015-04-21
TTCGGTGGACAGCACAGGACAGAGCGATTCGGTGGACAGCGCAGGACAGAGCGATCCAGCCGGCAGTGCTGAGCTAAGCTATTCAGGTGGCAGCGCAGGACAGAGCGATTCGGTGGACAGCACAGCACAGAGCGATTCGGTGGACGGCGCAGGTCAGAGCGATTCGGCGGACAGTGTAGTGCTAAGCGATCCTGCCGGCAGTGCTGAGCTAAGCTATTCAGGTGGCAGCGCAGGACAGAGCGATGCGATCAAAAGCGTACAGACACGGCATTTTAATATGACATACATTTATTTCGGAGATCCGGCAGAATATACAGACCGCGTCTACAATACCCAGGGGGCGCTAGACAATGTCGCGCCCAGCTATTTCGACCTCAATAAGGACGGTACCCTCAGGCTGACAGGGGCCATCGACAGGGACTTCATCAATGCCATGCATGAAAGGGGCATCAAGGTGACGCCATTCCTGAGCAACCACTGGAATCAAGAGATAGGAAAGAAGGCACTGGATAATCGCGAGAATCTGGTTGAACAGATCGCAGAAGCCATTGAAGAATACGATCTGGACGGGGTGGATATCGACATCGAGAATGTGACTCATGCAGAGCGGGACAAATACACTGACTTCGTAAGAATGCTGAGGGAGAGGCTGCCTGCCGGCAAAAGCATTTCAGTGGCTGTTGCGGCCAACCCGTCCGGCAAGACGGAGGGCTGGCATGCGTCGTATGATCTTGCTGCGCTTTCACAGTATTGTGATTATCTCATGCTGATGACCTACGACCAGCATTATGAGAGGTTTGTGGAACCTTACGGGGGAGCCGGACCGGTGGCAGGATATCCCTTTGTTGAGGAGTCTGTAAAGGCTGCGCTGAAAGAAGTCCCGCCAGAAAAGCTGGTGCTTGGAATAGCTTTCTATGGAAGGCTCTGGAAGCGAGGTGCGCCATATGGTGGATATGGTATCAGCAACAAAACTGTTGAGAAGTTAATCAGGGAGTTCAGGGGTAATGTCGTTTTCGACGTTAAACAGGCTTCACCCAAGGCTGTGATAACAATAAAGCCGACAGACAGGAAGCCTGTCATATTCGGCGTTGAACTGGAGCCCGGCACATATGATATCTGGTATGAAAACGAAACGTCTATCAAGCGTAAACTGGAACTTGTGAGGAAATATGGCCTTAAAGGCACCGGAAGCTGGAGCCTCGGGCAGGAGACGAAAGAAACATGGGATTACTACTCGCTGTGGCTGGAGGGCATATATTTCAGCGACATACAGAGACATTGGGCAAAAGCACACATATCTGCGGCCGTACGGAATGGCTGGATGAAAGGAGTATCCGCGACCAGGTTCGAGCCGGATTCTCCGATGACCAGGGCACAGGCTGCCGTACTGCTTGTAAGGGTGCTGGATCCTGATATTTCTGCAGCAGACGCGGGTGATGAAGTAGCGGCAGGAGCAGAAGTTCAGGATGTACAGATGTTTGCTGATAAAACAGTTGAGGACTCTCCTGAGTCAAATGTCACGGCGGTTTCGGATGACTCCGCGTTCACAGATACTGCGGGACACTGGGCACAGAGGGAGATCGAAATAGCTGCGGAGGCCGGTATAATCAAAGGTGTGGGCAACAACAGATTTGAACCGGATAAGGTCCTTACCCGTGAACAGATGGCCGTACTTCTGGACAGGCTGTTGGACGATGGAAGCGGCAGTGGTTCTTATTCTCCTGTCAGCTTCACGGATGTGGATCCCTTTGAAGCATGGTCATACAGTGCCATATGCAGAATGACTGCCGCAGATCTCATCAAAGGTTTTCCCGACGGCACGTTCAGGCCCCGGGAGGCTATAAGTCGCGGACAGATGGCTGTTCTTATCGAAAGGGCAGCTCCTCACCTTGCCGAATCAAATGATGCTGTGTGGCTTGCCGGGTCAAGGGTGTCCTCGTATTGCCGGAACAGGGGAGCCTTTTGACATGCCGGGAGAGTGAAACTGATTTGCAGGTTAACTCCTGAAATACGAACGTTGAGCAGTTTCCACCGGTCGTATATGTATTTTGTATACAGTTGTTAAATTTTTAATTATCGAAAAGCTATGGCATACATGTCTTATAAATGATAGAATATTTAAGGTTATGACTTGTTTCCGGCGCGGATATCTTTTTTTGGAACTTGGATAGAAGTTGCTGACATCCGGGCTGTTGCAGGAGTCAGTGCTATTGTTTTGTGAGGTGATATGTTTGATCAGTGCTATAAGGCGATTCAAGGGCGGCGTAAATCCCGGACATCATAAAGAGACAGCCGGGCTTGAGACTGTAAAAATGCCGCTGCCTTCCAAAGTTATAATACCTATGCTCCAGCATATAGGTGCACCATGTGTGCCGTTGGTTAAAAAAGGAGACAGAGTGCTGGTGGGTCAGAAGATCGGGGATTCAGACAAGCTGATATCTTCACCCGTCCATTCCAGTGTATCCGGAACTGTTTCCGATGTGCGGGAAATGGTGTATTCCAACGGCATGGCGGTCACGGCAGTGGAAATAAAGCCTGACGGGCTTCAGGAGATACATGAAAGTGTTGTCCCGCCTGTTTGCACCGACAAGGAAAGCACAATAAGGGCGATAAGGGAATCGGGCATCGTTGGCCTTGGGGGCGCAGGCTTCCCGACCAGTGTCAAGCTCTCGCCACCGCCCGGCAGGACGATTGATGTGCTTGTGATAAACGGAGCTGAATGCGAGCCCTTCATAACATCGGATTACAGAGAAATGATGGAGAATCCGGAATACGTCATAGAAGGCACAAAAAAGGTCATGGAGATCACCGGTATCGGGAAAGCGTATATCGGTATCGAGAACAACAAGCAGGATGCCATCGATCTGCTGTCTTCTTATCTGACTGATTCAGACAACATAGAGGTTGTAAGCCTGCCAACCCGTTATCCGCAGGGCGGCGAGAAACAGCTGATATATGCTCTGACAGGGCGTAAGGTCCCGATGGGTAAGCTCCCGTCGGATGTAGGCGTGCTGGCGCAGAATACGACGACGGTCTCGTTCATTGCGCAGTATTTCAAAACAGGCATGCCACTGATCAAAAAGAAGGTCACTGTCGACGGCAGCGCTGTTTCGAACCCGATGAATGTCGAGGTCCTGATAGGCACACCGCTGAAGGAGGTTTTCGAATTCTGCGGCGGATTCTGTGATGAGCCCAGAAAGGTAATAATGGGCGGCCCGATGATGGGAGTGGCACAACATTCTCTGGAGGATCCCGTATTGAAGCAGACCAATGCGTTGCTGGCTTTTGGCGGCAGAGAAGCTGAACAGCCGAAGGAATCTGTATGCATACGCTGCGGCAAGTGTGTGTTTGTATGCCCGATGTCTCTGATGCCTTTGTATATAAATCTGAACGTAGTCAACGGGAGATTCGAGGAGACTGCCAAATACCATGTGAATGATTGTATAGAATGCGGCTGCTGTTCATTTGTATGCCCCGCATCCAGGAATCTGGTGCAGTCTGTGCGCATTGCCAAAGCGGAGCTCAGAAAAATAGCAGCAAGGAAGCAGGGAGGGAAGAACTAGATGGAGATAAACCTTTTAGCAGGTTCATCACCACATATCAGACGTGGTGTGACCACGCAGGGAATAATGAGAGACGTGATCATAGCATTGCTGCCTGCGGCTCTTTGCTCAGTCATATTCTTCAAGGTACAGGCCGCCATGCTCATACTCGTGACTGTTGTTTCATGTGTGGCTGCTGAATATGCCTGGTGCAGGCTGACCAAAAAGGAAAATACATTGACGGATCTCAGTGCAGTAGTGACAGGTTTGCTTCTGGCATTCAACCTGCCGCCGGCATTACCGCCGTGGATCGCTGCCATAGGGGGCGTTTTTGCCATCATTATAGTAAAACAGCTATTCGGAGGACTTGGTCATAACTTCGTCAATCCGGCACTTGCTGCAAGAGCATTTATGGTGGCATCCTGGCCGGTCCAGATGACCTCATGGCAGGAGCCTGGATGGGATGCTGTAAGTACGGCAACGCCACTGGCTGTCATGAAGAGCGGTGAAGCAGCCGGGCAGTTGCCTGAGCTCTGGGATATGTTCCTTGGCAATACAGGGGGATGTATTGGTGAAACATCAGTACTGGCACTCCTTATAGGCGCTGTATATCTCCTGGTGAAAAGGGTGATATCTCCGGAACTGCCTCTTGTATTCATCGGTACAGTCGGGTTCATGACCTGGATGCTGGGTGGCAGTGAAGGTCTGTTCACCGGGGATTTTGTTTATCATATATTTGCAGGAGGACTTATACTGGGTGCTTTCTTTATGGCCACTGACTACACGACTTCCCCTGTTACGTTCAGAGGAAGGATCGTGATGGGGATCGGCTGCGGGCTTCTTACATCCATTATCAGATTGTATGGAGGATACCCTGAAGGCGTGTCGTATTCCATACTCCTGATGAACCTTGTGGTGCCGATTATCGACAGATATATGATCCCTGAGAGCTTTGGAGGGGGTGCCGTGAAAAATGCGTGATGAAAAGCGCGAACTGATGTATGAGAATGTGCGCGAAGCAATTCATGAGGATATGAACGAGGAAACGCGGGAGGAAATGCGCGAAGAAGCAAATGAAGATGCACATGGGACGGTTAGCGAAGAAGTGCATGAAGATGCGCATGGAATAACCACTGAAAAAGAAGATGAAGAAATGTCTGATGAAACGCGTAGAAAAAGGCGTGGTATAAATGGAATAATCAGCGAAGAGATGCGTGAAATGCTGAACCCCGCATTGAGACTTTTCATAATCTGCCTGGCTACGGCATTGTGCCTGGCATTGGTGAACGACATGACGAAGGGTACCATCGAACTACGCAATCAGCAGGAAGCAGAAGAGCAACGGATGCAAGTCATGACAGCTGCGGACAGCTTCGAAAAGCTCGAAGGCTGGGAGGATCAGGACGAATCAGGTCTTGTGAAAGAGGTCTATGCAGCACTCAGCGGGGATGAGCTGATTGGTTATGTGTTCGCGACCATATCGCCCGGCTATGGCGGCGATATAGCTGTGACCGTAGGTGTCGGGAACGACAGCACCATAACCGGGATAAAGGTAGGCGAAAACCAGGAAACACCGGGTTTGGGGAGCAAGATAGCTGACGAGAAATTCACCGTGCAATATGAAGGAAAGGATATAGCTGGTGAAATAAAGATAGTTACGAAGCCGGTATCGGCGGAGGATGAAATACAGGCAGTCAGTGGTGCAACGGTAAGTACGAGGGCTGTGAACAGCGCTGTGCAGGCTTCCGCGGATCTTGGCATGAAGCTTTTGCAGCAGAATGGAGGCGGTGGAAAATGAAATTGTTCAAAATATTCAAAAGCGGCATTATAGATGACAACCCGACATTCCGCCTTGTGTTGGGAACATGTCCTACGCTGGCCATAACGACATCAGCAGTGAACGGCATAGGCATGGGACTTGCTACCACAGCGGTACTGATCGGTTCCAACGTAGTTATTTCACTTCTCAGGAAATTCATACCGAACAAGGTCAGGATACCGGCGTTTGTCACTGTTATTGCCGGATTCGTCACCATAGTGCAGATGCTCCTGAAGGCGTATGTTCCGTCGCTTGATAAGGCGCTGGGCATATATATCCCGCTCATCGTCGTCAACTGCATAATCATGGCCAGAGCGGAATCATTTGCTTCAAAAAATCCTGTGCTGGATTCAGCCATCGACGGACTCGGCATGGGTATAGGCTTTACACTTGCCATCACTGTGATCGGTGCGATAAGGGAGATACTCGGGAATGGCAGCATATTCAATGTGCAGTTGCTGGGAGAATCAGCAAGCCCTGCACTGGCAATGATCCTTCCGCCGGGTGGCTTCCTGGTATATGGTCTTGCCATTGGAGTGGTCAATCTTTTGACTAACAGACAGGTACCGGTTCCCGCCTGTGGTACTCCTGAAGCCGGATGTGAGGCTTGTCCGGGCAACTGCAACCTGAATGCTGAAGAGAAGGAGGGTCAGGCATAATGCTTGCAAGCATACTGATAGCATTTGTTTCAGCTGTTTTCATAAATAACTTTGTAGTGGTCAAGTTCCTCGGGATATGTCCGTTCCTTGGAGTATCGAAGAATATCAGGACAGCGGCAGGTATGGGTGTAGCGGTCATATTTGTTATGACATTTGCATCGTCAGCAACATGGGCGGTCCAGGAATTTTTGTTAAAACCGCTGGGGTTGGATTATCTGCAGACCATAGCCTTTATCCTTGTGATTGCAGCACTGGTGCAGTTGGTGGAAATGGTGCTGCAAAAAACGAGTGAACCGCTTTATAAGGCACTGGGCGTTTACCTGCCTCTTATCACGACAAACTGTGCTGTACTCGGCGTATGCATACTCAACCTCGAAATACAGGGGAATGCCAGGTTCCTGATGTCTACACTGAACGGCGCTTTCTCCGGGGTGGGCTTCACACTGGCGATAGTATTGTTCGCCGGTATCAGGGAACGCCTTGAGACTGCCGATGTGCCCAAATGCCTTGAAGGTTTCCCGATATCGCTGATTGCTGCATCTTTGGTATCACTGGCGTTTTTCGGGTTCAAGGGATTGTTCCAGGGCTTGATATGAAGGGTCTGACAGACGAATGATCGGAGACCGGCATGGGAGATTCAACGCCGGACGTATGAAGGATTGAAAGACAGAGGGTTAAGATGCGAAAGGCCGGTTAGATGAAGACAGAAAGCCGGTATGGGAGTTTTAAAGTGCCGGGCAGATGAAGATTTTAAACCGGTATGAAAGATTTAAAATCCCGGAGGGGTGAAAATGGTAGAGATCATATTTGCAGTATTGATAATAAGCGGCCTCGGACTGATATTCGGAATAGGCCTGTCATATGCATCCAAGGTGTTTGCGGTACAAGTGGACGAAAGAGTGGAACAGATAAGAGAAGTGCTCCCGGGAGCCAACTGCGGCGCATGTGGTTATTCGGGATGCGACGGCTATGCCAGTGCAGTGGTGTCAGGCGAGGCTGATACCAATGGCTGTCCTGTCGGCGGCAATGCAGTGGAGAAAATGATCGCCGATATCATGGGAGTAGAGCCTGAAGGTATAAAGAGAACTGCAGCCAGAGTTCTGTGTAACGGGCGCCAGAGTGTGAGCAAGGAGAAATACGAGTACCAGGGTATAGACACCTGCGCTGCTGCCGCTATGGTCTATGGCGGACACAAGGCTTGTGTATACGGTTGTCTCGGACACGGCGACTGCGTCAGGGCGTGTCCTTTCGATGCCATCATCATAGTTGGCGGGATCGCGAGAGTCATCGAGGACCGCTGCAGAGCGTGTGGCAAATGTGTACTGGCTTGTCCCAAAAATCTGATTGAGCTCATAGACAAGACAAAGAAGTATTCAGTCATGTGCAGATCCAGAGACAAGGGAGCTTTGACCAGAAGCAACTGCCAGGTAGGCTGCATAGGGTGCAGGCGCTGCGTCAAGGCGTGCCCGCAGCAGGCGATATATATGGAGCACGAAACACTTGCGAGGATCGATTACAGCAAGTGCGACAACTGCGGCGAGTGCACAAAGGTATGCCCGACGATGGCTATCAGGGTCATGGACTTCGATGATTGACGAGGAGTTTGGCGGTCATTAAGATCCCTGATTATGTACCTTTTCGCAGGAAGAGCTGCGTGTTGTCCGGATCGGCAAAACACCTGGAATTTTACGCACTCTGATGCAGTTTACATGTTTTGCTACGATCAAATATGATTAAAACTAAATAAAAGACAGTTCGCGACCATCCTGTCTATAAACAAAACTACGGAATTCTCTGTGTCGGCTTCCGGGCCAAAACTGCGGAAAACTCCGGATGGACTTCCAGGCCAAATCGCGGAACGCTCCGGATGGACTTCCAGGTAAAACCGCGGGACACTCCGGATAGACTTCCAGACCAGGACTACGGAATACTCCGGATAGGCTCAAGGGCACAACTGCTGGAAGCTTCGTAAAGGATTCAGGCCGACACGGTTAAGATTGTTTAGAAGGGACGGGTACGTCCCTTTTTTGTGTGGCGAGTCCGGCTAAGCTGGTCCACACTTGCCGGAGAAAGTCTGTTATGGGGATTGACAGCGCCAACCCTTAGCCAAGGGCAAGGGACGACCGGCAATACGAAGGTGGACGGCTGGGGTGAAACAGAAGTAAAATCACCTGAAATAACCAGACAGAATAGGAAGGCACCGGTAGAACAGGACTGGACAGGACAGGAAAACAAGACAGAATGGCACGATGGTGAAATCGAGCGGAATAATCAGCAGAATTCAAAAATAACTGGAGGGAAACATATATTTATGAGAAAAAAACCATTGAACACAACAACATATATAAGGTACATCGCAGAGGCTGCTGTAATAGCCGCCCTGTATGCAGTGCTGACGATAGTGATTCCGGGCGGGTCAGGCCAGATACAGGTGAGGGTGGCAGAGGCACTGACAGTGCTGCCTTTCTTTACGCCTGCAGCAATACCCGGCCTTTTCGCAGGCTGTCTGCTGGCTAACCTGGTAACCACTTCGGCAGGCATCTACGATATTATATTTGGGAGCCTGGCGACGCTCCTTGCAGCATTTTTGACAAGCAGGATGCCTTCAAAGCAACTTGCACCGCTGCCGCCTGTCGTGATAAATGCCATAGCTGTGGCATTCATACTCAATGCCACGATTAAAGCACCTCTGCTGATAACCATGGGATTTGTGGCACTGGGCGAATTGATAGCCTGCTACGGGCTCGGATATCCCCTCATGCTCTTTCTCGAGAAGCGGGGCGGAAGCATTCTGGGGAAGTAGTTGTTTTTGCTTGACACATAAACAGTGATATACTATCATATATCTATAACAAAATAAATCTGGGGAGCTGGAATAAATCCGGCTGAGAGGGAACTGTATTGTTCCGACCCATTAAACCTGAGACGGATAATGCCGGCGGAGGGAGTATAGCGAAGTTTGCATTTTGATTGATATACCCTCTGTCTGTACCAGGCAGGGGGTTTTATTTTCCGGCAATGGAATGCCGGCCTGTACAGGCGAGACATAACAGCTATCCCGATAATCTTTTCTCAGGTGGGGTCGGGCAAATCCGACTCTCAGATCAGCGAATCATATATTGCAGTTGTGCGCAAACTGACATGTGTGATGGTTGTCCGCGTCCTCAGAGTCCAGGCAGGAAAATACTTATCAGGGAGGTCAATATGAAAAAGCAAAATACATGGATGTTGGTGGAAGCAGGTATGATGATCGCGTTGGCGGTCATACTCGGAGAGTTTGTCAAGATATTCGAAATGCCCATGGGAGGCTCAGTAACACTTGGCGGAATGGTGCCATTGTTCCTGTTCGCATTCAGGTGGGGTGGAAAACAGGGCATGATTGCAGGTGCGGTCTACGGTCTGCTGGATCTTGTGATAGGATACTATTCGATGCACCCTGTAGCCCTTATACTTGATTATCCGCTTGCATTTGCGATGATAGGTCTTGCAGGCTTCTTCAGAAGGACGACCACTGGCTATATCGGCGGTATTATTACGAGTGTGTTTGCGCGTTTCCTCTGCCATGTTGTTTCAGGTGTCATATTCTATGCCAGTTATGCACCGGAGGGGCAGGCGCCGCTTGTTTACTCGATACTGTACAATGGCACGTTCCTTGGTCCGGAATTGGTCATCACAGTCGTCCTTTCGCTGGTGATACTGAAATTTGCCCGTCTGCCGGAGCCGAAAGTAGCTGGGTGAATCGATCCTGAAGGGCTAATAAAGTCTTCCGGGCTGCAGAGCAGTTTATGAAGCTGTTTAATGGAAATGACAGGGTCAGGTTAAGAAAAGTTAACGGAGCCAGGTCAGGAAGAACGGATAAGGCCAGCTTGGGATGAACTGATAAAGTCAACTTAAGAGAATCGTATGAGCAGATAAAAACCACCTGCTGATGTTATCTTCATCAACAGGTGGTTTTCTGGTGGGCGTTATAGGACTCGAACCTATGACTTTCACCACGTCAAGATGACACTCTACCAGCTGAGTTAAACGCCCGGATCCTTATCACTGTGCTCAATTGAGAGCAATTCTATTTTAAGTCCTTTAAAGTATAATGTCAAGTGTCTTGAGTGGGAAAACTCAGGAATTATATCTCAAATGTACGAGGACAGGCTTACCAATGCAAGATATGATGGCGCACGAGCGTATTCGTGCGAGGTAAAAGGGAGAGAAGGTATGCTATGACGGTGAGAAGCTACGCAGACATATTCGTACAAGGCGCAGCGGTGTGCGAATCCACTCAGGCAAGACCCGGATTCAAAGCTCAGATCCAAAGCATAGATGCAACATGTACACATAAGGTGCAAAGCATACTGATGTGAGCTGATAAAGCACACAGGCGTACTGGTATCAGTAAAGCCTGCACACCGATATGGCTACAGTGCATCTTTGCATATTACAGACGCAATGCCGTCAGCAAAATAAGGCTGATTTTTTGGCCGGAAAGGTATTAACTATCTTAATACAAACATTTTCACATTACCCGCGAACAGACTCTACCAAAGCTCCATCCTTACTGTCTTGCACCTGGGACATCCGAATAAATAAGCCTCATCCAGATTGCCTTCGCTGTCCTTGCGGTGGAAAGTATTTATCAGTTTGATGAACGGTTCATCTCCGTCGCTGATGAGCTTGTTTTCTTCGGATGACAAATCGGGTTCCTTATACCTGTAGCCACATACTGAACACTTCATAGCAGACTCCCTCCAATGCAGTTGATGGAGCGGGCGGATAAATACCAGTCCCACTCTATCTATAATAATTACATATACTGATGATTTATTCAACATCAGATGTTTGACATCCGGGATAAATAGCTTAATAATTGTCTTAAGGAATGAAACAGGTACAGTGCATGCGTATCGGATTGCATTGGGTATTTAGAACTCCTTTTTCCTGACAGCGGGGATACAGGCAGTAGAACGCAGGCAGTGGCGATACAGGCGGCCAGATTCAGGGCTGGACTAAGTATATGCTTGCTGAGAGGCAGACATGGAATGTCTCACTGTTAAAAATCGGGCATTGCTCGCTCTGTGTCCTGTATTATCCGGCATGAAAATAGCATTCTTTTTCCTGAAAGGAGGTTGCGGGACTTTTGGATCAGAAAAAAACGGGCGCTTTCATTAAAAGCTCAGGAATGAAAAGAACTTCACCCAGGAAAAACTTGCTGAACAGTTCAGTGTATCCCGGAGGACTGTTTCACGATGGGAAACCGGAAGCAATATGCCTGATCTTGATGTTCTGATAGAGATGGCTGATTTCTTTGATGTGGATCTTCGCGAACTGTTGGATGGAGAAAGGAGAAATGGAAAAATGGACAAAGAGTTGAAGGATACTGTTTTGAAGGTTGCTGATTACAGCAACAGCGAAAAAAAGAGGATAACCAGAATTGTGCGCGTGTATTTTGTTGCAGGGATAATAGCTTCAATAGTCAATGCTTTATTAAATTTCTTCGAATTGCCGGAGACATTCTGGGTCGGCTTTGCAAAGGGTTCAACCTTCGGATTGGTTTTTGTCGTAATGGCTATGGGATTACTATACACAAGCGGATACATGGCAAAGCTGGTTTCTGCCAGGAAGCGGCATTTTGACGGTGAATAAACCGCAGCCTTCAGGTGCGGCACCTGGAAACTTATTCTACGAATTTGTCTCCGAGTATCGTGCCTGGTACCGATTACAAGTTTTTCTGCAGCTATGAGTCGTTTCCTGAAGCTAAAACAATTGGTTGCAGATAGCAAGGAAGGATAAAGTGATCAATGAATAAAGAATGGTCAGAGAAGAACAGGCAAATCCAGATTCTGCTTGGTAAAGAAACTACATACAAGGAAGGAATAAAGTTGCTCATAGAGCTCCGGAAGGAATTGTTTAAACAGGTTTCACAGATCGTGAATGGGTATCCTGTTGAGGCGTTTTATCAGATGCCCTTTGCAAATGCGAAAGGTTATCACAGTAAGACGCTCTCATATTCGATCTGGCACATTTTTCGAATCGAGGATATTGTGACGCATACTTTGATTGCAAAGGATGAGCAAATATTTGTAACTGGCGATTATCAGAGAAAAATCGGCTCACCGATCATTACAACTGGCAATGAGTTACAGGGACAAGAGATCGCGGAATTTTCAAAGAAACTGAATACCAGGGCTTTATATGAATATGCGAAAGAAGTTATGCTTTCTACCAACTCAATTCTCTCAAATCTGCAGTATTCACAGATGAAGACAAGGTATTCGGATGCTGATAAGAAAAGACTTGCAGAATCTGGTCATGTCAGTATGGATGAAAATGCTCGCTGGCTTATCGATTACTGGTGCGGTAAGGATATTTGCGGCTTGATAAAAATGCCATTCAGCAGGCATTGGATAATGCATATTGAGGCGATGCGCAGAATCAAAAATAAGTTATGCAAAAATGCTCGTAAGGGTGTGGATCCTGTAGCATACTGTGGACTTTCCTGTAATCACTGCTTTTTAGGTGAATGGTGTGGTTCCTGCAGGACGGAGTATAATGCCTGTTCCTTTGCAACAGAATACGAGGATAAAAGTTGTCCTAATGTGGTTTGTTGCATGGAAAAGAATATAGATGGATGCTATGAATGTGCAGATCTGGAGGACTGTACAAAAGGCTTTTATGTGCCGGATAATGATGGAGCAGCTTCAGCTAAGGCGCAAGCTATGTTTATAAGGAAACATGGGAAGAAAGCGTCTCTTAAGGCGCATGATAAGCTTCATGAGAGGTTTGATTTTGCCAAAACTCAGGAGATACTGGGGCAGGATATGCGTGAAGGATTGAGGATACTGGAGAATGAATATAATAAATGAATCAATACTATTACCCGTAGCTATTCAACAGCAGTTTGCCGGATATTAGAGTAAGAGGTTTCCGTAACATTTGAGAATACCAGGTTTGATAGCTGATGTAACATAAAATCAATAATTCGACTTGTTTTGCCTTTTAAGGGCGTTGCAGATGGTAGCTTTTTGCTGTTATAATCCACTAATGCGGGGAGGTTTTTTGTGCGAAGAGCATTCTATAGACAAAAACGAATTTCTTCGCAGGAGCAAATGGGAGTACATTAAGGGAGGGAAAGCTTTGGCTGACTTTTATAAAATGACATTTACTTTTAAGAATAATTTCGTTGAAGATAAAGAGGAGACTTTATTTGACTATCTGTCCACTCTATATAAAAATGGTCAGACATATAGTGACTATCAGCTGGTAAAAAAGGATCATACATACGTTGCCTACCTTACAGTTCCTGATAAGAATGCCCTTGACCCCCGATTCAATAGTACCTTCACGAATAAATATCTGCACGATATTGAAACAGAACTTGAGCATTTAGGAGAAAATATTGTTACAGGTGAGAGTTGTTGTTGTAACGAGCCTTCCTGGTATATGCTTTACACCGATTTTACTTCAAATGAAAGTCCAATAGTATGCGGAGATTGCGGGCACGGGATACCTTTGTATAAAGTACAGCACATAATGGGAGAAGAAGGACATTTCAGCATTTTAAGCTGGCAAAAAGTATATAAAAGCATTGATAATATTTGGATATACTGCCTGTCAGACAGATTTTCAAAAAGGCAATTAAGTGATCCGGATTCGCAATTATCAAGAATCGGAATGGATATTTGCGCAGAGCTTGAAAAGGTCTTGAAAAAGCCGGTATACTATTTTTTATACCAACCGGGTAAAATGACCGAAAACTGCCCGAAATGCGGGGGAAAGTGGAAATGTTCGGATCGGACAGAAACAGTTGATTTTATTTGTAACGATTGCAGACTTGCAACGGATGACCCGACCAAATGAGCATAAGGGAAACTGCATTCTCGCTAGTAATAAAAGCGGACCTGCTTACTGAAATTCGGAGGACCTTTTATATATGTTATTTCCTTATTGACACAAAACAGGAAAATTGTTACAATACGGGGAATAGTACTGTTAATAAAGCTTATTCGGAATCAGACCAGAAGAAAGTTAAGGAGTGTCTGAAGACACCGGATGTATAGTTGTGGTTGAGAGCATATCAAAAGGTGAAGTGATATTCGTGACTATCTGAATACCCATCCTGATGCAGTCGGTGGATACAATGAATTAAAGCTGTCGCTGTTCGAAAAGTACCCAAAAGATCGGAATAAATATACTGAATGCAAAACTGATTTTATAATGAACATAGTGCAATTGGCAAAAGAACAGATGAAATAAAAAAAGAGACCCTGGATATGGATATTAAACTTTTTGACAAGTCTGATGAGCAATATGTCAAAGAGGCGGCAAACTTGCTGGCAGCCTGCTTTCCGCATGCATACAGCAATTGTGCCTTTGAGGAAATGAACGTTATACTGGATGAAGAACGGGTTGCTGTTATGGCTGTAGAGGGCAGCCATCTGATAGGCTTTGCCGGAGCTATTCCACAGTATGGAGTTACGGGGTGGGAGCTTCACCCGCTTGTTGTGAATGAAGCTTACCGCAGCAAAGGTATAGGTTCACAGCTTGTTTACGCACTTGAAAAAGAGGTTGCGGCGCGAGGCGGTATTGTAATGTATCTGGGTACAGATGATGAGTTCGGCAAAACTACGTTGTCTGGCATCGACTTGTTTGATGGCCTTTTTGAAAAAATACAGAGTATTAGAAATCTTGAAAATCATCCATATGAATTCTATCAAAAAATAGGATACAAAATCGTTGGGGTCATCCCGGATGCAAACGGATATGGCAAGCCTGATATCTGGATGGCAAAGAGGATATGAGTAATTCCATACACATTACTTTACCTGTCTCAATTGGTTGGACATGTAAAGGCTGATATTTTAAAGGGGGCGAACATACATTGACAAGAATTAGTCGGATCAAAAAAAGTAAAGCAGTTTCAGTTATTATTGTATGCTCAATTTTTCTATTCATGGTGACCGGATGCAAATATACAGACAAAACGCTCAAAACGACACCTTATGACATGGCAGCGCCGGCAAACATGGTCATTGCAGGGACAAAGCCGTAAATGCCATGTCACCACCGGGGAGTGCACAGAGAGCTACAGGTTGGAAAGGTTCAGTTCTGATAAAACGGCAAAGACAGCATGCATGAGCAAAGCTCATTTCACCAAGCACAGCCTATGAAAACCTCGTCTCTTAGTTTATACTGGAGTCGAGGTGAGTACAATGGACACAAAAAGAAAAAAGGAACTTTTAGCGGCATACAAACACAGACGCCCGGAAATGGGTGTAATATCATATAGCTGCAGAGAAACCGGAGAGGTGTTTTTGGGGATATCCAAAGACACAAAATCAGACTTCAACAGCACTAATATGAAATTGACAGCCAACCTGCACCCCAACAGACGATTGCAGGAACTGTGGAACAAATATGGATCAGAAGGCTTTGAGCTATCAGTTGTTAAAGTGCTGAAGTATGATGATCCGAATGAAGATCATACAAAAAAATTAGAAAGTCTGAGGGAGCAGTGCCTTGCTGCTGATCCAAATGCACAGAAGATATGGCGGTGAAATAGAAGCAGATAAAAACGGTGAAATAAGCATGATAAAGAAAAGGATATCCTGTATCGGCCGATAATGTAAAACATCTCACAACAAAGGTACCAGGCGCCCGGGTTTTGTACCCTACATATGGTATCTCCTGCGGTATTCCCTTGGGGAAACTCCCTTGCATTTCCTGAACAGCTTTGAAAAAAGCAAGGGGTCGTCGTAACCCACAGACCGGGAAATGTCTCCGATCGACAGGGTCTCGTTCTTCATCAGTTCACAGGCCTTGTCCATACGGTAGTTTTTCAGATAATTCTGCAGAGATGTGCTGAGCTGCTCTTTGAAAATGCTGCCGAGATAGCTCCTGTCAAGGCCGATGCTGCGTGCGAGCTCGGAAATGGTCATTTTTCTTGAATAATTCATCTCTATGTATTCGATGGCTTTCCTTACATATGCTTCCTTCCTCGAGCCGGCTGAGTCGATGTATCTGCCACTGCCATTCTGCTCGATCAGTTGTGAAAAGAACAGGTACAAATAACCAAGCAGACGGATCTCACGCCCTTTCACCAGCTTCTTCGCTTCGACCATTTCCTTGAAACAATCGTTTATATATTCGTCGTCGCCAGTGGAGAAAACGGGGTTTTCCGCCGTCAGTCCTGCGCTTTTCAGATAACTTTCCGCTTTCAGCCCGTGGAAACCTACCCAGGAATAATTCCACGGATCTTCCATATCCGCCTGATAATATGTGACAACATTCGGACAGATCAGGAACCCCTGTCCTTCAGAAAGATGGTAAACCCTATCACCTACACAGAACTGTCCCCGACCGCTGTGGATATAGTGGATGAGGAAGTGGTCCCGTACAGCGGGCCCGTAGTAATGACCGGGGGCGCAGACCTCAGTACCGCATTGATACATATTCAAATCTGTGTGATTCAGGCTATGAATGACTATATACTTCTGTTTCATTCCACACCCTCTCTTTCTCACCAAGCATTATAACATATTTAACTAGCATGTTTCCATTGGCTGCAAAAATATTGTGTTATAAAATAATGGTGGAAGGTTCTGCCTTCAGACGCTTATTAATCTAATAAGTATCTGAGTGTAGTGCCTGGCATCCAACAATAACTGAAAGGAGTTTTCCCATGAAAAAGATAGCCTTTATCGGAGCCGGCAGTTTTGGCTTCACAAGATCCCTTGTCAGAGACATCTTATCATTCCCGGCCCTGGCGGATTCTGAGATAGCACTGATGGATATCGATCCGGAGCGACTTGCAGCAATCAGGAAGGCTGTGGACAAGATAGTTGCTGCCGGGAATTATCAGGCAAAGGTGATAGCTACCACCGACAGGGTTGAAGCGCTGAAGGGTGCGGATGGAGTGGTTTGTACGATCCTGGCAGGTGGAGTGGATGTCTGGCGGCATGATATCGAGATCCCGAAAAAATACGGAGTGGACATAAATGTCGGAGATACCAGGGGACCGGCAGGGATATTCAGGGCATTGAGGACTATACCTGTCATGCTGGATATCTGCAAGGATATAGAGCGCTATTGTCCCGATGCCATATTCCTCAATTACACCAATCCCATGGCAATGCTGTGCAGAGCGATGCAAAGCGAAAGTAATGTGACGGTAACGGGCTTATGCCACAGCGTCCAGGGCACAGCGGCCATGCTGGCAAGATGGATCGGCGCGCCGATGGATGAGATCACTTACCTTTGTGCCGGCATAAACCATCAGGCATTCTACCTGGAATACAAGTGGAACGGCAAAGATGCATACCCGCTGCTCAGAAAGGCGGTCACGGAAAACCAGGATATATACAACGAAGAAATAGTAAGAAATGAGATGTTTCTGCACCTGGACTACTATGTCACTGAATCGAGTGGACATAATTCGGAGTATAATGCATGGTTCAGAAAGAGGCCCGATCTGATAGAAAAATATTGTATCCACGGAACGGGCTGGAACCCGGGCGAATACGCTTTCATACTGAATGAATATCTTGGCCGTGAGCACACCTGGAAAAAGGAAATCGACGACTGGCTCGCAGAGGAAACTGTAGACCTGAACAGAGGCGGTGAATACGCGGCATACATATTCAATGCGACCATAGGCGACGGAACCATGTTCGAATTCAACGGAAACGTGCGGAATTTCGGACTCATCGACAACCTGCCCGAGGGCTGCTGTGTCGAGGTACCAGTACTGGCTTCAAAAAGGGGCCTGGATCCGATCCATGTAGGTCCGATGCCGGATCATCTGGCAGTATTGCTGAATACCAGTGCCCGCTGTGAAGAGCTGGCGGTGGAGGGGGCCATCACGGGAGACCCGCGCAAGGTATTCCATGCTGTCTGCTTCGATCCGCTGACATCTGCTGTCCTGAGCCTTGATGAAATCAAACAGATGGTGGATGAGATGTTCGAGGCAAACCGCGACTGGCTGCCACAATTCAAACACTTTAAATAATTATTGGATGCCGGGCACGTCGCCCGGACACTTATTGCAGATCAAGATACCGATACGTGTCCGGGTGTAGTGCCTGGTACGCTTTTCATCTTACTGTTTATGTATTAGAATGAAACTTATGAGGCACTCTTAGTTCAAAGCCAAAGGAGGAACGCATATGGCAGAATTACGCTGGCATCCGCTTATAAAGGACTGGGTAATGATCGCATCACACAGACAGAACAGGCCTCAGATGCCGAAGGACTGGTGTCCTTTTTGCCCCGGTTCAGGGAGAGTACCGGATGACTATGAAGTATACAAGTATGATAACGACTTTCCGGCGCTGATGCTGCAGCCGCCCGTTCCCGATGATGTGGCCACTGACCTGTACAAAACAGCTGAAGCCTACGGCAAGTGCGAGGTCATACTTTTTTCTCCGGAACACACGTCGTCATTCCATCAGTTTTCAGTGGAGCACATAGTCAAAATCATCGACTTATGGACAGAGCGTTTTGTTGACTTGCGCAAGGATGAAAGGATCAAATATATATTCATATTCGAAAACAGGGGTGAAATGGTGGGTGTCACGATGCCTCACCCTCACGGACAGATTTATGGTTATCCCTTCGTACCAAAGAAGCTTGAATTGGAGCTGGAGGCCTGCAGGGAACACCATGAGGCCAACGGTACATGTCTTATCTGCGATATGCTGAAGGATGAAATCAAAGCGGGCGACAGGATCATCTTTGAAAACGACGATTTTATAGTCTTTCTGCCCTTTTTCACTGAATACCCTTACGGCATGTATATCGCAAGCAAGAACCACAAGCAGAATCTCACCCAGTTCAGCGAAAGAGAAAAGATGAATCTGGCGAGAGCCCTGAAGGAAACGACAGGGACTCTGGACTCACTGTTCGGGTTCCCGTTCCCGTATATGATGTGCATGCACCAGGACCCTGTAAACAGCGGTGATGTGAGCGATTATTATCATTTTCATATAGAGTTTTTCCCGCCGATGCGTTCATCGAACAAGCAAAAATTCAACGCCTCCAGTGAGACAGGGGCATGGGCGCATGCAAATCCTACGAAACCTGAGGAGAAGGCGGAGGAGCTCAGAGAGGCACACCAGAGGTTCATAAGCGGCCAATAGTGACCATGAGCGGGGGAAAGCGGCTGTGGGCGGCCAGAATCAGCCAAAACGACTATAAATGGTCGAAAAGGCGAAAAGCAGCCCAAAGCTGTCATAAACGGCCGAAAGAGGCGGTAATAATCAAATGCGCCGGACAACAGCAGAAGACTCCGTGAACAGAGCTCTATAACATATGGATATGATTCGGAAAGAGGTGTCGTTATGACTATAGCAGATCTTAAAAAGAAGTTCATCGAAATCTACGGCGGGACGGAGGAAGGCATCAGAATCTTCACATCGCCCGGGCGTGTCAATCTGATCGGCGAGCATACCGATTATAACGGGGGATACGTTTTCCCGGCAGCACTGACGCTGAGTTCTACTGTAATTGCCAGACCAAGGGCAGACAGGATGATGAACATGATCGCCACCGATCTCGGCATACAGGTCGAGGGTTCGCTGGACAGGCTTGATGAGTACAAAGCGTTGAAATGGGGCAACTATCAGTATGGTGTGGCTGACGAACTTCAAAAGGCGGGGTACAGGCTGATCGGCTGTGATCTCCTGTATCACGATACTGTGCCGCTGGGAGCCGGGCTTTCATCATCTGCAGCCATAGAGGTAGCGACAGCTGTGACATTGGTATCACTTGGTAATACAGCTTTCAATGTGGAAAGGCCCATTGATATGATCGAGATGGCCCTGATAAGTCAGAAGGCAGAAAACAACTACGTTGGGGTCAATTGCGGGATAATGGATCAGTTCGCATCTGCGATGGGGAAGAAGGATCATGCCATATTCCTCAACTGCAGAGATCTGAGCTACAAGCATGTGCCGCTGAATCTTAAAGGGTACAGCATAGTTATCGCGAATACCAACAAGAAGAGGGGACTGGCTGATTCCAAGTACAATGAGAGAAGGAGCCAGTGCGAGGCGGCATTTGAAATACTGAACAAGTTCCTTCCTGAGGCAACATGCCTTGGCGAAATTTCAATGGATGATTTCAATAAGTACAAACACAAGATAAAGGATGAGACCATCAGGAAAAGGGCTGAACATGTGGTGGCTGAGGATGACAGGGTCCTGAGATCTGCCGAAGCCCTGAACAATGACGACATTGCGCTTTTTGGCAAGTATATGATCGCATCCCATGAGTCGCTGAGAGACTTGTATGAAGTCACTGGCGTTGAGCTTGACACCCTTGTTGAGGAGGCGCTGAAGGTGGATGGCTGTGCGGGTTCAAGGATGACCGGCGCAGGATTTGGCGGCTGTACGGTCAGCATCGTCAGGGAGGATGCCGTCGACAGATTCATCGATGAGGTTGGCAATGGGTACACAGCCAGGACTGGCCTGGCACCGTCCTTCTATATATCAGAGGTTGGAGATGGCGGCAGGGAATTGAAGTAAAATGCGCTGAACGTAAGAGGTCTAAGATGGCAGCAGGGGATTGACGTAAAGTATTGTACTGAGGACAAGCGATCTGAGACGCAGCAGAGAATTGTAATAAACAGTGATATGGGTAAAAGGTTGACAACAATGTTTTACGGTGATGATGACCCACGGATAGGATCTTAATGCGATGATGGGTACAGATAGGTTATTACGGTAACGATGAGTGACAGATACAATTTTAAAATCATATATGAGGATAATCACCTGCTCGTGGTCGAAAAGCCCCCGAATATGCTTGTGCAGGGCGACCAGACAGGAGATGAGGATCTGCTCACAGTATTGAAGGAAGATATCAGGCGGAGATACAACAAGCCTGGCAATGTATATCTCGGACTGGTACACAGGCTTGACCGCCCCGCCGGAGGAGCGATGGTCTTTGCCAAAACGTCTAAAGCGGCATCCAGGCTGTCAGATCAGGTAAGGAACAGAACATTCGAAAAAACGTATCTTGCTGTGGTACACGGTTTGCCTGACAGACCATCAGGTACGCTGGTCAATTATCTCATAAAAGATGCGGCAGCCAATACCGTAAAGGCAGTGGACATATCATCAGGAAAAAACAGTTCCGGTGCTCATCCGGATATTGCCCGGATCGAAGGGAGACGAAAAACATCCGGAAAAACTGGCAACACCGGAAGCGAAAACGTAAGCACTATTTCTGGCGCAAAAAAGGCGGTTCTGGACTACAAAGTCACAGACACCGCTGACGGGTTGTCGCTTGTGCAGATCAAACTCCACACCGGAAGACCTCATCAGATCCGAGTGCAGCTTGCTTCTATCGGCCATCCCCTGTATGGTGACCAGAAATACGGTGCATCTCTGAACAAGCCGGGGATGCAGTTGGCGCTATGGTCCGCGGAGATAGGTTTTATCCATCCCACGCTCAGGGAACGTGTTGTTTACAGTTCAGACCCGCCATCAGTTTATCCCTGGAATTTGTTTGCATAAAGAGGTTCAGTTTGCGCCTTCGAGGCGGTTTATGGCAGCCTCGACCTCTTCTCTCGTAACGGTGCTCAGAAATGCGAATTTGTAATTCAGAGCCTTTTTCATCGACTCCAGCGCCTCATCTTTGTTCCCCAGCTTCTCCTGTAATAGCCCGTAGTTGTAATATGGCTCCGGGAATGTCGGCGCTTTGGCCAGCAGCTTTTCATATATTTCTTTAGCCTTGTCGTACTCGCCCAGCAGCATATAATTCTGCCCGAGATTGTCATTTATGATATTGTCCCTGGGATTGAAATCGAGAGCCTGCAGATTTAATTCCAGTGCTTTTTCGAGGTCGCCCTTTTGTATCAGCATAAAGCCGAGGCTGCCGTACACAGATGTTGTTTTGTAAGTCTGTATGACCTCCTCCAGCATGCTTACTGCTTGATCAAGGTCGCCTTTTTTCCACAGTATGAGTGCCATGACGGAATTGATATACGGAAGCTCCTCTTTTTCACGGTATTCCTTTATAACCTTCTGGAGAACCTCTTCAGCCTTCTGCAGTTCGGCGTTTTTCAGCAGCAGGTAAGCATAGGATACTGCTGTCCTGACACTGGCGCGCTTTGTCGCATAAGCCCGGCCAAACCACCTGATCGCTTCATCCAGCTTGCCCATACCGTAATTTCTGGTACCTATCATCACATATATCATCGCCCTGGAACTATAGACCATTATAAACAGATAAACCAGCAGCGCAGCGATACCCAGCCATTTATTGAACATTGCAGCTATGATCACCACGATAACAGGCAAAACAAAACCAGTGATAAGACTTTTTACTCTGCTGTTCATTATATGGACCCTCCGCTTAAGAAATTTCGAAAGCCTGGTTTCAAATGAACCAAAACAATTATAAACCATTGATACGCATATTTGCAAATGCCGGGAGGTGGCGGTTGATGCAATGCACCCTGTCTTTCTCATGGTTTGCAAAAACTAGCTTCTGTCTCAGGATCTCACCTGATTTGCAAAACTTAATTCCACTGCTGGCTATTTTGGGGTTGAAATAACTTTTTCAATCGAGACAACAAATTCGAATAAGGCTGCCTGCAAACACCTTGATTTTAAGATGCATATTGTATATAATACCTTAAACGAAATATGAAATATAATAAATTAAATATGGTGATCTTCAAAAGCAATGAAAGAGGAAAGTAACCGGAACGGACTTTACAGAGAGGAGCTGCCCTGGCTGGAAGCAGCACCAATGTACACACCGGCGAAGTTCCCTCCGGAGCTGCATCCTGAAAACCGCCCGGCCTTATGGCAACATATTCAGATCTGTGTCAGTATGCGGATCGATGCTGGTATACAGGTCTGTGTCAGTGAGGGATCGACGATGATATGCGGATCAGTTCCGATATCTGAGTGAACCTGATTTGACAACCGCGCGGCGGGTCAAGTAGGAGATGCCGGCGCCTGGCCGTTAACAGACAGGTAGCGATTTACCCGATATGCCTGGGAGTGCAGTGAGGGAAGTCGCAGCAGAGTGTCCGTACATACGGAAAATTGGGTGGTACCGCGGAGTTACAGCCTTCGTCCCTTGCGTGGGGGCGAAGGTTTTATTATTTATCGGGAAGAAAACAACTGATGATGTGTCCAATAATATAAAGGAGGAACCACAATGCGGGAACAGTTGAACAACATAAAGCTGGAAGCGGAAAAGAGATTGAATCAGGCCGGTTCACTGGCGGAACTGGAGAGCATCCGGCTGCAATATCTTGGCAAGAAAGGTGAGCTGACAGCGGTGCTAAGAGGCATGGGACAGCTTACACCTGAGGAAAGGCCCAAAATAGGCCAGCTTGCAAACGAAGTGCGGAGCTTCATCGAAAAAATACTGGAGGCGAAGACAAAGAGCCTGCAGGAAAAGGAACGTCTGTCAAGGCTTGAAAAAGAGGCCATCGATGTGACGATACCCGGCAAGCGGCGTTTTATAGGCAAAAAACATCCTCTGAGTATAGTGATGGATGAGATAAAGGAAGTATTTATCGGGCTTGGTTATGAAATAGCCGAGGGTCCTGAGGTGGAACTCGATTATTATAATTTCGAGGCATTGAACATCCCGCCCGGTCATCCGGCAAGGGATTCGCAGGACACCTTTTTCATAAATGACGATTTCCTGCTCAGGAGTCAGACATCGCCGGTACAGATAAGGGTCATGGAGAAGAAGAAGCCCCCGATAAAGATCATATGCCCTGGAAGGGTCTACAGATCTGACGCTGTGGATGCGACGCATTCTCCCATATTCTATCAGGTGGAAGGGCTGGTGGTGGACCGCGGCGTGACCATGGGCGACCTGATAGGAACGCTCCAGTTGTTTGCCAGGAGCCTGTTCGGCGAAGACACCAGGATTAGGCTGAGGCCTCATCATTTCCAGTTCACCGAGCCAAGTGCCGAGGTCGATGTATCATGCTGGTCCTGCGGCGGCAAAGGATGCAGGATGTGCAAGGATGAAGGCTGGATAGAGATACTGGGTGCAGGCATGGTCCATCCGAATGTATTGCGTATCTGCGGGATAGACCCGAAGGAATACAGCGGTTTTGCATTCGGGCTTGGAGTCGAAAGGACAGCCATGGGGAAATTCAATATCGACGACATGAGATTGCTGTACGAAAACGACATGCGTTTCCTCAGGCAGTTCTAGGCAGAGTTCCGGGCTGATCCCGGGAAATGCTGCAGGAAGTCGGGAAAGCCCTTGTTGAAAAATGCAGATACCAAGCGTAAGAGAAGGGAGATCATAGAAATGAAATTACCGTTGAAATGGCTGAAAGATTACACAGACATAGATGTAAGCCCGAAGGAATACGCCCACGCACTGACCATGTCGGGTTCCAAGGTAGAGGGCTGGGAGGTACAGGGTTCGGAGATAGACAAGGTCGTAGTCGGGAGGATACTTTCTGTAGAAAAACACCCTGATGCGGACCGTCTGCTGGTCTGCCAGGTTGATGCCGGCACCGGGCCGATCCAGATTGTTACTGGTGCGACAAATATCAAAGAGGGCGATCTGGTCCCGATTGCACTGGATGGTTCGAGCCTGCCGGGAGGCAAGAAAATCAAAAAAGGAAAGCTCAGAGGCATTGAATCCGCCGGCATGATGTGTTCTATCTTCGAGCTGGGGCTAACGAAAGATGATTACCCTGATGCGGATGAAGACGGGATATTCATCCTGGAAGGCGAGCCTGCACCAGGGACTGACATTAAGGAATACCTGGGTATGAATGACACTGTGGTGGAATTTGAGATCACCACCAACAGGCCTGATTGCCTTAGTATTATCGGTCTGGCCAGGGAATCTGCCGCCACGTTCGGGACATCCTTCAGCATTCCTGCAGTTACTGTGAAGGAGCTTGGCGGTCCTGTAGAAGGTAAGGCAACAGTAGAGATAAAGGCGCCTGACCTTTGTGCACGTTACGCAGCCAGGGTAGTTGAGAATGTCAGAATAGCCCCGTCACCGCGCTGGATGCAGGAAAGGCTGAGAGCATCGGGAATCAGGCCGATCAACAACATAGTTGACATAACCAACTATGTCATGCTCGAATACGGGCAGCCCATGCATGCTTTCGACCTGGAAAATCTCAAAGGACACAGCATAATAGTGAGACGGGCTGAAGCCGGTGAGATCATGCGTACACTGGACGGGCAGGACAGGAAGCTGGACGAGTCGATGCTTGTCATCGCCGATGCTGAGAGGCCGGTAGCTGTAGCTGGCGTGATGGGCGGCGAAAACAGTGAGATCACACCTGAAACAAAGACCATACTGTTCGAGTCTGCCAACTTCGACGGCATATCAGTGCGTCTTACTGCAAAGAAGCTGGGCATGAGGACCGAATCTTCAAGTCGGTTCGAGAAAGGACTGGATCCTGAGAATGTTGTCAACGCGCTCAACAGAGCTGCCCAGCTGGTGGAAGAGCTTGGTGCGGGAACAGTGTGCAAGGGAGTCATGGACTGCTATCCGAAGAAAGCGGAGAGGAAGACGTTCCCGTTTGACCCGGATTCCATCAATTCCCTGCTTGGCACCGACATCGGCACTGATAAGATGCTTGATATATTCAGGCGCCTTGAAATCGCGATCGATGAGGAAGCGGGGACTGTGACACCCCCCACATTCAGACGTGACCTGGAATGTGAAGCGGACCTGGCGGAGGAAGTGGCGAGATTCTATGATTACAACAATATAAAGCCAACATTGCTGGAAGGCAGGGCAGCTACGATTGGAGGCAAGACGGCGAAGCAGAAGGTAATGGATTTGATTGCACAAACGATGCTGTCATGTGGTCTGTCCGAGACATATACCTACTCGTTCACAAGCCCGAAGGTATTCGATATGATAAATCTGCCCCAGGACAGCCCACTGAGGAAACCCATCGTCATATCGAATCCTCTTGGCGAGGACTACAGCATAATGAGGACGACGACGATTCCGGACATGATGAAAGTCCTTGCTACCAATTACAACAGAAGAGTCGAAGAGGCGAAATTGTTCGAGATGTCGTATGTGTACCTTCCGAAGAGCTTGCCGCTGACAGAGCAGCCTGAGGAAAGGCCGGTCCTGACCATTGGAATGTATGGGGACGTTGATTTTTATGACCTTTCCGGCGTGATAGCTGAACTGATGGAAGCTCTGGGCATCGGGGATTATGAACTGGAACCGGTAAAGGATGATCCGACATTTCATCCTGGCAGGACAGCACGGCTGACGATCAGGGGCGCAAACTGCGGCATACTCGGCGAGATACATCCGAATGTGGCAGAAAACTTTGAAGCGGCCCAAAGGAATTATGTTGCCCTGATAGATATAGATCCTCTGATCCGGAATTCGTCCATGGTGCCTGAATATAAGCCGTTGCCGAAGTTCCCGGCGGTGACGAGGGATATAGCCGTGCTCGTGGATGACGGCATACCTGTGAGGAAGATCGAAAAGGTCATAACTGACAGAGCAGGCCGGATTTTCGAGGATGTAAAGCTCTTCGATGTTTACAAGGGCAAGCAGGTGCCCGAAGGAAAGAAGAGCGTCGCATACAGCATCACATTCCGCGCTTCTGACAGGACGCTGACCGATGAGGAAGTGAGCAAGGTCATGGAGAAGATAACAAAGGCGTTGATGAATGAGCTGGGTGCACAGCTGAGGATGTAGCGAAGGAAATGGCGGGGAAAGAGGGCAAAGGTAAGCAGACGGGTCTGTAAAGAACAGACGTAAAAGCTGGGCTCAGGCTTGAAACTTTACTTTCGCTATCGGACTTTTGAAGAACAGGCATAAAAAGAAAGTGCTATAAAAGGAGACGGGGATTGCCGACTACTGTATGGAACAGTTTGAGGCGGACCTCCGTCTCCTTTGTTTTTTCCTGCTGTTTAAGCCTTGGATCCTGTCTGCTATTTCAGAAGATTTTTCTCTGCGAACTCGATCATCCTTTTAACCATCTGGCCGCCGATTGGCCCGCCCTCACGTCCGTTCTGCGCAGCGGTCAGGTTGCCTTTGTAATGATCGTTGTTCTCCTTTACGAACTGTTCATGACCGATTTCCTTAGCACACTCGATCTTGAATCTGGTCAGTGCTTCTCTGGCCTCCGGGACCAACGGAGTTTTCGGTCTTGACATAGAATCACCTCGTTTCTGCAATACAGTGAATTATACTTACAATGCGGCTAAACACTTCGGTACAGAGAAATTTTCGTATGCATGTTTTATTCCTGTTCCGCCAGTGTTCCAACCAGGCAATAAATACAGCCAGTTATATTTTCTGCGATTTAATAAATATTAAGCTGTAAGATAAATAGAATGATGTAATATTATTCATTAAGTTTTAATTTTAAGTTTTCCGGCACCTGGCATTGCTGGATTCTCGCTTGCACGTCCTGTTCGCACAGGGCATTAGTTGGATTTCTGTCCATACGGCTGATTGACGAATGACATTGGTTGAAATTTTGCACACTTGATTCTTTGCGATATTGCGGCGGTACCGGCTGAGATATTTATCATTGATTAAAATTTAACGATTTGCTATAATATGTGGGAAATAACGGTACAATTAATTATATCCGCAGGACCGGCGGAATGGAAGCTGACAGTGAGCCAATGCAGTGCAGGCAGGCCGGTGCGGGATCAAACACAATATACAGGAGGAACAGTAAATGAAGAAATTGGGTCTGGACTATTCAAACGCATTAGCTTTTATCGATGAGAGTGAAATAACATGTTTATCTCCATTCATAAAGAAAGCTCATGAGATGCTCCACAACAAAACAGGTCCGGGGAGCGACTTCACAGGATGGGTCGACCTGCCAAAAGTCTACGACAGGGATGAATTTGCCAGGATCAAAGCAGCGGCTGAAAGAATAAAGTCCGATTCGGAAGCCCTTGTGGTAATAGGGATCGGCGGCTCGTACCTGGGTGCAAGAGCGGCGATAGAAGCGCTTGCACATTCATTCCACAACCTGATGCCCAGGTCGAAACGGAACACGCCGGAAATTTATTTCGTGGGAAACAGCATCAGTTCGACTTATATGGCAGAGCTCTTCGAACTGCTTGACGGCAAGGATATATCTGTCAATGTCATATCGAAATCAGGCACGACCACTGAGCCAGCCATTGCATTCAGAGTGTTCAGGGAATATCTCGAGAGCAAATACGGCAAGGAAGAGGCGGCCAAAAGGATATATGCGACCACCGACAAAGCCAGAGGCGCACTGAAGAAACTGGCGGACGAAGAAGGATATGAGAGCTTTGTGATACCCGACGATGTAGGCGGGAGGTTTTCTGTGCTGACAGCTGTGGGACTGCTGCCGATAGCAGTGGCAGGCATCGATATAGATGAGATGATGAGGGGTGCCGCCGATGCAGCAGACCAGTACAACAATGATGATGTGACAGTGAATGAGTGCTATCAGTATGCGGCAGTGAGGAATGCACTCTACAGGAAGGGTAAAACCATCGAGATCATGGTAAATTACGAACCCTCGATGCACTATTTCACCGAATGGTGGAAACAGCTTTATGGCGAGAGCGAAGGCAAGGACCAGAAGGGCATATTCCCTGCAGGCGTGGACTTTACTACGGATCTGCATTCAATGGGCCAGTATATACAGGACGGTCTCCGCAACATCTTTGAGACAGTGCTCAATGTTGAGAAGCCGAGAAAGAACATTATGATAAAGGCAGACAAGGACGATCTGGATGGCTTGAATTTCCTGGCTGGCAAAGATGTGGATTTTGTGAACAAGATGGCGATGCAGGGGACTGTACTGGCGCATACCGACGGCGGAGTGCCCAACCTTGTTATCAGCATTCCTGAAATGAACAGCTACTGGTTTGGGAACCTGGTTTACTTCTTTGAAAAAGCTTGCGGCATAAGCGGCTATCTGTTGGGAGTCAACCCATTCGATCAGCCCGGCGTTGAAGCATATAAGAAGAATATGTTCGCACTGCTGGGCAAGCCAGGCTATGAGAAGGAAAGAGAAAAGCTTGAAGCACGGCTGAGGAAATAAGATGGTACAGGGCGGGCATGAACCGGTCCACAGGAGTCGTCTGTTTGTTTTGCAGGAACAGGACCATTGCCATACCCACATGCCCCAGGGCTGTTAAGGTATGGTGCATATGAGTATTTCAGGGCGGGACAGAAAGCGCAGCGGGACAACCCCGTTGCCCAGCCCCCTGTTCAGATATACCCTGATGCCATTGACGCGTTTCAACCCCCTGGTGATGCCCATCCTGCAAAGCTGATCATCGCGCAGGATCATGAACTCCAGGTTGAAGGGCATCCATATCTGCCCGCCGTGAAAGTGGCCGGCGAACATGTAGTCTACAATTTTCCCGGGGATGCTCAGCACCAGGTCTGGGTTGTGTGTAATCGAGATTTTCGGTGCATTGGGGATGCAGTCCTCCATTGCTTTCTCAATGTCCGGACTGCCCCGTCTCAGGTCATCGAACCCTATTATGTTGTATTTCTGACCATCTTTTTCAACTACAACGGTCCTGTTTATAAGCACCTCCACACCGAGGGCCTCTATTTCACGAATAAAGTTCTGAAGGCCTTCTTTATTCGACCTGAAAGCTTTATACTCGTGGTTGCCGAGACACATTATGGTCCTGCAGCCTCTGGTGAAGGTACGCAGGTACCGTAAAAATTCTGACGCATGCACAGGCTTGTTTATATAGTCTCCGGTGATGAGTATAAGGTCAGGTTTTTCAGCCTTTACTGCTTTTTTTATGCGCTCAGCTGAGATCCTGGTCATATTGATATGCAGGTCGGACAGGTGCATAATGCGAAGGCCTTTTCCCTTCCTGGAAAAATCCAGCCTTTCTATCTTCAGCCATGTGGTTTCAAAAACCATATACGCATAGAACGCGGCTATGACCAATATGATTACGCCCAGAACCATGAAGCATTCTCCTAAGATCAGACTTTTCGATATAAATTAATATACCAATTACCGGCAAAATCGGCAACATCCATTTGAATGGCTGTATTTGACTATTGCCTGTTTTAAAAATATAATTAAATTATCAGGCTGGAAGCCGGAATTTATACGGTATGGAGATCAATATGAAAGGCAAATGCTGTGACAAATGCGAAGAACTGAAGACCGATCCTGAACGGGTCAGCAAGGTCAGGAACTGCATGATAAAGGACGATGAAGCCATCATGCTCTCCGATTTGTTCAAAGTGCTGGGGGACCAGACGAGGATAAAGATCATCTTTGCATTGTCCTGCTGTGAGATGTGTGTATGTGATATCGCTGAAGCAGTAAATATGACGCAGTCCGCTGTCTCTCACCAACTGAGGCTCATGAGGAACATGAAGCTGGTCAAATACAGGAAGGAAGGCAAGTCTGTATACTACTCACTTGATGATGATCATATACTGCAGCTTTTCAATCAAGGTATGGAGCATGTGAAGCATGGATAACCGAATTTGTGTTTCTGTCAACGGATCACCGCAGTTAAAAGCTTTTGGTCCAACCTTATCAGATGGGGTATTCGTGTTTTGTGATCCGGATAAAGAGAGCGGGATCGCAAAAGGCAAAAAAGGCGTAAAGACTGCTATGGCATTCAGAACAGAAGGATTTTTGTCTATGGATACAATCACAGATAGTGGATTGATGACTGAATTTTCACTGGACAGGATACTTAATGCCGCTGAAAAGTATAAATACGAAACCCATATGCACACCAAAGAAGCAAGCGCATGTGCAGGGAGCACCGGAGCAGAGATGGTGCGCGCGTATTACCGGGCGGGCTACTCGGGCATCATAATCACCGACCACTTTTTCAACGGAAATTCCTGCATACCTGATCATCTGCCGTGGGAAGAGCGGGTGGAGTTGTTTTGCCGCGGATATGAAAATGCGTTGCGGGAGGCAAGCAAGCTGGATTTCCGCGTGTTTTTCGGATGGGAATATGCGGACGACGGGGCTGAATTCCTGACATACGGACTGGGGAAGGATTTTCTCCTGAAATATCCGGACATGCTGTCCTGGCCGATAGAAAAGTATCTCAGGGTCGTGCGGGAGCATGGGGGATTCGTTTCTCAGGCCCACCCTTACAGAGAAGCCTGGTACATAAAACAAATCCGTGTTTTCCCTGAACATGTGGATGCGATAGAGGTCCGCAACACAAGCCATATGGATCCCAAATTTGATGAGCGGGCACTGGAACTGGCCAACAAATACAATCTTTATCATACCGGCGGCTCCGATTCTCATTTCGCTGACCTTCTGCCCGGGGGAGGCATGGAATTCGACTGTGAGCTGTTTACCATCGAGGATTTCATCCGTGCTGTAAAAGAAGGCAGAGGGCGCGTGTTCCCCTGAAACGCAGGTCTGGTCACGTTACAAGCAATGGAAGATTAGAGGTAACATAAACCAATACTACACAATTGTCGATATATAAATAAGTGTATGTATAGATTGCGGGAGTGTCAGCATGATGGACGTACCTCTTATTTTTTCGATAATCTTCAGTTTGATTTGTATAGTGAGCTTATATCTGGGCATTTATACACTTTACACCAATCCGGTTTCCAGGACCAACCGGCTCTTTTTTGCGCTGGCATCAGCATTGTTCATCTGGTCATTTGGCTTTGCAATGGCGATATCGGCCGCTGACATTTCATCATGCCTGTTCTGGAGGAGATTTGCAGCCATCGGATGGGGCGTTTTCTTCAGTATTCTGCTCCATTTCATAATTTCGCTGACCGACAGAGATTCTCTTCTGGACAGATGGTGGAAATATATACTGCTGTATCTTCCGGCGGCGGTCTGCCTTTCGGTGTTCACATACATCCCGGGGCTCAATCCACAGCAATTCAACCTGGTAAAGACGCCCATGGGATGGGTCAATATCTCTATCAAAAACTACTGGGATTGGTTTTTTATCGCATATTACCTGGGCTACACATCCACTGGCATATACCTGGTCAGGAAATGGGGAAAATCAGAAAACAGCAGGAATGTGAAAAAACAGGCGAATATTATCATCAGGTGCTTCCTGAGTGCTCTTGTGCTGGGAGTTTTCACAGAGAGCATCGTGAACAACGTATTTTCCATCAGGATCCCCCAGTTGGCTCCCATCGTTATGATGCTTCCCGTGCTGGGGATCAGTTATGCCATGCAAAAATACGGCTTTTTGGACACAAAAAGGAATGTAGCCGATTCGCTGCTGTTCAGTGATCAGATCCGGATAAAAATCGTTCATTACCTGGCATCATACCTTTTTATTGCAAGTGTGCTGAATGTCATTGCTTTATATTTTATTTACAGGGGAAAGGATCTGTTTTCAGTACTTCTGTTCAGCGGTATCCTGATAATAGCCGGCATCATTTTCGAGATAATCGAAAGGATCGAAAAAAGCAAGAGGTATAAGGATTTTGTTTACGCAGTAGTTTTCTTTGTGTTGATACCCGTATTGACATTGAATTATATTGAGTTTGCTGTGATGACCGTCTGGGCTCACACGTTCATCTTCCTTATCATATCCATAGCTATGGTGAGCAGGGTCATACAGACCGCTGTGGCGGCATCCATCTTATTGACGCATATTATGGTATTCATCCTGAAGCCGACGCTGGAAACCCGGATCGATGAGGCGGATCATATCGGCCGGATAGGCCTTAGTGCGATCGCTATCTGGATTGCATTTTTCATCATGAATGTATTCAGGACCAAGCTGCTTGAAAATGCATATCAAATAAGCTTTCAGGAGTTGGTGGCAGAGATCTCGACACATTATATCAGTGTCGGTGAAAAAGGCTTTGATCAGGTGACCAGTGAGACGCTGCGCAGAACGAGTGAGTTCCTGATGACAGATGGCATCTTTATCTATCTGCTGAACGAAGAGAAGGATAAAATAACTTGTTCCTACTCATGGACGAATGGCCAGAACTCGACGGATGCCAATTTCAAAGAAATAGTGCTCAGCGATTATCCGTATCTGAAGCGCATGTTTTCAACCGCCAACAGTCTGGAGATCTATGATATAGATGATCTTCCGCCGAATGAGTATGATGATATAGTGCATATCACAGACGGACAGGTCAAGTCGCTGCTCATCCTGCCAATTGAGAACAACGACAATGTCTACGGATATCTCATGCTGCAGTCGATCAAAAAGAACATGGCCTGGGGTACCATCGACAAGAATAATCTGATGATCATCTCGAATATCATTGCAGGAACCATCGAGAGGATAGAGCAGGAGAAGCAGATAAACTTCATGGCATATTACGATACGCTGACGGGTCTCCCCAACCGCACGCTGTTCAGAGACCGGCTGAACCGGTGCGTTTTGCTGGCAGAGCGAAGGAGTGAAATAATCGCAGTGATATTCATGGACCTGGATTCCTTCAAAAATGTAAACGATACGCTGGGGCATGAGGGGGGAGATGAGCTCATCATAGAGGTCGCCCGGAAATTATCGGCGGCATTGCGCAAATCCGATACTGTGTCCCGCTTCGGTGGAGATGAATTTCTGATTATGGTAAACAATATAGAGAATACCGATGATGTCTATAAAGTGGCTGACAAGGTGATCAGCACTTTCAGAACTCCTTTTAGTGTGCGCAACCAGGAGATTTATATATCTGCCAGCATCGGAATAGCAGTTTACCCCTTCGACGGAAGCGATGCTGATACATTGATAAGGAATGCGGATATTGCCATGTACCAGGCAAAGGCCAGGGGGAAAGGGCAGTATTGCCTGTGTACTGAGGACATGAAGCAGGAAGTCGTGCTGAAGCATGAACTTTCCAATAAATTATACAGGGCCATAGACAACAACGAGCTGAGTCTGCATTATCAGCCGCTGGTATCAGCCAGCACGGGCGAGATCCTCTGCATGGAGGCTTTGGTGCGGTGGAATCAGCCTGATTACGGGCTTGTCGACCCTGGAGTATTTATCCCGCTGGCTGAGCAGAACGGGCTGATTATACGGATCGGCGAATGGGTTCTGAGGACGGCATGCAGCCAGGCAGTATCATGGCACAATATGGGGTCACCTGAAATGCATGTGTCCGTCAATGTTTCTGTACTTCAACTGCGCAGTCCGAGTTTTGTTGCTGTTGTGGAAAAAATACTTAACGAGACGGGACTGGATGGGAAATACCTGGATCTTGAGATCACGGAGAGCGCCGCAGTGAGGGAATCGGACAATATTCTGGGTGTGCTCGAAGAGTTGAGGGATCTTGGCATAGAAATTTCGATAGACGATTTTGGCACGGAGTATTCGTCTCTCAGCAGGCTCAATCATATGCCTGTCAACCGTATCAAAATTGACAGGAGTTTCATCAATAATCTGTTCAGAAGCGAGAAGGACCAGACATTGGTCAATGGCATGATACACCTTTCGCAGACGCTGGGGATCAAGGTCGTTGCCGAAGGTGTGGAGCATAAGGCGCAGCTCGATTTCCTGAGGCGGAACGGTTGCGACGAGATCCAGGGCTTTTATATCAGCCGCCCTATCCGCGCCGATGAGGTCGTTGAGCTTCTCAATCGCAGGAGCGGTTTTGAAGGCAAATAGGGAGGCTAAGTGAGCCTGGCGGTATGATGCGGATACCGTGCAATTGCGTAAACAGGGCTTCATTGCGCTGATGTTTACTACATTGCACAGCATCGCGGTTGTCCTGGCAGCGCTGCTAAGTATTGCATGAGACTGTGCAATTCCGTAAACGGACGCTTCATTTGCAAGAGCTGTATAGTTCAGCTCGGGCAGAGCCGAAACTCGCAAAAATGCTAAGTAATGAATTATGTTTGTTGCATTTTTACTCAGACAGTCGGCTTGCTTTTCCTCGCTCTGACTATGCATCTCTATGCTTCATTACGCTGATGTTTACT
>FZPS01000027.1_pt310 | contig 34852 bp, 26 predicted proteins | sample 1817821 | NCBI WGS metagenome assembly FZPS01 (sample SAMEA104158645, study PRJEB21678) | metagenome | place: Germany | collected 2015-04-21
TTTCTAATCCCATTCCGTACTTCTGCTTCATCCTCCACAATAAGCAATTTATACATTTTTTTCTCCCCTGATAAAGGTTAAAATACTTACTTAAGACATAATAACAATATTTATTACAATTTTAAAATAGTCTTGAACCCACTGACAATGAAAATTCATAAAAATAATAATAATATTATACCAAATTTCTCCGTGTCCTGCACATGTTCTTTATCGAAAGATTTGTTTTGCTGTTGTTTATTGATGAGGTCAGGCTTTTTACCAGCATCGGTCCAACGGGAAAAAATGTGATTGAGAATCCGGTGAAATCAGGATCTTCCCTGAGTAATATCAACAAATTTACGGGCCGCGTTTGATAACGATACACTTTTCAGGTAACAAAACCCTATTGCTCTTTCAGGGATCTCCTCGGTTAATTCAATTTTATACAACTGACCCTTATTCAGGTATTCAGTTGAAAATTCCTCGATAACACAAGAAACGCCGAAGTTATATTTTGCAAACTCCAAAAGCAGGTCATGAGAACCCAATTCTATTTCCGGCTGTATTTTAATCCCTTTTGATGCCAAATATCTTTCAACATACTGCCTTGAGTTGGACTTGCGCTCCAAAAAAATCAGAGGTAATTTCGCAATATCTTCAATTTCTACAGGCGAGGAACAAAGATGCCTGTATTTTTCCCCGCACACAAATATGTCGTGTATGTCAATGCACTTCTTAATGCAAAGCGCCGAATCCTTTACCGGTAAATTGCATACAGCGAGGTCGATTTCTCCCGATTTCAGCATTGCACATAATTCCATCGTCGTGCGGTTAATTATCTTAAGATTTATATTCGGGGAGCTGTTGTGAAAAATCTCCAGGTACGGCAGCAGATAATACCTTGATATTGTGTCGCCAACTCCTATTTTCATTTCTCCCGTCAACAGATCCCTTGACTCGGCAAGTTTCTTTTCACCAACATTAATAAGATTTATAGCCGAATTAACATATTCATAAAGCAGGCGGCCGTCATTTGTTAAATTAACCCCTTTTGATGTTCTTGTAAAAAGACGGGTATCAAGCTCTCTTTCCAGATTCATAATCACCTGGCTTACCGCCGGCTGCGTCATATATAATGATTTTGCGGTTTTTGAAAAACTCCGATGTTTTGCTACCTCGCAGAATATTCTATAAGCGTCCAATTTTGCTATCATATAAAATCACCTTATACCTTTCATTACTATTATATAATCAATTTATAGCAATAAAAAGCTAAAAAACATTTAAATCTTTTACGGATATTTTTCTTCTTCCGATAAATACTAATGTTTTGTAAAGCCGCTTTTTTGGGCTGCACATTAGAAATAACCTTAATTCGGAGGATCTGATATGAATGACGATAAACTAAATTTATCCGGACAGCCTTGCTCTTACTGGCTTTTCACAACCGAACAAACCGATTATCCGCAATTGACTGAAGACATTACTGCCGATTGCGCCGTTGTCGGAGGTGGTATGGCCGGTTTATTATGTGCTCTGCTTATTAACGGCGAAGGCATCGACACGGTAATTGTTGACGCCGGACGGATCAGCGAACGGACATCGGGGCATACTACGGCAAAGATTACGTCACAGCACGGCTTAATTTACGATAAAATAAAAAACCAAATGGGAAGAGAACTTGCAAAACAATACGCCGACGCTAATGAAGCCGCTATACGGGAAATATTAAAAATCGCCGAAGCAAACAGCATTGAATGCGATTACACTCCTCAATCCGCGTATGTGTACACACAAAAGGATAAAAACATAAACGCTATCGAGAATGAGGCGAGAACTGCATCCGATCTTGGAATTAAAGCTTCATTAGTAAATGAAATTCCACTCCCAATTCCTGTAAAAGCCGCTGTCAGGTTTGATAACCAGGCTCAGTTCCATCCAAGAAAATTTCTTGTCCCGCTAACAAGAAAGATAAATGAAAAAGGCGTAAGGATATTTGAACAAAGCAGAATAATTGAAATTGATAAAGTTAATAACCATTATATCCTCACAACGGAACAGGAAAAAAAGATTACTGCAAAAAAAGTAATAATTGCATCCCATTACCCGTTTATTCAAAAGAAAGGGATGTACTTTTCGAAGCTGTACTGTGAACGGGCTTATATTATTGCTGTAAAAGCGCGGGAAAAGTACCCGGGAGGAATGTATATCAATGCCGAAGACCCTTCTCGCTCTTTAAGAGGCTTAAACAATGATTCGGACGAATTGGTGCTCATCGCGGGAGAAAGCCATAAAACAGGGCAAGGAAAAGATTTAAACAACCATTACCGCGCTCTTGCGGAATTTGCCGGAGATATTTTTACAATCGACGATATCCCTTACAGATGGTCTGCCCAGGATTGCATGACTCTTGACGGTATCCCATATATAGGCAATTATGCTCCAGACACCCCGGACCTTTATATAGCGACAGGTTTCCAGAAATGGGGAATGACAAGCAGCATGGTCAGCGCAATGATAATAAGAGACCTGATATCAAAGGGCGAGAACCCGTGGCAGAATGTATTCGATCCGTCCAGAAAAAACATTGCCGGATCAGTTAAAAATTTTATTGTTGAGAATTTGGATGTTGCTAAGCACTTTATCAGCGGAAAAATAAAACCGGTATCTGAAAATTATTATATCAAGCCCGGAGAAGCGGACATTATTGAATCAAACGGCGACAGGACAGGTGTGTATCGTGACGATCAGGGAGAGCTTCATATGGTAAATACAACATGTACCCATATGGGCTGCGAACTGAACTGGAATTCCGCGGAGAAATCCTGGGACTGCCCCTGTCACGGTTCCAGATTTACATTTTCAGGGGATATTATAGAAGGGCCGGCAGTCAGACCGCTAACTAAAGAATCCGATGTAAGCCTTATAGAAAAATTAACAAAAGATCAATTTTAGCAAAAAGTTATGAATCAATTCGCTGTGTTCACAAAGTCAGGTGGAGACTAAGCTCCACCTGACCCGGGCAGTTGATATATTTCATTTTTAGGCACTTTATCAAAACTATTAAGATATTTATCGGGAACTGGTCGGCAAAAATGGAATTATCCCTTTCGCAAACTCAGACATGCTCATTGTCTGCAACCATACCTTTCCCGGACCGGTTAAAGTTGTAAGAAACAAACCTTCCCCGCCAAACAATATATTTTTAAAGCCTTTAACCATTTCAGCCGAGTACTGCACTGTTTCTTCAAACGCGGCAACATTACCGGTATCCACCTTTACCGTTTCACCAGGAGCCAATGTTCTCTCAACAAGGCTTCCATCCACTTCAAAAAACACTATGCCCGCGCCGGATAAACGCTGCATGACAAAGCCCTCCCCGCCGAACAGTCCGGCACGAAGGCCTCTTGTTACATATGCGCTTAAAGTTACGCTTGGCTGGGCACACAGGAAAGCGCTTTTTTGGGCGATAACCGGACATTTTCCGACGTCAACCGCAACAATGTGCCCGGGAAACGCACTGGCAATTACAATCTCCTGATCGGGAGCGTTAGCGGTATATGTAGCCATAAACAATGATTCACCGGAAAACATTCGGCCGATCCCTTTCATAAGGCCTCCCTGCATATTCGTCTGCATGCTAATACCGCTGTCCATCCATGTCATTCCTCCGGACTGGGTGTATATGCTCTGACCAGCCTGAAGGCGAATGGAAACCGCCGGAAGGTTCTCGCCGAAAATCTTATAATTCAGCGGCTCAGGAGGTCCATACTGTGCGGAAGGGCTCTGCTGCACGTAAGGGTTCTGCTGAACCGGAGGAGGAGGCACACCCGGACCAGCATTGACGGGACCACTTTCGGGGTTACTTACCGGCTTACCACACGAAGTACAAAATTTTGTACCTTCATTAAGCTGTTTGCCACAACTTTGACAAAACATTAAATTTCAACTCCTTTTACTATAAATATAACAGATCCGGACAGCTTAACCGGGGCTTGCGCCTTTTTACCGCATAACAGGAGCTTTTTCCGTTAATGGCATAATACCCGACTTGCCGCAATATAATTAAGCCATACATGATCTGAAACAACGCCAAATAATTAAAGTACTGATATAATATCTTTCCTTAAAACAAATTCGCTTAAATGTATTAAATAGAACTTTAAAATCGGTGACAACCTGGAATAAAAAATAATATCATAACCTTTCCATAAAAAGTATAGCACTTCAATCTTCCATATTCAACTTATTTTTAAATTTCCTTGAAGTTTTGCTTCGCCTTTTTTATGCTGTTTTACTTCATTAATTGCCACTAAAACTTTGGTATGGTATGATATTTGAAAAGTTACTGGAAAGGACACAGCATGAAGTTAACTTATAAACATACTTTATATGCAAGCTATATTGGTTTCATTACACTATCTATAATAAACAACCTCTCACCCCTTTTGTTTGTTACCTTTCAGAGGGAGTTTGATATAACACTTGAACGGATAGGCCTTCTTATTTCGCTGAATTTCGGAATTCAGATTATTACTGATATTATTTCAGCTAAATATGCCGACAAATTTGGTTACCGTATTTGTGCAGTATTTGCTCATGTTTTTAGTTTATCAGGGCTCCTGGCAATGGGAATTTTGCCGTTTATCTTTGCCGATGGATATACCGGTCTATTAGTAGCTGTTATTTTGAATGGAATCGGCGGAGGCTTAATAGAAGTGCTGATAAGCCCAATTGTAGAATCTCTGCCAGGGGATGAAAAAGCGTCGGCTATGAGTCTTCTGCATTCTTTTTACTGCTGGGGGCATGTTGCGGTGGTTCTGTTATCAACACTGTTTTTTTTGCTTGCCGGAATAAATCACTGGTATTATCTTCCCATAATCTGGTCACTCGTGCCCGCGGTAAATATATTTCTGTTTTCAAAGGTACCGCTGAGGAAAATAGTTGAGGATGAACAAAAAATACCATTGCGTAAACTTATTTATCAGAAATATTTTTGGCTTTTTATTATTCTGATGATATGTGCCGGCTCTGCAGAACTGGCTATGTCGCAATGGTCTTCTCTTTTCGCCGAAATAGGCCTGGGTGTTTCAAAAACCGTGGGAGATCTGCTTGGCCCGTGTGCATTTGCGGCATTAATGGGTTTATCAAGGGTACTTTATGGTATCAAAGGATCGAAAATGAACCTGCAAAAAGCCTTAACTTTCAGCAGTTTTCTGTGCGTTGTTAGCTATCTTCTTACGGTTTTTTCACCACTGCCGGTTATATCTCTGATTGGCTGTGCATTATGCGGATTTACTGTAGGAATGATGTGGCCGGGGACACTCAGTCTTGCGGCAAAACAATTTCGCCGGGGTGGAACAGCTCTGTTTGCTTTATTAGCTTTAGCCGGTGATGTTGGATGCTCTTTAGGTCCTGGCCTGGTCGGCTTGATTTCAAACGCGGTTCAGAAAGCGCCAAACTTTTTTACAGTCAATTGGTTTTCCAGTATAGATTCCACAGAGGCCGGATTAAAAACCGGGCTTTTATTTGCAGCTATTTTTCCTGTAATATTGTGGATTGGGGTCAGGAAAACCGGGTCAATTTCAAAAAGTTAATTTCACTGCTAATTAGCAGAATTTATTAAGATAACATATCTGCGGTTTTACCGGTAATCCTTGTTAATGTTTAATTAGGTATGGTTTAAAACAACCATGATTTGCTCAACTTATTTTTGTTTATCCAGTGTTGAAATCTACGTTGTATAATGCTATGATAGATGATGTTCAGCATTTTTTAAGCCTGAATAAAAATAGCGTTAAGAGGTGTGTATTTATATGAACGTAACTTTTTTTGGTATCATGTCCATTATTGTATCAATTCTTGCTTTTCTTTTCGCGGCATGGCTTTATAGATGGGTTCGAAAACAGCCATCATCGAATAAAAGGATAGCTGAAGTCGGAAATTTGATCAGAAATGGCGCCGATACATTCCTAAACAAGGAATACCGTGTTCTTGCCCGATTTGCGGGTGTGGCGGCAATTCTTATTTTTATTTTCCTTCCAAGTCCTGTCTGGATGGGTAATGTTTCAAAAAATATTACGATGGCGATAGCATATATAGCTGGAACTATCTTTTCAGCTGTTGCAGGGAAAATAGGCATGAATATTGCTACAATTGCAAATACAAAAGCGGCCGAAGCCGCCGTAAAAGGAATTAAGCCGTCTTTTATGGCCGGATTCCGCGGAGGAGCGGTTATGGGTATGGCTGTTGTAGGCTCAAGCCTGTTAGGTGTTACAGCAATATTATTGGCAACGAATAATACAACAGCTCTTTTAGGTTTTAGTTTCGGGGCTAGTTCACTTGCACTGTTTGCTAAGGCAGGCGGAGGTATTTTTACCAAAACAGCAGATATCAGTGCAGACCTTGTCGGCAAGGTGGAACTTGGCATCCCTGAAGATGACCCAAGAAACCCGGCTGTTATTGCCGATAATGTTGGCGATAATGTCGGTGATGTTGCCGGAATGGGAGCCGATCTTTTTGATTCCCATGTAGCTTCAATGTCTGCGGCTCTTGTTATAGCGGTTGCCCTTGACAGGGTAAGCGGAAGCGCTGTTAACGCAAGTATGGTATTCTGCTATGCGGCTCTTGGGCTTTTGTCTTCCATTATCGGTGTAGCAATGGCTCGTATAGGGAAGAACGGGGATCCGACCAAAGCCCTTAACAACAGCACATATGTAACTACAGGCATATACGCAGTGTTAACGTTATTAGCCACGATAGCGTTTAATTTTGAATGGCGGATCTGGGGCGCTTGCATAGCAGGACTTCTCACAGGTGTTGTCATCGGCATAGCCAGCGATTACTTTACAAACGATTTAAAAAAACCCGTACAATATGTCGCGCGGGCTTCAAAATCCGGGCCTGCTTTTACAATACTGTCCGGAATATCTTACGCTCTGTTAAGTGTACTGCCCGCGATGATCGGTATTGCTTTCGCGTCATTGATTGCTTATAAGCTTTGTGATCCTATCGGCGAAGGTTATGCTATGTTCGGTATATCAATGTCGGCAGTTGGAATGCTTTCAATAGTCGGAATGATAATTTCGAATGACGCATATGGGCCAATTGTTGATAATGCACGAGGCCTTGCCGAAATGGGCAATCTCGGCGATGATGTACTTAAAGTTACAGATGAGCTCGACAGCGCAGGGAATACCGTAAAAGCAATTACAAAAGGGTTTGCTATCGCAGCGGCGGGTTTGACCGTTATTGCGCTTTTGGGCGCTTTCATCAGCGAAGTCAATGCCGCGGCAATTGAGCTTGGTGTTGAAGGACTTAAGGGCTTTGATATAATGAATCCCCTTGTGTTTTTCGGTATGCTTGTCGGCGCCGCAATACCTTTGGTGTTTTCTTCAATGCTTATGCTTGGTGTTGATAGAAACGCCCAAAGGATGGTTCAGGAAATCCACAGACAATTTAATGAAATCGTCGGCCTTAAGGAAGGCAAAGAAGGTGTTGTACCCGAATACGATAAATGTATAGAGATTGCCGCTTCAGGCGCAATTAAGGAATTGATCCCCGCCGGCCTTATGGCAATAGTCTTCACCCTTGTCGTTGGTTTCATCGGAGGTGTCCAGGCAATAGGCGGCTTTTTAGCCGGGAACATTGTAAGCGGGCTTTTGTTTGCGTTGTTTATGTCAAATGCAGGCGGTCTGTGGGATAATTCGAAAAAATATGTTGAAGCCGGGAACGAAGGCGGTAAGGGCTCTGATGCGCACAAAGCTGCAGTTGTTGGGGATACTGTGGGCGATCCTTTCAAAGATACCGCAGGTCCGTCAATCAATACTCAAATTACAGTTGTATCACTTATAGCGTCCCTGTTTTCAGTACTGTTTCTTACATTTTCGATATTTTAATGTTAGAATATCTTTTATTTTAAAAGGCTGAATAAAGAAAAACGATCAACAAAACCCCCGTTTCTTATCGAAGCGGGGGTTTGTTAAGTTTTTGTGAAGTCGATATCCAAAATTTATGATTTTCCCTTTAAATAACCATAATATTGCGCCTGTCAAAATCCTACATTTCATTAAGTCTTAACATTCCGCTTGTAAAATATTAATTAGAAATCTCTCCCACCTCTACAGGTGGCGGGTAACTTGCCGCAAATTAGCAAATTTTAAATCATGTGTTTAGCAAAGGAGGGCGAGCATGGATAATAAGGTTCTATGTAAAGAAGATTGTGAAGAACAAAAGAAGTATGACGAAATCCGAAATGTCATTGATCTGTACAGAGGCAAGGAAGGCTGTTTGATACAGGTTCTGCATGCGGCACAGAAAATCTACGGTTACCTTCCTCTGGAATTGCAGCGGTTCATAGCCGATGCTCTTGACTTACCTTTTTCGGAAGTTTCGGGAGTAGTATCATTTTATTCATTCTTCTCTGTTCAACCGAGAGGAGAACACACAATTCGCGTTTGCCTCGGTACGGCATGCTACGTACGCGGAGGCAAAAAACTGGTAGAACACATACAAAAAACACTGAATGTGGAGCTTGGCGGTACTACATCCGACGGCAAATTCACTTTTGAGGTTGCCCGCTGTATTGGAGCTTGTGGGCTCGCTCCCGCTATTATGATCGACGATGTTGTTTACAAACAAATGACACCAACGAAACTTGACGCGTTATTGGCTAAGTTTAATGAAAGGGGTGGTGAGAAATGAGCGTTCTGATTAAAAAGAAAGATGACCTGCAGGCAATAAAAAAGGCGTACCAGGATCAAAACAAAAAGTATAGACACCAGATCCTTGTATGTGCAGGAGCAGGCTGCGTGTCATCCGACTGCTATACGGTGCGCGACGCTGTTTTGGAACAGATTAAAGCCTTGTCCCTAAAAGACAGCGTAAAGGTCTATGAAACAGGTTGTATGGGTACATGCGCTGTCGGGCCGGTTATGCTTATTCTGCCGGAACGTATATTTTATACTGAACTTTCTGCCGAAACCGCCCAGAAGATTGTAAAGGCGCACATTGTTGATAATAAGGTCCTGGAAGAGTATACATTTTTTGATCATGCCCTGAATAAACACATACCGAAAATTGACGATATAAACTTCTTTAAGGAGCAGGTCCGCATTGCGTTACGTAATTGCGGAATACTTGAATATAACAACATTGAAGCATATATTGCCTCTGGAGGGTATGAAGCGGCGGCAAAGGCTTTCACAAGCATGACAGACAAACAGGTCGTTGATGAGATTAAAGCATCAGGCCTTAGAGGCCGCGGCGGAGCCGGATTCCCGACTGGAATCAAATGGGAAGCCGGGCGCAGGGCTGAAGGGGATATGAAGTACATAGTCTGCAACGCCGATGAGGGCGATCCCGGTGCATTCATGGATAGAAGCATAATAGAGGGCGATCCGCATACGCTCATTGAAGGAATGATGATAGGCGGATATGCAATAGGAGCAAATAAAGGTTATGTTTATGTAAGAGCCGAATATCCGCTTGCCGTGGAACGTCTTGGCGAGGCTATTGAACAGGCCAGGGAATACGGCCTTTTAGGCGAGAACATATTTGGAAGCGAATTTAATTTCGACCTCGAAATAAGAATCGGCGCCGGCGCTTTTGTATGCGGAGAAGAAACATCCCTTATGTCTTCAATTGAAGGAAGCCGAGGGGAACCACGCCAGAAACCGCCGTTCCCGTTTGAAAAAGGCCTATTCGAAAAGCCCACTATTATTAATAATGTAGAAACTTTTGCAAGCGTACCGGTAATTATTGAAAAAGGCGGCGACTGGTATACACAATACGGTACCGAAAAGGCGCACGGGACAAAGGTTTTTGCCCTTGCAGGTGATATTGTTAATACAGGTATTATTGAAGTACCGATTGGAATGCCCCTTGGAGAGATTATCTTCAAGATTGGCGGAGGACTGCTTGACAAGAAGGCGTTTAAAGCAGCTCAAATCGGAGGTCCTTCCGGCGGCTGTGTAACCCAGGAGAACCTGAATGTCCCAACCGATTACGAATCCCTCACAATGCTTGGGGCAATAATGGGTTCAGGCGGTTTGATAGCAATGAACGAAGACACGTGCATGGTAGATACCGCCCGGTATTTTATGGACTTTATTCAGGATGAGAGCTGCGGCAAATGTGTTGCCTGCCGCGTAGGAACAAAAAGAATGCTTGAAATCCTTGAACGGATAACACGCGGTGAAGGCCAGGAAGGCGATATTGAGCTGTTGGAAGAACTCGGCAGTGTTATTAAGGACAGCGCTATGTGCGGCCTTGGACAGACAGCGCCGAATCCCGTACTTAGCACGATAAAATATTTCCGTGACGAATATGAGGAACATATCCAGAAAAAGTACTGCCGAGCCGGTGTCTGCAGTGATCTGTTCATATCCCCGTGCGAAAACTCCTGTCCCGCAAACGTTAATATACCCGGCTATTTAAGCCTCATCACAGCCGGAAGGTTTATTGACGCATACAACCTTGTCCGTCAGGAAAACCCGTTGCCCGCAATATGCGGCAGAATATGCACACATCCGTGCGAACGGCGCTGCCGGCGCGGAACCGTCGACGAAGCCGTCGCGATCTGTGACCTTAAAAGGTTCGTTTCGGATTATGCTATGAAGCATGAAGAAACATACTTCCATGACATTATTTGTGCGAAGAACGGACAGAGAGTCGCAATTATAGGCGCGGGGGCTTCAGGTCTTACATGCGGCTACTATCTTGCGAGAACAGGCTACGAGGTAGACATCTATGAACGGGAGTCTGTCGCGGGAGGCGTGCTTGCTTACGGAATACCGGAATATCGACTGCCTTCAGATATTCTGCAGCATGAAGTAAACAATATACGCAGATCGGGTGTTAATATCATATTGAATACCGAAGTTGGAAAAGACATAGGTTTTAAAGAACTGCGGGCAATGTATGACGCGATATATGTCGCTACAGGCACACAGATCCCTCAGAAAGTAAACGTTCCCGGTGAAGATCTCAAAGGTGTCCTGCCTGGAATTAACTTCCTCAAAGACGTAAAACTATATAACAGTGTAGACCTTACCGATCATGTCGTTGCCGTTATAGGCGGCGGGAACACGGCAATTGATTCCGCCCGCACGGCGCTGCGGCTCGGTGCGAAAAAAGTAATGATCCTGTACCGCAGAACCCGTGATATGATGCCTGCATATGACATTGAGATCGAAGAAGCGCTCCATGAAGGGATCGAGCTCCATGAACTGGTATCACCCGTTCGTTTTATCGCAGGCAAGCATGGACATGTTGCCAAAATAGAATGTGTCAGAAGGCGCCTGGGTAATTTCGACAACAAAGGAAGAAGAAATACAAGCCATATTGAAGGATCAAACTTCATTATTGATGTAGACACCGTAATAACCGCGGTCAGCCAGTATTCGGATTTGCCGTTTGTACCGAAGGAGGATATTGGAGTAACACCGTGGGGTACATTCATTGTCGACAGTGAAACCCAGATGACGACAATGCCGGGCGTATTTGCCGGCGGCGATGTGGCCAGAGGACCGGATGAAGTAATCCGGGCTATCGCGGATGGTAAAAATGCTGCCCGCTCAATTGATCTGTACCTTAACGGCAGTGGAATATTAAACAAAGGTGAGAAAATAGACATACCCGAAATAATTGATCAGGACGAAATCGTATCCCATGACCGATTCCCAATGGAAATGCTGCCGTTGGAGCAGCGTGTTAATTCCTTCGAAGAAGTTGTGCTCGGATACCATAAACTCAACGCAATAGCGGAAGCAATGCGCTGTCTGCACTGTGACAGGAGGTAGGTGAAAGCGATGTTGAATTTAACAATTAACGGAAAAGCAGTTACTGCCCCTGAAGGCAGTACGATACTCGAAGCCGCAGGATATAATCATATCAAAATCCCAACACTGTGCCACCTTGATAATATGCATTCCATTGGTTCATGCCGCATATGTGTAGTTGAAGTTGAAGGAGCAAGAACACTTCAGGCGTCATGTATTACAAAAGCGGTTGACGGCATGGTTATTAAAACAAACAGTGAAAGAGTGCAAAAAGCACGGAAGGTACTTTATGAACTTTTAATGTCCGACCATAACAAGGATTGCCTGAACTGCAAGCGAAATACTTCCTGCGAGCTTCAGGAACTGGGTAAAACACTTGGGATTGAACAATCCAGGTTTGAAGGCGAGCAGTCATCGGATCCGCTTGATGTTTCGGTATCAATAACAAGGGATCTGTCCAAATGTGTCTTATGCCGCCGCTGTGTTACGGTATGCAACGAAGTCCAGGGCACCGGAATATTGAGTGCGCAAAATCGCGGATTTGAGACTGTAATCGGCCCGGGAATGGATCTTCCTTTAGGTTCGGTAAACTGCGCTTTCTGCGGACAATGTACGGTAGTATGCCCCGTCGGAGCCCTTAAGGAAACATCTTCAATCGAAAAGGTATGGGCAGCAATTAACGATAAAACTAAACGTGTCGTTGTACAGGTGGCCCCGGCAATCCGCGTTGCGATAGGAGAAGAATTCGGCCTGCCCGCCGGGACGCGTGTTACCGGCAAACTTGCGAGCGCCCTTTCCTATCTTGGATTTGACGATATTTTCGATACAAACTGGGCCGCCGATTTGACAATAATTGAAGAAGGCACCGAATTTTTGAACCGGGTTAAGAACGCATTAACCGGGAAAAAGAGCGTACTGCCGATGATTACAAGCTGCAGTCCCGGATGGATCAAGTTCATTGAACATACTTTCCCCGATCAGCTTTCGCATCTGTCCACTTGCAAATCACCCCATACAATGATGGGAGCCGTTGTAAAATCGTATTACGCGGATAAGCTGGGGCTCAAACCCGAAGACATGTTCGTTGTTTCCGTAATGCCGTGTACCGCAAAGAAATTTGAAATAGCGCGGGATGAAATGAAGAATAACGGAGTTCCGAATGTCGATGCCGTTATTACCTGCCGGGAGTTAGGAGACATGATAAAAGAAGCCGGAATAGATTTTATAAATCTGCCGGATCGCGAATTTGACGCCCCTCTTGGCATGTCCTCAGGTGCAGCGGATATTTTCGGGCTTACCGGAGGGGTTATGGAAGCAGCACTGCGTACGGTTTACGAACTTGTGACAGGGCGCGAGCTTCCTTTTGACAAATTGCATGTTACCCCTATTGTCGGTTTGGAAAGAATTAAAGAAGCCATTATAAAAATAGAGAACCCTCTTGAACAATATTCGTATCTTGACGGTGTTGAAGTAAAAATAGCTGTTACAAGCGGATTAAAAGGCGCAAGAATTCTTATGGAACAGATTGCCGAAGGAAAATCTCCTTACCATTTCATTGAGGTAATGGGATGCCCCGGCGGGTGTATAACCGGCGGCGGGCAGCCAAGAAGCAGTGATCCTGAAGTCCGTGAGAAAAGACTTAAAAACCTCTATGACGAAGATGAAAGCAAGACGATTAGAAAATCACATGAAAATCCTTATATTGTATCATTCTATAAGGAATTTTTAGGCGAGCCGAACGGTCACCTTTCACATGAACTGCTTCATACCCATTATGTCAAAAGAGGAAAATACAACGAACACACAGATGAAACCTTTGTGCTTGATTTTCCAAAACCCGAAAAAAGCGGCGTAAAAACAGTGAAACCATCAGAACCGTTGGGAATATCCGATACTTTCAAAACACGCTCCCGCGAGGAATTGGAATCTGTCACGATACTAAGCCTTGAGGCAGAAAATAAAAAACTTAAAAGCGAACTTGAAGACACACTGGAAACAGTGGATATTCTTAAACGTGTCATTGCTGATTACGTGCAGGGTAAATAATCAGGCAAACAGACGTTAGTAATATATTGCCTGAAAAGAGTAATAACCGCATTTAATGCGGTTATTACTCTTTATCTGAAATAATCATTAAACAGCGTCGTCACAGAACTCTACAAACTTATATCCGAAACCTCTTACAGTTTCGATATAATTATCCCGCGGCCTTAACGAATCCCGAAGAGTTTTAATATGAGTATCCACAGTACGGTCTGTTCCGTAATAATCGTGACCCCAAATTTCATTTAAAATCATTTCGCGTGAGAATGTCTGGTTCGGATGTTTCGCCAGTAAAATCAGCAGCTGATATTCTTTCGGGGTCAGAAATACCCTTTTGCCGTCAACATATACCGTATGTGACATTGTATCAATATTCAATCCGTCAAAAACAATGTTTCGAACCGGTATGTCTTTTTTGTCGACTCTGCGGCGAAGGATGACCTTTATACGCGCTAATACTTCCTTTTCTGAAAAAGGTTTTGTAATATAGTCTTCAGCCCCAAGCTCATAACCTTTTAGTACAGACTCTTCATCATCTTTTCGGGATAAAAATACGAACGGGGTACACGACATTTTAGATAACTGTCGGCTTACGCTTTTGCCATCCAGTTCGGGAAGCTGATCCTCCAGTAATACCAAATTATAATCATATCTTCTAAAATGCTTGATTGCTGTAATACCGTCCGGTACAGGATCCACTTCGTAACCCTCTTGTGTAAGGACTTTTTTTAAGTCATTTCTTATCTGTTCGTCACCATCTGCTATCATGATCCGTATTTTCACAAGATGCACCCCACATTTGCTGCAATTTACCCCAACTGCGTTTATTAAATAAATAATAAAATTTTTAAAGCACAGTCAGGATATTGCGCATAATACTGCAAAATAATAGGCTTCTAAAAAGCCGCTCAAAAATAATGACCATTCCCTCGCAAATATTGCCGTAAAACACTTGCACATATTGTGGAGCAGTCATAAATAATGTGATTTGCAATATTGTTAAATATTTATCATTATCCTAATTAATACTATTACAAATTTTAAAGGAAGTCAACCTAAACTTGACTGTTTTTTAACAAAGTTTTTAAAAATAGTCTAATCTTAAAAAACCATTTTATTATAGTATTTCAAAAATATTATGCTGTACCTGCGGATTCATATCAATCAGCAACATCTGAACAGTAAACAAAAACTAAGCCATTTACCTCTTTCCCAACCTTTATAAATCTTGACATGCGCATATAAAAATAATAAAATCAATATAATAAAATTTTGGAGGGAATAAAAATGAAAAAAATATCCGTTTTGTGCATATGTCTTCTTCTTATTGCTTCATTGATAGGATGTGCGAAAGTAAATCAAAATGAAATAAGAATCGGAATAAACTATGAATTATCGGGCGGTGTTGCAACTTACGGGCAAAGCTCCGTTGAGGGCATTGAATTGGCTATTGAAGAAATAAATAAAGCAGGCGGTATAAATGGCAAAAAAATTGTGCCTGTCAAATATGACAACAAATCTGAGCCTGCCGAAGCTACAACACTTGCAAATAAATTAATTACGCAGGATAAGGTTGTTGCAATACTTGGTCCGGCTACTTCCGGTTCCTTTAAAGCTGAAATTCCGGTAGCAAACGCAAATAAAATACCTGTTGCATCCGGTTCGGCTACTGCGGACGATGTAACCGTAACCAGTGACGGTAAAGTACAGGAATATGCTTTCCGTGTATGTTTTAACGACTCATTCCAGGGAACGGTTATGGCAAATTTCGCAGCGGATAATCTATCTGCTGAAAAAGCGGTTATTATCATGGACAGTTCCAGTGATTACGGTAAGGGCCTTGCGAAAAACTTCAAAGAAAACTTTGTAGCTGCAGGCGGTACAATTGTCGCTGAAGAGGCATATGTTGCAGGAGATACTGATTTCAACGCCATTCTTACAAAAATTAAAGGAATTGATTTTGATGTAATATACATACCGGGATACTATAATGAAGCGGGTTTGATTATCAAACAAGCTCGCGCGCAGGGAATTACCGCACCGGTACTCGGAGCGGACGGCTTTGATTCCCCGGTTTTATTAGAACTGGCAGGCGCCGATGCACTTAACGATATTTATTTTACAAACCATTATTCATCATTGGACAAAGACCCTGCTGTTATAAAGTTTATTGAAGATTTTAAAGCGAAGTACAATAAAGAGCCTGATGCCTTTAATGCTCTGGGTTATGACCTCGCAAAATTTGTAGCCGATGCAATTGGACGTGCTGAAAACCTTAACGGTGAATCAATTAAAAACGCCCTCGAAGCAACGGAAAACTTTGTTGGTGTTACAGGAACATTAAGCGTTGATGAAAATCATAATCCTGTAAAATCAATAGTTGTTATTGGTTTGGAAAACGGTGAACAGGCTTCCAGCCTTAAGGTTAATCCATAATTAATTTATCATTTTGTTACTTAAGGATGAGGGTTTAAACCCTCATCCAATTAGTATGTCGAAATAAAAGATGGCTCCCGCCCCGCCTCTTTAGCAGGCATATGCCAAATTAAAAATACAGGCGGCGAGAAAAAATTGATTTTTTCAATTGAAAGAGGGTTAGCTTATTGGAACAGTTTTTGCAGCAAATCGTTAACGGGATTTCGCTCGGAAGCATCTATGCACTTATAGCTTTAGGATATACAATGGTTTATGGAATCATTAAGCTTATTAATTTTGCGCATGGTGATATATATATGATAGGTGCATATATTGGTTATTTCTGCATGACCAGCTTTGGTCTCGGGGTTCTTCCGTCACTTCTTATAGCAATGACTGTATGTACCTTATTAGGTATTACAATAGAACGGATAGCATATAAACCACTTAGGAATGCTACAAGAATAGCGGTGTTAATTACCGCTATAGGAGTATCCTTATTCATTGAATACGGCACAATGTTCTTTGTAAAAGCCAATGTACGCTCATATCCCCCTCTGAAGGGAATACTTACGCGCTCATTCAATATTGGTGGCATTGTCGTTACGATGCAGCAGGTTTTAATTGTATGCATAACAATAATACTGATGGCTTTTTTACAATTCATTGTGAAACGCACACGCACAGGGAAAGCAATGCGTGCTGTTTCTCTTGACAGGGACGCAGCAGAGCTTATGGGAATTAATGTGGATAACACAATATCCTTTACATTCGCATTGGGATCCGCTCTTGCGGGTGCAGCGGGGATTTTAGTCGGTATATACTACAACTCGATTAACCCTCTGATGGGTATATTGCCCGGCCTTAAAGCCTTTGTAGCGGCTGTTTTCGGCGGCATCGGAATAATTCCCGGCGCTATGATTGGTGGTTATTTTATCGGAACTGTTGAAGTTATGGTCGCAGGATACGGTAATTCAATGTTTAAGGACGCAGTTGTATTTGCGATACTGATTTTGATCCTTATTGTAAAACCATCAGGACTGCTTGGCAAAGAGACCAAAGAGAAGGTATAACTTATGGATATGAAAAAATTACCTGAAAATAAAAAAATAATAAAATGGTTTGCCCTTTTGCTTACTTTTGCTTTAGTACAGCTTCTTTTGTGGTCTAATATTATTAATGACTATATTATGGCAACCATTGCTACGATTTGCATAAACATCATACTGGCGGTAAGCCTGAACCTGATAACGGGGTTTACGGGCCAATTTTCACTTGGTCATGCCGGTTTTATGTCCATCGGCGCCTATACATGCGCGATTATCATAATGCGCTATCCCTCACCGATTGGTTTCATTATAGGCTTATTTACAGGGGCAATACTGGCGGCATTGCTCGGATTCATTGTCGGACTGCCCACACTGCGGTTAAGAGGCGATTATCTTGCCATCGCAACACTGGGTATGGCCGAAATAATCCGGATTGTCTTCCTTAATCTTGATATTACAAACGGGGCTGCGGGATTATTTATCGGAGTACAGTATACGAATTGGCTCTGGTTATTTATTTTTACCGCGGGTACTGTTTTATTAATAACTAACTTTATTAATTCTTCACACGGCCGCGCATGCATATCGATAAGGGAGGATGAAATAGCGGCCGAAGCAATGGGCATCAACACTACGAAATATAAGGTTGTTGCGTTTATTTTCGGAGCTTTTTGCGCAGGCATTGCAGGCGCATTGTATTCTTCATATTTTTATTTTATAAAGCCTGATTTGTTTGGTTTCCTTAAGTCGATTGACATCCTTGTTATCGTTGTACTGGGAGGGCTCGGAAGCATCTCCGGTTCGATACTTGCCGCTTTCCTTCTTGCGATTATTTCTTCCCTGCTGCAGTCTTTTCCGGAAATCCGGATGGTCATTTATTCAGTACTGCTTATTGTGATAATGCTTTTCAGGCCGCAGGGAATTATGGGTTCAAAAGAGCTTTCACTGTCGATGTTCAAAAGGCTTGGAAGCATTTTTGAACACAAGAATGGAGGTGAACGCTGAATGTCCATTCTTAGTGTTAACAAGCTGACTAAATCGTTCGGAGGTTTAACCGCCGTATCTAATGTAAGTATGGAAATTAATCATGGCGAGCTGGTAGGCCTTATTGGGCCGAATGGCGCCGGAAAAACTACCGTATTTAATATGCTGACCGGAATATACACGCCTACCTCCGGCAATATAACACTGTCAACAGGAAACGATAAAATACGTTTGAACGGAAAGAAACCGAATAAAATCTGTAAGGCAGGTGTGGCCAGGACATTCCAGAATATCCGGCTGTTTAAAGATTTAACCGTACTTGATAACGTCCGAATTTCAATGCATAAGAATATTAGGTATGACTTTTTCTCGGGACTGTTTCATTCTAAATTGTATTCGGTTGAAGAAAAAAATCTATTAGATAAAAGTATTGAACTGCTTCAAATATTAAAGCTGGATCATAAAAAGGACGAGCTGGCTAAAAACCTTCCATATGGAGAACAGCGTCACCTTGAGATTGTGCGTGCGTTAGCTACAAAGCCAAACATTTTGCTTCTTGATGAACCGGCTGCTGGGATGAATCCTGCCGAAACATCCAAACTGACTGAAATTATAGGCTGGATACGTAAAAACTTTGATCTTACAATCTTATTGATTGAACATGATATGTCGGTTGTTATGAGAATATGTGAGCGCATTTATGTGTTGGATTATGGAATCGTCATTGCCGAAGGTTCTCCTGATGAAATAAAATCAAACAAACGGGTTATAAAGGCATACTTAGGGGAGGATATGCGTAATGCTTGAAATAAACAACCTGAATGTTCATTTTGGTGTAATACATGCGTTAAAAGGAATTTCACTGAAGGTTGAGGAGGGTGAGATTGTTACTCTTATCGGCGCTAACGGCGCCGGGAAAACAACTACTCTGCGTACGATATCCGGACTTAAAAAGCCGACCAGCGGTACAATCTTTTTTAACGGAAACGATATAACATCAGCTTCAGCGCAAGACAGGGTCAGAATGGGAATTTCTCTTTCACCCGAGGGGCGCCGCATATTCAGCAGCCTGACCGTTCTGGAAAACCTTGAGCTAGGAGCTTACCTAAGACGTGATAAAGCAGAAATTAAAAAAGATATTTCGATCGTATATGAACGGTTTCCAATCCTTAAGGACAGGAGAAAACAAGCCGCCGGTACGTTGTCGGGCGGCGAGCAGCAGATGCTTGCAATAGGCCGCGCACTAATGAGCAGGCCTAAACTTTTATGTCTTGATGAACCTTCAATGGGGCTGGCACCGCTGCTGGTCCAGGAAATATTCGATATTATCAGGGATATTAATCAAAAGGGAACCACAATACTATTGGTAGAACAGAACGCGAGTATGGCTTTGCAAATAGCAAACCGCGCGTATGTTATGGAAACCGGTACAATTCCTCTATCGGGGACAGGAGCCGATCTTATGCGGAGTGAAGATATCAAAAAAGCATATTTGGGAGGTTGAAACTATGTTTGTAAAAAACAAGATGACTACAAACCCGTTTACGATTTCACCTGAGCAAAACATACCGGATGCCCACGAAATTATGTCAAATCACAATATCCGGCGCCTTCCGGTTGTTAAAGACGGCAAGCTTGTAGGCGTTGTTTCCAGAGAAGATATTATGCGTGCCTCGCCTTCCATGGCGACAAGCCTGAGTATTAACGAAATTACTTATATCCTGTCAAAAACAAAAATAAGCAAGGTTATGGCTAAAAACCCCATCGTTATATCCCCCAACGCTCTATTGGAAGAAGCTGCAACATTAATGAGGGATAACGGTGTCAGCTTCCTTCCCGTGGTTGATAATAATAAACTGGTTGGAATAATTACCGAAAGCGATATATTTGATTCATTCATAGACTTGCTCGGATTCCGGGAAAAAGGCACACGCCTTACCATTGAGGCCCCCGACGAACCGGGAATTTTATCAGAACTGGCCGGAATTTTTGCGGAGCACGGCGCCAACATAACAAATGTTGCGGTTTACCGCGGACACGGCGATAAAAGTATTGTTGTTATTGGAATCAATTCGCAAAACACCGGTAAAATTGAAAATAGTATAGAACAAAACGGCTATAAGATTATATATAAACTAAAAAATGTATGATTTCTTTTTGCAATAGAAATAAATGCCTGAAAAGAGTTCTGACGAACAGTTTTTCAGGCGTTTATTTATTATCGGAGCTATTTTCTTTATTCGAATGTTGCCGCAAGCTCTTTTTCAATATTAGAATAATCATCAAGCATTTTCACAAACGTTTTTACAACATCGGCATCGAACTGAGTGCCTATTCCGTCTATAAGCTGTCGGATTGCCGACTTTAAATCAAGTTTTGAACGGTACCGTCTATCCGACATCATCGCATCAAAAGCATCGGCAACCGATACTATTCTAGCCATAAATGGTATATCCTTTCCTTTAATGCCATCCGGATAACCCTTACCGTCTATTCTTTCATGGTGACATTTCACAACCGGGACGACATCCTTAAACATCGAAATTGCCGAAAGTATACGGGCGCCTTTTAGAGGATGCTTTTTTATCTCTTCATATTCTTTTGTGTTTAATTTGTCACTTTTAAACAGTATGTCATCAGTTATTCCGGTTTTGCCGACATCGTGGAACAGACCCGCTACTCTTAGTGTTTCAATTTCGGCTTCGCTTAACCCCAAAAGAGTTCCAATTTTTACACAGTAATAGGAGACACGATCAGAATGCCCGCGCATGTATTCATCCTTTGTGTCCACCACCTGGCGAAGTGCTTCAATAGTATCCATATACCTGATTCTAAGCTGCTCATACGTTCTGTTCAATTCTTCATTTTGCATATTCAGAAGAGAATGTAAAAAAGCGTTCGTTATCGCTGAAGCAGCCTGAGCCGCATAGATCTCAAGCAGTTTATAGCCCTCCGCGATATCGCTTATGAGGGTTTCGGCGCTTTCCACATATAGGACGCCGATACACTCGGAAAATTCGTTTACAAGAGGCAGGATAATACCTGAGTGTATTTTTACAGGCTGCTTTGATATTTTTGCCCTTCCTATATCTTCCAGCATTTTCGAACTGAGCATTGGCATAAAATCGGAAATCCTGGCCCTATATTTTCCTATTCCGCGGAAAATACTCTTTTTTGAATCATAGCCGCCTGAGATATTATCAACCAAAATAAAGGCGTTTTCACTATTAACAAGCGGCATTAATTCCATCAAAATATCCTCAAGGATATTCCCTAAAGGCTGCAGCTGATATATCTTAGGGACAGCCTGAAGTATTTTGTTTAAGCCATCCCGGAATTGCTTTATCGTATTCATCATATTTATTGATTTTATACCGGACTCAACCAACAACTGCAATTGATCGAAGCGATCACTTTTTTCACAATAACCCTGTATATCAAGCGCTTTTACCGTATCTAAAGGCGGAGCCAAATCTTTATGCCCGGTAAGAAGAAGAATATATAAATCGGTATTGAACTGCCGTATACATCTTACAACCTCATCGCCATGAATCGGTACCATTAAATAGTCCAGGATCATCAAATCAAAGTGTTCATTTCTTACTTTTTCAATCGCTTTCAGAGGGTTTGTAGTCCCTTCGTAATAGTAACCACTCCGCTCGAGCATGATGGACAGCGAATCTATAATTCCCTGTTCATCATCAACTATAAGAATTTTTATATTTTTTGATAAAGTAGAAATTTTCTTTCTCATTTGTATTTAGCCCCCATGATTTTTAACTTACATTTCTTATCTTACGGGGAAGCTGAACAAAAAAGGTTGTGCCATGCCCTTCTTTGGATTCAAACCACATCTCCCCTCCGAATCGTCCCTTAATGGTCGAATATGACATATATAATCCAAGTCCTGTGCCAGCTGTTCCTTTTGTTGTAACCATTTCTTTTAAAAGTTTTTGTTTTATATTGTTTGGGATTCCTTTAGCATAATCTCTAATGGTAAAAAGAATGTTTTCATTATCACTGTCAATATGAAAGTCAATAAAACCGGGTTTCCCTTCGTAAGCTTGAATAGCGTTTATAATAATATTATCGAAAACTTGTATTAAACTATTAATATCTCCATACAGTTCACTTGATAAATTTACGTTGATTCTTGTGTTTAGCTCGCACTTATATCTGATTAGTTCGTATTTCATTAATAATTGTATTCTTTTTACCAACTCATTTATTGTAAAGCTTACCGTCGATGAAGCGCTTAGCTTCACTGCCTGGCCTTTAACCGCATCGATAATATCGGATACATACGAGCAATACGGTTTTATCTTGTTCAGCCACGATTGCATTTCATCAGCAATTTCAAGGTGATCGGATACGGCAACGCTTTCATCCTGCACCGACGCCCTGTATTCGTTAACAAGATCCTGCAGACCTTCAACAATACCCGCAATAGACATTATTGGTGTTTTAAGGTTATGTGCAATCCCTCCGATTAAGTGCCCAAGGGACGCAAGCCTTTCCTGCTCCATCATTATTGCATGTTTTTCCTCGATATCTTTAAGGTGACGAACATTTTCAGTAATATCCCTGAACAATATAACAGTGCTAAGATGGCTTTTATTAATAATAATCGGCGTAACCTCAATAGAAAAATGCTTGTCAAAATGCCCCTTTTGTATATGCTTTTCAAAAATAATCGACATAGCCGATATTTTCGCCATATTGATAAAGTCAATAAGGTTGCTGTCATCATCAATAAGGCATGTATCCCGGAAAATTTCCTTCAGGCTCCTGCTTCTGGATATAGTTAAAATTTTCTCAAAAGCTATTTCCATCGTTTTGTTATAATCTATAATTCTATATTCATCGTTTACGACCATAAAACCATCCGAAATCCTGTCTACAATCGTCCTAAGGGCAACTGGGGATATGCTTAATAAATGGTATCTGAATATAGCGATGGCAGTAAACAACACAGCCACAGAAAATGAAATAGCCGTGGTGTAAAGAGGCACTTTGATTACTTTTGTTGTTACCAATATATTCGTAACCAACGGAACTAAAGAACCTATGGCAATTAGTAACGACTGTTTTGAAAAAAACCGGAATTTTTTATAGATGAATACAGAAAATTAAAAAGACAAACAATCATATACCCATACATAAAAATACTATGAATGATAAAATAATTACCAACAACTGTTTCAGTGTTATATACCGAAAAAGTTTGAAAAAACAAGTGATGTCTTTCATTGGTAATTATCATGATAAATGATACTACCGGAGGAATAAATAAAAATAAATACCTTTTATAATTTATTTTCGTTTTATCAAAAACGATACTTGTAATTAAAAGAAATGCGGGCGTAAAACATAATCCAAGGTACCAAATGTACACAAATAACATAACAGTATAACCATAATGCATACGCGCATATGCTTCCAAAAGGTAACCTATATTCCATATAAGCAAGGATACTACTGAATATATAAACGTGTAATGCAATTGTTTTTTGTTTGTCATTGAAAATAAAAACAGCATCAATGACAACACAATTAACAATGACAGATGCAATAGATAAAATAAAACATTTTCCATAAGTGTCAGTCCTTTTTGGCTATGATTTCATTTATCTTTGAAGCAAGTTCATATACAACAGGTTCTTCAAATAATGTGTAATGATTTGAAGGAAGATCAATTCTTATTATTTCGGTATTACAGTAAGAATTCCAGGTATTAATATTTAATTCCTTATCGGATATAATTTTGTCATAAACAGCGTTTAAAAAAACAATTTGCGCATTCAGAGCTCTTTGAGGCTTGTACAAAGCCCTTGCTTGATGCAGCGTCCGTATTCGGTTTATGTACATAAACATATCAATTGTCTGTATTCGCTCCAAACCCGGTATCGCATCTCTGACTTCATCCGGCAGTTGATTAATAACACTCGTTTTTTCAATCTTTTTGTCAGAAACAAATTTCCATAATTCATTTATATCCTTATGGTTTTCCACCTGTCTATCTATTTCATTATCAAAAAATGATCGAATCAAATGCATTTCGGTGTCAAATGAGAAAGGTTTTATGTCAGACCAGTTTTTCACGGAAATACTATTGAACAAACATACTAAATTAACTCTATCGCCCATTTGTTCTAAAATGTTGGCCATTTCAAAAGCTATAGTGCCCCCGATACACCATCCGCCCAACAAATATGGTTCATTTGGCTGTAATTCTTTTATCATGTTGACATATTCCCTGGCTATTTGATTTATTGTAATATTTTGAGGCGCTGCTCCGGAAGTGCCGAACCTTATCCCCCAACAGGCAGCGTTCAAATAATCGGATAATTTTTTATAATTATTTACTTCCCCATTACCGGCATGTATTAAAAACAAATTATTTTTACTGTCTCTAACTTTTTTTAATAAAACAATCCGATCATTTCTGTGTTTTATAATTGATTTATCTTTATTCTTTTTTATATAAAGAGCCATTTTTATAACTGTGTCCATTTTGTTAATATCATTTAACGGTATTTCAACATTAAATTTACTATAGACCTGAGAAATAATATTTATTATGCTTAGCGAATCACCACCTGCATCATATAAATTTTGGTTTGTTGAGATATTTTCTTTCTTCAATACATCTTTCCATATATTTAAAACTTCATACTCTATGTCATTTTTAGGTTTTAATATTCTTTCTTTTTTTTGCTCGTTTAATGGTTTTGGTAATTTTTTTAAGTCAATTTTTCCGCTGGCATTTATCGGTATTCTTTCAACCTCAACAAAGTATGATGGTATCATATATTTGGGTAAATATTTTACCAAATGGTTTCTTATGCGGTTAGGTGCTATCTTTATCTTCGGGTTTTTAATAATATAGGCACATATTACTTCACTGCCGTCCTTCTGTAATTTCACCACAGCGGCGTCATCAATTCCTTCAATTTTTAACAATTGATTTTTTATTTCATCCAGCTCAATTCGATAGCCTCTTATTTTTATCTGGGTGTCAACTCGTCCAAGAAACTCTATCTCTCCTTTTGAACACCATTTGACAATATCACCCGTCTTATACAAAATTTCATTTGTATTAAACGGATTTCTGATAAAAACTTTATTAGTCAATTCGTCATTGTTGATATAACCTCTCCCAAGACATAATCCTCCAATATATAGCTCTCCGGGAATTCCAATAGGCAGCAGGTTTTTATGTTTATCAAGAACATACAGTTTAACATTGGAAATAGGTTTGCCTATAGTAATTCTGTTATCGTTGTCAAACACCTTGAATGACACTCCGATCGTTGTTTCAGTAGGCCCGTAACCGTTTATAATTTTTGCGTTCAGATTATTTTTTAATAACTTAAGCAATTCCGGAGGGAACACTTCCCCTCCAACCATAATTTCTCTAATACTTTCAAGCATTTTGATATTTTCATTATCCGTAAGAAATAGTTTAATTTTACTGGGCGTTGTAAGTATTTTGTTCACCCTGTGCTTATTAATTAAACTGCATGTATACCTGGGTATTTTTTGTTCTGTTTCATTTGCCAGTATTATTTTAGCACCCGTTAATAAAGATGTAAAAATCTCAAAAATAAAGATATCGAAACAAAAAGACGTATATGACAAAACAATTGAGTCTGTGGAAAAATCCATAAATTTGGTTACCGCGTAAACAAAATTAACAAGGGAAGTATGCTCTATCATTACCCCTTTCGGTTCTCCCGTTGTGCCGGAAGTATATAAAACATATGCAAGATCGCGCACATTATTTATATTCGCAAGGTCTTCTTTTTTAAAATTATAGTGTTCTTCACATTGAATATTAATTTTATCATATTCGGTAAATCTGTATATTGTTGTATTGTCTGTTAATATAACCTTTGATTCTGAGTTTTTTATCATGTAATTTATTCTTTCATCAGGAAGTTCCTTGTCTATTGGAAGATAAGCGGCGCCCGCCTTAAGTACTGCCAGCATTCCGATAACCATCTCTATGGAACGGCGAACCATAATTGCTATTACATCACCGGGTTTTATACCCTTTTCCCTTAGAAGCACCGCCAGTGAATTAGCCCTTTCATTCAACTGCCTGTATGTAATGCTTTTATCTTCGCAGATAAGAGCTGTATTATCAGGGGTTTTTGTGACCTGCTGTTCAAACAGCTGATGAATAGTTTTGTCTTTTGGGTAATCCGCTTCCGTATTGTTAAATTCGTACAGAACCTTTCTTTTTTCGCTTTCAGGCAGCATTTCTATTGTGTAAATCCTTTTTCCGGGATTATCAAGAGCATGCCATAAAAGGCTTAACAAATGCTGATGTATAAATTCAATTTCCTTATCATAGTAAAGGTCTTTATGGTAGTCGTAATCAATAATTACGGTTTCTTCATCATCCCTGTCGTTTACATGGATTGTCAAGCCCCCGAAAGTACTTTTTTCATTATATTACATCTAATTTTATCATAAAAATTCCAAATTCGCTATGAAAAAATAAGATAATAAGGATATTTAGGAAATAATTTCCCGATATTTCTAAAAAATGATTATTAGCGAGATTATAACGAGATTAGAGACGTCATTACCTATCATACATAAAATCTGTCAATTGTAACAACCGCATAGAGGGATTTGTCTTTTTCATGTATACGCTGTTTTATTTGTTCAGTTATTTCCTTTATGCATATTTTACAGTCAAAAGGAACGGTTACGTCAAAAATCAGGTTATAGTGAGTCGGGCCCTTTACTACCCTGAAATCGTGAATTGATAATGTATTGTCGATGCCTGAAACCACTTCTTCGGTCATTTTCTGCAATTCATTCACAAATGGATCATCTGTTACAATCGGATCCATATGAATAACCATATTCATGTTATACTCATTCGAAATTTCACGCTCGATATTATCAATCAAATCGTGACTTACAAGCACATCCGTATTTGCGTCAACCTCTACATGAACCGAAGCAAATGTATTATGCGGGCCATAATCGTGAACAACAAGATCGTGTATTCCAATAACGCCGTCATAGCTTAGAATAAATGATTCTATCCTTTTTATAAGTTCCTCGGAAGGGGCCTGGCCAAGAATTCTGTTCATTGTTTCCCTTAAAATTTGTATCGCTGAATAAATTATAAAAATCGCAACTGCAATACCTATATAAGCATCCGGATTAATGCTTGTAAGCCGGCTTATTACAGCGGAAACAAAAACCGCGGAAGTTGACATCACATCAGCCATACTGTCGGCAGCGGTTGCCTGCATGATCATTGAATTAATACGCTTGCCTAACTTGCGGTTGAAATAGAAAAGCCACAGCTTCACAAAGATTGACAAAACCAACACTGTTAGCGCAATACTGCTGAAATCGATTGGCTGGGGGTGAATAATTTTTTCAATTGATGTTTTTATCAGTTCAAAACCGATAAACATTATCACAACAGCGACAATAGAAGAAGAAATATACTCAATTCTGGCATGCCCGAAAGGGTGTGTATTGTCGGCAGGCTTTGCCGCCATTTTAAAACTCATAAGAGATATTATTGAAGAGCCGGCATCAGAAAGATTATTTACCGCATCGGCGACTACCGAAACGCTGCCGGACAGTGTTCCAACAGTAAACTTTGCAGCAAATAGAAACACGTTAACAATTATTCCAATTATGCCCCCAAGCCTTCCAAACTGCTCACGAACTTTAACATTTTCTACATCCTTATGGTTTTTAATAAACAATCTTGTAAGAAAACCGGTAATACCACCGAGTTCTTTACCGCTGCTTTCCATATTCCCTCCGCTTAACCTGTTTTTCAAGATTCTTTTATTCTATTATTACAAATATCGGTTTGCAAGCTTTTCCGTTAAATCCTTTTCTGAACTATTGTACAATAACGTCTGAACATTATTTCCGCGGGTCCTGTTTCAGGTGTTTCGTTTCCTTGGGCGACAAAGCACATAACAATAACACGCTTTGGCTTATGTATAATTTTGCACAGAGGTCTCCATATCCCAGGCCGCTCATTAACCCGCCCCACAGTTGCCTGTAGGCAGCAGGACGCTGGAGCATGTCGCCCGTCGTCACCGAAAACACCTGAACCACCCGCTGGCTATTCGGTATTAATACACAGGCTGCTGTTCAGCACAATAATTGTGAAGAACCCGTAAAGAACTATTGTACAATAGTCCAAAAGGTAACAAACGGTAATATATAACAACCGCTTCGTTTTGAAGTTAAGCCTTAAAACCTCAGATGTTTATAAGCTAACCTCAAAAGAAGCGGTTATCTTCACTAAAATATTATTCCGTTTCCTCTTCAAATATGACCGCGTCATACAACATTTCAGCTTTTTTGCGGGCTTGTTCATCCTTTACTGTCCATGCAACAAGCAGTGGATTGAATATCATGCGGCAAAGAAAGTATCCGAAGGATTTATCGTCAAAACGGTAAGCAATAAAATCGGGACGCGAAAACACATTGACAAACAGGTTAGTCATCAAAAAAGCTTGCCAAAAACCTAACTGGTTCCTATTCTTTAAAAAATTCATTGAAAGCTGTCCCCTGATAATATCGGGGCGGTTTTTCCTGAACCACTGCACTATAAACGGGTTAAATGATTCAATGCAAATAAAGCCGCTGTAATCTTTAATTTCACTGCATACAGCTTCGCATATTTGGGCGGCAGGTTGATTAATGTCCGCTTTTATTTCACAAATAACCGGCATGTCTTCAAGCGTTTTTAAAACGTCTGAAAACAACGGTATCGTTTCATCGGTACCGCATAAACGGCAGCTATTCAGGTCTTTGTAATCGGCCTCTTTTAACTTTATATCATCACCGCACATTCTTTTCAGGTCGTCATCATGGAATACAACAAGCTTCTTATCCTTTGTAAGTCTTACATCCAACTCTACACCGTACCCTTTTTCTTTAGCGTTTTTAAAAGCGGCAATAGAATTTTCCGGAATTCCTTTCCCATGCAGGCCCCTGTGGGCAAACAACAGGCACGGCAATTTTTCAATTCGTCTTTTGGCAGGTTTTATTAAATAAAGAATAACCGCACATATAACTATAAGTATAATAATTGCTGCTATCATCATTAATCTCCCGTATCCATCATTTCAAGCTTGCTTTTAGGCGTTATAGGCTTGCTGTCGCCATGCCGCACCATAAGCATAGTGCAAAACGCAACCGCTGCAAAAAATGCCGCATAAGGGAATAATGTCCTGTACCCCACAAATTCCATCAGCGCTCCTGATAATATCGGAGTAAGTATCTGGGCGGCCATTGAAAAAGTATAATAATAACCGGTATATTTTCCAACATCCGATCCCTTCGCCATTTCCACAACCATCGGATATGAATTAACATTGATTGCAGCCCACGCGGTTCCTATCAATATAAGAAAGACCGTGAGAACAGGATGGTATGATGTCAGCAGAAACGCTCCGCAAAACGAAGCAAACATTAATATGAGCCCTAAAAGAATGGTTTTCCTTCTTCCTATCCTTGAAGCAAGAAATCCGACGGGGATAAACGCAATAACAGCGGCAACAGTTGCGATTAGCTGGTTGCTTGCAAATCCCCCGCCCGCTATTTTCAAAAAATCCTGCGCATATTTTGAAAATGCGGTGGTAACAGCGTTATATGCCATAAACCACATAAATATTGAAACAAGGATAAATATAAGGCTTCTTTTTACTTCAGGAGGCAGTTTAGTTTTCTCACCCGAACCGGTATCTTTTTCTGCCATTCCATGGCCATTTATTTTCTCCATTTCCTTAACGAGCTTGTTTTCCTTAACCGATAAAGCAAGGATCACAACGGATATGACCATAAGAGCGGCGACAATTGCAAATATTGGAAGGTAATCCGGTTTTCCCTCCTTTGGAACCATTACTGCAATAAGCACAAGCGATACCGCGCCTCCTATTGCACCCATAAGGTTTATTACCGCGTTTGCTTTTGACCTTAAAGGTTTAGGGGTAACATCGGGCATAAGAGCAACGGCCGGGGAACGGTATGTACTCATAAAAACCAAAGCAAAGAATAAAGCTGTTAAAAACAATGGAAGGACGGCTATATTATCGGCAAATGGCATGAACATCATTGAAACAACCGCTAACGCGGTGCCGCCCAAAATAAACGGCATTCTTTTGCCAATCGGCGTTTTCACCCTGTCCGAAAGAGCACCGAAAAGCGGCAGCATAAACAGCGCCAGAACGTTATCCATCGCCATAACCACACCAGCCATTGTATCTCCTATTTTGAATGTATTTTTTAATATCAGTGGGACAAGGCTGTCATATACCTGCCAGAATGCACAGATTGATAAAAACGCAAGACCGATAATAAAAGTGCGTTTGTAATTAAGTTTCATTTCCTATACCTCCGGTTTTAAAAAATAGACAACTGATACATTTGAAGCATATCATTTATACTGAAACAGTGTCAACAGCAGATTTAGCGGCCTCATTATCCAGTCTCCCAAACGCGACGGACAGCATAAGTTTTGTGCTCTGATTTACTACGGGTAAAATTTTTACATTGTATCCCTCTGAGTTAAAAGCACGTTCAAGAATATTAAAATGGATCGGAGACATTTGCGGTGCAAGAATTATGTGAGTTGGTCTTTCTTTTCTGTTAAATGCTCTTGACAGTAGAGAATTAGCAGTCCTTTGCTGATGGCTATTATTCTGCTCATTCATAGCCGCCAGCAAAGAACGTATTCTTATTTTAGCCGCACCGAGGTTACTAACCTCATCAATTTTTATAACAGTATGTATTTTGCCCGCAGGCTCAAGTATTTCCTGTACCTGTTCAACTGTTGTCGAACCAATATCAATCCCAACACGGACAACATCCATACAGATGCTCCCTTTCAAATGTAATAATGATATGCCCTGATTATTTCCCCGGCAAAATTAAAAGGTAATGCAAATAAAAAGACGGCTAAATCAGTAAAAAAAATTGTACAAAAATAAGACTGGTCGTATCATATTACAAAAGGAGGTAATTTACAAATTGATTTGCTTTTAATAATTCTTTATAGGTAGGCTAAAAACAATTCCCCCGCCCGCTTTGTCCAGAAAAAACTGGAGTTTCAATTCCTCATAGGTAGGCTAAAAACTCAAATGCTCATACCATTTTTATACAACCAAAGCCCTGGCTGTTTTTGCTTCCAAGCCCTGCATCAACAGCCATCTGGAGCAATTCGCGAGGGCCTTTCAGCCTTAACTTTCCGGTATACCCTTTTATAACAAACCCTTTATATATAACAATATGAAGCCGCGGTTGAAGCAGCGGCGTAAAACTGACTTTCCCATCCGGCGGTTCCATTCCTGTAAAAGCCCTGTACTTCTTTCTAAGGTTTTCATCCGCTATTCTGCTGAAATCATCTTCACCGGGCTGGAAATAACATGTGTATTTGCTGTCATCGGGTCTTTTAAGCGTACTGTATACCGTTATCGGAGATAATGTGTTTATCGTGATATCTTCTTTTATTACATCCTGCCTGTCTACTTTTATACTCGCAATCTCAAGTGAATTTGACTTAAGCCTGATAGCTTTTTTTAATATTTTATTTGCAAAAGATTCGCAAAATTTGCTGTCGGGAGACGCAACTTCAAGAAAAACAGGAGGTTCAAATATAATATTGCCCCTATTGCTTTCTATTTTAGCCTTGCCTGAAAGATTTGAAAAACAAAACAGACGAAACTTCCTGTCGTCTCCATAACCTTCATTATGTAAAAAATCCGCAAGTTCTTTATCAATTGTCTTGTATATAAAAGCCTGAACTATATGGTTGTAGTGAATTGGAAGAATAATATTATTCTCTCCGGACATTTCGATACATATATGCATTTTTTCTCCCCTTCATACTACATAATTATACTATAATTAAGGAGTGCCTGTTTTATTACATAAACTGCCTGTATTCTCTATCGTTAAAAGAATGATGTGTTCCGCTCATATATGCCATAGTATAGTTATTCGACAAATATTTTTTAATTCCTTCTTTTTCCTGCAAAATTGTTGCTGTTGTTTTTATTCAATCCTGACCCACTGTTTTACGTGCACGTAAAAAATGGTATAATATGAGTAAAATTTAAACACAGGTGAAGCAATGTTAAAAAGCCTTTATGAAAATGATCGGATAACTGCAAAACGCAGCAAGGAAATACTTAATATTATCAAACGCCATAATACTGTTACACGCTCTCAGATTATTGACAGAACAGGCTTTACCATGTCAACGCTGGTTAGAATTATGAATCAGTTAGAAGCGAACGGTCTGATCCAGGTCACGCAAACACTTGATACGGCGATGGGAAGAAAACCCGCGTTATACAGTATTCATCCTGAGGCGGGATATATTATTGGTGTGGAAATATCGAGAACCTTTTCAAGGATTGCGTTAATGAACGCGGCAATGGATATTCTGAAGTCGCATACATTTGGGATGTATTCTAATATAACTCCGGAAATTGCTATGGACAGAATTATTGAGTGGATAAACAACTATACAAAGGAAGTTTCAAAAGACAAGCTGTTGGGAATAGGAGTCGGAGCTGTCGGGCCGATTGACAGAGAAAAAGGTATTATGATGAATCCTGTTAGTTTTTCGGCCACCGGATGGGAAAATATATCAATTAAAAATATACTTGAGCAGAAAACCGGCTTGCCAACCTGGGTAGAAGACGGAGTAGATCTGGGAGCGGTTGCCGAATTCCAAAAAGGCTGCGGGGTCGGTATGGAACACCTTGTATATGTTATCTGCGGCGTCGGCTTACGCCTGGGTATGATAATAAATGGTAAATTATATATTCCACATAGGGGAAGAAATGAAACTTTTGGGCATATGACAGTAAAATTAGATGGGCATGAATGCTCTTGCGGAAAAAAAGGATGTATTGAATCATATGTTTCTTTTACGGCCATTTTAGACGAATTCATTTCGGAAATTAAACACGGCAAATCTTCAGTAATACTTGAGAAAATTGATTTTGATTTATCGTCTCTTACCTTTGATATGTTTTGCGAAGCCGCAGCAATGGACGACCCGCTTGCAAATAAAATTATTCAAAGAACAGCATCTTACCTGGCGGCAGGACTTATAAATGTCAACAACCTTTTACGGCCTGATATTATAGTTGTAGGCGGAGTGTTAATCCGAAAATGCAGGAAGCTTTTTGATTTGGCATGCAATATATTTGAACATGAAATTGGAAGGAATAATATATTAAGCATGGGCTGTTTTGGGGAGGATGCCGTAATGGCAGGCGCCGGTTCGATGGTGTTAGACCACTATCTGAAATAGCACGATATTATTTCATAATTTAATTTTAACTGTTAGAATAAGAATATTCCTGCTATACCTGAGGCCAGGATAAGATAAATTGGATGAATTTTTGTTTTAGTCAGCAGTATAAAAGATATTGCTGCTAATGCTATGCTTTTGACTTTAAACAGAGCGCGGCTGATTGATATGTAAAGCCCATTATTAATGGTATCCCCACCGGCGGAAAGCAGAATCCCTTCACTTCCCGCAAGCCTTATTGCCGCATATAATACTATACCCGTTATAACCGGGCGAAGGCCGTATAAAGCCGCTTGAACAAAGTGATTGTTATATATCTTAAAAAAACAGGCAGCGACAGTAATAACAATTAACGCGCAGGGCAGCATTATGCCTGTAACAGCAGCAAAAACACCGCCTATGCCCGCCGCTTCATAACCAACACCCACTGCTGCATTTACCGCCACCGCGCCCGGGGACATTCCGGCCAATGCAATAACATCGTTTAGCTCAGACATTGCAATAATCCCGTTTTTTTCAGTTTCCGCCTGAAGCATCGGAAACATCACATATCCTCCGCCAAAAGCGAACACACTTAATTTAGCAAACATTAAAAAGAGTTTTATATATATCCCCATTACTAATCGCTGCTCCTGTCCTGTATTTTTTTGCAGACATTGCGTATACTCACAAGCAAGATACCGGCAACGGCACCCGAAATGATTAATGGTATAGGCGCGACATTTAGAAAAACAGCCGCGCAAAAAGACGCAATAACAATAATAGCTGTACTATAGTCTGTGACAGCGGTTTTCCCAATTTTATAAGCGGCATAAAGAATTAATCCCACTATAGTTGGAAAGATTCCTTTAAATGCCGATTGTACGACAGGATAATCTTTAATATTCGCAAAAATTATCATTAAAGTCAAAACTATAATAACCGGTGATGTAAGATTACCAAGCAGTGCGGCTATAGCGCCGGGGATACCGGCAATGGAAAACCCGACAAAAGCGGAAGAATTAAGAGCAATAGCACCCGGTAAAGACTCCGATACGGCAAAAATATCAATGATTTTTTCTTTTTCCACCCATTTTTTTTCATTCACAATTTCTCTTTCTATCAAAGATATCATCGCATAACCGCCGCCAAAACTGACACTGCCAAGTTTTAAAAATGTAAAGTATATCTCCGCAAGCAGACGAAGTTTGCTTTTTTTCAATTGACTCACCCATATATAATTCCATTTTGGCAATTACTATACAATAAATATAGTATTTACTTTATATTAT
>FZPS01000015.1_pt24 | contig 34806 bp, 34 predicted proteins | sample 1817821 | NCBI WGS metagenome assembly FZPS01 (sample SAMEA104158645, study PRJEB21678) | metagenome | place: Germany | collected 2015-04-21
CATATAAATGACATTTAAATATAAAAACTTCTTGACATATTCGCCTTATCGTGTTAAAATGTTGGAAAAAGTGGATAAATTTGCCAAAGCAGGAGTGATCTTGTGACGGAAAGCTATAGGGTCTTTGTATGAAGACAGCCAGTTGCCAAATTGTTATTCAAAATGGCAACTTTTTTTGGAAGGGATGTTGTTGCCCTCTTTTGCGTACGACGAATATTCCAGGAATATTCGCTTCAAATATTTGCCCTCATCATGGAAGTCAGACATTTGTCTGACTTTTACAATTTCTCCTTCATTTTTATAGCTTTTTATTATATAATACTTATGGAGATTGAATTTTTCTAAAGGAGAGAGAGAATGAAAAGATTCTACATCAATGAAAGAATGTTCACAGTCCGCGATCGCTTCAACGTGTACCGAGAGGACGGAAGCATGGTCTATGAAGTGAAAGAAAAACTCTTCACTTTCGGAAAGCAGTATCGGCTGTTTGACATGTCGAAAAGACAACTTGCCTTCATCAAACAAAAATTGTTCCGCCTCCTTCCCGCCTACAAAATCTATGTGGACGGCAAGCACATGGCAACAGTCAAGAAAAAGTTCAGCGTATTCGTTAATAAGTATGCGATTCAATCAGATTATGGGAATTACAGAGCAGAAGGGGATTTCCTAGCTTGGGATTTTAAAATCTACAAAGACGATAACCTCATCTGCACGGTTTCAAAAAACTTTGACGTCTTCAGAGATAAGTATGAAATTGCTGTGGCGGAAGGATACAATGAGATTCTCCTGCTTTGCATGGTGATTGTTTTTGATGCCGTCCATCATCGCGGAAGCGGTCATGGAAGAAGAGTTTACCGATAAATTAACTGAGCAAATAAAAAAGCATCTCCTGTTGGAAATGCTTTTTTTGTTTTATTTGTCGCGGATGGCATCCACGGGTTTTTTTCTTGCGATCCGGTAAACCGGCATAAAGCTGGTTGTCAATGCCACAAAAACGCTGATCAAGAGCACAAGCACGATTTGCCTGAGTGAAAAATTGAAGATGGTCACCGACAGGCCGACGCCCGTTCTCAGGGAGAGATTAATCGCTCTCACCACGATAAAGGTAGAAATCGAAGCGAGGAAGAAATTGATGGTGGCGATGATGATGCTTTCGTTAAAGAATATCCGGAAAACATCGTTGCTTCTGGCGCCGATTGCTCGCAATATGCCGATTTCCCTTCTTTTCTGATTGATGCTGTTGGCAATGAAATTGCTCAGCATCAGAGCAGAGAATCCGGCGAAACCAAGGCCAATGAATAAGAAGGTATGGGCGAGGTTTTCAACCATGTTGTTGGCCATCTCCAGGATTCTCGTTGTTTCGTTCTGCAATATGTGAGAAACCGAATTTGTGGTGGTGTTGGAGAATTTTGCAAGTTTTTGGATGTTGCTCCTATCTTCCGGCATTTTTGCCAACACAAACTTATATGGTTCCTCTTTTCCCAATGCTTCCAATTCATCATAAAATTCGTCGTCCACGATGACTAAATTGCTGAATGGTTCCCCGTAATAGACACCGACGATTTTTGCTTCAGATAACTCCTCTTTATAAATGATATTGTTATAAAAATACTTCTCGACTTCAACTTCTTTTAATAACCCCAAAACGGGAGCGCAAATCTGAAACGCTTCGGCCTCAAGCTCATATCCGCTTTTGCTTCCATAGGGATTGTTTTGGCGACCGTCCCCATGCAGATAATCTAGATAGTACCATATCTTGGTAAGTTCATCGATGTCATCTTCAAGTTTCATATCTTCAAAGAAACCATTGGCTTCGGCTTCATGGTAGTTTTCCCTTGCATAATTTTCAAAGTGCTCATTAATCACCATATCATAATAGGTGGAAAGATTCCCATAAAAATCATCTATTTGCACTTCCGTGCCGTGGTCGGATAGGAACCGTCTCGCTTCTATGAGGATTTCATTCTTGCCGAGAGCGGTTTTTTGGTCGTCAAAGAATACGATTTTGTCCTTGCCGTAGTTGTCGACTTTTTCCAAATTTTCCGTCCAGTACTCCCAATAGTTGTCCATGTCAAATTCAGGATTGCGGTACGTCAAGTTTGCAATGTTGCGAATGTTGAGACCCTGAGTCTGGCTTTTTTCGATCAGTTTCCCGATAGCTCCTTCGTTCACAAACCCCAAAGCATGGTAGCCGAATTGGACAATCGTCCTGAATTCCTCTCTCAAGAAGTAATTTTCCGAATCCGAGTTTTTCAGGGTTTCATAACGTGTGGTGTCAAAATTGGTGTTAACGATTGCCGTGACTTTAAAGCGCAGGCTGTTGGAAAGCCAGGAATTGTTGAAAACGATTTCCCTTCCTATCAATTGCTGATAATTTTTTATCGTTCCCGGCTCGATGTCATCGCTATATTTATTTTCTTTTTCATTATAATTGCTGTAACCGTACATTTCAAAATGCTTGAATACATAGTCAGTGAGAGCAATTTCATCATCCGCTTCAGGCATTTCTCCATGAATTGTGAAGCCCAACTCAAGGAGTTCCTCCCTGCTGAATTCTGCCAATCCCGAAACCATGTTTTGAAAATACGGGACATATTCCATTCGGGATTTTCTGGAATAATTTTCTTGCAACCAGAAGGAAACTTCATGGGGATTCGATCCGGGGGCGTAGACGGGTTTGAAATTGAGCCCCAATTCCCTTCCGATACCGGAGTTGAGTTCCTCCACATCTTCCATGGAGAAGGATAAATAGCGGGTGTGTTCATCCTCATTAACCAAATACGTTTCTTCTTTCGTCAACGCGGCTGTTTGAATGTTGCCGTCGATGATGGAGTTCACTATTGCGTCGATTTTGTTATAGGCGGCCAGAGAATCGGCAACTCCGAAAAGGGTGAATGCGACCAATGAAAGAAGGATGGTGAAGAAGAGGCGCAATTTCTTGTATCCGAGCCCGCTCGCTCCCATTCTGAAGGCCATTTTGTTCGGCAGGCGGGATTTAATCATTTTGAATTCTTCGTCATAGGATTTCAAATCCACATCTTCCGTTTCTACAAACACCTCGTGTGTCCGGAAATCCCGGTCGTTCTTGGTGATGATGTTGAGTTTCTTTTCTTTCTCGAGATAGCGGTTGATCATTTCCAGATCTGCCGCGGTCAGCTTATACCCCTCTCTAACGATCAGGCCTTCATTTTGTGCATACTGGACATTGGAAGCAACCTCGCTTGTGACGGTGGTTTTGCTGATGTCGCTGATGATCCTGCCGTCGGCAAGTTCGATGACCCTGTCCCCGTACATTTCCGCAAACTCCCTGTCGTGGGAGACGACCATGACCAGCTTTTCCTGGGATAGTTTCTTCAGGATGTCAAAGATCTGCAGCGCTGTTTTGCTGTCCAGGGAACCGGTGGGCTCGTCCGCCAGAATGATTTCCGGGTTTTTTACAAGCGCCCGCGCAATCGCCACTCTCTGTCTCTGCCCCCCCCGAAAGTTCATTCGGCCTTCTGTGACCGTAACCGGTGAGATCGAGGGTGTCCAGGATTTGTTTCACTTCTTCATTGGTGGCCTTTCTTCCCTGCAGTTCGATGGCAAGGGCGATGTTCGCACCGACGGTGAATTCTTCAAGAATGTTGTATTCCTGGAAAATGAACCCGACATAGGTGTTCCGGTAGGAATCGAAATTGCCTTGGGTGAAATCCTTCGTGGATTTTCCCTTGATGATGATGTCCCCCGCGTCGTATTTGTCCAGACCGCCGAGGAGGTTCAGGAGGGTGGATTTACCGCTACCGGATTTTCCGAGGATGAAAACCAAGCCCTTGTCTTCAATTTTCAGATTGACATTATCAAGGGCGACGACGGGCACGCCTTTTTTCGGATGGTACGTTTTTGTTAGATTTTTTACCTCTATCATAGCTTCTCCCTTTCATTTTTCCATCTAATTCTAACACGAAAACTTTTTATTATCAATGAATCCCGGATTATTTATTAATAATTGAGGAAAAGGGAAAAATATTGATATGGTTTGTAATAAAGTGCCATTTATGATAAAATCTTAAATGTAATAAGTGTAGAAATCAGAGGTATAAGATGGGTTTGGTATTTGAGTTTTTGTTGATATTCTTTTCCCGCGTTCTGGAAGTTTCCATCGGCACTTTGAGAAACATTCTCGTAAACAAGGGTTACGGAAAAAAGGCGTCGCTATTGGCGTTTGTGGAAGCGTTGATTTGGGTGTTCGTTGCCTCAAAGGTGATCGGAGCGCTTTCTACAGAGCCTTTGAAAGGCATCGTTTATGCTTTGGGATTTGCAGGCGGCGTGTTTGCCGGTTCGATTCTGGAAAAGATAATCGCCCTGGGCAAGATCTTGGTGCAGGCAATCACTTCCCGGGAAAGCGGTCTGGAACTGGCGAAGGTTTTGCGTGAAGCCGGTTTCGGGGTCACGACTTTGGATGCGGCGGGAAAAGAAGCCAAGAAAATGATGTTGATCGTGTATGCAGAGAGGAAGAACCAGGGAATCGTGACGAAGATGATTTACGAGTTTGATCCCCAAGCTTTGATTGCCGTTCAGGACATTTCGAGCATCCGCGGCGGTTACATCAGTTCTTTCAGGAATTTGATAAAATAGTATTCAGGCAATGAATACTTTTTTTATATTTGTCATACGTATTTGAGTTTGCCCATGCTTCTGCTTGAGAAAGAGGTTATTTTATTGTATAATACTAATATATTTAATGATGAGAGAGAGGAAAACATGAAGGGCATCAGAATAATTACGGACAGCACTAGCGATTTGACGCCGGAATTATATGAAAAGTTAGACATTGAAGTAATTCCTTTGACTGTCAGCATCGGTGGGAAAAGTTATGCGGATGGTAAGGATATAAACTCCGAAATGCTCTACGATTTGGTTAAAGAGCACGGAGAGCTTCCGAAAACTGCCGCTGTCCCGCCGGGAACTCTAATAAAAATCTTTGAAAAACACATCGCTTCCGGTTATGATGTTTTGTTCATTTGCATTGGCGCCAATTTTTCCGCAAACTACCAAAACGCCTGCCTCGCTGCCAAGGAATTACCCGAGGGAAGAGTGCGGATCGTCGACTCCGGAAATCTTTCCAGCGGCATCGGGCTTCTGCTCATTAAAGCGGCTAAATTCCGTGATCAGGGAGACAGTTTGGAAGAAATTGCGAGAAAGGTCGAAGAACTCGTTCCTTTGGTTAGAACCCAGTTCGCCATCAACACGCTCGCGTATTTGCATAAGGGTGGGCGTTGCAGCGGCACTTCGCGGATCATCGGGACGGTGCTCCGAATCAAGCCGATTATCAGAGTTGTGGACGGGAAGATGGAGGTTGCGAAGAAACCGCTGGGCAGGTTTGAAAGAGCGCTCAGGATGCTCCTGGAATACTTCCAAAACGATGCGGAAAACATTGACCCCGAATATGTCATGGTGACGCACAGCATGGCGGACGAGGACGCGGTTTATTTGCGTGAAGAAATCGCAAAAATCGCAGATGTGGAAAACATCTGCGAAACCAAAGCCGGGGCCGTCATCTCAACGCATTGCGGGCCGAGAACAATCGGCATCCTGTATTTATTGAAAAAATAGCCCTCCGGGGCTTTTTTGCTTGGCAAATTGTCCAAATTTATGTTTACAATCACGGCAAGTGATGATAAAATGTCTTTATAGGATATAATTTTTTTAGGAGGAAAATATGAAGTGTTACCTTTGCGGCAGCGACATTTCATCGCAGGATAGGTTTTGCGCAAGGTGCGGCGAAAAAAACGTGCATTTTCAGGAGAATCCGCAACCGAATCCTGATTCGGTTTTGTTTGATTATGACTCCGAATACCGCCCCACATACCAAGGAGCGGCTCAGAAACCGAGTGCCACTTCCGCAAAAGTCTTGGCCATCTACAGCCTAGTTTTGGGCATCCTCAATCTCATTTCCAACCTGAGCTCGGGGGCGACGGATTTTATTGGCTATGTGATCCTTGGATTGATGATCGGTTTCAGCATCGCCATTCTGAATCTTGTTAAACGGGGGGATTATAAAGAGAAGGGCTTCATCATTACGCTCTTTGTCATCTATTGTTTGGCAGCCTTGGGCGGTTTTGTCATCTTGATGACACCTTTGGAAATGATTCCCATTCCTGGCCTTGCTGAAATGAAGTTTTTAATGTTTTTTATTGTTGAGGCCATTATCCTGACACCGTTCATCTTTTCCATCCGTTACATGGTACAGTCGGCAAAGGGAAAATGAAGGTCGATTTCCATTTCCCGAACTGATGAAAAAGCAGAATGAAAATGTCATTTTGCTTTTTTTTATACATTGCTTTTCTTGTGATAAGCCATGATTTATTGTATAATATGATATGGATAAAATGGGAAAAATAACCCTGGGAATCTGGGAGCGGAGAAAATTTTGGAGAAGGTGCGATATGAACAAATGGTACAAACTTGACAATGCTGCGAAAATTTTTCCTTCGGTAACCACCGACAAAAGAACCAATGTTTTCCGTTTGTCGGTCGTGCTGGCGGAGGAAGTGGAACCCGAACTTCTCAAAGAGGCCTTGAATGTCACTGTCGGGCGCTTTCCTTCCCTGAAAGTGAGAATGAAGCGAGGGCTTTTTTGGTATTATCTTGAAGAAAACCACGCGGAAGCCAATGTCTATCCGGAAAGTCCCCACATCTGCCAGCGGCTGAAGAGGAAGGAGAATAACGGGTATTTGTTTAAGGTGAGTTATCATTCTTCGCGCATCAACCTTGAAGTTTTCCATTCGCTCACGGACGGATCCGGGGCTCTGGAGTTCTTGAAGGCGATTGTCTTCAATTATCTTCTGTTGGCGGGAAAAGATGTTGACGGCGAGAATTTGATCCTCACTTCCGACATCGAAAATGTCTATGAGGAAGCCCAGGACAGTTTCATAAAAAACTACAAGCCTTCTTTGAAAAACAACAAGCGCGATCCGAAGGCTCTGCAGTTTCGGGGAAATTATTATGACGATCTCTATCTTTCTCTCATCACGGGGGAAGTGAGCGTCCCCAAACTGAAAGAAGTCGCGCACAGGTATTCCGCGACGATTTCGGAATTTCTCACCGCCTGCCTGCTATATTCCGGGAGGAACATGACCCATCTTTTCAAAGGCAGAGGCAAACCCCTTCAGATTTTCATACCGGTGAATTTAAGAAAATACTTTCTTTCGCGGACTTTGAGGAATTTTTCGCTGTTCATTTCCGCGGGGATGATGCCGAACGAAGAATGGGATTTTGAAACAATTTTGCAGCATGTGAAGAATGTTTTTGCGGAAGAGTTGACGAAGGAAAAACTGCAGGAAAGAATCGTCGCCAATGTCACGATCGAGAAAAACATCTTTTTGAGGCTCGTGCCCCTCTTCATCAAGGAGCTGGTTTTGAAAATCGGATACAGCGCCTGGGGAGACAAACTGAACACGATGACGTTTTCGAACATCGGTGTGGTGAAATTGCCCAAGAGCATGGAACCCCATGTCCGCAAATTCATCTTCACCAACGGCGCTTCCAAAACCTCTCCGGTCAATGTCGGCGGCATCAGTTACCGCGACCGCATGCAAATCACTTTTGCTGGGGCGATCAGGGAGCGGGATTTGCAAAGGGAATTCTACAGGCTGCTTTCCAGTTTCGGTCTGGAAGTTCTGATTGAGACGAACGAATTGGAGGTCTAGGATGAAAAAATGCTCCAAATGCAATCTCTTACATAATACGACGAGGAAATCCTGCCCACTTTGTTTCGAAATCCTGGAGGATCTCGACGGGAAGGATTTTCAGGGTCCCGATTATCCCCGGCCGGTTCCGGAACCGTCATCCTATAATGTGCTGCTCAGAATCATCGCATTTTTGTCGGTCATTGCGGTTTTCGTTTCCGCTCTGGTCAATGCCCTGACCTATTCAAAAACGAAAACGCTCTGGTCCCTGATCGTCGTTCTCGGCGTCGTCTATTTTTGGGTCCTGCTGCGTTCGACTTTCAAAGCCAAAGTCAATGTGGGACTGAAATTGGTGATCCAGATGCTGATGCTGTCTTCCCTTGTTGTCGGAATCGACGCCGTGAGCGGCTTCAGCCGCTGGTCACTAAATTATGTGGTTCCCTTTCTTTCCATGGCTTCGCTTTTGGCAATCATCGCCGTGCTGCTCGGAAAGGTGAAGTTTGCGGAATACTTGCTTTATTTGTTGGCGGCGGTCATCCTCGGTTTCATTCCCTTCATTCTCTGGCTCGTGAATCTGATCGATGTGCTTTGGCCCAGCCTTGCGGCGGCCTCGCTTTCCTTCGCGACCATCATCGGGATGATCGTCTTTGCGGATAAGGAGACGAAAGAGGAACTTAAAAAAAGATTCCACATTTAAACAGCTGAGCTCTCTGAGCAGGGTCCCAGCTTGGATGCTCGCATGCCGATAAAAAACATTTTGAAAAAAGGAAAAATTATAGTATAATAAATTAGTGTGAACGTTTCTTTAGGAGGTTTAAGATGAAAGTTTATGATACGAACGCTATCCGCAACGTCGCAATCCTAGGCCACATGAGCAGCGGTAAGACGACACTCGGGGAATCGGTCCTTTTTGTTTCGAAGGCAATCGATAAAAAAGGCGAAGTGGAGAAGAAGAATACGGTTGGGGACTACACTCCCGAAGAACACAACCGCCTCACCACGCTGACGGCTTCCCTGCTTCCCCTCGAATGGAAGGATACGAAGATTAATTTTATGGACACGCCCGGGTCCGAAGAATTCATCGGCGAATTGGAAAACATCCTGACAGTGTCCGACGGCGCCGTTCTGGTGGTCGATGCGACGAAGGGCGTCGAGGTGGGCACCGAAAGGGTCTGGCTGGAACTGAGAAAGAGGAACCTGCCGACAATCATCGCCGTCAACAAAATGGACAAAGAAAACATAAAATATGATGAGATGATCGCAACGATCAATGACAAACTGTCCAAACGCGCAGTGGAAATCACGCTTCCTTTCGGAACCCAGGACCAATTCACGGGCATGGTGGAGGTGCTGAGACAGAGCGCTCACCAGGGATTGGGCCGCGATGAGGTTTCGATTCCCGCGAATCTTTCCGGCAAAGCCGAAGAATTGTATAATTCCTTGCTGGAAAGCGTTGCGGAAACGTCGGAAGAAATGCTTGAAAAATACTTCAGCGGTGAGGAACTCACCGCCGAAGAAATCGCGTCCGGCATCAGGTCGGCCATGATGAGCGGCGATCTCTTCCCAATCATCACCGTCTCCAGCACAACCGACATCGGCATCGCGACGCTTTTGGACGCGGTCGTGGAATATTTGCCGAATCCTGCCCAGATCGGCGCGAAAACCGGAATCAATCCGAAAACCAACGAAGAAATCAGCCGCGAAGCGGATGTCAACCAACCCCTTTCCGGTCTGATTTTCAAGACAATCATCGACCCCTTCCTCGGCTCCCTGTCCTTTTTCCGGCTCTATTCCGGATCCCTCAAGGTCGGCCAGGAAGTATATATTCCGGAAACTGATGCGACCGTGAAATTGCCCCAGCTCCTCTGCATGCGCGGGAAACAGCAGATTCCTGTCGACGCGGTCCATGCGGGTGACATCGCCGTCGTGGCCAAGGTTTCGGAATTCATGAATTCCATGACCTTTTCCGATAAGAGAGAGCCGATTGTTTATCCGAAAATCGAGCATCCGGCGCCGATCATTTACGTCGCCATCACGCCGCTGAAAAAGCAGGACGAAGACAAACTTTCCGGTTCCTTGCAGAAACTGAAACTCGAAGACGACAGCTTTGAGATCAAACGCAATCCGGAAACTGCCCAGCTTTTGATTGGCGGTCAGGGAATAACGCACATCGGCTACATCATCGAGCGGATGAAGAACATGTTCAAGGTTGACGTGGAAACGAGCGATCAGAAGATCGTTTATCGGGAAACGATCAGAAACAAGGGGGAGGCCCAGGGCCGACACAAGAAACAGACCGGCGGCGCCGGACAATTCGGCGACGTTTGGATCAGGTTCGAGCCCTGCGAAGAAGATTTCATCTTCGAGGAAGTCATCGTCGGCGGCGCCGTTCCCAAGAACTACTTCCCGGCGGTTGAAAAAGGTTTGATCGAAACATTGGAAAAAGGCCCCCTTGCCGGCTTCCCCGTCATCGGCGTCAAAGCCACCCTCTATGACGGCAGCTACCATCCGGTCGATTCCAATGAAATATCATTCAAGCTCGCGGCTGCGCTTGCTTTCAAAAATGCGCTGCCCCAGCTTCGGCCCACGATTTTGGAACCGATCATGCAGATCAATGTTTATGTGAAAGGCGATTATGTCGGCGACGTCATGGGCGACATCACCAAGAGGCGCGGGCGCGTTCTCGGAATGGAGCAGAAGGACGGCTATCAGGAAGTAATCGCGGAAGTTCCGGAAGCGGAAATCACGAAATATGCCGTCGACCTGAAAGCGATGACGCAGGCCAGCGGTTTCTTCACCCGCAAATTCCTGCGTTACGAACAGGTGCCCGAGCATCTGATTCCGAAAATCATCGAAGAATACAAGAAATAAAAACGAAGCGGCCTTTGGTCGCTTCTCTTATTAGGTGGGAACATGCGTTTAAGATATTTTGTTGAAAAAGAGAGCATTGTAAAAGAGTATATAAGGGAGAAGGGGGTTTCCCGGAATCTGGGGCGGAAGATCAAGCTCTACGGGAAAATCTACATCAACGGAAAAGAATCCGGCAATTGGTACCCCATAAAGCCCGGGGATGTTTTGGAAATATTGCTTCCGGAAAATAACCCGGAAATCCAGCCCGTGGCTTCTCCCCTGGAAGTGGTTTTTGAGAACGAAAATCTCTTGATCGTAAACAAACCCGCGAATCTCTCCACCCAGCCTTCCCGGAAACACCCGGACAATCTGATCGGAAGAATCAGGCATTATTATCTTGAAAAGGGCATCGAAACCAACGTCCATGTCGTGACGCGCCTGGACTATGCCACTTCCGGATTGGTGCTGGTCGCGAAAACCGGGCACATGCACCACAGGCTGCAGGAAACGGATATCGAGAAAACCTATCTTGCGCGGGCTGAGGGTAAATTTAAGGAAAAAAGCGGAAAGATTGACTTGCCAATCAGGCGCCTCGAAGGGGACAGGCTGCGGCGCCGGGTGGCTCCGGACGGGAAATCGGCCCTGACCCATTACCGGGTTCTCAGGGAAAAGGATGATGCCAGCCTGCTGTTGCTTTCCCTGAAGACGGGACGCTGCCACCAGATCCGCGTCCACTTATCCGAACTCGGACATCCCGTGCTCGGAGACAAACTTTACGGCGCTGGCGGCGATGTGCTCCACCTCCATGCCCTGCGGCTCCGGTTCGTCGACCCGCTTTCGGAAGAGGAAATCGATGTTCTGAAAAATCCCCCTTGGCTGGAGGAAGATTTAAACCTTGATTTGAATTAAAATTATTCAATAATCATTTTAAATATGTTATTATTATAGCGGGAAGAATATTATGAAAAGCCTGAATTTAAAAGCTTTGGGAAAGCGCGACATATCCTTTTATCTTGCGATCGAAAAATATTTTTTGCCGAGAATAGATGAAGATTTGTTCTTCCTGTGGGATTTGCATCCTTCGGTCATCTGCGGGAAAAACCAATTGCTTTCCGCGGAAGTCAATCTTGAATACACGAAAAAACACGGAATCAAGGTTTTCAGGCGCCACACCGGCGGGGGCGCCGTTTATGCGGACGAGGGCTGCTTCATGTTCACCTTCCTCACCAAGAACATTAACCGTGAGGAAGTGTTCAAGAAATACCTCGGGTTGATACAAAAAGCTTTGAAGCAATTGGGTCTTGAAGTAATCTTTTCCGGAAGGAACGATCTTTTGTTTCGGGGGAAGAAGTTTTCCGGAAATGCATTCATGAGCGGACCCCATGGCTCGATTCTCCACGGGACGATGATGTATGACACCAGCATCGAAAGAATGGTGGCTTCCCTCACTCCTGACGACTCGAAACTGGTTTCCAAAGGGATCAGTTCCGTCCGCCAGCGCGTCATCAATCTGAAAGATTATCTGGACATGGACATTTATGGTTTGATGGACCATGTCTTCGGCTTCATTTCGACGGAGGAGATTTTCCTCACAAATGAGGATTTGGAAGAAATATTGAAAATCGAAAAAACCTACCTGACGAAAGAATGGCTTGATTTTCAAAATCCTCCCTACTCTTTCCGAAACAAAAAACGTTATGCCTGGGGAGGGATCGAAGCGCGGGTCGATGTCCGGAAGGGCCGGGTCAAGAACATCGTTTTTACCGGCGATTTCTTCACAACCCGCGAGTTGGATTCATTATACGAACTTTTTCTGAACGAAGAATTCAGCGAAGAGAATTTCAGACGGATCCTTGGAAACATCGCGATCGGCGCATACATTGTTGATGCCGAGGCTGAGGACATAATCGATTTGCTTTGGAGGTAATATGAAAAAAACGATTCTGTATGACGAGCATTGCCGGCGGGGCGCGCGGATGGTCGAGTTCGCGGGTTATCTGATGCCCTTGGTTTACACTGGGATTGCGGAAGAGCACGCGGCCGTCCGGGAAAGCTCGGGTTTGTTTGACGTGAGCCACATGGGTGAAATCAGAATCAGGGGGAAGGATGCCAACCGTTTCGTCAATCATCTCCTCACCTGCCTGGTTCCGGAAGACGGAAAGGGCAGAATGTTTTACGGCTTCCTCCTGGATGATGACGGGGGCGTGGTCGATGATCTGATGGTTTATGTTTTTGACGGAGATGATTATCTCTTGGTCGTCAATGCCGCCAATAAGGACAAGGACTTCGCTTGGATCAATTCGCATAAAGGCGCTTTCGAAGTCAGTGTCAGCGACGAATCCGACCTCTTCTCGCAACTTGCCCTGCAGGGGCCGCTTTCCAGAGAAGTCCTCGGACGCCTGACGGATTATCCCTTGGACGAACTGAAGCTGTTTGGGTTCGACCATTTCCGAATCGCCGGCAAAGAATTCATGGTTTCCAGAAGCGGCTATACCGGCGAGGACGGCTTTGAAATCTACGGGTCCAACGCGGACATCCTTGCGCTCTTCCGGGAGCTTGCAGAGGAGCCGGAAGTATCCCTTTGCGGTTTGGGATGCCGGGACACACTCCGCTTTGAAGCAGCGATGCCCCTCTATGGGCATGAGATCGGGCCGGAGATCAATCCCCTGGCCGCGGGTCTTGGCTTTGCCGTCAATTTGGAAAAGGACTTCATCGGCAGTGAAGCACTGAAGAAAATAAAAGCGGAAGGCCCAAAAGAAAGAATCGTTGCTTTGGAACTCAAAGACAGGGGCATTGCCCGCGAAGGCTATGAAGTCGTGGCCGACGGCGAAACAATCGGCAGGATCACGACGGGCTATCTTCTGCCGGGAAGGGAGACGGCGCTCGCGTTTGCCTTGGTCAGGGCAGAATTTTCGGAAATCGGGACGGAAGTCGCCGTGAGGATCAGGAGAAACTTGGTTCCGGCAGTCGTGCGGAACAGGAAATTTTTAAAAAAGAAATATATTCGTTAGGAGGAAACATGAGCAAAGTATTGGAAAACCTTTTGTATTCGAAAAGCCATGAATGGTGCCTTGTTGAAGGCGGGGTTGCGAAAGTGGGAATCACTGATTATGCCCAGGACAGTTTGGGAACGGTCGTCTATCTTGAGGTCGGCGAACCCGGGGATGAGGTCAAACAATTCGAAGAATTCGGCGCCGTCGAAAGCGTGAAGGCAGCTTCGGATTTGCTTGCGCCCGTGAGCGGCGAAATCATCGAAGTCAACGAAGAAGTTCTCGACAATCCGGAACTTCTGAATTCCGATCCGTACGGTTCCTGGATCGTGAAAATCAAATTGAGCGACGAAAAAGAGCTTGATAACCTGCTCGATGCAAACGGTTATCGTGAAATCGTAGAATGATGTTCAAATATTTTCCCCATACGGAAGCCGACATTCAAGAGATGCTGAAGGATGTCGGTCTTTCCTCTTTGCAGGATCTTTTTGCCGAGCTTCCGAAAGAAGTGCTCCTTCAGGGAGAAGTGGACCTTCCGGAAGCGCATTCGGAAATCGAACTCAGGAAAAAAATAAGGGAACTGGCAGAAAAAAACAAAAGGTTCGTTTGCTTCCGCGGCGCGGGTGCCTACGATGTCCACACCCCCGCGGTCATACCCGCGATTCTTTCCAGGCAGGAATTTCTCACCTCCTACACGCCCTACCAACCGGAAGTCTCGCAGGGAACGCTCCAATACATTTTTGAATTCCAAAGCCTGATCTGCGAACTCACCGGCCTCGACATCAGCAACGCTTCCGTCTATGACGGGGCGACGGCGACGATGGAAGCGCTCTTCATGGCCGTTGCGCAGACAAGAAGAAGCAAAGTCCTGGTTAGTTCCGCGCTTAACCCGCGGGTTTCGGAAGTGTTGAAAACCTATGCCCGCTATAGGAACATCGAACTGGTTTTCATCGAAAACGAAGATTTCCGGACATCGGAAGCGGACTTGCTTGCGAAGCTCGATGAGAATGTCGCGGCCGTGATCGTGCAGAACCCGAATTTCTTCGGAACCGTGGAAAAATTTGACTATGTGGAAAAAATCCATGCCAACAAGAGCCTTTTGATCATGAACGTCGATCCGTCGACGCTTGCGGTTCTGAAAACCCCCGGAGAAATCGGCGCTGACATCGCCTGCGGGGACGGTCAGACCCTGGGCATCCCCAAGAGTTTCGGCGGGCCCTATGTGGGTTTCATCGCGGCCAAGGAAAAACTCTTAAGGAAAATGCCGGGCAGAATCTGCGGCATAACCAACGACACCCAGGGCAGGCGCGGTTTCGTGCTCACCCTCCAGGCGCGGGAACAGCACATCCGCCGCGAAAAAGCGACTTCCAACATCTGTTCGAACCAAAGCCTGATGGCGCTCCACACCGTGCTCTACATGAGCCTGCTCGGAAAAGCAGGAATGAAGGAAGCGGCGCTGCGCGCGTACAACAATGCCCATTACCTGGAAGAGAAACTCCTGGAAACTGGCCTGTTCCGACGGCCAAGCCAGGCTCCCTTCTTCAAGGAATTTGTTTTGGAAACCGATTTGGACGTTCCGGAACTTAACCGGGGCCTTGAAGAGAAAGGTTTCCTTTCCGGGCTTGATTTGAGTTGCATGGGATTCAAAGGCGCGGTTCTCTTCTGCGCGACGGAAGTCAGGACAAAGGATGAAATTGACGCATTCGTTGAGGCGGTGAAAGCTCATGTACGATAAACTGATATTTGAAATCTCCAAACAGGGAAGGAAGGGATACAGCCTTCCGAAATCCGCTGTCAAGGAATATCCATTTTTGGATGAGGAATACCTCAGACAAACCGAACCCGAGCTTCCGGAAGTGACCGAGCTCGACGTCGTCCGCCACTACACGAATCTTTCGAAAAAGAATTACGGCGTCGACGGGGGCTTTTACCCCCTGGGCTCCTGCACGATGAAATACAATCCGAAAATCAATGAAGAAGCGGCTGCGCTCCCGGGCTTTACGGAAATCCACCCCCTGCAGCCCGCAGAAACCGTCCAGGGCGCCTTGGAAATCCTCCATGAAACCTCGAAGATGCTTTCAACTCTCACAGGCATGGCTGAGTTTTCCTTCAGCCCCTTTGCCGGCGCCCACGGCGAAGCGACGGGCTTGATGATCATGAAGGAGTATTTCCTGAAGAAGGGCGATCTAAAGAGATCCAAGGTCATCGTTCCCGACAGCGCCCACGGCACCAATCCCGCATCCGCTGCCGTCTGCGGGTTTGAGATTTTGGAAGCGCCTTCGACACCAGAGGGAACGGTTGATTTGGACGAATTCAAAAAACTTTTGAACGATGAAGTCGCGGGCATGATGCTCACCAACCCGAACACGCTCGGCATTTTTGAAAAGGAGATTTTGGAAATCTCACGGCTCCTCCGCGAAAACGGCAGCCTCCTCTACTATGACGGCGCCAACCTGAACGCTTTGCTCGGCATCGCGCGTCCCGCCGACATGGGCTTTGACATCATGCACATCAATTTACACAAAACCTTTTCGACCCCGCACGGCGGTGGCGGACCCGGAAGCGGCCCCGTGGGCGTGACTGCGGAGCTCGTGGAGTTCCTTCCCAATCCGCAGATTATAAAAACCGACGGCAAGTACGAACTCGGACAATATGAACATTCGATCGGTAGCGTCTCCGGGTTTTACGGGAATTTCTTGGTGGTCGTGAGAGCCTATGCCTATCTGTTAAGCCTGGGAAAAGAAAACGCGAAGAACGTGGCTTATTATTCCGTTTTGAACGCCAATTATCTCCGCGCCAAATTGAAGGATGCATACAAACTCCCGATTCCGGGGCTCTGCATGCATGAAGTCGTCTTTGACGGGCTTAAAAGCGGCGCCGCGACCGCGCTGGATGTCGCGAAGAGACTCCTGGATTATGGCTACCATCCGCCGACGATTTACTTTCCCCTCCTCTTCCATCAGACGCTGATGATTGAGCCCACCGAAGTCGAGTCGAAAGAAACCTTGGATGCTTTCATCGGGGCGATGAAGAAAATCGCCAAAGAAGCCGATGAGGATCCGGAGATTTTGAAAACGGCTCCGCATACGACTCCCGTCTACCGCCTGGACGAAGTCAAAGCCGCAAGGCAGCCGATTCTGAAATACGGGGATCTGAAATGAAGGATCTCATCATCATCGGCGCCGGTCCGGGCGGATATGAAATGGCGCTCGCAGCCGCGAAAAGCGGGCTTTCCGTGCTCCTGATTGAAAAAGAGGAAGTCGGGGGCACCTGCCTCCACAGCGGCTGCATCCCGACCAAGGCCTACCACAGGACGGCTTATCTTTTAAAAACCCTGAAAGAAGCCATTGATTTCGGAATCAAAGCCGAACATGGTTTTGATTTTCAAACCAACTTGGAAAGAAAAAACAGAATCGTCAAGGAACTGACGGAAGGGATTAAGTTCATGCTCAAGCGTGCGGGCGTGGAACTGATCTACGGAGAAGCCAAGCTGGAAAGCAAGACCAAAGTAGCCGTGGAGGGTGACATTTACGAAGGTAAAAACATCGTGATCGCAACCGGTTCGCGGCCTGCCCGGCTTCCCTTCGGAGACATCCGGAATCCCGACATCATCACATCCAAAGAAATCCTTTCGGAAAAAACACCGCCGAAGAAGCTGGTGATCGTGGGAGCGGGCGTCGTCGGCATCGAAATCGCCACGATCTTCAACCAATTCGGAAGCAATGTGGAAGTGATTGAGGCGTTGGATACGATTCTTCCCAGCATCGACAGGGAGGTCTCAAAAAGGCTTGCGGGCTATCTCAAGCAACAGGGGATAAAAATCCACCTTTCCGCAAGAGTCAAGGACATCCGCGGAAACAAGGTGATCTTCACCAAGAAAGATGAAGAGCATGCCCTCCACTTCGATAAATTGCTAATCGCAATCGGCAGAGTTCCGAATGTGGAAAACATCGGTTTGGATAAGGTCGGCATCAAATACGCTAAAAAAGGAATCGCCGGGGATGAAAACTTCCAGACCAATGTCCCGAACATCTATGCGATCGGCGACGTCACGGGCAAAATGATGCTCGCCCACAGCGCAACCTATGCGGGCTTCCATGTTTTGAAGCACATCCTGGGAGAAACCTCGGGAATCGACTTTTCGCTCCTACCCGCTTGCGTTTTCTCTTTCCCGGAGGTTGCGACGGTGGGTCTGAGCGAGGAAGAATGCTCGGATCAGAATTCAAAAACCTACAAATTCCAATACCTCGCCAACGGAAAAGCCCGAGCTTTGGGAGAGCCGGAAGGATTTTTGAAAGTCGTAACAGTTGGCGGGGAAGTCAGGGGCGTGCACATCATCGGCGCCGGCGCAAGCGATTTAATCCACCAAGCGGTCGTTCTGATGAACAAGAAGGGAACGGTGGAAGAGCTCAGCGAAATGATATTTGCCCACCCGACATTGAGCGAAACATTCGGACATTTCATGAGATGAAGGGCCGGAAATCCCGGCCTTTTTTATTTTGAAAACATTTTTACAGCGGAATATTTCCTTTATTTTTTAGGAGTGGTATAATAATGTAAAGGAGGGTGAGAAGTGAAACTTAAAGAAAGAGTCGCGATCGTGACCGGGGCCGCATCCGGCATCGGGAAGGCGATTGCGGAAGTGTTCGCGCGCGCAGGCGCGAAAGTCATGGCTGCGGACATCAATTGGGATGGAGTACTGTCCGTCGTCGAGGGCATTAAAGCCAACGGCGGCGTTGCCTCTGCGTTCAAGGCGAACGTGGCGCTTCAGGAAGATATCGATCGTCTCGTCGAAGAGACCGTGAAAGAATTCGGAACGGTCGATATTCTTGTAAACAATGCCGGGATCATGGATAAAATGGAACCGGCCGGAGACATTACGGACGAACAGTGGGAGCGGATCTTCGCGGTCAACGTGACCTCTGTTATGAGGACAACCAGGAAGGTTTTGCCGATTTTTCTTGAGAAAGAAAAAGGCAACATCATAAACATCGCTTCAATCGGCGGCATCACGGCCAAACTCGCCGGCACTGCCTACACCGCAAGCAAATTTGCCGTCATCGGCTTCACGAAGAGCACCGGGTTCATGTATGCCCCGAAAGGCATCCGCTGCAACGCAATCGCCCCGGGCGCGGTCATGACCAACATCCAGAGCACGATGACGAACATCCACCAATTCGGAGCAGAAAGGACGGGGCCTTCAATGGCGCTCAATCCCCGCGCGGGCGAGCCGGAAGAGATCGCAAAGGTGGCGCTCTTTCTCGCAAGCGACGAATCCAGTTTCGTGAACGCTGCCGTGCTGGTAGCTGACAGCGGCTGGACGGCTTGATCGGACATGAACCATGTTCCCACCGGGAGCATGGTTTTTTTGAGCGGGGCCAAGAGATTATTTATTTTTTCCAAAATTTGTGCTATACTTGTTTTGAGGTATGTATATGGAAAAAATAATCGAAATTGTTCCCAATTATTCCGAAGGCAAAAACAGGGAAGTGATGGAGAAAATCATCGCTCCCTTCAAAGGTTTGGATGGAATCAAACTCCTGATTTTGGAAATGGACGCTTCCTACAACAGGAGCGTCGTCACCGCGATCGGGGAAGCGGAAGCGGTGATGAGGGGTATCGTCGAAAGCGCGGGGTTGGCTGCGGAACTCATCGACATGGGGACGCACAGGGGCGAGCATCCGCGGATGGGCGCCTTGGACGTGCTACCGATTATTCCCATCAAGGGAATCGATGAGAAAGAATGCATTGAATTGAGTTACATTATCGGCAAGGAAATTCATGAGAAAACGGGCGTGCCCGTGTATTTCTACGCAAAATCGGCGAAGAGGCCTCAGTGCGAGAATCTTCCCGACATCCGGAAGGGTGAATTCGAAGGTCTGGAAGAAAAGATGAAGGATTCCTTCTGGCAACCGGACCTAGGGACGATCCCCCATCCCACGGCGGGGGCGGTCGCGGTCGGCTGCAGGAATTTCCTCGTTGCATATAACATCGACACGGATTCTTCCAGCAGGAAAAAGGTTCTGCGGATCGCAAGGCGGGTTCGCTTTTCCGGAGGTGGCTACCGTTACATCCAGGCAGGGGCGGCGAAATTGGAGGACAGGAACATCTGCCAGGTGACGATGAACCTGACCGATTATGGGAAAACCGCCCTCTACCAGGCATTTGAGGCCGTGAAAATGGAAGCGCGGCGCTACGGGATCAACGTGACCGCGAGCGAAATCGTGGGTTTGGTACCGAAGGAGTGCTTGACTTCTTCCCTGAAGTATTATTTGGGAATGGACGAGGAAGAAGAGCTTGATTTGAATCTAGATGAGACCGTTGAACTGGCAAAAAAATTTTTGCTTTTCCGGGATTTTTCAAAGCAAAAAATCATAGAATACTATTTGGATTAAAATTATTTGTATTGAAATAACCCCGTGCTTTTGTTATAATAGTCTAAGTTAGGAGGTAATCCTCTGTGTTCAAACGATTCAGAAGCGGTCTCTTTTATCCGAGCGAGATCATCAATTATAGATCCGAGAGGAAAATCACCACTGTCCTCTATCTCGGGATTCTCGTTCTACTCTCCATGATTCCTAGTTTCATCATCATGTTTGAGGAAAACCCCTTGGATTTTGAGGATAAGAGAGCCATCAGAGAAGCATTTCGGGATGAGGAACTGCCCTATAAAATTGAAAACAACCAATTGATATATTTTGGGGACGGAGAAGGCGTTATAAAGGTGGAAATCACTGACACCCTGAACGTCATCCTGACTCCCGAGAGCGAAGCCGTAGGAGTGTCGCCTTTTTCGGTTGATGCCTACATCATTCTCACCAAAGAAAAAGTTTATTACGTGCACTCATTGAATGCGCGGGAACTTTTCTCTTACAGCGATTATGCCGATTTGGAAAACCTTGATTTCTCAGAGGCTGCGCATTCGCGTTCCGATTTTTGGACGACGGTTTTCCGGATTGCCAATGACCAATTGCAAAGGAATGCATGGCGGACGAATCTTGTGAACATGGTAGGCTTGCTCCTGGTTTCCATGTTTTCGCTTTTGATTCTGGGGGTCATCATCACTTTTTTACAGAAACTTTTCAATCCCTACAGTAGTTTCGGGGAAATCTTTCGCCTGATGGTCTATGCCCTGACTCCCCATGTGATCGGCCAATTGCTTGCATCCCTCTTCGGATTCTCTTTGTTTGCGATCGTGGGGATGATCATGACGGTTATTTATGCATCAAAACTGAGCAGAAAATTGATACAGAGGTAGATATTATGAGTTATGATCACAGTGAAATAGAAAAACGCTGGCAAAAATACTGGGAAGAATACAAAACCTTCAAAACAAATCTTGACGACGACAAACCCAAATTCTATGTCTTGGACATGTTCCCCTATCCGAGCGGTTCCGGTCTCCATGTTGGGCATCCGGAAGGATATACCGCGACCGACATCATCACCAGGATGAAAAAAATGCAGGGTTACAACGTCCTGCATCCGATCGGTTTTGACGCCTTCGGGCTTCCCGCCGAGCAATATGCGCTCGAGACGGGAAATGATCCCCGGGAATTCACGGAAAGGAACATGGACATTTTCCGGGAGCAGTTAAAGATGCTTGGTCTGGCTTATGACTGGGACCGTGAGATCAGCACCTGCGACCCCGCCTATTACAAATGGACCCAATGGATTTTTACAAAACTCTACGAAATGGGGCTTGCGGAAGCGAAGGAAGTTGAGGTCAACTGGTGCGAGGGTCTGGGCACGGTGCTTGCGAATGAGGAAGTCGTGAACGTCAACGGCAAAATGGTGAGCGAACGCGGGCACCATCCCGTCGTGAGGAAACCCATGAAACAATGGGTTCTGAAAATCACCGCCTATGCGGAGCGCTTGCTTGAAGGCCTTGACCGCCTCGACTGGCCGGAATCGGTCAAGGAAATGCAGCGGAACTGGATCGGCAAAAGCGAGGGCGCGGAAGTCCTCTTTGAGATTCACGGGCATGAGGAAAGTTTCACGGTCTTCACGACCCGCCCCGACACGCTCTTCGGAGCGACCTACTGCGTCCTGGCTCCGGAACATCCCTTGGTCATGAAGATCGCTTCCGAGGACAGAAAAGAAGAAGTGCTCGCTTACATCGAATCCGCGAAGGCCAAGAGCGACCTCGACCGCACCGATTTGAATAAAGAAAAAACCGGCGTCTTCACCGGCGCCTACGCGATAAATCCCGTGAACGGCAAGAAGGTCCCGATTTGGATCGCCGACTACGTGCTCTTGAGCTACGGCACGGGCGCGATCATGGCGGTTCCCGCCCATGACGAAAGGGATTATGAGTTTGCCAAGAAATTCGGTTTGGAAATCATCCCCGTGTTGGACGCGGATGTGAGCGAAGCGGCTTTCGTCGGCGACGCGCTCCACATCAATTCGGATTTCATTGACGGCTTATACAATGCGGACGCGATCGCGAAGATGATTGCCTACCTCGAAGAAAAAGGCATCGGCAAGAAAAGCGTCAATTACAAGCTCAGGGACTGGGTTTTCAGCCGCCAGCGCTATTGGGGCGAGCCCTTCCCGGTCATTTTCTGGGAAGACGGCAAGATTGAGGTTTTGGGACCGGAGGATTTGCCTTTGGAGCTTCCGAAACTGAAGAAAATCGCGCCCAGCAAAACCGGCGAGTCCCCGCTTGCGAATGCGAAGGAATGGCTCTACGTCACCCGGGAAGACGGTGTCAGGGGACGGAGGGAGACGAACACGATGCCGCAATGGGCCGGAAGTTGCTGGTACTACATCGGCTATCTCCTGCGTGAGGACGGAAAATACCTCGACCTCACCAACCCCTGCGTCCAGGAAAGGATCAACCGCTGGCTCCCCGTGGATCTCTACGTCGGCGGGACCGAGCATGCGGTGCTCCACCTCCTCTATGCCCGTTTCTGGCATAAGGTCCTCTATGATTTGGGGGTTGTAAAAACGGATGAGCCCTTCCAAAAACTCTTCAATCAGGGCATGATTCTGGGAGAAGACGGCGAGAAAATGAGCAAATCCAAGGGCAATGTCGTCAATCCCGATGAGATTGTAAAAAAGCATGGGGCGGACACCTTGCGGGTTTATGAAATGTTCATGGGTCCGCTCGAAGCCGACAAACCCTGGTCGATGGCCGGGCTCGAAGGCCCGAAACGCTTTTTGGAAAGAGTGTATCGTTTTTACACGGAAATCGCGAACATCAGGGACGACGATTTCACCCTGGAAAAGGTCTATCACCGAACCGTGAAGAAGGTCACGGAAGATTATGAGAATCTCCGTTTCAACACCGCCATCAGCCAGATGATGATTTTCATCAACGAATGCTACAAGCATCCCTATCTCCCCCTGGATTATTTGGAAGGCTTTCTGAAGCTTTTGAATCCGGTTGCCCCGCACCTGACCGAAGAACTCTACCAAAATGTTTTGAACCATGAAGAGTCGATTGCGGAAAGCGCGTGGCCGACCTTTGACGAAAGCAAAATCCGGGAAGAGACCTGCACGGTCGTGATCCAGATCAACGGCAAAATCCGCGACCGGATGGAGGCGGAACTTGATTTGCCTAAGGAAGAAGTGGAAAAGCTTGCGCTTGGGCGCGAAAAGATCCGCCAGATTCTTGGGGACTCACCGATAAAGAAAATCATCGTCGTGCCAAACAAAATCGTCAATATTGTCATCTAGCACCCAATGGGGTGCTTTTTTTGAAGGAAAAACGGAAAAAATCAATAATATATATGAGGGGGGGTGCCATGGACTGTAGAAACAAGAGGACTTTTTTCAATCTCTTTAAAATCCATGATTGCGGGAAATGCAGCCACTGGAAAGAGGATGAATTCTTCTTTATCGGCAATACTAATATCAGCATCTATTATCTTTTCCGGGATTGCCCGCAGATTGAAATCGAAAAAGACCATCTCTATTATTTTTCGGAGAAATTGAAACGCCTGCTTTTGGAAGCCGCGCTCCATCAGGAAGAAATCATTTTGGTTTTCCTTGAGGATTTCGAATTGGAAAAGTCCTATGAGCTGCTTGGGATTCTGCTTGAATTCGGGCTTTCCGTCCAAATCATCGCCGGATAAAATTGTTTAAAATTTACGCATTTTTTTTGCATATCGCATCCGGATTATGCTATAATGAAATTGCAAAGGAGGAATATATGAAGGTTAAGGTTCGCGGTAAAAACAAATTCGTGCCTTCGGAGGCAATCAAGAATTACGCTACGAACAAGCTAAAGAAATTGGACCAATACTTCACCAAATACCAGGAATTGGAAGCAGACGTCCTTTGTAAAGTCTATGACACCCATCACACGGTGGAAATCACGATTCCGACCAAGCATGTGCTCCTGCGCTCGGAAGTCAAAGCCGACAACATCTATTCCGCAATCGATCTCTCGATTGACAAACTCGAATCCCAGATCAGAAAAAACAAATCAAAAATTTATCGCAGCCTGAAGAGGAGGATGGGCGTTTCCCTGCACTATGCCGCCAATCTTGATTTTGACTTGGAAGAAATGGAAACGGAAATCAAAGCGACGAAGCTTGTGAAATCGAAAACCTTCGAGTTGAAACCGATGACTCCGGACGATGCGATACTGCAGATGGAAATGCTCGGACATGATTTCTTTGTTTTCCTGAACAAAGAGAATGAAAAAGTCTGCGTCGTGTATTTGCGGGACGACGGCGCTTACGGAATCATTGAGACAAAGCACACTTAAGAGTCAGCAATGACTCTTTTTTCGTTTCCGGAAGACGCAAACGGAAAAGCACTTGAAAATTTTCAGTTTTAATGGTATGATAAACTTACTATTAAGGCTCAGGAAAGGAAGAAAAAATGTTTAAAAGTTTGTTTGACCCGGGATATAGAGAACTGAAAAGATGCCGGAAGCTGGCGGAAGTGATCGACGCGCTCGCTCCGGAATATAAAAAACTTACGGACGCGGAGTTGAAAGCAAAAACGGAAGAGTTCCGCGCCCGCTTAAAGGCAGGGGAGACCATGGAGGACATTTTGGTCGAGGCTTTCGCGACCGTGCGCGAGGCCGCGACCCGCGTGCTCGGCATGACTCCCTTCAAGGTCCAGCTCATGGGCGCGATCGCGATGCACGGCGGAAACATCGCCGAGATGAAGACCGGGGAAGGTAAGACGCTCACGGCGACGCTCACCGCCTATCTGAACGCGCTTCCGGGCGAAGGGGTTCACATCGTGACCGTCAACGAATACCTCGCGAAGCGCGACGCGGAGTGGATGGGAGCGCTCTTTAAATGGCTCGGGCTCACGGTCGGGCTCAATCTTCGCGCCATGAGTTCCGAGGAAAAGCGGGAAGCCTATGCCGCCGACATCACCTATTCAACAAACAACGAGCTCGGTTTCGACTATCTCCGCGACCACATGGTGCTCTATAAGGAACAGATGGTGCAGCGGCCCCTGAATTTTGCGATCGTCGACGAGGTTGACTCGATTCTGATCGACGAAGCGCGCACGCCCCTGATCATCTCCGGCGGGGCGAAGAGCACCGCCAACCTCTATCGGCAGGCACATCTTTGCGTGCGGAACATGATCGAAGAGGAAGATTTTGAAATCGACATCAAAAGCAAGCACATTGCCTTGACCGAGAAAGGGATGGAGAAGGCGGAGCGCTTCTTCGGAATCGAAAACCTCTTCGACCTCAGCCATGTCAATCTCCTCCACCACATAAACAACGCCCTCAGGGCCACTTTCATCATGCAAAAGGATGTCGACTATGTCGTCCAGGATAACAAAGTCGTCATCGTCGACCAGTTCACGGGCCGGCTCATGCACGGTCGCCAGTATTCCGACGGCCTCCATCAGGCGCTCGAAGCGAAGGAAAACGTGGAAATCAAGAAAGAAACGCGGACCGTCGCGACGATCACTTTCCAGAACTACTTCCGGATGTACAAAAAGCTTGCCGGGATGACCGGTACAGCGAAAACGGAAGAGGAGGAATTCCGGAACATCTATAATATGTATGTTGTGGAAATACCGACGAACAAACCCGTGATCAGGCAAGACGATCCCGATTTGATGTTTTTGACCGAAAAAGCAAAATTCAACGCGATCGTCAATGACATCGCGGAAAGGCATAAACGCGGGCAGCCGGTTCTGGTGGGCACGATTTCCATCGAAACCAGCGAAATGCTTTCGAAAATGCTCATGCGAAGGGGAATCCCCCACAATGTCTTGAACGCCAAACAGCATGAGCGCGAGGCGGAAATCATCGCCCACGCCGGAGAAAAGGGAGCGGTCACGATCGCGACCAACATGGCCGGCCGCGGAACCGACATCAAACTCGGCCCCGGAGTCAGGGAACTGGGTGGCCTCGCGGTCATCGGCACGGAAAGGCACGAAGCGCGCCGCATTGACAATCAGCTGCGCGGGCGTTCGGGACGCCAGGGGGATCCCGGCTATTCCCGCTTCTATCTCTCCGCTGAGGACGAGCTCATGCGCCGTTTCGGCAGCGATCGATTCAAAACGATGCTCGGCTTCATCGTCAATCAGCAGGGAACGGAAGTTCCGCTCGAATCGCGGATGTTTTCGCGGTTTGTTGAAAGCGCGCAGAAGAAAATCGAAGGCAATAACTTCGATGCCCGCAAGACCCTGCTCGAGTACGACGAGGTATTGAGAAAGCACAGGGAAATCATCTACGAACAGAGAAAACAGATTCTCTTTCATGAAGATATTTCCGATATTATTCTTAAAATGATGCATAATACCGGTGAGCGGGTTGTTTGGGGCGCGATGCTGGACGGCAAAACCGTTGACGGCCGCCGCTTCCATAAGGATGTGAACGGCATCTATTTCCCCCTGGACCACGTGCAGCCGGAAGAATTTGACGGCCTGAGTTTCGAAGAGGGCGTCGAGCGTTTCATGGAAAAATGCCTGGCCCTGCTTGAGGAAAAGAAACAGCAATTCCCTCGGGAAATTTATCTGGAATTCTTAAAGGTGGTTCTCCTCCGCGTCGTCGACACGCACTGGACGGAACACATCGACACGATGAGCGAACTCCGGCAGGCAGTCCGCCTCCAAGCCTATGCTCAGGTGAACCCCCTCCGCGAATACCAGGAAATCGGCTTCCAGAAATTCGAGGCCATGATTCAGTCGATCGAAAACGACGCCACGCGCTTCATCAACAGAGCGATGATCCGTGACAATCTCCAGAGAGAAGCGGTCATCAGGCCGATTGCAGCCCATTCCGGAAAGGACGAGGAAGTCAAGAGAAAACCGGTTGTCAAGAAAGACAAAGTCGGCCGGAACGAACCCTGTCCCTGCGGCTCCGGCAAGAAGTATAAGCATTGCTGCGGAAGGTGATTATGGAAAACTACGAAATCGCGAAAAAAATCGAAGAATACCGGCGGCGCCTCTCCGAATTGGAAGGAGCGATCAAAATTGCGTCCGTGAAAGCTTCCTATGCGGAACACCAACAGCAAATGGCGTCTCCCGATTTCTATAAAGACATGAATTCCGCCCAGAAGATTTTGAAAAAGGTAAAGGCGGAAAAAGAAATCATCGAAACCCACGAAAGCCTCGTGAACGGCCTTGAAGAACTTGAGCTATATTTCGAGATGCACAAAAGCGGCGAAGATGATTTGCTTGAAGAAATCAAGGCCGTGGTTAAAAAAATAGATGACGAGCTTTCGGAATTTGAGACAGCGATGCTTTTGAGCGGCGAATACGACGATTGCGACGCGATCGTGGAACTGCATCCGGGAGCGGGGGGCACGGAATCCCAGGATTGGGCCTCGATGCTCTTCCGGATGTATGTGCGGTTTGCGGAAAGGAATGATTTCGATGTGGAAATCGTCGATTATCTGGAAGGCGAGGAAGCGGGCATCAAAAGCGCGACTTTCATCGTCTCCGGTTCCAAGACCTACGGGCGTCTCAAGGGCGAGCAGGGCGTGCATCGTTTGGTCAGGATTTCACCATTTGACGCCAATGCCCGGCGTCACACATCCTTTTGCGCTTGCACGGTCACGCCCGTGATCGACGAGGACGTGAGCATCGAGATCAAACCCGAGGACATCCGCATCGACACTTTCCGATCCAGCGGTGCGGGCGGGCAAAAGGTCAACAAGACCGAATCTGCCGTCAGGATCACGCATCTGAAAACGGGCATCGTCGTCAGCTGCCAGAACGAAAGAAGCCAGATCCAAAACAAAGAAAAGGCGCTTGCGATTCTGAAAAGCAAACTCTACCAATTGGAAATTGAGGAAAAGGAGAAAAAAATAAAACAGATAACGGGCGAAGCCAGCCAAAACACCTTCGGTTCGCAAATCCGCTCCTATGTCTTCCATCCCTACAATCTGATCAAGGACCACCGGACGAATTACGAAGTGGCCAATGTCGGGCCGGTCATGGACGGAGAGATCGAAGGTTTCATCAACGCCTATCTAAAATCGGAATACAATCTGAGGTAAGCGATGGAAAGAAAGAAAGATTTCAAAAAGAAACTGAAAGAATGGGTGAACATCATTTTGGGCGTGGCGCTCGCCTCTTTTTCTTTCAGTTTTTTCCTGAACCCCAATGACATTGTCATCGGCGGCGTTTCCGGAGTGGGAATTCTTCTGAAAAATCTCATTTCCGGATACGATCCCGCCATCACGATTCTCATTCTCAATGCTTTGCTTCTGATTTTGGGGCTCATTCTCTTGGGTAAGGATTTCTTTTTGAAAACCGCCTTCGGTTCCCTGCTCTTTCCGCTTTTCATCGGCTTCTTTGATTTTATATATGAAATCTTGAAAGCTGACACCACAACCCTCGACATGGTTCTCATTGCCCTCTTTGCGGCTCTGATCATGGGGGTGGGTTTGGGAATCGTCGTGAGAAACGGGGGGACGACCGGGGGGACGGAAGTGCTGCAGAAAATCTTTTTCCGCTTTTTCCACATCCCCTTCTCCGTGTCGCTCTTCATCCTCGACGGTCTCATCATCAGCATCGGCCTCATTCTCAAAGTCATGGATCTCCAGACCTTCCTTTACGCGATCGTCTTCACTTATCTGAGCGGCGTGGCCATGGACACGGTCATTTTCGCCGGTTTCAATAAACGCGCCGTCTGCATCGTCTCCGACAAACACGAGGAAATCAAGGAAATCATCCTGAAGAACTTCGAAAGGGGCGTGACCGGCATCAGAGTGATCGGGGAATACTCCCGCCAGGAAAAAAAGATGCTGCTCTGCGTGCTCTCTTCGCAGGAGTACTTCAAATTGAGGACGATTGTGGAAAGCATAGACAGGAACGCGTTCTTCTTTGCCGTGCGGGCGAGCGAAGTCCGGGGCGAGGGTTTTACCTATGAGTGATGGCATAAAGATCCTGAAAATCGCGAAGCAGGGCAAGAAATACAGAGTAGAAACTTCCGAAGGGGAGCACCTTTTGACGGAGGACACGCTGATTAAATTTTTGGTGCGGAAGGATGCCTCCTATTCGGAAGCGGAGTTCAAAGAAATATTGAAGCATGACGAAGAAAACCGTCTGTTCGAAAGAGTTCTCCGTTATCTTGCCCAGCAAAGCCGCTCCGAAAACGAAGTCCGGGAATACTTGTCTAAACACGGGGAAGGCGAAGCCGCCGAAAAAATCATCCTGCGGCTTAAGGCTCTGAATTATCTGGACGACCGCCTCTTTGCCCAAAACCTCTTCAACTATGCGGTGAATAATTTCCGCGGTCCCCGCTATCTGGAGGCGCGCTTGCAGAAGAGCGGCGTCGCCATCGAAATCACAAAGGAAGTTCTGGAGCGCTACGGCGAGGAATTGGAAAAAGAATTGATATCCGAAATCCTTAAGAAAAACAAGGAAAAGGCAAAAGAAAAACCCGCACGGAAGCAGAAAGAGCTCATGTTTCAGAAACTCCTCCGGGCAGGCTTCAGTTACGGCGCAGTCCAATCCTGCCTGCGGGATGCGGAATTTATTGACGAAAGCGCCCGCCTTCTTCCCGAAAAAGTCCGGCGTCTCGAAGATAAGTTTTCGGGACTTTCCGAAAGCAAAAAAAGAGAGAAAATCCTCCGCCGCCTCCTGGGTGAAGGCTATTCCTATGAAGAGGTCATGCTGCATCTGAAAAGCGAGTAATATTCCCCCCTTCTTTCCCATAAAATTTTAGTGGGTGAGATCAATGCACAAAAGGAAGGGCAAGGAAAACCGCCCCAGAAAAGGCAATCTCGTGGATTACAGGGATTTGGAACGGAATGTGCGCAAAGAAATAGCGAAGGAATTTTTTCAAGATAAAAAAGAAAAGGGGAAAAAATAACCCCTTTTTTAAAGGAGTAGTTATGATTATAAAATTCGAAACGGACAACTATCTGAAATTGGAACCAAGCAAAGAAAGGCGCCCCCTCGTGCTGATCGCCCCCGGAGGCGCATACCTTAGAACCGCTTCCCGGGAAGCCGAACCCGTCCGCGATGCTGTGCAGAAAGCCGGTTTCCATGCGGGCATCATTTACTACCGGGAAACCCTCCTGCCCCATCCGCAGGCGGCAGCGGAATTGGCGCGTTTCGTCGCCCATGTGCGGAAGAACGCCGATCATTTTAACATTGATCCCGGAAGAATTGCCCTGCTCGGGTTTTCGGCGGGCGGGCACTATGTTGCGAGCCTGGGAGTCGATTGGGAAGAATACGGGGAAGAGGCGCGGCCGAATGCCTTGCTGCTTGCCTACCCCGTCATCACCGGGAAAAAGGGCCTGGCCCATGAGGGATCGCTCAAGAATCTCTTCGGAAAAATCACTCCCGAGACCAGAAAGAAGTTTTCGCTCGAAAGGCGCGCAGGAAAGCATACGCCACCGACCTTTCTCTTCCATACCGAGGAGGATCTCGCCGTGCCCTGCGAAAACTCGCTCCTGTTTTTCGAAGCCCTGAGGAAAGCGGGCGTTCCCGCGGAAATCCATGTTTATCGGGAAGGACCGCACGGGCTTGCGCTTGCCAACAGCGTCACGCCCTTTGAGGGCGAGGACCCGCTCGCCTTTGAAAAAAAATATGCCCGCGTGGCGGGCTGGGTTGAGCTTGCTGTTGGTTGGCTCAAGAAAACATTCGATTCAAGCGAAGAATCTTTTTAGAAACGCATGGACTCCGTGTTCATCCAAGCTTTCCGTGACAATGTCCGCGATTTTCAGAAGCTCGGGATGGGCATTCCTCATCGCCACGCCGATACCGGCATAAGCGATCATGTCCAGATCATTGTGACCGTCGCCGATGGCGATGGTTTTTTCTTTCGGAATTCCGTAGAAGCTGCCGACGGAAGCCAGGGCCCTGCCCTTGGATGTGAGATGGCTGTAGAGCTCCGAGACCACGATTTCCCCCGCGCTCCAGATCCGCAAATTGAGATTCTTTCCGTACTTCGCCTTCACATATTCCTGAAGCGCTTCTTCGGATCCGGCCTTGGTAATGACGATGGCGCCGTTGGGATCGCCCCTGAGGATTCCGTCCATCTCGCCTTCGTTCAGGACGCCCCCTTCTACATGGAGGTAGGGGACGATTTCCGGGGTGTATTTCCATAAAAAGATTTCGTCCTCAATCTCGCAGAAGACATTGATCAATAGATCGGGTAAATCCCGGATGAGATCGACCACGACTTCGCGCGGGATCGTGATCATCGTTTTTTTGAAGGCCGGGCTTTTGGGATTGTGGACGAGGGCGCCGTTGTAATTGATGACGGGGGTGTCCAAATCCAGAAGCTCATAATAATAACGGGTGGAGCGCCAGGGCCTTCCGGTCGCGATGACGATTTTGTTCGTTTCTTTCAGTTTCTTCAGATGTTGGAAACTAATTTCGTCGTATTGGTCGAAGTTTTTGATTAAAGTTCCGTCCAAGTCGATTGCCAGCAGATAATCTTTTTTCATGTAAAAACCTCTTTTCCAAATATGATAGCACAAAGCCCGCCCATTGTCCAGAAATAAAATTAGACTCCTTGCATAAAAGAGGCAATTATAGTAAAATTAAAAGAGAAACAAAGAAAAGAGGTGCGGGATGAAACTCAACATCGTCAGGCTTGTCAGGGACTTTTTTTCCGATCTTTTCGGAAAATTGTCGTTTGAAAATCTCCTCATCCTCTTGAGCGGAATCATCATCGGTTTCGTGCTTTGTTTCCTGATCTACCTCCTGATCGTCGTCACTTCCTTCAAAAAGGAGGAAAAAAGAATCAGCGTTCCCGAGGTGAAAGTTGAGGATGAAAGGATCCAAAGACTCATCAGGAGCGCAAAAATCGAGTTCATGGAAGAAGCTTCTTCCACCACCACCGGGCAAAAACTCAACGAACTGAAAAACATTTGCTGGAATTTGATTCACGACATCGCGCGGGTTTATTTCCCGGATTCGAAATATCCGATTTATGAGCTTTCGATCGATGAACTCATGACTTTGATCCATTACATCACCGACAGGGTCGATTCGCTCTTCAAGGGGCCGATCCTGCGGCCGCTGAAAAAAATCCGGATATCGTACATTCTGAAAGTCATTGATACGAAACGCAAAATTGACGAAAACAAAGCCGTAAAAACAGCAAGCAAACTGAGGACGCCTTGGAAAGTGACGAAGACGGTCCTGAACATTTTCAATCCCGTTTATTGGGTGAGAAAGCTGATGATCTCGACCACTTTGGTCGCGGTGACCAACAAGATTTGCGGGATCATCATCGATGTCGTCGGCGAAGAGACCAATAATGTCTACAGCAAGAGCGTCTTCAATGCGGAAAGAATGACAAACCTCGAGATCGAAAGAGAGATTCTCGAACTTGAACAAATGATTGATGAAAAATAGGAGACACTATGGCTAAGAAAGACTTTTATATCCCTCAAATCAAAGTCGATTCCTCAAAAAAGAAAGAAGAAGGGGAAAAATCGGAGAAGAGATTCAAAGCCGAACCCTTCATCGGGCCCTATACCGGGCCGAAGGCCAAAAACAAATTTTATTTCCCCTATGTTTCCTATGGAAACAAGGGCATGCAGTATGAAAGCCTGCGCGACAAACCCTTGGTTCCGGAAGAGAAATTGATGAAGGAATACGGAACGAAATACTATGAGTTCACTCCGATTTTGGGCGTGGAAGCCCAGCGCCCGCTTTCCGAGATCGCCAAAGAGGAAAACCGGGACGAGGAGGAGGCTTGGGAAGAAGAGCCATCCCATGACGGCGAATATGATTTCTTCGGAAAGGCCGTTTATTCAATAAACGAAGGTGAAAGCGAACCGGAAATCCTGGGGAAGGCTAAGCCCCAGAAACCGGCAAGGATCCCGGAGAGGCGGACGGTCAAATATTCCCCGCCCCCGCTCAGCCTTTTGAAAACGACGCAATCCGCCCGCAAGGAGGATTATTCCGGGGCTTTGATGCAGAAGGAAATCATCGACAAAACCCTCAGGGACTTCAGGATCGGCGGCCGCGTCGTCCATTTCACCAAGGGTCCCACCGTCACCCAATTCGAGATCAAGCTCGACGACGGGGTCAAGGTGGAAAGGGTCAAGAACATCGCCCGCAACCTGCAGATGAATCTGGAAGGAAGGTCGATTCGGATCGAAGCGCCCATACCCGGAAAGAGTACGATCGGCATCGAGGTTCCGAACATCGAGCAGGAAAAAGTCCTTTTTGGGGATTTGATTTCCCGCCCCGAATTTTTGAAGGACGGCAACCCCTTGAATGCGGCGCTCGGCGTCGACATCGGCGGGGATTTCGTCACCCTGGACATCACGCAGATGCCCCATGCCTTAATCGCGGGGACGACGGGGAGCGGAAAAAGCGTCTGCATCCATTCGCTCATCAACAGCATCCTGTATAAATCCACTCCCGATCAGGTCAGGTTGATACTCATTGACCCGAAACTGATTGAATTCACAAGTTACGAAGACATCCCCCACCTGGCCACGCCCGTCATCAACGACCCGAAACTGGCGACCACGGCTTTGAAATGGGCTGTCGACGAAATGCAGAGCCGCTATGAGCTTTTCAGAACCTGCAAGAAAAGGGACATCACCACATATAACGAATATGCGCGGAGCGAAGGCCTGAGGGAGCTTCCCTACCTCATCGTCATCATCGACGAGCTGGCGGATCTGATGTTCGTGGCATCCTCTTCCGTCGAGGAATACATCCAGCGCCTGGCGCAGAAAGCGCGCGCCGCCGGCATCCATCTGATCATGGCGACGCAGAGGCCTTCGACGGACATCATCAAGGGTCCGATCAAAGCCAACATCCAGACCAGGATTGCGTTCGCGGTCAATTCCCAGGTCGACTCGATGACAATCCTGGATAAATCCGGCGCCGACAAGCTGCTCGGCAAGGGCGACATGCTCTACAATGACGGGGTGAACGAAAGCAGGGTGCAGGGTGCTTACATATCCCTCGAAGAAATCACGGCCGTGACAGACTATCTGAAAGAAAAATACGCGCCCGATTTCCTCTTCTCGAAAGAAGATTTGACCGAAAAAATGCGCTTTGAGGAAGAAATGGGGAACGACCCCAGGAATGACGAATATTTCGAAGTCATTGCCGAGTATGTTGTAGAAAACAATAACGCCTCCATCAACCGCATCCAAAAACGCTTCGGAATCGGCTTCAACCGCGCCCAGAACATCATGCTCGGGCTCGAAGAACTCGGAATCGTTTCCGAAGGCATGGCGGGAAAACCCAGGACCGTCCTGGTGACCATGGAGGAATTGGAAGAAATATTGAACCAGTGACCGGAAAGAAGAGAACCGATGGAAAAAGCAACCAACACCAAGAAAATAATCCGAAAAGTGATCGCTCTCTCCGTCACGGCGATCATTTTAAGCCTGATCATGCTGCTCAGGCTTTTGGAATTCGAAATCATCAACCACGCCTTCCTCATTCTTGTCATTGTCCTCTCCTTCCTCGTGGCCGGCTATTCGCTCCTGTTCAAATTCATCCGGCATACGAAAAAGCAGAAATATTTTTACTATCAGGCTACGGACTTCCTGTTCGTCCTCAACCTGGCTCTGATCTTCATCCAGCTCTTTTTCGTGCTCGTCCTCTTCCCCGCAACAGTCGAACAGAAATCCATGGACCCCACCCTGAAGGACGGGGATGAGGTCATTGTCATCAGCCTGGCGAAGGTCAGCCGCGGGAAAGTGGTGATCGTGAAGGCTGACGCGCGTTACAACAAACTGCACGGGGACATAGCGGACGGGGATTTGCTTGTAAAAAGGGTGATTGCCGGGCCGGGGGATTCCTTTTATTTCAAGAACGGCATCCTCTATCTGAACGGGAAAAGGGTCGAGGAGGATTATCTTCCGGAAGGGGCCCGGACCGATGATTTCAGCCTGGATGAGCGCGTCAGGAATGCGCGCTGCGAGCCC
>FZPS01000179.1_pt121 | contig 34804 bp, 28 predicted proteins | sample 1817821 | NCBI WGS metagenome assembly FZPS01 (sample SAMEA104158645, study PRJEB21678) | metagenome | place: Germany | collected 2015-04-21
TACCTCCTCTGTAGAATCTAGCTTTGATTATACTTATTTTGTATTTCGCTGTCAATATCGCACGCGTAAAGACGGCATGCCTTTGGGAAATGCCAACATGCCAAGGGGACGTTTCGTTTGCCAGGTTGAAAACCTGGCAAACGAAACGTCCCCCTGGCAGATTTATCAAAACGTCCCGTTTATTAGTGCAATAATGATGCTGAAAAACAATACATTGAAAAAACCAAACCTGCCGTTTAAACCAAGTGATATATCCCAAGGTGAACTGTTAAGCAGACCTCCGGCAATCAAAGAAGTTGCCGAAAAGGGAGAAATCAGAATGGCCAGGGCCCAACCTACGATGATGGTAAGGGCGAAAGCCATATCGGTCAAACCTATGCTTGCTGGAACTATAGTTGCAACTAGGGCCGTTCCGATGGCCACCGGGTGCAGCCCCACCAGGGAAGGCACTATCATTAAAAGCATGATTGAGCCTATCAAAATAACCGGATATTGAGACATCCATGTGGGCAGCAATTGGGGGATCATCGCACCAACACCGGAGAATTCCAAAGCTTTTGATAGAAACCCTGCTGCAGTAAACAATGCCACCTGGCTAATAACTTTAAGGACAGACTTGTCGTAATACTCTTTCATCCCCAACTTATAATTTGGCATCTTATTTTGGATTAAGGCAACAACTATTGGAAAAACTATCGCCACCAAGGGAATGATGACCATTAAATCCCAAGGCGTTATCTTGCTAATCACCGCAATGATGCTGATTAACGCTGTTGCAAGGCCAATCAAGATAAATATTTGTTTCCAATCAACTACTACATGTTCCCTGGTCTCAAGTCTCGGGTATTTGTCAGGATTTCGCCTCATTTTAAACCATACTGCTATCGTATCGAGGGCCAAAGATATCAAGAAAAAACCTATGCCCCATGGAATAAACTGTATCCAGGGGATTTTTAATTGTGTGGTGACAACCAAAATTGAGGCCCATGCAGGCGACCAAAAGCCCGACGAGCAGTAGCCCCTGAGCAGTGACGCCATGAAAGTTTTTTCAGCATCGTATAGTTTTGCATTGTTCTTAAATAACTCAAACACCAAATTTACTGCTCCAACGGATATCACAACTCCAAAAATGTGCACTACTGAAAAGGTCAGCATACAAAATGGCAATAGGCTTTGCATATAAGCCTGCGCCACATGCTTTAATTCCTTTTGATAATCATTGTAGCTAAAGGGCAGGAACATCATTGGCACTAGAATAAAAAGTGTCACGAGATTGCCATTTTTATCAATACACAAAAGCCATGCCTCAAAAGGCATCCTCTTCCAAATCATGAGACAAATGCCAAGGAGCAAAAGAGCAAGTGAAATACGGCGGGTTACTTTAGGCAATACTCCCATTGCAAAAACAAATATATACACGAGCAAGCCGCAACAGATATAAAATAAAAAGGCACTATTTATAAAATAGTTGGCTAAATGTAAAATAGCGAAAAGGATAATTGTATTTCTTTTGAGATTATAGGAAAAGGAATTCACCAAAGCTTAACCCCCATCTACTAATAAATAAAAGGGGACGGCATCATCCCCAACAATTCACGCAATAAGCTGCCTTGTTTTATTATAACATAGGCTGCAGTATTTGAAAGAGTTGTATTGTCTTACAACAGATTATATATTATACTTGATTTAACAATGTGTTTGCTAGGGGTGGCTGAATGCAAAATCAACAAGATAAGAGTAACCTGACAAAAATGCACATCGTAAACTGTGCTATAGATTTGTTTCAGCAAAGAGGTTATAACAACGTTTCCGTCACGGACATATGCAAAGCCTGTAAAATTTCAAGGAGCACCTTCTATTACTACTTCAAGTCAAAGGATGAAATCTTTGATAGCTTTTTGTTAATCCCTGAAGTAATTATTTTTGAAAATCTGCCCTCCATATTAAACTCAACCAATTACATAGATCAGTTCTACCAGATCTTTGAAACCTTTTTGACAAAAATGATGGAAACTGGCCCTGAAATATTTGGCCAGGTCCTCAAGCGCAACATCGACAACGGCAATTTGAAAATATTAGTCCCTTACGAGATAACCATGTGGGATATTTACATAAATCTCATAAAGAAAGCCCAGGAGGCCGGAGAAATCCTAAACCACAATCCTCCGGAGAAAATCGTAGAAGCCATAACCTATCTCACCGTAGGAATTTCTGTCATTTGGTGCAACAAAAACGGCAGCTTCGATTTGATATCCAAAAACAGAGAAATGCTGGAAGCTCTTCTCCTCGTTAAAGACAAGCCTGGTAGCAATTCTTCCTAAACCGTGCAGAAGCACGGCTTTTTTATTTTTTAAAACAATATTGTAAAAACTTAAAAACCTCTATTGCCAAAAAATCTTTTTAATGTTATAATTTTGTCAGACATAGTCGGACACTTGTACGACTTTTTTATACACATGTTGTTTTTCTTTTTTCTTTCATATGTGAATGTGAATTCTATCTTTAAACCTAGATGTCAAATGGTCACTACCCGGGAAGTGATCAATTTAACTAAACTGAAGTTCACCCTAAAATAAAAACCTAAAGGGAGGTCTTTTCATGAAAACACTTTTTGACCGCACTAAAATTGGCAACATGAAGCTGAGAAACAGAATCTTCATGTCCCCCATGGGTACCGGTACAGACCCTGACGGAGGCTTCTCCGAACAGTCTCGCCAGTACTATGAGGACAGGGCAAAAGGCGGATTTGGTCTAATCATCCTAGGTGCCACCACCTGCACTACCAAGTATGAGCCCAAGCCCTGTAACGTGCTAGACAGTCAGCCAATGGTTGAGCGGCTGTACAGGGTTGTGGAATCCTGCCATGCTTATGGCGCTAAAGTAGCTTTACAGATAAGTGCAGGTATTGGCCGCATGTCCTTCACCGACCCCAACACTCCCCCCTATGCCGCAAGTGCAGTTCCCTGCACCTATTTCCCCGAGTTACTATGCAGACCCCTTTCCATCGAACAGATTAAGGACATAGAAGATAGCTTTGGAAACACAGCCAAATGGGCAAAAGCCGCAGGATGTGACGCAATAGAAATTCAAGGCTACGGCGGTTACCTAATTGACCAGTTCATGACAGAGCTTTGGAACAAACGCACTGATGAATACGGCGGCAGCTTGGAAAACAGGATGAGGTTCCCCTTGAACCTGATTAAGCAAGTCAGGGAAAAATGCGGCGAAGACTTTCCAATTCTCTTCAAATTCACCCTCACCCACGAAATTCCGGGCGGTAGGACAATCGGAGAGGGCTTAAAGATCGCCAAAATGCTTGAAGAAGCCGGTGTTGACGCACTACATGTTGATAGAGGATGTTTCGAAGTCTGGTACAAGCCCATTCCAACTGTTTATGACGAAGATGCTACAAAAGTAGACCTTGCAGCCAAAGTTAAAGAAATAGTAAACATCCCGGTATTTTGCGATGGTAAATTAGACGACCCTATAGTAGCTGAGAATGCAGTAAGGGAAGGCAAGGTAGACTATATCTCCCTGGGCAAGCAGTCAATTGCCGATCCTGAATGGCCCAACAAGGTGAAAAGCGGCAGATTTGACGACATAAGATACTGCATCTACTGCAATGAGTGCTTACTGGGTATCCTTGAAGGCCGCCACACTGCCTGTTCCGTCAACCCAAGATGTGGTTTTGAAAACATCAGCCAAGTAACAGCTGCCGAGGAACCAAAAACCGTGCTAATAGTAGGCGGTGGCATTGGCGGAATGCAAACTGCCATAACTGCAGCCGACCGCGGACATAAAGTAACCATATGGGAAAAAAGTGATGAACTGGGCGGACTGGGCATTGCAGCAGCAGCTCCTGATTTTAAGAAATCCGTAAAGAAATACATCCAGTACTTGAGAAACCAAGTAATGAAACGCAATGTAAACGTGGTATACAATAAAGAAGCTACTGTAGAGGATATAGTAAGATTCGCACCTGACAAGGTTGTCTTGGCGACCGGTGCAGTCCCGCTGCTTCCACCCATTGAAGGCTTAAAGGACAATCCTAAGGTGGCCATGGCAGTGGATTGCCTAGTTGATAAATGCGAAACCGGCGACAAAGTTGTGGTCATTGGAGGAGGGCTTGTGGGAAGCGAAACTGCTATTTATCTTGCTGAAAAGGGCAAAGATGTGACACTGGTTGAAATGCTGCACAAGCTCGTGCCAAAAGAAGTGATAAATGCCAACAATGAACAAAGACTTAACGTAAAAATCCAAGAAGCTGGTGTCAAAGTAATGCTAAATACCAAAGTATGCTGCATCGATGAAGAACAGGTAACGGTAGAAAAAGACGGCACCAAAGAAAACATTCCTTACGACACAGTTATTATAGCAACTGGAATGAAAGCCAACGACCAGCTGGAAGAAGAACTTGCAAAGCTTATCGATGAAGTTTACGTAATAGGCGATGCAGACTCTCCCAGGAAGATTTGGAACGCAGTCCACGAAGGATTTCATGTAGCGAAAAATATGCTGTAATTGATGAGGACCTGCCAGGGGGCCCCAAACGAAAGACCTCCAGGCAGGTCCATAGTTTATGGTTATTCATTCAACAGAGCTGTATGCCCCATCCCAGACTATTTCCCTGTATTTTTCAGGATCAGTATCCCCTTCTGTGTTTATTATCAGTATTACTGAACTTTCATCTAGTTTTAGTTTCTCCCTAATATCCCTGTATTCATCTCTCTCCATTAACAATGTAACTGCGCCAATTCCCACGGCAGCACCTGATTCTCCCGATATTACCTGGGGATCTCCTTTTAGAGGTGAAGCAAGTACTCGCATGCCCCTTGCCGCAACATAGTCGGGACACGATAAAAAGCCATCGGCATAATCCATCAATATATCGTAGCTTATGGTGTTTGGGGCACCACATGCCAGACCCGCCATAATGGTAGGCATATCTCCTTCAACTACTTCCCTTTTGCCACTTAAGGAAGATAAATAGTGACAGTTCGCTTCATCCGGTTCCATGATAACCGTTATTGGCCTTTCCTCTCCAAATTTATCTACAAAATAGCCAAGAATCGCTCCAGCAAAGGATCCCACTCCAGCTTGAAGGAATACATGAGTGGGTTTATTAATGCTGTGCCCCTTTAGTTGTTCCATAGCTTCATAGATTATGGTGCCGTATCCCTGCATAATCCGGGTAGGTATTTCTTCATATCCTTCCCATGCCGTATCTTGGACAACTACCCAGTCGTTCTTCCTGGCCATTTCTTCAGAAAGCTTTACTGCATCTTCATAATTTCCATCAATTATAGACGCATCTGCCCCTTCTTTTCTTATGTTGTTTAATCTAGTAAGGGATGAGCCCCTCGGCATGTAGACAACCGACCCTTGCCCCAATTGATTGGCAGCCCATGCAACTCCCCTTCCGTGATTGCCATCCGTAGCGGTCACAAAGGTGATTTCTCCTATCTTCTCCCTCACTTCTTTAGAACGCAAATATTCAAAAGACACTTCCGATATATCCATGCCTAATTTATCAGCTAGATACTTGCCTATTGCATAAGCACCACCTAAGACCTTAAAAGCATTTAATCCAAACCTATAGGACTCATCTTTTACAAAGATATTCTTTACACCGACGTGTTTTGCCAAAGCTTCTAATTTGTGCAGCGGTGTCACCGAATACTCACTAAAGCCTTTGTGAAAATCGTTTACCCTTTTAACCACTTCTTGAGAAATAAAATCCACACTTGTTTTTGCTTTAGCCTTCCTTTTGTCAATTAGACTTCCTTTAATTAGCTCTTTGTTCTTTGACATCTCTTCCTCCCCTTACCGATTTTTCATGAGTATTTGAGGCGATTTGATGAATTTTTGGGGACAGGTGAATTTTTGGGGACAGGTACAAAATATTCACTTGTGAATATTTTGTACCTGTCCCCAAAAATTCACCTGTCCCCAAAAATTCACTATTTCACATAGTTAGCTAAACAGCCAATGCTTTCTATTTCAACGACAACTTTATCACCTTTTTTCATGGGGCCAATTCCGGAGGGCGTGCCGGTGAGTATTACATCTCCCGGAAGAAGGGTCATTATCTTTGAAACATAGCTAACCAAAGTATATGGGTCGAAAATCATATGCCCTGTATTGGATGACTGCTTTAACTCATCATTTAAGTAAGTTCGTATTTCAAGATTTCGTGGATCTACTTCCGTCTCTATACATGGCCCGAGAGGTAAAAAAGTATCAAATGATTTTGCTATCGTCCACTGGCCATCAGCCGGTTGAAGATCTCTCGCAGTTACGTCATTGCTACATGTGTATCCAAGAATATATTCCTCGGCTTCATTCGCACTTATGTTCCTTGCTGTTTTGCCGATTACTACGGCAAGTTCCCCTTCATAATCTACTCTCTCGGACAATTCAGGGTACTTTATATCATCCATGTGACCGATAACTGCGGTAGAAGGCTTGATAAAAAGCACGGGACTTTCCGGAAGCCGGGAATTAGTTTCTTCTATGTGGTCATGATAGTTTAGACCCACGCAAACTGCTTTGCTGGGTATCACAGGTGGCAATATTTTTATTTCGTCCAAGGAAATCCGAGTATCTGTTACAACAAAATCACCAAAGATATCTCCTTCTATTAATATGATCTCTTTATTTGCAATGACGCCATATGACACATTGCCGTTTAGCTGAAACGACGCAATTTTCATATTTTACACCTCCAGAATTGATCCTTAAGCAGCAGATTCATAATTGGTCTTCTACAATAGCTTAGATTTTATTATAGCATATCTCTATCAATATTTAACTGCTTAAGTTCAACTCATTATTCATTTCTCTTTTACTGGGAAACAAATCTCGGTTACAAGTTCATCTGGGTTTTGCGTTTGGGCAGGACTGACATGGTATATCCTCCACACACGTGTGTATTTTTGAGCTCAATTATAATTTAAAGTATAGCATCATGTGAGAGTTAATAGTCAAGGCCGCCAGGCGAGAAGATTATCTTCTCAACTGGCGGCCTTGTTTCAATAGCCTCGGTCAAAAGTAGATTTGCCTGTTCTCATGATGTGAATATTTTGTACCTGTCCCGAAATATTCAATTGGCCAGTAGGTTATGCAGAAGCTGGGCCATTTCTGCACGGGTGGCTGTATCTGCAGGAGAGAGTTTGCCAGCAGAGCCACTGACCGTGCCGGTTCTTACGAAATGGGCCATTGCTTCCTTTGCCCAAGAGGCTATCTCCGAAGCATCAGAGAAGTCGAACATAGTCCTGCCGGAATCGCCTTTTGGCAATTGCCCGATTACCTTAAGTGCGTTATAGAGCATGGTGAACATTTCCTGCCTGGTTATTTCTTTTTCGGGGGCGAACCTATTGTTGCCCACTCCTGCGGATATTCCGAGGCGTTTTGCTGCGGCGAGGTATCCGGTGTAGTAGGTGTTGCCGGCATCAGAGAAGTTGCCTGTGGGCTTCTCATCCGGTGCTATACCATATGCTCTCATCATCAGAACGAGGAATTCACCTCGCTTCAGGTTCAATTCGGGGCTGAAATGGTCATTGCCCGTGCCTTCCGTTATGCCCCTTGCCGCGATGAAACTGACTGCCTTGTTATACCATGCGTCTTCGGGCACATCTTTGAAGCTCACTTTGTTATACGCAACAGCAAAGTCACTGAAGTGGGTGGTGTAGAATGTTACAGTTCCAGTTGCCGGGTCATAATGTCCATTTGGTACCGTGACAACATTGCCGGAACCGTCGATGTACCATACGACAATGCTTTCGGGATTTGACAGTTCTTCCTCTGTCGGAGTATAAGGGATGGACACTTTCACGGGCGCGTCGGGATTGTTCCAGCTAGTCTGCTGACCGTCAATAGATAAGCTGAGTTGAATTAGCGGTCTGTCACCTATCCTATCCCTTACATCCTCAGGCAGACTGGATTTGTCTCCCAGGCCGAAGGTGATTTGCGCCTTATCCCCTTCTGCTCCGGCTACATCTGTCAGCATGTTAGACTGTACTGTGATGCTGCCAATATCTGTACTGATAGTCAGTGAGCCCAGATCATCGGTCTTTGACAAAATAGACATCGACATATCGATGGAATAGGTACTTACGCCTGACGCTGAAGGCACCGTAATAGTTATGTCTTCTTCAGCTGCCGTTTGCCAAGGATCTTCGTCAATGATTATAGTGCCAACATTGCCGCTAATGCTGATCTGGAATGTGGTTTCTGTTTCAGTCTCGATCTCTTCTTGTTCTGCAGGCGTTGACGGGGTGGTTGTACTGCCGCCACCACTACTCCCGCCTATATATGTCCAATAGGCATACAAAGTCACATCTTCAGTAATGTTGGTTTCCCTTGTATACGCTGTTCCCGAACCGTTTTCTTCGGTGAACCATCCTCTAAAGCTGTACCCGCTTCTTATAGGATTGTCCGGCCAGTCGTCTTCAAGGGCATATCCGCTGGCCACGGTTCTACTGGCGTACAGGGAGCCATTGCTGTAGAAGTTTATAGTATGAGTTATAACGAGTTCAGCTTCCGGAGTGGCTGTCACGATTTCCCACTCACCTTCACCTACCCTGTTGACTGCCCTCACATAGAAGGTGAATTCTTCTCCGTTGGTCAGGCCAGTGAAGGTATAAGTGGTTGTGTCAACGTCCACATCAATCCAGTTTTCAACGTCTATTGATACTTGGTATTTCGTTATTTCAGCTCCTCCATCACTTGCAGGAGCGTCCCAGCTTAAGGTCACCTGGCCATCACCGGGCGTTGCCGTCAAATTCTGAGGTGCAGAGGGTCTAGTTGCTGGTGTGGCCGTTATGCTCGCCGCAGGACCTGCACCTACGCTGTTGACTGCTCTTACGTAGAAGGTGTATTCTACCCCATTGATTAGGTCGATGAATACATGGAAATTGTTAGACATTGCCGTTGCCCAGATGATGCCATCAATTGATACTTCGTAATGGGTAATGGCACTTCCTCCATCGCTGGCCGGAGCTTCCCATCTTAATAATGCTTCTTCGTCGCCGGCATCTATGCTCAGGTTCTGCGGAGCTGAAGGTTTGGTTACCGTAGCTTCAGGTGTTGCCATCAAGCTTGCTTCAGGTCCTGTGCCTGCGCTATTCACCGCACGCACTTTGAAAGTGTACATTGTGCCGTTCTCCAGGCCTGTGAAGGTATGAGAGCTGTTGGTGTCTGCTACAACCCACGTACCTTCGTTATCACAGAAAACCTCATAATGGGTGATTTCACTGCCACCGTCGCTGGCCGGAGGAATCCAGCTTAACTCCATCAGACCATTTCCAGGTGTAGCCGAAAAGTCGCGAGGCACACCGGGCACTGTGAGAGCATTTTCATCCACCTGCCATATTAGGAATGGATAACCGTCATTGTCAGTGTTTATTCCCCAAAGTGCATCAAAATTCCAATTTTCATATGTCTCCTGCTGCTTCATTTCGGCAGTTTTCTTGCCTGTACCACCGTCTGAACTCGATTTGCCCGATGTTTCTTTATCCCAATAGCAGTTTATTACACTGCCACTTTTCGTATCATTCAATCCCACCAAACCACCGGTATAACTTTTTCCGCTTACTGCCCCCGTCGAATAGCAATTGGTAATAGAATCGATGTTAAACCCTACCAGGCCGCCGATAAACTCATCTCCTGATACGGCTCCTCTGGCGTAAGAATTAAAGATTGAACCGCTGTTGCCTCCTGCCAGCCCGCCTGTTTGGCCTTTTCCGCTTACATTTCCTGTAGCATAAGACTGGTTGATGGATCGATAGTTGTATGCTACTAAGCCTCCTGCTATTGTCTTACTCACTACATTACCGGTAGCGTAACACTTCTCTATATATCCGCTGTTGCTTCCTACAAGGCCACCTGCTGACGTGCCAGCCTCCACTGCACCCACAGCAAAAGAATCGGTGATGCTTCCAAGATTGTCACCCACCAGGCCGCCTACAGTTGTGCTATGCGGGCTATTAACGGTCACATTGGCATAACAGTTGCTGATTGTACTGTCATTTGCATTTTCCCCCACTAAACCACCATAGTAATAGCCACTTACCTTATCTATATCTTTCACAGTACCTTCGGCCCAGGAATTGGAAATAGAACCGTGATTGTTTCCGACCAAACCGCCGACTCCAAAAAAGCCGGTCACATTTCCTATTACATATGAGCCAGTAATCTTACCATAATTCTCTCCCACCAGGCCGCCAACATTATAACTGCCGCTTACACTTACGCTCACCAACCCAAGATCGCGTATTTCTGCCGTTTCTCCGGTATAAGCAAACAGACCAGCTGCCATGCTTTCGGAATCATGAGCGATGGTAAGGTTACTTATAGTATGACCTGCTCCGTCTAAGGTGCCTGTGAAAGGTTCTTCTTCCGTGCCGAAAGGTTCCCAACCTAAGCCTGATGTAAAGTCGCTCAGTTCCAAATCTGCTGTCAACCTGAAGTGCTTGTCAAGGTAGTTGCGGACATTGTCAAGGTGAGTCACCGTTGAAATCAAGTAAGGAGAGTCCTCTGTGCCGCTGCCTCCGGCAAAGTCCCCAGACGGCGCGGCGACAGGTACAGCCGTGACGCTTGCCGCATATCCGTAGCCGACATTATTTACCGCCCTCACCTTAAAAGTGTATTCAGTGCCGTTGGTCAGGCCGGTGAAGGTGTGAGTGGTGCTAGTGCCCACCGAGGTCCATGTGTCACCGCCATCGCTGGATACTTCGTAACGAATGATGGCACTGCCTCCGTCACTGGCCGGAGCAGTCCAGCTTAATGTTACCTGGCCATCACCCGGAATTGCGGTGAAATTCTGCGGCGCACCGGGAACAGTAGATCCTCCTTGCAGGATGGCCAGCGCATAAGTGCTGCCACAAGCCACACCCAACCAGGTACCATCGGCCTCAAGGCGTTGCGGTTCGTTCGCCCCTTCCATGTCAATTCCAATGATGCCCCACAGCCAAAGGCTGCCGTCGCTTTTTAGAGCCGCACTGAGGTTCATACCGGCAACTACAGATACCCAGTCGGTATCGGTGCCTATCTGTTGGGGAACTGGATGAGGAGGAGGATTTTGGTGAACGCCATCCTTGTAACCTCTTCCCAGTTGCCCGTATTCATTGCCGCCCCAGGCCCAGAGACTGCCGTCTGCCTTTATGGCCACAACGTGATCTGAACCCGGCGCTGTCTCGGCAGCCAACCAGCTGTCGCCTTCGCTGCCAACCCTGGTCGGAACACTTGTATTTTCAGTACTTCCATTGCCTAGCTGGCCTACATCGTTCTCTCCCCAGGCCCACAGGCTGCCATCCTCTTTCAGGCCAATTGTAAAATAATCTCCTGCAGATACTGCAATCCATCGATCGCTGCTGATTTGGACTGGACTTTCCGTATAGTCTATATAATCATCAAAACCGCTGGAGCCCAATTCACCACGTGCGTTAAAACCCCAGCCCCAGAGAGTCCCATCCTCTCTTATGGCCACAGTATGTCCACTGCCGGCAGACACAGCAATCCACTTGTTTTCATTATCAACAAGTGTTGGCACATTCCAGTCTATGGAGAAACCGCCATATTCAAAACCACCCATAGCATAACCCCAGGCCCACAGGCTGCCGTCGGCTTTCAGGGCCACCGTAAAGTCATATCCTGCGTCAACTGCCACCCAATCGGTGTCGCTGCCGACTTGTACGGGATGGTTCATCCTCAACTCATCTGAACCGATTCCCAACTGACCATTGGAGTTGCTCCCCCAGGTCCAGAGGCTGCCATCCGCCTGCAGGGCTGCCGTATGACGGTAACCTGCACTTATCATTGTCCAGTCTGCCCAGTCATCATTTGTCCCGATATGGGTGGGGAAATCTTTATTCACCAGAGAACCATCGCCCAACTGCCCATAGCTGTTGACACCCCAGGCGTAGATTCCCTTTTGCGACGGTACCGGCGCTGCTGGTATAGCTGTGGCGCTTGCTTCCGCTCCGGGACCCTTGTTGTTCACTGCCCGCACCTTAAAGGTATACTCAATACCGTTAGTCAAGTTGATAAAGGTGTAGGTAGTCAAGTCCTTATGCACATCGGTCCAGCTTTCGCCGTTGTCTTTTGACAGCTGGTATTTAATTATGGGAGTGCCGCCGTCACTGGCAGGAGGATCCCAGCTTAATACCGCCTGCCGGTAACCGGGGGTTGCTGTAAAGTTTTGCGGCGCGTCAGGGGGGTATGTCATTATTGGCACTGCTGTAATACTTGCTGCCTCTCCGGGACCTTCGCTGTTGACCGCCCGCACCTTGAAGGTGTATTCGGTACCGTTGGTCAAACCTGTAAAAGTATAGGAGGTATCCAAGCCTACATCAGTCCAGCTCTCACCATTGTCTTTTGAAACTTGGTATGTTGTTATGGGACTGCCGCCATCGGTGGCTGGAACAGTCCAGGTCAGCGTCACCTGACCGTCGTCGGGGATGGCGGTTAAGTTCATTGGCGCCGAAGGTACGGTGATTCCTTCGATTACCGCCTGGTAGATCCTTCCACATAGATTACATCGTTTAAATTAGCATACCCGGCATCCAATTCTATTTTGGTCCATTCTTCATCGGTTGGGCTTTTGGTATAAATATCGTTGCCCCCTACAGCAACAAACCTGTTGTTGCCGAAAGTTACTGCCCTAAACTGCGGATCCGAAATATCCCCAGTGCAATCAAGTTCCCAGTTCACACCATCATCTGAGGATAAAATGGTGCCGCGGGTTCCTACAGCAACATATTTCCCGGCCCCGTAGCTGATATCAAAATAGATGGCAGATGTGGGAGGTATTTCTTTCTCATACCAAATAAAGTTAGGCCTTTGATTGGTAATTACTGATAGCACATCTGATGGTTCGGATTCATTGCCGTTGCCGTCCACTGCGATAACCTTGAAAGTATACTCGCTTTCAGGTTCAAGGAAACTGTGGCCGATCTTTAGCACCGTGAAACTGGTGGTTTCCGTGCTGCCGATAAGCACAAAGTCCCCATACTTCTTCCCATAAATATCATACCCGATGGGACCATAGTCGTCGCTGGAGGGGTCCCATTGCAAGGTAATCGATGTAGACGTCTTTGAAGAACAGAGCAGATTTGCCGGTGCCGTCGGCGGCTGGGTATCGTTTAACACCGTAAAGGTCCATTCGCTGCTGCCGCTGATGCCGGCAAACTCGTTTCCGCCCCTGTCTACCAGGGCCCCTTCGTCAATTTCTATATAATAGCTCTTGCCCATCTCAAAGGTACCGGCTGGAATGTAGAGGGTGATGGTATCGGTGCCGTTCCCGGAAATATTTTGATCATCATACTCACTGAAATTTAGCCATCGCACATGGCTGTTAGTTTCTGCATTATAGACACTCCCACTTTTATTCCAGTCGCCCCATACAGGTTCGCTGAACACCATTGTGAGCCTGTCAAGATTTGGCGGGACAGTAGCTCCGCTTTCCGGGATCAGGCTTATCAGCTCCGGCGGTTCAGTATCAGCCTCTACGGACAATACGAGGCTGTTTTCCCTATATTCCACCTCAAATTCCACGTCATCCCGATCGATAATGATTTCGGAAAACTCACCGTTCCTGGAGCCATAAGTCAAGACTTCAAAAGATGCCCCCGGTGCAGGGTAATAATAAATATCTATTACCAATGTTCCGTCCAGGTTGGCTTCGCCGCCAATGTTCAGCTTGCCATATTCATCTGAATTATCGATATTAATAGTTGTTAAGCCTGTATTATCCTGCCGATAATCCCCTTCAAAATAGACGTTGGCATTGTACCATAAGTAAAGCTCGCCACTATTTATCACATCTCCGCCAACGTTAAAAGTACCCTCAAATATGAGGCTAGCCTCTTCGGCTATGGTGAATGCTCCTTCGCCCTCACCGCTACCGTATAGAAAGAGCCAACCACTCTCGACCAGTACCTGGCCATCATTAACTAAATGCCAGCCTATCCCTGCTCCGTCCTCAACACTGCCCGTATCCAGAATCAAGCTGGCTCCCGGATCAATAGTTAGGGTACCCTCTCCTTCTATATAACCTTCGTCCAAATGTAGTTCGCTGCCCTCTCCCGTTATCGTGATGTTTCCATCACCAAAAATATCAAACACATAATCATCGAAAGATCTCAGGTAGGAAGTGCCGGTAAGGTAGAGATGGCCGCCCGATTCAATCCACAAATCGCCGGCACAATCTAGTTCTACCGGTTCGGTTTCATAAACCACCTCTACTACAGTTTCTTCAGGAATGACAACCTTATCACCTGAGCCGGGAACTCTCCCTAAATCCCAGTTGCCGGCATTATGCCATGACCCGTCACCAGCTTCCCCGGTCCAGGTTAGGGTATCGCCATCAGCAAATACAGGTTGCCAAAGGGTAAATATCATTATGAAGCACAATACTAACGAAACGACTCGCCTTCGCTTCACTTCCATCCTCCTCCAATAAATAATTAATCCTCCAAAGACGTTATCAGCTGACACCGCTATATTTCATCTCATCGTTCTTACCTCCCATAATATTTTGCTTCCTTTTTTACGCAGAAGGGGAAAAATCCATCTAGGGCATAAGCACAATCACAGCGTGGGTAATTCCTCCATCATCAGCCGTGACGGGGAAAATAACGGCCCTGTTGAAATGGCCAGGCAGCGGGCTTTGTGCATCAATTCCCGAAAACATGGAAAAAGGGTCCTTTAACTCCTCTAAAAAGAAGGTATAGCCGTTGAAGACCTTCTTGACGGCCGAAGCCAACTGCATATCGAAGATCTTGTATTGGACGATTCTAACCGGCTTTTCTTCAGGGCCCTTAGCCAGCCTTTTAGCTTCCGCCGCAAAAGCCTTGTTCACCATGGTCACACTATACTGGGGTGTAAAAATGGCAATGGGGTAAGGTAAAAAATCTATTATCTGAGAAAATAGCAGTTCATTTGCGACAAGTAATTTAAGATCTCTCATCATGTGACCTTGAAGCTCCGTTCTTTTCTCCAGCATTTTCTGTACCTCTGTCAGTTCATCTAGCAGCTGTTCCTTCGTTTTTTTTTCCATTAGCACCTTCCTTTCAAGCGCATTGCCGATAGCTTACATGTCGCTCAGCCATATTTTATAAAAGGACTTGTTGTGCGAATAGGCTGAATATGCTTATTGTTAGTACGAAAAATCTTATTTTGCGACAAAAAAAGAAACCGGGCTTTCATCATGTGACAAAGCTCGGCTTCCTCTCATTGCAAACAAGGCCTATTTATTTTTCACCGACATTTTCCGATATACAGAAGGCGAGACACCAACCTTCTCCTTGAACAGTTTTGCGGAATGGCCGTTATAGTTCATGTTGCAGGCGGCAAAGGCCTGGGCGATAGTTAGGTTGGTATCCAGCAGTTTCTCTTTCAACCTCTCGATTTTATAATTGATATAATACTCGTGGGGTGTTACCCCGGTGTGCTTTTTAAACAGCTTGGCAAATTGGGCCTTGCTGAGACAGGCAGCCTTTGCCGTTTCCCTCAAATTAAAGGGCTCCCGCCAGTGGCTTTCTATGTACTCTTTTGCCTTTTCAATTTCATCCTTGCCTCGATATACCCTTCTGTTGATAAGAAATGCCGCTACATATATCACCTTTTGTTCCTCATCGAAAATGGGGAAAAGGGTTATGTCCTGGTATACTGCCTCTAAATCCAAGTCCCGCAGGCCGTAGCGCTCCACAATACTTTCCAAGGGCACTTTTACATCCTGGAAAAAGACAGTTTCCCCTTGAAAGGCCAGCTTTATCTTGTCCATCTGGCCTGTTGCTATAATGTCAGGGTCTTTAAATATATTGTATTTTCCGACGACCATGTCCGGGCTGCTGACATTATATTCGTCCAGCAAAGCATTGTTCACCAGCACCGACTTTCCGTCTGGAGCGTAAATCTGAATGGGATAAGGAAAGTACTTAATGACCCTGGCCAGCAGTTCTTCTTTCTCGGAGAGCCATTGAAATGACGCGACTATATCCTTTTGCCTGGCTTTCATAATATTCCCCATTTCTATCTCCCAAACAACATATTTTACCAAAATTATCCTAATTACATTATATTTTGACATTCGATTAAAGGCAATAGTCAATATTTGGAACAAGAGTGAAAAATCGGGGACGGGTACTTTCGATAGCTCCACCTCAGTTTTCTGATTTTGCTTTGGCAGGCCAGTAACTCTAGCTTATCGCATATACACGAAAAATAAAAAAGAAGGTTACTTCCCCTTCTCTTTTAGTATCGGCGTAAAATTTTCAGCTTCACTGCTTTTTTTGCATTCTTTGAATAAATAATCTTAATCATCTCTTTTGTCCTCAATTGACTTTTTCATCTCTTCTGAACTATACCATTCATTTTCTTCTAATATATTTAAAACATCTATTTCATCTTCAGGTTCAAGGATTAATGTAGGTTCTTCCTCTTCTTTTATAAACTTTATAAAACTTATAACCTTTCCCATCTTCTCCTCTGGTAAATCCTCTATAAGTTCTAATATTAATTTCTTTGAGATGGCCGTCTTACCACTCCTTTAATCTATTTTGAATCTTCTCTATAATTATACCACAAACTCTTACTATCACACTACTATTTTGCCGCTACTTCGCTAAATCACCTTCACAAAATTAACCTGGCAAACGAAACGTCCCTCTGGCAGGTCCTAGGTTTGGGCGGGCCTTTTGGAACGAAAATGGGCGGGACCATTAATCAGATAATTTGGACCTTTGCATCATGTAAAGCGCTGGAGAAGTTGGTAACATATAAATTAAATATATTTGAAGCACACAAAAATAGGGAGGTTTGAAAAAATGTTGACACATGTGAAAAAACTTTGGACGGGCCAGGAAGGTCAGGGTATGGCGGAATACGGACTTATACTTGCGTTAGTAGCGATCGCGGTAATCGTGGCATTAGGTAATCTGGGCAAGAATATCAGCGCAAAGGTCGAAGAAGTTTCAACCACAATAGAGCAAGCAGTACCTGAGAATAATTAGACGGTAACTTTACAGGAATCTGAAAACAACTTGAGAACGGTGGATTACTCATGCTAAAACTTACCAGAACCGTATTTACCCAACAGGAAGGCCAGGGCCTTGCCGAATACGCTTTCATCCTGGCCCTGGTGGCCTTGGCGGTAGTTGCAGGATTTAAGACCCTAGGAACTGCACTATCGGAAAAAATCGATGAAGTTGCGGCTAGCTTTGAATGAGCCCACACATCACCGTAGCCCTACTTATGAAATTAAGTAGGGCTCCTTTGACAAAAAGCCCGAAAGGAAGGATGGCTTAAATGCTTGCTGATATCTTGCTGTTCACAACCCTGCTAATATGCCTCTACACAGACATAAGGTTTAAAAAAATCTACAATGCGGTAACATTTCCTGCAATGGTCGCGGCCGTCATCCTGAACTTATACCTATACGGCTTAAAGGGAGGCGCAGAGAGCATCAAGGGACTGCTTGCGGGTATGGCGCTTCTCTTTATTCCTTTTGTGATGGGCGGCATGGGCGCCGGGGATGTAAAGCTCCTTGGAGTAATCGGAGCTTTTATGGGGCCGGAATTTGTGTGGAATGCCTTTCTTGCAATGGCTATTACGGGTGGAGTGATTTCCCTTGCGATTATGCTAAGGAGCAACAATTTTGCCCATCGCTTAAAAGCGGTATTTTATACACTTCTTTCTCTTTTTTTTCGGACACCCAAGATGCAAATCTTAGAGACCATTGATAGCAGTACTGCCCTGACCTTCCCATACGGCATCGCGATTACCGCCGGGGCAGTAATTGCATACCTACTGAGGTGAAAACCGATGATGACCATAAGAAAATTCGTAAAAACGGAGAGGGGTCAAACCCTGGTTGAACTGGCCCTGGTTTTGCCTGTGATTATCCTCATCCTTTTCGGGACCTTGGAATTCGGGCGGCTCTTTCACTCCTACATAGTGATAACAAATGCAGCTCGGGAAGGTGCCAGACTCGGCGCCGTGGGCAAAAGCGATGAAGAAATAGTATCCCGGATTCGGGAGGCTTCCCCCCTATACCAGGCCGATAGCAGGTTGCGCGTAATCCGGCTAGAGCCAAATGAAAGTGCGCGAAGTCCGGGGGTGCCTCTGACCGTAGAAGTGGCCTATGATGTGGAATTGGTTACCCCCATTTTCTCAAGTATACTGCCCAATCCGGTTACATTGAAATCTACTGCTGTTATGAGGGTGGAGTAAATGAAAAGACTTATCTTATGTTTTCACAGGTTTACACGCAATGAAAGCGGTGCGGTCTTAGTGTTAACTGCCGCGGCATTGGTGGCAATTCTGGGAGCAATGGCCCTGACGGCGGATATAGGGGCATTGGCTTTAGAAAGAAACCGCCTTCAAAATGCATGCGATGCTGCCGCGCTGGCTGCAGCATGGGAGCTGCCCGATGCGAGCTTTGCCCGGGAGAAGGCCAAAGAGTACCTGATGTTGAACAATGTTGACCCCAATCACGCCACTATAACCCTTAATGCAGACGGCAGCAAAATCACCGTTGAAGCTCGCCGCGCCGTTGAATTTAAATTCGCCCCGGTTTTAGGGATAAGTAGCGGCACTGCAGCCGGAAAAGCCGTGGCTTGCTTTGGCAGTATTTCCGGAGCCACAGGGGTTGTCCCTTTCGGCATTCCCGACCAGGAGCTTTCCTTCGGCCAGGAATACCAGCTGAAAGCCGGTTCTCATGAGGATTACGGTCCGGGAAACTACGGTGCCCTAGCTTTGGACCTCCGGGGGGCCCAGAGTTATTTAAACAACCTTAAATATGGCTACAAAGGGACTATAAAAGTTGGGGATTGGATAGAGACCGAGCCGGGAAACATGTCGGGACCCACCTTCGACGGGGTGACTTACCGCATAAACAGTTGCCAGCACACCCCCAGATGCTCCATTGACCGTTACGATAGAAACTGCCCGATGGTCATGATCGTTCCCATTTACGAGCCAAGTTCCCTGCAGGGCAGGAGCCAGGTTAAAATAGTGGGTTTCGGCGCATTCCTTCTGAAAGGCGTGAGCGGAAAGGGCACAAACAGCAGGGTTTCCGGCTATTTTCTGGAGACGATCCCACCTGACGGTATGAATTATACCATAGATCCTAACCAGGACGATTACGGTCTGCGGACGGCAAAATTGATTTCAGAATAATTTAGTGGAGAGATATGTATGAAAAATAAATTCGTATTGTTACTTGCAATAGTTTTAGGTCTTGTAGCAGCTTTCGGGACCTTTAAATACATGGAGGGTTTAGAACAAAGCTATAAGTTATCGGGTAACTACACCCAGATAGCAGTTGCAAAACAGCATATCAGGCCTAAGACGGTCCTGACCAAGGAAATGCTGGAGCTTAAAGAAATGCCCGCAGAATACGTCTTGCCGGGTACCGTAGTAGACCTAAAAGATGCAGAAGGCAAAATCACGCAAGGGGATATTTTCCCCGGAGAGGTTATCCTGAGCAGCAAACTCACAAGCAAAGATGACCCGGCTGCAGGGCTTTCTGCAAAAATTGAGGCCAATAAAAGGGCCATATCCATTCCCGCCAATAAAGTAAATGCCCTGCACGGCTTGATCAGCGTAGGGGATTTCGTGGACGTATTAGCTACTTTTGATGTTGAAGTATCGGACAAACGAGAATCCTATACTTCCACCCTTGCCCAACACGTGCCGGTTTTGGCCATAAATAGCAGCCTACAGACGAGCGCTTCCGAAAAACTAGAACTGGAAACCGTAACTTTAATGGTAGAACCGGTGCATGCCCAACAGATAACCATGGCCATGGAAAAGGGAAGTATACAGCTGGTGCTTCGGGCTCCCGATGACAAAGAAGTGCAAAGTATCACATCTACAAAAATTGAGCAGTTGCTGCGTTAAGGAGGTCTTATCATGACACCCATTACCGTATTAATAGCCGATGACATAGCCGCCACCCGGGAAGATATAAAGCGCCTTCTTTACTTTGAAGAGGATATCGAAGTCGTGGGAGAAGCCGGTGATGGCGAAGAGGCGGTCATACTTGCCAGTGAGCTAAAACCCGATGTAGTGCTCATGGATGTAAACATGCCGAGAGTCGACGGAATTGAGGCCACCGAGCGGATTTCCGTCAATGTCCCCCAGTGTGCTATAATCATCATCTCCATCCAGGGCGAACAGGAATATTTAAGGAGGGCCATGGCTGCAGGGGCCAGGGATTACCTGGTAAAGCCCTTTTCGGCCCAGGACCTGGCCAAAGCAATCTACCGCGTCTCGGAAAGCCAGCGAAAGCGAAACATCTTCCTCTCCCCTTCCCTGTCTGCGGTATCAACTTCAAGCATCCGGGCTAAAAAAGGCACAATCATAAGTTTTTTCTGCACCAAAGGGGGTGTGGGGAAAACCACACTGGCCTGCAATACGGCGGTGGCCTTGGCCCAGGACTATAAAAAGAAAGTAGTCTTGGTGGATTTGGACCTTAGTTCCGGGGATGTAGCCGTCATGCTGAATTTAAACCCCAAAAACACCATAGCCGATATGGTCCAGGAACAGGACACCCTTGACAGCCCATTGGTGGAAAGCTTTCTGGTCCAGCATCTGTCGGGTCTTAAAGTGCTCCCCGCCCCCTTGAGTCCCGAACATGCAGAATTGGTAAAAGCAGAACATATACAGCAGCTCTTGAAAATCTTAAAAGACAACTACGAATGTGTAATCATCGACACGGCTCCGGTCTATACCGATATAAATTTAAATGTCCTGGAAGCCAGTGACAGGATACTGCTTCCCCTGAACCAGGATTTAACCACTCTGAAACACGTAAAAAAAGCCCAGGAAATACTCGCGGCCTTAAACTATGACTCGAAAATCAGGACGGTTTTAAGTCAACACAGTTCTGAAGGTCTAAAGATCAAAGAACTTCAAAAAAACCTCGGGATTTCTTTGTCTGCTATAGTGCCGGAGGATTTTAAGACCGTAAGAAACGCCATCAACAAGGGCGTGCCCTTTGTCATGAACCAACAGCACACTAAAGTTGCCCAAAGCATCGGCAAGCTGATTGAAGCATTGGATATTGCAAAGCCCCGGGAAGCAGCGGCAAACCCAAAACCATCCTTCATAACCAGGATGTTTAGCCTTTAATTCAAAGCAGGAGTGACCCTTATGTCATTGTTGAAAAAACTTGAAATGACAAAAAAACACACCGAGAGCACCGCCCTCGAACAAGGGCAAAGCTTTACTCACTTCGCAAGAGACCCTTACGGTCATGTCAAGGAAGAATTACATGGCAAAATTATAGAAGAACTGAAAAATTTAAAGTCCCCCGAAAGGGAGGACAAAAGGCATGTGAGAGCTTATATAGAAAAACTCGTCAACGACAACATAGAAAGCGGAGCGGAACACATCCCTCGCCTTGATCGCATGAGAATAGCCGATGAGCTCTTTGATGAAATCATGGGATACGGCCCCATAACGCCCCTGCTAAATGACCCGGAAATCAGCGAAATAATGGTCAACGGGCCGGACCAAGTGTACGTCGAAAGAAAGGGCAAAATAGAATTAACCGAAGTATTCTTCAGGGACGATGCCCATGTCATGAATATCATCGACAGGATCGTTTCACCCCTGGGCAGGCGCATAGATGAGAGCATGCCGATGGTTGACGCGAGGCTTCCTGACGGTTCCCGCGTAAACGCAATAATTCCTCCCCTTTCCCTGGTAGGGCCCGTCATTACAATACGAAAGTTCTCCCAGGACCCTTTAACGATAGAGGATCTTATTCAGTTTAATACTTTGACTCCCGAGATGGCCCGCTTTTTAGAGGCCTGTGTCAAAAGCAGGCTGAACATCGTAGTATCCGGAGGAACCGGCAGCGGTAAAACCACTACCCTAAACGTCCTCTCATCCTTCATTTCCCCCACCGAAAGAATCATAACCATCGAAGATGCTGCAGAGCTACAGCTGCACCAACCTCATGTGGTGACCCTTGAGAGCCGGCCCCCTAACATAGAAGGCAAGGGAGCCATTAGCATTCGGGACCTCGTAAGGAACGCCCTTCGCATGAGGCCAGACCGGATAATCGTCGGCGAAGTCCGAAGCGGAGAGGCCCTGGACATGCTGCAGGCCATGAATACGGGCCACGACGGCTCCCTTACAACGGGCCATGCCAATTCTCCCAGGGACATGCTGTCGAGGCTTGAGACCATGGTGCTAATGGCAGGCATGGATCTCCCCGTCAGGGCCATCCGGGAACAGATTGCATCGGCAATAGATCTCATAATACATCAGAGCCGCTTGAGGGACGGTTCCCGCCGCATTACGCATATTACCGAAGTGCAAAACATGGAGGGTGATGTGATCGTGCTCCAAGATTTATTTAATTTCATACAAACCGGCGTAGATGATGACGGCAGGGTCATCGGTGAATTTAGGGCAACGGGAATGAGGCCTAAATTTATCGATAGATTAGAGGTCAGCGGCTATAAACTGCCGGTGGAGGTTTTTACAAATAATCTATTATAGGAGTCGAAAGCATGGATCTTTACACAATATGCATACTGATTTTTTCTTCAGCGGTTTTAACGGTTTTAGGCATTGATATAATTCGAAACCACGATGAAAAGTTAATCGTCAGCAGAATCAAGAAATTAGCCGGAGAGGAAAGGGTTGAAAAATCCAAAAAGGCGCCGTCATCGGGAAAGGACATGCTAAGGCGCTTACTCGCAAGGGCCGGCGATCTTTCCATAACCAGGAGACTTGGAAAAAACATCGATAAAAAGCTGGAAGAGGCGGACATATTGCTGCGGGGCAGCGAATTCGTAGCAATGGTAATAGGTATTTTTATAGGAAGCACCCTGCTGTTTTTTACCCTCACATTGAAGCTGTCTTTATCAATTATCGCCGGCATTGTTGCCGCAATCGTACCTTTTGTCATAGTAAACTCCACCCGCCAAAGAAGGCTGGCAAGTTTCGATGCTCAGATTGGCGATGCCCTTACCATCATGTCAAATTCCCTTCGATACGGTTTTAGCTTTATTCAAAGTATGGACATGGTGAGTAAGGAACTGGCAGACCCTATAAAAAAAGAATTCAACAGGACCATTGTGGAAATCAACCTTGGTGCAAGTACGGAAACCGCCCTTTTAAACTTAGCAAAAAGGGTTAATAGTGACGACCTGGACCTTATCGTAACTGCAGTGCTAATACAAAGGCAGGTGGGCGGGAATTTGGCCGAGGTGTTAGACAACATTGCTACAGCCGTCAGGGAACGCATTCGAATAAAGGGGGAAATCAAGACCCTTACCGCCCAGGGCCGCATCTCCGGTGTAATCATAGGCCTCTTGCCCCTCTTCCTGCTGGCTTTCATGTTTACTGCGAACCCGGGATATATCATGGAACTTTTTACAACAAGAACGGGCCTTATAATGCTCACATTTGCTGGCCTAGGTCAAGTACTAGGTCTCATGATCATAAAGAGAATCGTAGATATACAGTTTTAGGGGGCATTGTCATGCAGATGTTACCAACTTTAACATCAGTTTTCGGTACGATATTTGCTTTAGTCCTGTTTGTCTTTCAATCACTAGAAAGCGAAAAAAACAAAATCAAGGAGCGGGTTACAAATGTGGTAGGACCCCAGGAACCCGTTCCTATACGCCAGCGGGAACTCTCCTTTTCCCTCTACACGCGGTTTATCAGGCCCATGCTGTCGTCAATCTTCGGCATACTTGCAAAATACATCCCCGCCTTTAATGAAGATGTGCTGGCCAGGAGATTGAATGAAGCGGGAAATCCCTATAATCTGCTCCCCAGGGAAGTCATGGTTATAAAATACCTGCTGTCCTGCCTCGTTGCCCTTTGTGTAAGACTATTCATGCAGAGTTCCGGCGGCTCCGGTCCCCAGACTTTTGTCATGATCATAGCCGGACTTACATTGGGCTGGCTCTTGCCCGACGTGCTTTTAAACTCCATGATCCGGGAAAGAAAAGAGCAGGTTTGCAAGGAGCTGCCTGAAGTTTTAGACCTGCTGACCGTGTGCATAGAGGCGGGGCTGGGCTTTGATGGGGCCTTAAAAAAGGTTGTTGAAAAGTCCAAAGGGGTATTACCCGATGAGCTATACATAGTTTTACAGGAAATCAGCATGGGCAAGCCCAGGCGTGAAGCACTAAGAGACATGGCCGACCGCTTGGCGGTAGATGACTTTTCCAACTTTGTGGGCTCCATTATAATGGCAGAACAATTGGGCATAAGCATCGGCAATGTCATGCGCCTTCAGGCGAGGGATGTAAGACAGAAACGCCGCCAACGGGTTGAAGAGCAGGCCATGAAGGCCCCTGTTAAGATGCTTGTGCCAATGGTGTTTTTTGTCTTCCCCGCTATTTTCATAGTTTTACTGGGACCGGCCATTATTCAAATCATGCGGGTTTTTGCAAAGTGAGGGGTGACTTCTTTGGCAATCAACTTGGACAAGGGCACAGTACTTGCGAAAAAGGTATATGTGGCAAAGAACTTTTTCAGTAGGTTGAGAGGCTTAATCGGGACCGCCAGTTTAGAAAATGAGGCGGGCTTACTTATAATACCCTGCTCTTCTGTACACAGCTTTTTTATGCGCTATCCCATTGACGTGGTCTTTTTGGACCATAACAACAGGGTTTTAAAGATACTCTATTCCCTTCCCCCCTATCGCATCGGTCCTATGGTAAAAGGCGCAAGGAAAGCTTTAGAGCTTAAGGCAGGTGTAGTTTCGGCAACAGGCACTGAAATCGGAGATCAAATCGTATTTAGCGGAGAGGATGGTAAAAATGGCGAGATCTTTAAAAATACCTAGGGGTTTTTCTCTTACATTCAGGTTAAGTCTTGCTTTTACACTGCTTATAATCTTTTTAATGGGTTCGGTAATCTTTTCGGTTTTCATTAATGATAGGAATACCATGACACAAAATGTCGTCGAAAGAGGCTGGACTTCCGTAAATTCCATAAATGCGGTGGCAGGAGATTCTTTAAAGTCGGGTAGACTGGATGTCTTATATGAATTCCTGGAAAACATGGCGGCAGACGGCTTTATCATAGAAGCCCTTGTCCGGGACTTGGACGGAAATCTCGTGGCCTATAATGGCCCGGAAGGCCAGGCTGAGGGTATCCTTACGGGAAATACTTACGAGAAAGCCGAAGCAAAAAAGCTCAGCTCTATCAAAAACGAAAAAGGTGAAATTACGGCTTTTGTCTTTAGCTCTCCCCTTTCAGATGAGTCGGGGGCTACCATCGGCTACATGCAAGTGCTGGTAGATTTTAAACCAACCATGGAGCATCTTCAAAGAACCGGGTACAGCTTGATCTACCTATTTTTAGCAACCGTTTTCATAGGGCTCATTGTAGCCCGCCAAGTAGTGGAAAAGTCTGTTGCAAGGCCTGTGAAGGATATGGTGAAAGCTACCGAAAAAGTTTCCATAGGCGACTTTTCCCAAAGGCTCGACCTTGAAAGAAACGACGAGATAGGGCGCTTAGCTCAATCCTTTAATATTATGAACGATCAATTAGGCCTGCTCTTTGCATCCATAAAAAATGCCGTGACAGAAATGAGCGCTTCTTCCAAGCTCATCGTCCACCGCACTGAGGGGATCGAGGAGGCAAGTCCCACGGTTCAAAAGGAATTCATAAAGGAAATAAAGCACAGTGCCAAGATACTCAATCGAATGAGCCTACAGTTGGATTCCCTGGTAAGTCAATTCAAGACACAATCGGCACAGGAAGAATTTGGCACATCGGACCCGGCAGGAATATAAGCTTTTGACAAAGAACAATAATTATACACATATATACATTGAAGGATGGATTTGGCTTGGTAGATATTTCGAAGCTGGACAGGATCATTCAAAAAACGAAGAAAATCGTCGAAAAAAGCCGCGAAGAGCTATACCAGTTGGGAGAGGCAGCCCGGCGCGATTACGAGCACACAAAACAAGAATTGGCTGAAATAAAAGTAAAAATTAAAGACACTATCCAGGAAGTGGACAAATTAGAAAAAGAATTTCATCAAGCCAGGATTCGCCTGGTAGAGGTCAGCAGAAATTTCAACGAATACGGCGAAGATGAAATAAAAGAGGCTTATGACCATGCCCATAAAAAGCAGATAGAGCTTCTTGAAAAAAGGGAAAAAGAAAAACTCATGCGGCTGCACAGGGACTACCTGGCGAGGACTCTTAAGAATCTTGAGATCACTATAAAGCGTTCCGAGGAGTTGATTACTAATGTTGGCATGGCCTTGAAACTCCTTTGCAATGACCTTGAGAGCGCCAGTGCCCAAATAGGTGAAGTGCAGCAGATACAGGCCCTGGGGCTTTCAATAATTATGGCCCAGGAAGAGGAGCGCAAGAGAGTCGCCCGGGAAATCCATGACGGGCCCGCCCAGAGCCTGGCAAATATTGTCATGCGGGCGGAGTTCTGTTTAAAGCTGATGGAAAAGAACCCCGCCCTGTTAAAAGATGAATTGCAGAGCCTAATGGATTTAGTCCGGGGAAGCCTTCAAGATGTGCGCAAAATTATTTTTGATTTAAGGCCTATGTCCCTGGATGACCTCGGCCTGGTACCTGCCCTGAAAAGATATGTGGAGCAGTACACAAGAGATAATAATATATTCGTGGAGATAACCGTATTGGGGGATGAATACGACATAGCCAATTCCCTGGTCATAGCAATTTTTAGGGTAATACAGGAGTCCATGACAAATGTGAGAAAGTATGCAAATGCCACGGAAGTAGTCATAAAAATCGAGTACCTGCCCGATAGGATTAACGTGGTCGTCAGAGACAATGGCCAGGGTTTTGACGTGGAGAAAGTATTGAGTGAAAAAAACGGAGTAGCTTTTGGTATAGTCGGTATGAGGGAGCGTATACAGCTATTAAGGGGTAAGTTTGAAGTAAGGTCCGCCATAGGAAAAGGCACGGAAGTGATAATAAGCGTTCCCAACAAAAAACAAGAAAATTTGCTGCCAATTTCCGGAGGTAATAGTAATGACAGGATATAATACTGACAAAATTAAAGTTATTATCGCAGATGACCACCCGTTGCTCCGGGAGGGTATTATTAAAATATTATCGCTGGAACCCAGAATACAAGTTGTCGGTGAGGCCCAGGATGGGGCCCAGGCCATAGAACTTGCTCGAAACACCGACGTAGATATCATCTTAATGGATATCAACATGCCGAATATCAACGGCATAATGGCCACCAAGATAATAAAAGAAGAAAAACCCGATGTGCACATAATAGCACTGACAATACACAACCAGGAAGAATACTTGTTTGAATTAATACGATGCGGCATATCCGGTTACGTGTTAAAGGATGTCCGCCCCGATGAACTCATCGAGACAATCGAAAAAGTAACCCAGGGTGAGTGTTTTATCCCCTCCTCCATGACTCCGAAAGTCTTTGAAGTGCTTTCCCGCCTTTCAAATAGGCAGGAAAAAAACGAAGATACCTTCGATCTCACAACGAGAGAATTGGAAGTATTGCAAGAGGTCGCCTCAGGCCTTTCCAACAAGGAAATAGGAGAAAAACTTTTCATAAGCGAAAAGACCGTTAAAAACCATTTGACCAATATCTATCAAAAACTGGGAGTCAGCGACAGGACCCAGGCCCTACTTTTCGCAATAAAACATAACTTGGTCAAAACCTGACACGGGGACGTTTCGTTTGCCAGGTTTGTCATAACAAACAAAGCGTCCCTTTTTCATTCCGCCGGTTTTTGCACATCATTAATATATATAATTATTTCTGTGATAGCTCTCTTTAGTAGTCTTTTGTTAATCTTACTATCTACTCTACTATATAGCTAATAATTGGTATTTCCAATAAATAATCTCACACCCAGCAGTTTAACCAAAACTTTTCAAAAGCTATTTTTGCCAAGTATGATATCCTAGAAGGCCTCAATAGTGTAATGAAGGGTTTGGGTTTGGCAAAGTAATGGACAGTGGAATAGCGGGCCCTGCCAAAGCCCGTATGCATGATGCAGGCACCCTTTCCAGCATAACGGAATTTTGGGGTTAAACCTTTCGCTAGGTAGGCAATATTGCGTGCAACAACCTCCCCTTGATAGTGGGCGAAAATCCCCGCCTTTGGTGCATAAGCCTCCATCACAGGAAGCTTAATAGCTGTCACGTCACCTATTGCATATACATTTGACAGCCCCGTCTCCAAGATGCTGGGGTTTACCTTTACAAATCCGTTGCCGTCAACAAGCATGGTGCTTCTTACTACTCTTGGCGTCCAATGCGGAGCAACACCAATAAATATGTCTCCCTTTATAACCATGCCGTGGCCAAGTATCAGTGCATCTTTTTCAACGGCCAAAACCTTGGCTTCGGTGATAAGCTCTATATTCCTTTCGGCAAGCATCCTTCGCACGCTTTGTCCGACTTTCGGCCCTGCCAATGGCTCCGGCGAGGGCTCCGGAGTCGCCATAACAAGCTCCACTTTATTTCTAATACCCCTCTTCCTAAAAAAGGCATCGAGCATAAACATCATTTCATAAGGTGCCGGCGGGCATTTAAAGGGTAAGCTTGATATAAACAACACTATCCTGCCTGAATTTAAATCCTGAATACGCCTGTTTATTTTTATAACATCTTCAAACTCATAGGCATTTAATGCATAATCATCAAATCCCGGCACAAATTCGGTCCTGTACTCAACGCCCAGGGCTATCACCAGATAGTCATAGGGTAAAATATGCTTTGCGGTAAATACCCGATTGTTTTCAAAGTCTAATCGAATTATTTCATCACAGATGAATTCGATATTTTTCCTGCTTAATCGTGTCAAGGGTCTGCTGATACTTTCCGGGCTCCTCTCTCCAACCATCAGCAGCGGATAGGCACCCGGATAATGATAGTCCGGTTTTCTGTCAACAACAGTCACCTGCATATCCTGTCCCATAATCTTTTTTAGAACAGTTGAAGCTACTATCCCTCCTATGCCTCCCCCGAGAATCAGCGTCCTTTGCATAATCTCACCTCAGGAATATTGTTACCATCGGTTTTTGGTCTTATGCTGTCTACGCATGAAAATGCTATACCTCATATTTGCTCGTTGACACGAGTTCTTCCGTTTTTATTCCTCGGCTAAAAAATAGGAGACAGGCTCAAATTGAACCTGTCTCCTACCAGAACACATGACAAACGAAGCGTCCCCTTGGCAGGATTAAAGGACAGGTTCAAACTGTGAATATTTTGTACCTGTCCCTTTTTTTGAAACCTGGCAAACGAAGCGTCCCCGTTGCAGGATTATGAATATTTTGTACCTGTCCCCGTTTTTGCATGGGTGTTCATGTGGCGGCGGTAGGCGCTGGTTTCGTTCATAAGGGCTGTTAGAGGGGGTGGGAGTTTGGCCTTGGGGACTTTTTGGGCGTTGAGTTTTATGTGCAGCTTGCCGTATTCGCCTATTTTGACTTCCAGCATCCCCTGCTGCTCCAAAAACCGGAGCATCTCCATTACCGCAAGTTCCGTCTGGGCTGTAAAGGCAGCCAAGTCCTGTACGCTGGTATGGCCACCTTTATTATTTACCACAGACTTGATGTATTTCATTATCCAGCGGACGACTACTTTGTTGTCCACTATCTCTTCGGGGGAAAAGGCGAGGATTACTTCCTCGGCCTTGGAAAGGGCCAAGATTTCATCCAGCACCCGGGAATCGGGAGGGCAGGACAGGAGGACCAGGCGCCGGGCTTCTTTCACCCTGTACCTGTCCACGGTCTTTTTAGGAAAGGCCCATAAAGGCGGGCCCTCATAAAAGTACAGCGCATCCTCGTAAATGGGCTCTGGTTTCCCCAGCTCCCTCCAGGAGCGGTAGTCCACCCAGGTGGGCTCCCTTTTTTCTTCCGCTTCCTCTCTTTCCTCCGCTTCCAAAATCCCACGGACAATGAGCTGCACTTCTTCTTTTCCGTCCCATCGGTTAATCCCCACGCTGTATAAAAGGTCCACGGCACCCTTCTCGGGAACACTGTCCGCCCACCACCAAAGGGCAGGGAGGTTTTTATCCCCGTGTCCTACTACCAGCCTCATGTGCTGCTGGCTGGCCATGGGCCGGGCCGTGACAATTTCTACATCCGGGCAAAAAAAGACCGGTTCCGGCCAGCCCTCGCCAAAGGGGGCGAGTCGTCTCAGCTCATAGTATAACCCTTCGTCCACATCTTCTATGGGAAATTCCAAGTCGTAGCTGTCAGGGGCTATCTCTATATCCCCCATCCTACCCTTTATGACCTTCGAGCAAGCATCAATGAAGGCGTCCAGCTTTTCGCGCTCAAGGGATAATCCCGCGGCGCCGGCATGCCCGCCAAAGGCCGCCAAGTGGTCGCGGCATTCCTGCAGGACTTGGTAAATATGTATTCCTGCCACCGAGCGGGCAGAACCCACCACCGTCTCGCCGTCCTCTTTCAAGGACATCATGATCGTGGGCACATTATATTTCTCGCAGAGCCTTCCGGCGGTTATCCCTAAAATGCCCTGATGCCAGTGAGCTTTAAAGAGGATTATGGGCTCTCCCTCTATCACCAGGGCCTCGGCCTCCTCCAGCATGGCATCGGCGACCCTGCGCCTTTCCTCGTTGAGCTCGTCTAGCTTTTTCGCAAGTGCTTCCGCCCTAGGGACATCTTCGCTGAGCAGAAGCTCCACCGCTATATCCGGGCGCTCCATGCGGCCGGCAGCATTGATCCGGGGACTTATCTGAAAGCCGATATCCTCTTCGGTGATGAACCGGGGATTGATACCCGCCACTTCCATCAAGGCCTTGACTCCGAGGTTTCGGCCCTCCTTTATCAAGGGCATTCCCCTTTGGGCAATGTACCGGTTTTCACCCACGAGCTCCATCGCATCCGCTATGATGCCGAGGGTCACAAGGTCGAGATACTCATCTGCCTCTGCTTCCCTTCCGTAGCTCTTGAGCAGCCCTTTCGCCAAAAAGTAGGCCACACCTACCCCCGGCAGCCATCTGGCCGGGTGACCTTCGGCAAGGCAGTGAGGGTTCACTATGGCGTCGGCCTCGGGCAAGACGGGAGGAAGGGCATGATGGTCCGTCACCACCACTTCCATTCCGAGCCTTTTAGCCAGCTCTACCTCCCTCAGATTGGCTATGCCGCAGTCACAACTTATAATCAAGCCAACCCCTTCTTCATGAAGCCGGGAAACCGCCTCCTCCTTCATGCCGTAGCCCTCTTTAAACCTGTCCGGGAGCTTGTAGGTCACACTAGCTCCAAGCTTTTTTAGCACCTTGTACAATAGGGCGGTAGCGGTGACTCCATCTACATCGTAGTCGCCGTAGATGCAGATTTTCTTCCCCTGCTTTATAGCCCTTCTGACTATTTTCACCGCTTCCTCCATCCCCGGAAATTCCTCCGGCGCAGTGGGGGTGTATAAGTCGGGGTTTAAAAATACAGGCACTTCTTCCTCGCTAATGCCCCGCCTCGTTAGGATTTGGGCTAAGACCATATTTCCCCCCACTGCATCTAACATCTTCTTCGATACTTTAGCTTTCTTTAGCTCCTTCATTTTTCTCCTACTCCAATACAAATTCTTCTATGCTCTCCCAGTCTAAATCGAGTTCATCTTCCAACTCTTCCAGCCGGCGAAAATCCACGCCGGTCCCGTGGCAGATAGGGGCATATACGCAGTAAGCGCATTTTTGCGTATCTGCGGTAGCGAAGAATTGCTCGTAGGGCTTGTCTTGAATTTCCCCTATCGTCTGCCGGAGGACCTTCTCGTCCCGCTGGAAATCCTCCTCGGAATAAGCCAGGGGAACTGCCTCATCCGGGTATCTCGGATTCCAATAAATTATGGATATGTCCCCGGTGGAAAAGCCGCCCTTGGGCGAGTATTTATGTCCGGCCTGCTTTAACACGTACCTGTACACCACCGTCTGAAAGCTCCTGGCAAAAAAGCTGGCCTTAGGCCGATGGGGGCCGGTCTTCCAGTCGTAGATTACCCCTCTTCCGTCCGGGAGCACCATCAACAGGTCCAGCTTCACCAGGAGCCTTAAACCATCGGCATCAAAGCGGATCTCCTGTTCCGGAAAAAAGGCGGCTCTCCGCACCAGGGGCCTGAATCTCGTTAATCTCCGAAACCAGGTTTTCACCGGCTCCTCCAAAGGTCCCACCGGGATTCCCGAGTAGTATCGGCGGGCCGCTAGATGGAAGAGCTGCCCCTGTTCTATCGCCTCCAGCTGCTCCGGGTCCCCCGCCCAGGTGGAGGGCCAATAGAGGCCGTCTATGTAGCGGAAGCGAAACTTTAGGGCACAGGAATCGAAGGTGGCAAGGGCATGTTGGCTAAAATACATCTGGCTTATATCATTCTTCGCTGCTTTCATAGCTTGCTCTCTCCTCTTCTATGATTTTCTCCAAAGCTACCAAGACGTCGCTGGGCTTTCCATCCCTGCCGAACCTGTCCTTTGCGTGGCAGCTTATGAGGAGGTTCCTTCTGGCCCGGGTTATCCCCACGTAGAGCAGCCTCAGGCGCTCGGATATCTGTTCCACCTTGGAAGTGTAGATGGGGTCCCTGACCGCTTCCCCCCTCAATGCCTTGAGCTCCGCCTTTATGAGGGATATGGGGTCGCTGATGTCATCCTCCAGGAACCAGTAGTTGCCTTTGAACTTGTCGCTCACCCTGGAAGGGTATTCATAAGCGGTAACCCCTACCAGGTACACCGTATCCCACTCCAGGCCCTTTGCCTTGTGGACCGTGGAAAGGGTGACTACCCCCTTCTTGGGCTCAAAGCCCTTTCGGTCATTGACGGTTTTTAAAAAGTGCTGCAGCGGCCCCTTTAAGGATTGAATTTCCCTGGCAATGTCGTACAAGAGGCAGCCGGGCAGCTCCCGCATCTTCTGCCTTATAAGGAGGGCCAGGTTGTGGGCAAGGTCCAGCTCATCCGCCTCAAGCCCCATATCTTCCGCCAGGTACAGCACCAGCTCATCGGGAGGGATTTTGACGCTGGCATCCAGCCATCTCCTAACGGCACTCAGGCATTCCATAAAAGCCGTATAAGTCTGAGGCTCTGCCAATTCATCGGGAATCTCCCGCCAGGGCAGCCTTTCCCCTATGGGGTACAGGAGCTGCTCCGGAGTATATCTTCTAAACAAACTCACAAGCAAATTCCTGCCGACCTGGTCAAACTCCATCCTCATCCGATGCTCCAACAATTCTATCAAGAGCTTTACCCTGTGGGGCTGGGCCAGGTACCGTAAGGCCAGCTCCACGCTCTCTATGGTCCCGATCTGCCGGTCAGTGAGCTTCTCGACCTCCTCGATCGGAGCTTGCAAGCGCTCAAGTTCCCCCTTCAAATAAACTAGGTCGTTATTTGTGGGGGCCAGGATGGCCGCAGTAAGCTCGGGATTGTTTTTGACATGCCGGCAGGCCAAGCGAGCTACCTGCTTGATCTCATCTCCATAGCTATCATACCTTTTTACCGCAATGGTATAATTCTCCGTCACCGGATTCGGAAAGGGGTCGTCTTCGGGCACCGGCAATATGTGCTGGGCCTCCAAGGCCGTCCGGCACTCCTCCTGGGGATGGCAGTCCCTCACCCAATCCACCAGGCGGTTGGCCAAATCTATAATCTGCCGGCTGCTGCGACTGGAACAGTTTATGGACTCTACCCGCACATCCTCCCGGCGGCAGAAGCTTCGGAAGATCTCCGGCTCCGCCGCGGTAAAGGTGCCCAAAATGGCCTGGTTGGAATCCCCTACCCTCACCAAATTGCCGGACTTTGAGCTCAGGATCTTTAAGATTTCTTCCTGGAGGGGATTGGAGTCCTGGGCCTCGTCTTCAAAGACAAAGGTCCAGCGCTCCTGCAGCCTTTCCCGCACCCCTGCATCCTCCTTCAAAAGTCTCAAAGCCTGCACGATGAGGTCTTCAAAATCCAGCCAGCCATTTCTATGTAGCTCCCGGCTGTAGTCCCGGTAAAGCTCCAGGCACCATTTTAGATACGAGCTATCACTTAATCTTTGAAGGTAGGACTCCAGCTCATCTGCCGTGAGGCAGGCGGCCTTGATGTACTTTATGGCATCAAAGAACATCTCCGGCGTCCTCTTCTTCCACCCTTCATATGCTATGGGATACCATCGCTGATTGTCCTCATCTATCTTTATTTGACTTTTCCAAAGGTCCTGATTCTCCGCCATCCATTCCCGGGCAAAGTGCTGCACCAAGGAACGTTGGCTGCTCTCGTCAATAACCTCAAAGTTCTGGTTTATCATCAGAAACTCCGGCTTTTCCTTCAATATGCTCATCGCCAGGGAGTGCAGGGTCTTCACTTCATAGCCTGCCGTCCGGGGCAGACCCCGCTCTTCCAAAAAATCCCCGATCCTCCTGGCAAAGTTGGACACCGCCGAATTCATCACAGTGACTATGAGGATCTTGCCGGGCTTGTGCAGGCCTTCCTGGATCAAATCTGCCGCCAGGTGTGCCAGCACCGTAGTCTTACCCGCTCCCGGCACCGCCGGCACCGCAAGCTGTCCGCCCCTGTAGGCCGCCACTTCCCTCTGTCCCGGTCTAAGATTTATCATTTCCACGACCCCCGCTCCATCAGTACTTCAAAGGCTTCCAGCAAAATCCCGTCCTGCTCAAAGCCCTGGCTGCTGAGCTGGCTGTGGGCGATGTAAATGCCCTTTTTGCACTTGCAAAGAAGCCCCCTTATCAGCCGGGCTAACCTTTCTACCCTTATCTTCTGATCCAGCCCATCATCCCAAACCAAGCCCTTCCTCCAGCGACGGGAAAGGACCCAGGGATTTGTCAGCTCCTTTGCTATGCCCCGCATCCAGTAC